>Ga0111538_10005501_pt1 | contig 17306 bp, 18 predicted proteins | sample SoiMethybrSBSTD1_FD_79669 | JGI IMG/M metagenome (GOLD analysis project Ga0111538, IMG submission 79669) | Bulk soil microbial communities from a Populus tree surrounding site in Tennessee, USA - Soil MetaG P. TD hybrid SBSTD1 (version 2)... | ecosystem: Environmental > Terrestrial > Soil >...
TATAAATAGTCGCCGTCGATCGCGTAGATCTCGCCAAGCTCGCCGCGCGCGATCAAATCGCGCAGGTGGAGATAGAGCGGCGCGGCGCGCAGGATCAGATTCGAGCTGAGATGGCGTCCGGACTTCTGCCAGGCCGCCTTCACGTCGGCCAGCTCCGCGACGGTTCGCGCGATCGGCTTCTCGACGAACACATCCTTGCCGCGCGACAGTGCCGCCTTCACCTGCCCCGCATGCGCATCGTCATAAGACGCGATCGAGACGACCTGGACCTCCGGATCGGCCAGCAGCGGATCGAATGACGTGGCCGCCTGGCAGCCAAGCTCCGCGGCGATCTGTCTGGCACGTGCCCCATCGACATCGGCGACCCATCGCAGCTCGCAGTCCGGCAGCGCCGCATACGCGCGCGCGTGCGCTTCGCCGACGCCAAGACCGATCACGGCGGCGCCGAGCTTCATGCGTTCGCCTCGAGGCGGAAACGATCGAGATCGGCGTCGCTCATGGCTTCGAGCCGGGTCAGATCTTCCAGGGTGTCGACGACGAGACTGTGCTGCGCCCAGTCGGCGTGCCCCGATTCGACATTGACGATCCGATAGCGATCGGGCCGGAGATAGAAGTACGACGTGACGTGCTCCTGCTCTTCGATCGATGCCGCGGCGGCGTCGATGCCGAGGAGCGCGGTGCGCCGGACGAGCTCGGCATTGCGTCCCTTTGGAAACGTGCGCGGCCGGATCGTGGTCACCACATCACAATGCGGTCCCGCCTCGGCGATCACGCGGCGCAACACCTGCGGATCGTGCAGCGGGCTGTCGGCGTTGATTCTCAGGATCCACTCCGCAGACGACGCACGCGCCGCCTGTTGGAATCGGGCGAGGACGTTGACGAGATCGCCTCTCACCAGCGCGGTCCCGCGCTTCTTCGCGAACGCGGCGATCGCATCGTCTGTTGGATCGGTGCTGGTCGCGATCGTGACGCGCTCGCGGGGAACCACCGCTTCGACAGCAGAGACAACGTGTTCGAGGATCGGCCGGCCTTTGAACGAAGCCAGCACCTTGCCCGGGAAGCGTTGCGATGTCATGCGCGCCTGGACGATCGCCGTCACGTCGCTCACGCGCCGCTCCACGCCCTGGCCAGCCGGGCGCGGCCGGTGAGGCCGAACATCACCATTGCCAGCAACCGCGGCCACGACAGCACGCCGGCCAGTTGTGGACGCTGCCGCAGCGCGCTCGAATACACTTGCGCGGCACTGCGGCGGGACGCCGGTCGAACGCGATAGGCGATCGCATCGTATTGGCGCGCCACCGTCCGCCGGAAATCCTCGCTGTCGATCACTTCCGGATGGCTCTGCTCGTACCACGAGAGGGCGTCGGAAAAGACCTCGAGGAACCGGCTCAGCGTCGCGGCGTCGATGCCGACCGCGAAACCCGCGAGCAGCCGCGCGTCTTCCGGCGCCAGGCCGTTCAAGCCGAAGGCGTCGAGCGCATGTTTGCTGATCACGTCGCTCAACATCCGCGTGAAGCCCGCGCGGTACGCCGTCTCTTCAGGCGCATCGGTCTTGGCGGTGATCGAACCGGGATTGACGCGAAAGTCCACGAGCCGATCGGCCAGGTTCATCACCGAGCCGCGCTGAATCAGGCGCCACCACAGCTCGAAATCCTGCGCGTATGGATCGAACGCCACATCGTAGCCGCCGCACGCCATCGCCTCGGCGCGGCGAAACATCACCGAGGAATGGATGAACGGGTTGTCGACGACGGCGTACCAGCGGATGCTGAGCGCTTCGAGCGGCCGCTGTACCGTGCCGACAATTGCGCCCTGCTCGGTCATCGAGCGCGCGAGCGATCCGGCGATTACGAGATCGGGCCGCTCCTGGAACAACTGCAGCTGGCGGGCCAGGCGATCGGGCCGTGAGAGATCGTCGGCGTCCTGCCGCGCGATGAGCGGTGCCGACGCCGCCTGCAGTCCATGATTGAGCGCCGCCGCCAGCCCGCGATTGCGCTCGAAGCGCTCGAAACGCACTCGAGGATCGCGATAGGCGGCGATGATCTCGGGCGAAGAATCCTTCGAGCCGTCGTCGACGATGATCAGCTCGAACTCGCGATGCGTTTGCGCCAGCACGCTGTCGATGGCCGCGCGCAAGTGCGCCGAGTTGTTGAACACCGGCATCAACACCGTGACCGGAACCGTCACGCCGCACGCTCATACACGGGAAGCACGCCGGCGAGCAGCGAGCGCTCGTTGTAGACGGACATGCGCACGCCGAGGGGCGCGAAGAAGGCCTGCCACTCGCCCATCAGGTCGACCACGCCGTTGCGGAGCGTGTAGTGCAGATCCTCGACGCGATTGCCGCCGAGACGATTGACCGGGCCGCCCGTCACCGTGGCGCGCTCGCGATCGACCGTGGCGGTTTGATCGGGCGGCAAATAAAAGTAGCGCGAGTCATACAGGTCGACGCCGACCAGCACGATGTGACGCCAGCCAAGGCAGAACGCGCAGTTGACGGCATCGCTCAACGTGCCGGCGATGTGCCGCAGCCCGTTATCGATGGACGTCGACGGCAGCCGGCCTTCATCCCGGTTGGTCGGATAGCGGAGCACGCCTTTCGCCGGCGGCAGCAGCCGATAACCGATCAACTGGTTGGCGAACTGCGCGAGGTACTCACCCTGCATCACGAACACGGTGTCGCGAAACCGCGGGTTGTTGGCGATGATGTTCACGACTTCGCGCGCGAAACCCTGCCAGCGCAGCTCGCCATACAAGCCGCCGCGCAACAGGTGGAAGTTCACGTCGATCCACCGCTGATGGTAGAAGGCGTTGAAGCCAAAGGTGTCGTGCCCGGCCATGTGTTGCCACTCGGCGGGAGTGATGTCATTCAGCGAATAGCCGGAACCGTAGACGAACACGGTGTCGGACTTGCGCAGACGCGATGCCGACTCGCCGTCCAGCTGCGGATAGTGCCGGCGGTTGATCAGGTTGCGCGCCCACGCGTCGGTCAGCATCCAGTTGTAGCGCGCGGATTTGATCAGGCCATCGTCGCGCAACATGTTGACTTCGGCGCGCGCCAGATGACGCAGGCGGCTCGAGACCAGGCGCTTCGCAGCCGCGGTTGGCATCAGTTGATGTCCGTCCCGGCGACCGCGGGATGAATCCACTCGAAGCTGCCGCCGGCCGCGAAGGGGTTCTTCAGGCGGTTGCCGTGCTCGTCCATGGGCAGCGTGAAACCAATCGGCTCGACGGCGTCTTCAAACGGCACCGCGACGTTGCGCAACGGCAGGCGTTCGGATTCCTGCCTGATGCGGTAATAAAAGGTGCCGTCCGGCGGCGCCAGGTAATTGCCGTAGCGGCGATTGCCGCGCACGCGCGCCTGCGTGCCGTTCGGATCGGTGATGATTTCGGCGAGCACCGGTTGCTGCAGCAGCGCCTTGCGCAGCCGCAATCCCGATTGCCGATAGCGGCGGACCACGTCGGCCTCCGCTCCCGCGCCCGCATCCTGCATGGTCTGCTTCGCGCCGCTGGTGCGGAAATTGCCTACGGTCTTCCACACCGAGACGCGCGTGATGCCGAGCGCGGAATGAGTAATGCCAAGCTCGCTGGCGGCAAAGCACGTGAGGCCCACGCCGTTGCCGGCGATGAGCCGTTTCGGCCACCGTGCCGGCATCAGCCGGTGCGCGATCGATTGTTCGAAGAATTTTTTGATGGTCACGCGCCGCAGGGCGATCGGCATGATCGATCCGAGCCACTCGTGCGCCTCGCTCAACTCGATGACCGCATCGAGCCAGCCCGCGCCTTTCACGATGAATTGCACGTCGTCGCTCAAGAGCAGCACGCGCGGCGCGCACGCTTCATCAAGAATGGTGTTGAGCGCTTCCGCCGCCTCGGTGGACGGCGATCGCTTCGGCCTGACAATCGCCCTGGCGAACTCCACGCCGGCGAGGTATTCCTGCAAGCCCGGTTCGATCGACGCGTTATCGACGACCAGGCATTCGATCCGATCGAGCGGCAGGCACACGCGCATCGATTCGAGCAGCGCGCGCAGATACAGCAGGCGATTGCAGCTGACAACGCCGATGGTCAGGTCGGGAGCGCTCATGCGGCGGCGAGCTGTTCAAAGACGGCGCGATGCCGCGACAGCCAGTCGCGCACGTCAAAGCGTTCAACCGCCCGCTGCCGCGCCGCCTGCGATCGACCGATGAGATCGCGCGACAGGTCGATCACGCCGCGCGCGACCGCTGCCGGATCCGGCGGAATGTCGCGATCCCAGCTCAACTCGGCGGGAATGCCGATGCCGGCGCTGGCGCCGACGAGCTCCGGCATGCCGCCGCTCGCGGAATACACCACCGGCAGGCCGGTGGCGAGCGCTTCGAGCACGACGGCCGGACACGGATCGTTGTACTTCGTGTGCACGAGGATCTGCGCGCGTCTGAAGAGGCCGGGCGCCTGCGATTGCGAATACGGGCCGGTGAGCTCAACGTGGTCACGAAGCTTGAGTCCGTCGATCAGCGCGTTCGCGTCCTGGCGCGTCCGATCCGCATCGCCGTGCCAGCGCAGGCGTCCGGTGATCAACAACCTCGCGTTCACACCGGCATCGATCACGAAACGCAACGCGCGCACGGCCGCATCGAATCGGTACCACTGGTCCTGCGATCCGCCAAGGAGCAAGGTCAGCTCGCCTGACCGAGAAGCGTGCGTCGGCGTAAACGCCTGCGTGTCGACCGCGTTGTGCAGCACTTCATGATTGCCGCGAGCCGGACCGGCAAACTTGTCGGCGCTGATGCGGCAGAATTCGCTCTGGTAGAAGACATGATCGGCCCGGGCGAGCAGCGCACGCATCGGCGCGTTAACGGATGCCCAGTCGGGTCCGTACCACGCGGGATACGCGACTCCGTTCTGGTTCAGCACGAGGCGCGCACCTTTTTTCTGCGCCCAGTACGCCAGTGCCTCTGCGCCTTCCGGCAACCGGCTGCTGACCAGGTAGAGCACGTTGAACGCGCGCGGTTCATCCGGATAGAGCGCCGAGAGGTGCTGCAGCTTGAGGATGCCGCCGACATCGATCTGATCGCGTGAGGGAATCGGCTGTCCGTACCACACGGCGACGGCACCGCGTGGTGCGGGCCCGTTCAGGCGCGCCTGCAACCCGCGCGCGTGCGCGCTCAACGTCCGCGCGCCACGGGCGATCGGACTCAACCACGCCCGTGCCGAAGATGGAATCAGTCGATCACCTCGTGTCAGCTCGGACGCTCGCCGGATTTCAGGCGCTCCTGCACGCGACGGGTGACCAGTCGAACGCCGTCCGGCAGCGAGACTTTCGGCACCACACCCAGCAGATCCCGCATCCGATCCAGCGACGGCCGCTTCTTCAGCGTCATCCGCGACGGCAGATCCGTCACCTTGATCAGCGCCGGATCGGCGTTGAGCTCGGCGCGAATCATCTCGGCCAGATCGCCGATCGGCAGGATGTCGGGATGGCCGATGTTGACGACCGCGTATTCGTCGAGCCGCGCCGCGGCCTCGATCGCGCGCACCGCATCGGAGACGTGCAGCCAGCTGCGCGTCGCGCCGCGATGCGCGTGAATCGGACGGCCCATCGCCAGATCGGTCGTGAAGCGAATCATCGCCGAGCGGTGATCGCCGAGATCCTCGTTCTCGTCGTAGACCATGAACGGCCGCACCACCGACGCCTTGAGGCCGTGCGCGCGCGTCTCGTACTCGACCAGCTGTTCACCGAGCAGTTTCGACAGCCCGTAGCGGTTGTTCGGCTTCGGATTCGAAATCGCCTCGTCCATCGGATCGCATTCCGGTCCGTACACTTCCGACGTCGAGAAGAACACCACGCGCGCCGTCACGCGCTTGGCCATCTGCAGCACGTTGTTGATGCCGCCCAGGTTGGTGGAGATGGCGAGGCTGCTCGCCTGCTCGCACGTGACGCGGCTGACGATCGCCGACAGCAGGAAGACAACGTCGGGGCCCCAGTCGAACGCCGGCAGCAGATCGACAGGATGATTGATGTCGGCCATCAGGTAGCCTTCGCGCCAGCCCGGCTTGATGTCGGACTCGCGCACCTCGACGCCGCCGGCGCGGAGGTGGCGCACGAGCGGCACGCCGATGTTGCCTTCGGATCCCAGCACTAATGCTTTTTTCATTGGCTCTCTGCGGTCTGAGAAATGGTCTTGATGGGTCGCGCCGGCACGCCGGCGACCACGGTGAATGGATCGACGGACGCGGTGACCACCGCGCCGGCGGCGATCACCGCGCCGCGGCCGATCGTCACGCCGGGCAGGACGACGGCGCCCGCACCGATCCACACATCGTCTGCGATCGACACCGGCGCATCTATCGTGACGCTCCAGCGCGGCAGCTCGACGGGATGCTCGCGCGTCGTGATCGTGACGTGCGACGCGATCAACACGCGGCTGCCGATGCGCAAGCCGCCGCTGGCGCGGATGTGCGTGAACTCGCCGATGTCGACCTGGTCGCCGAGCTCGACTTTCTCGGGATCGTAGATGACGACCGGCATCCGCAGCCGGACTTGCGAGCCGGCTTTCCGGCACCGCGCGATCAACGCGGCGGCCTCATGCCGCTGGGCGAGCCGGGTAATCCATCCGGCGATGGCGCCGATCATCTCGACACCGCCGGGAACCGCGCCGAGGCCGTGGCGGTGAAGAGAAAGTCCGCGAGCCGCTCGTGGGCCGACAGCGACAAATGCACGGTATCTGGAGACGCGACGACCGCCGCTGCGTCATCAGAGCCAAAGATGTCCTGCTGCGTGCTCACGCGCACGTTCTGGCCGGCCATCCCTGCGAGTGCGGCGTTGTAACGAGCCACTTCGCGATTCGTGAACGGAGTTCGTCGCTCAGCGACTGACGTCACGGTGGTAATCGGCAGCACGATCACGCGGACACCGTGCGCTTCGGCAGCCGCCAGCACCCGCCGGACACTCGACAGGAAATCGGGTAATGGCATGAACTGCCGCAGCGTGCGCATCCTGATGATCCACGGCCGCAGATGATGGATCAGCCTGACGATCCGCCATTGCAACCACTGCGGCCGCAGCGCGCCAAGCCTCGCGCGCTCGGCGACCGATAGCGGTCGCGGCGCGCATTCATTGATGCCAACTTGAAGGATCAGCCAGTCCGGCCGCCGCGCCAGCGATTCGACGATCCGCGTTTCCATTTGTGCGATGGTTTCTCCGCTGCCGATGATGGTTTCGACACTGGCCGCGCCGCCGAAACGCTGCGACAACAATGCGGGATAAGACGCCGCTCCCTTGGACGGCGGCTCCGACACTGAGTTGCCCGCCACCAGGATCTTCATGACTGCGTGATCGACCAATTCAGCAGTGGCCGCACCGGCGCGGTCCAGATGCCTGGAAAATCGCCGCGTGCGGTATCGCCTTCGCCCGGATCGACCACCTGGAAAGCCACCGCGTCGTTCGCATGCGCCTGGCGCACGGTCTTTCCGCCCGGCGAGAACGTCCCTAATGCCACGCTCACCGACACGGTGCCTTCGTTCAGCAACTGGCCGGGAATCCACGCCGTTGAGACGTATCGGCCGGGCGGCTGCGGATCGCGCCACATTCGGTTGGTGTCGAACGCGGTAAAGATCAATTGCCCCTGATCGGACGTCAGGGTGATGCCTGGCACAAAGCGATGCTTGCGCGCGAGAATGTCGAACTCGATCCGAATGCCCAGCGGCTTCCGGACATCGACGGACTCGAGGACCTTGCCGGTTTCATCGACGACGCTGACCCGGCGAAGCCGCAGATCGTCATTGCCGGGAGAATCGGCCTCGGACCACGTCCGTTCGGTAGCCGATCCGAGCTCCGAAGCCAGGTAGCGCGCCACGATGCTATCGGCCGGGCCGTCGTCGGCGATCTTTCCTGCCGACAACAAGACCGCTCGTGAACACAGCCTCGTGATCGCGGGCATGTTGTGCGACACGAACACGACGGTACGGCCTGAGCGGCTGACGTCCTCCATCTTGCCGAGGCACTGGCGTTGGAACGCCGCGTCGCCAACCGCGAGGACTTCGTCGACGAGAAGAATCTCCGGTTCGAGGTGCGCCGCAACCGCAAAGGCGAGCCGCACATACATGCCGCTGGAGTAGTGGCGCACAGGCGTATCGATGAACTCCGAGACGCCCGAGAAGTCCACGATGTCGTCGAACTTTCGAAGAATGTCCGTTCGGCGCATGCCGAGAATCGCGCCGTTCAAGAAGATGTTCTCGCGGCCTGTCAGCTCGGGATGAAACCCGGTGCCGACCTCCAGCAACGATCCGACCCGTCCGTATAGCTCCGCGGTGCCCGCAGTCGGCCGCGTGATGCGCGTCAGTACCTTGAGCAGGGTGCTCTTGCCGGCGCCGTTGCGGCCGATCAGCCCGACGACCTCGCCGGTCGACACCTGCAGATCGACGCCGTCGAGCGCCCAGATATAGCGCGCGGCTTCGCGTTGCCGTTTGAACGGCGCCGCCACGGCGTCGGCGATCGAATCGCGCAGGCTGCCATAGCGGAACGCCGCACGCGTCTCGCCAATACGGTATTGCTTCTTGATCCCGTCGACGCGGATCGAGACGTGGCTCATCGGCTAAACGACATCCGCGAAGGTCGCTTCCATGCGACGAAAGACCATCAGCCCCGACACGAACAGAATGAGCGCCGCGGCAATCGAGACGATGATCGTTGAGCCCGGCGGCTCGGTGCCGAGCAGCGTCCACCGGAATCCTTGAATCAGGCCGACCAGTGGGTTCACGGCATACACGACGCGCATCGCCCCCTGCGGAACGACATCAGCGGAATACGCCACCGGCGAAGCGAGCAGAAGAACCTGCATCGCAAATGGCAGCACGTACTGGACGTCGCGGTAACGAACCGTCAGCGCTGACGTCCACAGGCCAATGCCGACGGCAATAATCAGGGCGAGCAACACGAACAACGGCAGAAAGAAGACCGCCGCTGTTGGCGCGTGTTGGTACCAAGCCATCAGCGCGGCAAGCATCAGCAATCCGACGGCGAAATCGACCACCGTTGCCCCGACGCTTGCGAGTGGAATTATCAGCCGCGGAAAGTACACCTTGCTCAGCAGCTGCGCGCTCCCCACGAGGCTGTTCGAGGCCGACGATACCGAGGCCGAGAACAGCTGCCACGGTACGATCCCGGCAAACGTGAAGAGCGGATACGGCAGGCCCTCCGAGGGAAGGCCGGCAACCCTGCCAAAGATCACCGTGAAAATGATCATCGACATCAACGGCTGCAGGACTGCCCACGCGATGCCGAGGGCCGCGCGCTTGTAGCGAACCTTGACGTCGCGCCACGACAGGAACACCACGAGCTCGCGGAATTCCCACAACTCGCGGAAGTCAATCGCCTCCCAGCCGCGTGCCGGCCGGATCCGGACGGTTGGCTCAATCATGCCGGCGCTCTCGAACCAGACAATCGCGTGGCCAGGAGGTTGACGATGGCAGCCGCCGCACCACCCTCGCCGTACAGCGGCGATCTCGTTGACGGTCGTCGAGCGGCTCGAACGGCGACGGCGATGTCGTCGGGCTCAACGAGAACATTCCAACCGGACGAAACGGTTTCGACCCACTCCGTCTCCGGGCGCACGGTCACGCACGGCGTGCCCAGCCAATACGCTTCTTTTTGCAATCCGCCGGAATCGGTAATGACGACGTGTGCGTGACGGATCAGCGCCACCATCTCTGCGTAGCCGACCGGCTCGACAATCTTGAGGTTGGCGGGCAACGCGGCTCCGGTGAGCAGCGGCTTGAGCCGCGGATGCGCCGGAAAAACGATCGGCATCGGAATCAGAGCCAGGCCGCGCAGGATGCCGGCAACACGACCGTCGTCGCCGGTGTTTTCTGCGCGATGAATCGTCGCCACGCAATATGACCCGCGCGTGACGCCAAACTTGCCGAGGCATGTGTCATCGGCTGGGCCGCCCTCGACACGCGTCAATACGTCCCACATGACGTCGCCGACGTTGTGCACGCCATCGATAAGGCCCTCCCGCCGCAAGTTCGCCACGGCCGTGTCGCTCGGACAGAGCAACAACGCCGATAACCGGTCCGTGACGACGCGATTGATTTCTTCAGGCATCCGGCGATTGAACGATCGCAATCCCGCTTCGACGTGCGCCAGCGGCACACCCGCCTTGGCGGCGGCCAGCGCGCCGGCGAGCGTCGAATTGGTGTCGCCGTAGACCATCACCGCATCCGGCCGGTGTGACGCGATCGCTGTTTCGATGCCGGTCAACATCTGCCCCGTCTGCGCCGCGTGCGATCCGGATCCGACCCCGAGCTCGATCTCGGGTCGCGGCAGATCAAGCTCGCGGAAAAACCGATCCGACATCGCGTCGTCGTAGTGCTGTCCGGTGTGCAACAGAATCTCGCGATGCTGCGCCCTGAGCAGATGGCTGACCGCCGCTGCCTTGATGAACTGCGGCCGGGCGCCGACGATGGTGAGGATGGTCAGGAGTTAAGCCGGAACGAGAATGCCGTCTTGCGAGCGGTACTTTGAGCCGCATGCCGCGCACGTGGCGGTTACCGGCGGCTCCTTGCCGGCGGCGAGCTTGATGCCGCACGAGCACATCCAGCCGGTGATGCGCCCGGGATTGCCGACGATCAACGCGTAATCAGGAACATCCTTCGTCACCACCGCGCCCGCGCCGATGAACGCGAAGCGGCCGATGGTGTTCCCGCACACGATGGTGGTATTGGCGCCGATGCTCGCGCCGCGCTTGACGAGCGTTTGGCGGTACTCGTCCTTGCGCGACACGTGGCTGCGCGGGTTCACCACGTTCGTGAATACCATCGAGGGCCCGCAGAACACATCGTCTTCGAGAATCACGCCGGTGTAGAGCGACACGTTGTTCTGGATCTTGACGTTGTTGCCGACGACGACGTCGGGCGACACGACGACGTTCTGGCCGATGTTGCAGTCCCGGCCGATGCGCGCGCGCGGCATGATGTGGCAGAAGTGCCAGATCTTCGTGCCGTCGCCGATCTCGCAGCCTTCATCGACGAATGACGAGGGGTGAACGGTGTAAGCAGCCACTACGACACCTTCGCGACTTGCGGATGACGCTCGCCCTTCGTGGCGCCGACAACCGCCGTCTGCCGGATCTTCGAGGTCAGCTCGATCGACGGACGGGCCTGGTCGATCCCGAAGCCGCGTCCGGCCAGCGCCTCTTCATACACGCGTGTGTGGAGGTCGGTGAAGCCTTCGCTGAATTCGATCTCCTGGCCGTCAACGGTGATCGACCGGAACGTCGTCTTCACGCCCGGCTGCGGCTCGAACGGCAGGTCGGTCGATTCCGCGGACAGGAACCAGCTCACCTCGGCGCGTTCGAGCGCGATCCATCCGGCCATCCGCTTGTCCTGACGCAGATGCAGCTCGGTTGCCTTCGGCGCGCCGAACAGCCAGATCAGCAGATCGAAGAAGTGGATGCCGATGTTCGTGACCAGCCCGCCCGATCGATCCTCGCGGCCCTTCCACGAGACGTCGTACCAGGGGCCGCGCGCGGTGATGTAGGTCAGGCTGACCTTGTGCGGCGTCGAGGGCCGTTCGGCATCGAGGCGCTTCTTGAGCGCGATCAAATCGGGATGCAACCGCAGCTGCAGCACGGTGTAGACGCGCTTGCCGGTCTCGCGCTCGATCTCCTGCAGCGCGTCGAGATTCCACGGATTGATCACCAGCGGCTTCTCGCAAATCGCGTCGGCGCCGGATCGCAGCGCCATGCGGATGTGCGCATCGTGCAGGTAATTCGGCGAGCAGATCGACACGTAATGCACGCGCTCGGCTTCGGGGCCGCGATGCAGCTTCTCGAGGTGCCGATCGAAACGCTCGATCTCCGTGAAGAAGCGCGCGTTGAACCAGAAGCGATCGAGCACGCCGACCGCATCGTGGGGGTCGCAGGCCGCCACCAGGCGATGGCCGGTGTCCTTGATGGCCTTGAGATGGCGGGGCGCCACAAAACCGGCGACGCCGGTCATCGCGAAATTCTTGCTCACGGTGCGATCCCTTTCGATGGAGCCGCGTGCATCTGCCACTCGCGTCCCTGCTTGCCGAATAATTTACGCATCTGGTACCAGAGGCGCCGGCTCGGCATCTGGAGGTCTGCGCGCAACACGTCAGGCGCCATGGGAGCGGTGTAGTCGTCGAAGGCGGCGACGTAACCGTCAACGTCGGCGACTGCCCCGGTCGCCGAGGCGCGAACGAGATCGTGATTGCCGGATAACTCGTCGGGCGTCGCCAGCTCGCCGCGTTCGTTCTTGAATACGATGCCGCTTGAGACATCGTAGACGCGCCAGAGACCATCGACGCGCGCGTAAGACACGGTGGCCATGTGCGGCTGCTGCCCGATCACCATCCAGTACGCCGGGATGCCGTCGTAGGTCAGCAGCGTGGTAAACACGTCCGCCCGCTGATCGTCGACGCCATAACCGCGCACCATGATGTGCCACACGTGATCGTCGACAACGGGAAAGCCTTCCGGCACGGGGCGGATGTTCGCACGCGTCCACGCGAGGGCCGCGGCAGCCTTCGCCTCTTCGCCGCTCACGCCGCCGAGAATCGATCGCACGGCGCTGTCGAGATTCGCGTCGCGGTCGATGAAGTCCGTGGCTTTCGCCCACAGCGGCATTCGCTCGGTCGACACCACGTGATTGACGCCGATCAATCGCGTCGTCGGCCAGCACGCAACGGTCACGACGATGGTCGTCACCACAACAATGATGACCAGACGACGCAGGTAGGGCCGAGCCACTTTTTCGGTTCGCGGTGCCATCACTGAATCACGCATGGGCATGAACCTTTCGTGCGGCACGTTCGAACACCGACACCACCGCCGGCGCGTTGGCCCGCAAGGAGTAGTGCGCCTCGATGCGGCTGCGACCCGCCGCGCCGATGCGCTGCCGCGCCGCCGCGTCGGTGATCAGCCGCCGCAAGTGTTCGCGCCATTCGGCCTCGGTGTTGGCGAGCAGGCCGCTGACGCCATGGTCGATGATCTGATTGTTGACGCCAACCGGCGACGCCACCACGGGTACGCCGCAGGCCATGAACTGAATCGCCTTGAAGCCGCACTTGCCGAGCGTCCACTCGTCGTTCGGCAGCGGATAGACGCCGATGTCGCACGTGTTGAACAGCCCGATCTCGCGCTCGAGCGTCCACGGCTCGTTCTCCACGCGCACGCCGCGCATCGCGACCGGCGACACCGAGCCTGAGACCCGCAGCACGAAATCGTGCTCCTTCGCGAGCGCCGAAAACACGTCGTGCAGGCCTTCCAGGTACGGCGTCGTAGTCGGCGTGCCAATCCAGCCGATCACCGGCGCGCTGTGCACCGGCGCGGCCGCCGGCGGCGCCCACACGTCGGTGTCCACGCACGTCGGAATCACGCTGACGTGCGCGGAATGCCGGCGCGCATAGTTGCCGAGATGCGCGTTGCCGGCGATCACTTCCGTCGACAGCCGGATCACTTCCGCAATCTTGTCCGGCCGCTTGAGGAAGCCGATCATCTTGTTGGCGTCGCTCGTGTTCGGCAGGTAGACGGCGTCATCGAAGTCGTAAATGATCGGCACGCGCTTCGCCAGCCAGCGCTCGATCAGCGGCGGTCCGATTGGATAGGCCTCGCGATGAATCAGCACCATGTCGTACTGATCGCGCAGCGCCTTGACGCGATCGAGCGTGCGCGAGAGCAGCGCGGTCGCCTTCTCCGGCATGTGCCCGGGCCGATACAGCATCCGGAACAACGCGGTGTCGAACAACGGATGCAGATCGAGGTCGAAGCCGGCCGCCGACAGCGCCGGCAGGAATTGGCTGACGCGGAACCGCACGCTGGCGCCTTCTTCCGAAAAAGGCAGCAGGGCAAGCACGCGCGCGCGTCGAGGCTCAGTCACCGTGGTCTGAGTCGTGAATCCACCATCACCCACAGCAACGCGCCGCTGATTGCAAAGATCGACGGCAGGATCAACCAGTACCACGCCGGCGGCCGCGCGATCGCGAGCATCAGCATCACGTGAACCGCCGTCGCGGTCAGCACGGTGACGCCGGGGCGCCGACGCGCGGCATCGAGCTCGGCGCCGAACAGCGGCAGCAGGCGCGAGTGGCGAACGGCCGCGACCCACCGGCGGCCGATGCGTTCGGCGGCGCCGACAATCGCACTGGCTTCGAAGACGCGAATGATGTCGCGATCGGATGTCATGGTGTGGCGCGCGACGGCGCGTCGACGGAGAGAATCGTCGCGCGCAGCTCGTAGCCGGGCCCGGTGAAACCGAGCAGGCCGCCGATCTCCAGCGAGCGCGCCGCATAATGCCAGCGTCCGCCCACCTGCTGCGCCGGCAATCGCAGCACCGCGTCACGGAACGCCAGTTCGGTCGCGGCAAACGGCGGCACGCCGGGCACGGCCGGAACGGCGACGCCAATCGATGTCGAGGCCTGGCGTGGCGCGCTCAACGAGAGAATCGTGCCGCTTGCGGCGAACTCGTTCTGGCGCCGCACATCGCGATCGCCTTCCTTCAAACGCTCGATCACCGAGCGATCGCCCGCGAACCGCACTCGCGCGGTGATCGTCTCTTCAGGCGCGGACGTCTTCAGCTGATCGACTTGAAACATCGCCGCGCCAACGGGCAGCGTCGCCTTCAGCACGACGTCTTCCATGATCACCATGTCGTTGGCCACGCAGTTCACCACTCCGTTCCTCGGGACCAGGGCGCACGTCCCTCGCACCACGGCCGGCACGTTGAACAGGCCGCTCGATGGGATGTCGAGCAACACCCCGGAGCCGAGCACCGTTCGCGTGGACGCCGGCTGCGGCCGGCCGAGACGCAGCAACTCCCCGACGCCTTCGACGCGCATCCCCTGCTTCAATTGCTTGACGACCACGTCCGGGACGCCGGTGAAAGAGCCAATCAGATCGAGCTGCACTTCGGGACGCTCCAGCGGCACGACCTCGAGGCCTTTCGGAATGCGCCCACGCTCCTGCGCGTTGTCGTAGAGGATGACGTCGTACACGCCGGGAGCGAGGCCGCGCATCGGCACGACCGCCTTGGTTGCATCCTGGAAAAGATAGGTGATGCCCTGTTCGCTGCCGAACGAGACGCGCATGTACGGCCGGAGGTTGTTGCCGCGCACCGTGAACTCGACTTCGTTGCCGGCGATCACGCGCGCCGGCTCGATCGAGGTGAGCGAAGACGCCGATGGCCGGAACAACAGAAACGCGCCGTACAAGAGCGGGATCAATGCGAGCAGTACGACGCCGATCAGTCCGTCGACCACGTTCCATCGACCGAAAAGCCGTCCCTGGTCGTCAACGAGTGCCATGGATACTCCGGGTTGGAGAAACACCGATGCGTGCCTGCCGCGACGCCGACCAGCGCACCAACGCGCATGCGCCGAATGCGGCGAGCCATGTGAAATACGGGAGCGTCAATCCGCGATGGCGAATCAGCGTGCCGATATTGCCGCCGGTGAGCGCGACCATCGCCGAGGCGACGAGCCCATGCGCGACGAGAACGCATGTGACGACGGGCGCATGCCGCAACCCCGCCGCGACGCCGAGCGGCAGCAGCACGACAATCGCATACCAGAGCGCCTGCTCCGGGATGTATGCCAGCATCGATCGCGATTCGATTTCCGACGGCCGGGGCACGGTGACGAACGCGACGGCGGCACGAATCGTGTACCGCGCCATCTCCGGGGCGTTCATGGTGTACACATTTCTGCGGCCAACATCGGAATAGAAACGCCGATCCAGGACCTTGTAGCTGTAGCCGGGCGTCGCGACGTGCCCCCAATGCAGGAACGCGGTGTCTTGCAGCGCCTTCGTCACTCGCTGCTGCACGGCGGGTTGCATCAGCACCAGCGCCGCCACGACGGGAACGGCGACCAGGCTTGCCCAGAACAACCGCGGGCGGGTGGCGACGAGCCCGGCGGGCACGCCGACAAGCGTCCCCGCGATCGCGAGCTCCGTCCCGCCGGAACGCAGGCTGCCAAGGACCCAGGCGAGGAAAATCACACCGGCGGCAGCCGTGATGCGCCGCGCCCACGTTGGCGCCCGCACGATTTCAGCGGCGCAGATCAGCTCGAGGGTCGCAAACAGAATGTAGGGCGGCTCCTTGAGCACCGAGATCGACCAGCTGAACAAACTCGGCACGAACAGCAGGACGATGGCGCCGGCGAGAGCGGTGACGCCCCCGTAGACGGCGCGCATATAACGCGTCAGGATCGCGACCGCTCCCAGATACACCGCGACATTCATGACGTTGTTGCCGTACGGCGCGTCACCGACGAGAGCCTGAAGGTAGGCGAGCACGTAGACGTAGCTCGATCGACCGACGTCGTCGAAGACGTAAATCAAGTCGGCCGGCGACATCGGCAAGCCGTAGCCGACGTTTCGCAGCCACACCGTTTCGCTCTTGAACAGCTCTTCGTCGCCAAAGAAGTTCGCATACGGCCGCGCCGGATCGGCGAACAGGAACAAGGCTGCGATCGCCGCGAGGCGTAAAGCGAGGGCGAAGATCATCACGCCCAGGAACCACGTGCGCTCGCGCGGTCCGAGATCGCGAGCCGCCCAATAGAGCAGCGCCGTCAACGCGGCGCAGCCGATGACGGTCAGCGGCGAGAGCGTATAGCTGACGCCAAGCACCGCGCCAATCAGGACGGCGCGCGTCACGCCAGTGATGCGAACACCTCCTCGTAGCGTTGCACGACGCCTGGTGAAGCAAATCGCTCAGCCGATCCGATCGCCGCTCGACTCATCGCGCTTCGCACGCCGCTGTCGGCAAGAACGTCGGCGAGCGCCGCCGCGATGCGATCGGCCGTGTGCGACTCGACCAGCAGGCCGTCGACGCCGTGAGTGACGATGTCGCGCGTGCCGGGCGACGCGGTCGCGACCACGGGAGTGCCGCACGCCATCGCCTCGATCAACACGTTTCCGAAACCCTCGTATCGAGAGGTCAACAGGAACACATCCGCTCGCGCGATGTACTTCCACGGATTCGGCTGGAAGCCGGCCAGCGACACGGCGGTAGAGAGCCCGCGCTCGGAAATGAGCCGGCGCAGCGATTCTTCCATCTCGCCTTTGCCCAGGATGCAAAGCCGCGCCGGCAAGTGCTTGCGGAGCGCCAAGAGCGATTCGATCATCAGCGGGTAGTTCTTCGCTTCGGCGAGGCGGCCGGCCGCGACGATCAACGGGCCATCGCCGGCGGGCAACAGCCGCTCGTCGATCGCCTCGGCGCCGGCCGAGCGCACGCGATCGAGATCGACGGGATTGGGCACGACCCGAATGCGATCGGGATCGACGCCAAACGCCGCGGTCAAA
>Ga0111538_10005502_pt1 | contig 17305 bp, 14 predicted proteins | sample SoiMethybrSBSTD1_FD_79669 | JGI IMG/M metagenome (GOLD analysis project Ga0111538, IMG submission 79669) | Bulk soil microbial communities from a Populus tree surrounding site in Tennessee, USA - Soil MetaG P. TD hybrid SBSTD1 (version 2)... | ecosystem: Environmental > Terrestrial > Soil >...
TGCGGCGGCCGCGCCGCCGCACAACGCCTCGGACTGGGAAATGAATGGAACGTCGAGAATGGCGAGAGGGCGGTCCGACTGTCCGCCCTCCGCCGATCCGACACACAGCACGACGGCCAACAGCACGCTGAAGGCTCGTGCCGGCCGTCTCACGGCCATCGCGATGTCAGTCGATCGCGACGATGAGGAGGATCAGCACCAGTAAGATGATGATGATCATTGTCGTCGAGATCACGACCTTGGACTGGCCACCAGCGAGCGCCTGATCGACCTGGCGCGCCTGGGCCGCCAATTGCGTCAGTTCCTGTCCCTGCAGTGACGTCACCGCTGTTGTCGCTCTCCGAAGATCGAGACCGGCCTTGTCAGCTACGGCCTTGACGTCAGGATTGGCGAGCACGCGGAGCAGGTCGGCACGATCGGCATCCGCCGACGACACATGCGCCTGGAGAGCCGCGTCTATGGCCGACTGACTTGCGGTGTGGGGTGCCTGCGCCTGAACGCGCGGCGTCGCAATCACCAACGACAACAGAATGACAAGAACACATGTGGACATTCGCATGCGTGCACAGCCCTCCTCGTTGCTTGGCATTGTAGCGGGTTATCCCAAGGATAGGATGAAGATCTCGACTATGGACGTCTTTCACGACTGGATGACCGCGCTCGAAGCGCGGCATCTCGCTGACCTCCGTGTGCCGGAAGTGACACGTGCGCTGCGTGCGTTGTCGTCAGCATATGTCGAAAGACGGCGACAAACGATGGCGAGGGCCGGTGGCCGCCACGTTCACGGCGCGCTGGACACTGCCGGCAAGCGTGCGGCCTTTGCACTGTTTTATGCGCCGCTCCATTTCATCGCCGTCTCCGAAGTCATCCGCGCACGCGGGGCGCACACAGCGGCGCCGAAGACGATCATCGATCTGGGATGTGGCACCGGTGCGGCCGGGGCTGCATGGGCGCTCGCGTCGCAGCCGTCCTCATCCGTGATCGGCATTGATCGCCACCCCTGGGCGGTCGACGAAGCGCGATGGACGTATCAACAGTTAGGAGTGAATGGACGCGCGCGTCAGGGGGACGTCAGCAAAGCCGTCACACCTCGCCGGGGTGACAGTTTCGTCGCGGCGTACGTGCTGAACGAATTGCCAGACGAGGTGAGAATGAGGGTCGAAGCACGACTGCTCGACACCGCGGCACAAGGTGGACGTGTTCTTGTGATCGAGCCGATCGCTCGCGCGATTGCACCATGGTGGGACGATATGGTGGCGCGCTTCGCGCCCGTCGGCGGACGGTCCGACGAGTGGCGGTTGCCGGTTGATCTCCCGCCGCTGCTGGAGAAGTTCGACCGGGCGGCCGGCCTCAATCACCGTGAGCTGACGTTCCGCAGCCTCCTGGCGTGAGACCACTCGCACTCGGCCGTCGCGCCGCGTGGTAATCTCACGATTCCGGATGATCGCCTCACGGGACTCGGGCCCACACGGCGCGCACGGCGCGCGCAGCAGACTTCTTCCGCTCACGCTGACCGCTCTCGGCGTCGTTTACGGGGACATCGGCACGAGTCCTCTTTACGCGCTCCGCGAGTCCTTCTACGGTTCCCACTCTGTGACGCCGAGCCACGAAAACGTACTCGGCGTGCTTTCATTCGTCCTCTACGCGCTCATCCTGATCATCTCGATCAAGTACATCGTCGTCGTGATGCGCGCCGACAACCAGGGCGAGGGTGGCATTCTCACGCTCACGGCGCTGATTCCCGGACGTGATGGCGCACGCGAAGGCACGAGAGGGGTCGCGCTGGGCCGTCCGATTCTCATCATGCTCGGCATCTTCGGTGCGGCCTTGCTCTACGGCGAAGGGATGATCACACCGGCGATCAGTATCCTCGGCGCCGTCGAGGGGTTGTCCGTCGCGACACCCGTGTTTACGCAATGGGTGGTTCCGATCTCCGTCGCGATCCTGATTGGGCTGTTCGTCATTCAGCAGCACGGCACCGATCGCGTCGGAAAACTGTTCGGCCCGGTGATGACGGTGTGGTTCGTGACCATCGCACTCGTCGGCATGAGGTGGATCATTCGCGCGCCAGAGGTGCTCGGGGCGATCGATCCCCGTCACGGCATCGTGTTCTTCCGCGAGCACGGCTGGCACGGCTTCACCGTGCTCGGCACGGTGTTCCTCGTCGTGACCGGTGGCGAGGCGCTTTATGCGGACATGGGGCACTTCGGCAAGCGTCCGATCCGCATTGCCTGGTTCTGGATGGTGCTGCCAGCGCTGTTGCTGAACTATTTCGGACAGGGTGCGCTGCTGATCGTGAACGAGCAGGCCACGCAACCGTTCTTCATGATGGTGCCGTCGTGGGCGCTGCTGCCGTACGTGGCGCTGTCGGCGTCAGCCGCGGTGATTGCGTCGCAAGCGCTCATCTCCGGGGCGTTTTCGGTGACGCGCCAGGCCATCCAGCTCGGCTACATGCCGCGTCTCGATGTCGAGCACACCTCGGCCAGGGAGATGGGGCAGATCTACGTTCCGCAGGTCAATTGGGGACTGATGGTCTGCACGATCGCGATCACGATCGCGTTCGGTTCGTCGAGCCGGCTCTCCGCCGCCTATGGCATGGGTGTCGCGATGGCGATGATCATCACGACCATCCTCCTGCACGTCGTGATGACCGAGCGATGGAAGTGGCCGACGCCGCTCGCCTATAGCGTGACCGCCCTCTTCGCGACGATCGACATTTCATTCTTCGGCGCCAACCTGCTCAAGCTGCCGCAGGGTGGTTGGGTCAGCCTGTTCATCGCGCTGCTGCTCTTCACGGCGATGACGACGTGGAAGACCGGACGGCGTCTGGTGGCGGAACGATTGACGGCGAGAGCGTTTCCGCTCGAGGACTTCGTCTCGGCGATCGCCACGACACCGCCCACCCGTGTGCCGGGCACGGCCGTCTTCATGACCGCGCAGCCGCGCGGCACGCCGCCGGCGCTCGCCCACAATCTTCGCTACAACAAGATCCTGCACGAGCACGTCGTCGTCTTGACGGTGACGACGGCGCCAGTGCCGTATGTGGCGCCCAAGGATCAGATCACCGTGCAGTCGTACGGGTATGGCATCTACAACGTTCGTGCGCAGTACGGCTTCATGCAGGATCCGCACGTGCCCGAGGCGCTTGGCGTGGCGCGCGATCAGGGCGTCGATCTGGATCCGGAAGACATGATCTACTTCCTCGGTCGCGAGACGATCATCGTCACCGAGCGCGCGGGCATGGCGATGTGGCGCGAGAAGCTGTTCGTGCTGATGGCGCGCAACGCTGTGCGAGCGACGGCGTTCTTCCGTCTGCCGCCGGAGCGCGTCGTCGAACTGGGCGTGCAGGTCGAGATGTAGGGACTGCCTCCTAGGCTCTCCCGGCTTTCGCGATCGCCTTCACATCTGCGACGTGCAGTGCGGGCAGCGCGTCGCTTTCAGCGGCACCGTCATCAAACAGAACGGACAGTCTTTCATCGTCGGGGCGGTGGCAGGTGCTGGCCGCTTCAACCGGTTGATCTGCTTGATGAGCAGGAACACGGCCAGGGCGACGATCAGGAAGCTGACAATCTCGTTGATGAACTGACCATAGGCGATCACCGGGATGCCCTTGGCCTTGGCGTCGGCGAGTGAAATGGGGATGCCTTTGGCCGAGTCGAGCACCAAGAAGAGGCTCGAGAAGTCGATCTGGCCGAGGATCATGCCTATCGGCGGCATGATCACGCCCTCAACGAGCGTGGTGACGATCTTGCCGAACGCCGCGCCGATGATCACGCCGACGGCGAGGTCGAGCACATTGCCCCGGGAGATGAACTCTCGAAACTCTTTCAACATGGCGCCTCATGGGATCGGTCATGGGATCGGGGTCTGACCCGGGGTCAGACCCCGGGTCAGACCCCATTTCTACGACATCGCAGAATCTGCTGATTTTGCGATGTCTTGATCTGTCAGCTCTTGAACGGTCGCACCGAGCATACGCCAAGATTAGGCGGAAAAACGCTGCTACGCATCCGCGACGGTTCGTGCAGTCTGCCCGACATGCCTCGCCGACACCGCTTGCAGATCCCGGGGACACCGCACCATGTCATTCAACGAGGTGTCAACCGCGTAGACATTTTTCGTACGCCATCGGACTACGAATGTTTTTTGAGAATCTTCCGGACTGCAGCCGCAGCGCACGAAACTGACGTTCACACTTATGTGTTAATGACCAACCACATTCATTTCATCGTCACTCCACGCGTTGAAGGCGCGTTGTCGAAGACGATGAAGAAGGTCGGTCAAACATACGTGCGCTATTTCAACCGACGATACGAGCGCACGGGAGGGTTGTTCGATGGCCGGTATCGCTCGCTCGCCATCGATTCCGAGTCGTACTGGTTCACGTGTATGCGGTACGTCGAACTCAATCCCGTAAGGGCTGGAATCACAGGACGACCCGAGGAATATCGATGGTCAAGCTATCGATTTCATGCACTCGGAGAGCGTGACGATTTGATCGTTCCGCACCGTTTGTATGTGGCACTCGGCAACACCACCTCGATGCGTCAACAGTGCTGGCGGGCGATCTGTGGTGAGGCTCTTGCGGAGGAGCAGCTCGCCGAAATGCGAGACCTGGTGCGATACGGAAGAGCCGTGCGCCACCGCCGGCCGACAACGTGAGTTGTCAGTTGTCGTTGGGGTCTGACCCGGGGTCAGACCCGGGGTCAGACCCCGCCTATCGGCCGAACCTGGAGGCGGTAAGCGTGACGTCAGCGCGGGACCAGGCGGCCTTGAATCGCGCTTCGGTGAGCGCCGCATCCGCCGCCTTGTTCTGCGCGCGCAGCGCCTGCAGCAGCCCGAACAGCGCCCAGCCGTTCTCCCGGTTGCGCCGCAGATCCTCCCAATACACCGTCTCGGCCTCCGCCGCACGACCGGCCTGTAGCAGGATCGCCCCAAGCGCGAGACGCGGCGGGAAGTGAAACTCGGCCGGCTCGGTGTAGACGAGACTCTCCTCGAGGCGAACGGCGCGATCGAGCTGCGAGATGGCCAGGTCGTAATCACCACGCGCCGCTGCGATCTCGCCAGCCAGCACCGCCGGCGCCGGCGCGACGATGGCCGCCGAGATGTTCGGCGAGAACAACGACTCCTTCATCGATGGATCACTGGTCAGCGCGATCAGACGACGGAGCTCCTGCTCGGCCGCGGGAACCTGATTCTTGGCCACGAACGACAACCCGCGCGCGTAGTGCCACACCGCGCGCAGCACTGCGCTGAACGCCGGCGGCTCGGGCTCGTTCAACATCTCGTCCCAGCGCCCGAATCGCGTGAGCGCGTAATACGGCACCATGCGGAACCCTGCGGTCAGCGGCAGATTCTTCAGCGTGTCATCGTCAATCTTCGACGCGAGTTGCCGCGCCGACTCGATCGCCAGCTTGCTCTGTCCGTCAGCGGTCGCCGCGAACCAGAGGAAGTGGATGTTGTGCGGGTAGTAGGCCATCGGATACAGGCCCTGCGCACGGCATTGGCTGATGTAATCCTCGTCAGCGGCGATCGCCAGCTGATTGCTCTTGATCGCATCCGCATACCGGCCGATCCGTTGATAGATGTGGGCCGGCATGTGCACCATGTGACCCGCCGCCGGCATCAGCGTGAGCAGCGTGTCCGCCGCCGGCTCGGCCTTCTCGGGCGTTGCTGTGCCTTCCATCAGATGGATGTACATGTGCACCGCGCCCGGATGTTTCGGGTTTCGCGCGAGCACCTGCTCGGTGAGCCTGACGATATCGTCGGTGCGCGCGTGTGGAGCACCGTCCCGCTGCCAGTAGCCCCACGGGCGCAGGTCCATCACCGACTCGACGTAGAGCATCGCGGCGTCGAGATCGTCCGGAAACCGCTCGTGCACACGACGCATCGCATCCGCGTACGCCGCATCGCGCGGCTGCCGATCCGCCGCGCGACCCGAATATCGCTCGGCGAGCGCCTCGATGTAGGCCTGTTCGCGCGCCGTGCCGCGTCCCTTCAGCGACATCGCTTTCTGCACCAGCTCGTACGCCTGTGGCTCCTCGTTCGGCTCCATCAAGGCGTTGATGTTCGGACCCAGCACCAACGCCTGACCCCAGTAGGCCATCGCCAGCTCGGGATCGAGCCGCGCCGCTTCTCGAAACGCTCGACGGGCCTCCGCGTGATTGAACGCGTACGCGAGGTTGAGGCCCTGATTCATGAATGTCTGCGCGTCGCGATCGCGCGCAGAGACCGGGAATGTGTGTGAACCGAGATTCTGCAGACGAGGGGCGATCGCACCCGTCGCCGATGTCTGCGCCGCTTGCGCCGGCGGCGGCGGCACGTAGTGCACGTGCCCGCCGGGCGGTGGACCCTGCGCAGCCACGGCACTGGCGCAGCCACACACCGTCACCGCGACGCCGAGCGCGGCCAGGAGACGCGAGACCATATGCAGAGCTCCGGTTAGATGAGGTCGCCGGTCACGCCAAGGACTTCTCGTACTTTATGCGCGAGATCGGCAGGCGTGAAGGGCTTCGAGAGAAAGGACTCTCCACTCGCCACGCCATGATGCACGACCGCATCCTCGGTGAATCCCGACATGTAGAGCACACGCAGGTTGTCACGCGTCGCCCGAAGGTACGCCACGAGCTGACTGCCGCTCATCCCGGGCATCACGACGTCGGTGATGAGCAGATCCGGTTCGAGCCGGCGAACGCGGCAGCGCTCCAGCGCTTCCTCACCGCTGCTCGCTGTCACCACCGTGTAGCCGCACTTCTCGAGGACCTGACGCGCCACATCGCGCAACCCCGGCTCGTCTTCGACGAGCAGCACCGACGCTCGCCCGCGCGGCAGTGACTGCACGCGCCGCGGCGGTGCACTCGCACGGTCACGAGACGAGGCTTCGGGCAGATAGATCTTGAACGTCGTGCCATGGCCGGGCTCGCTGTAGACCCAGATGTGCCCGCCGCTTTGACGCACGATGCCGTGAACGGCGGACAAGCCGAATCCGGCCCCCGCGCCTTTGCCCTTCGAGTAGAACGGCTCGAAGAGGTGCATCTGCATGTCGGCATCGATCCCTGAACCGGTGTCGCTGATCGCGAGCATGACGTAGACCCCCGGCTGCACGGTAATGTGCTGCGCGATATAGGCTTCGGTCAGCACCATACGGCGCGTTTCGACGATCAGCGTTCCCCCGTCGGGCATCGCGTCGCGAGCATGTGTCGCCAGATCGAGAATGGCCCGCTGGATTTGACTCAGATCGACGCGGACCGGCGGCAGCCCGTCCTCCGGGGACACCTGGATCCTGACTCGCTCGCCGACGACGCCCTGCAGAACGGCCGTCATGTCGCGGATCGTGGCGTTGAGATCCACGTTCATCGGACGCAGCATCTGCCGTCCGGAGTACGCCAGCAGCTGTCCGGTGAGCTCCGCAGCGCGCAGAGCGGCATCGTGAGTCTGACGCGCGCGCCGCCATTCTCGTGAGCCCTCGGGAAGCTCCGCCAGCAGCATCTCGGACGACATCAGAATGACGGTCAGGAGATTGTTGAAATTGTGCGCGACGCCGCCCGCCAGCCGGCCGATCGCATCGGACGGAGGCGGCTGCCGTCGTGCAAGCAGCCGACGCACGCGTGCGCCGAGAAGCTCGGGGGCCAGGGGATCCGCCACGCAGTCATCGGCACCAGCCTCGAACAGACGCACGATCATCTCCGGCTCCGCAACCGGCACCCCGGTGACCACAATCGGGACCAGCGCCAGTGCGGGATTCCGCCGAAGCGCCGCCACCCGCTGCTCGATCGGGGTGCCTTCGGCCAGCGCATCGACGATGATGATGTCCGGCGAGTTCGAGATCGCCGCCGCCCGGACGTCGTGAGGCTCATCGCTGACCATCACGCGGCCGTGCACGGCGAGCGCCTGAATAGCTGGATGTAGGCTGCGAGCGTGATCCATCACGAGGATGGACGGGGGAAGCGGTCTCGGAATCAAGGGTCGGCTTCAAGAATACAACAGGCGGGAACAGGACACCGACAGAGCGAGATCCTTATGCCGGCTTCTCAACTCAGTGATCCGGTGATCGCGGCGTTTATCTTGATCCCGGTCGTGCTCGCCACGACGCTCGCGTGGGCAACGTTCGCCGCGTGGCGGCGCTCCGGGGCCACCGAATCCGCCGCGCGCCGCGCCGCCGTGATCGTCGCGGTCGATTCGGCAGCGTGGATGGCGCTGACGTGGGCCGCCGGGATGAGCGGGATCCTGCAGCGATGGGACCGCACGCCTCCGCCATTCCTTCTCGTGATCGTCGGCATGGTGGCCATCTCATTGATTCTCGCCTTCGGCGGCGTCGGCACACGCATCGCGCAGTACATCCCGCTCTGGACGCTCGTCGCCATTCAAGGCTTCCGACTGCCGCTGGAGCTCGCGATGCATGCGCTCGTCGCGCGAGGCATCATGCCGATCCAAATGAGCTACTCCGGACGCAACTTCGACATCGTCACCGGCGCGACGGCGATCGTGGTCGCCACGCTGGCGAAAAAGGGACTTGGGGGGCGCCGTCTGGTGGCTGCGTGGAACGTGCTCGGGCTCGCGTTGCTGGTGAATGTGGTCGCTGTCGCCATAGCGTCGATGCCGCTGTTCAGACTCTTCGGCGACGATCGCGTGGTGACGTTCGTCACCTATCCGCCCTTCGTGTGGCTGCCGGCGGTGATGGTGCTCGCCGCGCTGGCCGGGCACCTCGTGATCTTCCGAGCCCTCCGTCGCTTATAATTCGTCTCTTCTATGAGCTACCAGAACCTCGAAGCGGCCCTGCAGGCCGCCGGAAACCCGGTTGAGCTGTTGCGCAACTCGCAGATCGGACCCTATGCCTTTCCGGTCGTGCGTCATGAGTTCACCAACTGGCGTGATGAGCAGCGGTCATGGCGCGAGACGTGCGCCTTGTTCGATCAGTCGCATCACATGTCGGACCTGTATATCGAGGGACCCGACGCGCTGAAGCTGCTCTCCGATCTCGGGGTGAACAGTTTCAAGAATTTCAAGGTCAATCAGGCCAAGCAGTTCGTGGCGTGCACCCCGGACGGCTACGTCATCGGCGACGCGATCCTGTTTTATCTCGACGAGAACAAGTTGAGCCTGGTGGGACGTCCCCCTGCTGGCAACTGGGTGCACTACAACCTCGAGACCGGGAAGTACAACGCGAAAGTCGAGCGCGACGAGCGCTCAGCGGTGAATCAAGGCCGCCGCAAGTACTATCGCTACCAAATCCAAGGCCCGAACGCCGGGAAGCTGGTCGAGAAGCTCACGCGCCAGGCCGTCCCTGACATCAGGTTCTTCAACATGGGGCTGCTCAAGATCGCCAACCATGACGTGCGCGCGCTGCGCCACGGCATGGTCGGGCAACCGGGTTGGGAGATCTTCGGCCCGTGGGAACAGGGTGAAGACGTCAAGAACGCGATCGTCGAAGCCGGCACGGAGTTCGGCCTTCGACAGGTCGGCGCCCGCACCTACCCCACGAGCTGTCTCGAGTCTGGATGGATTCCCTCACCGCTCCCGGCCGTCTACACCGGCGAGGCGTTGAAGGCCTATCGGCAGTGGCTGAAGGGCACGAGCTACGAGGCGATGGCCTCGCTCGGCGGCAGCTTTCACTCGAAGAACATCGCCGACTATTACCTGACGCCGTACGATCTGGGCTACGGCCCGTTCGTGAAGTTCGATCACGACTTCGTCGGCCGTGCCGCGCTCGAGAAGATGGCCGCGAACCCGCCGCGAAAGAAGGTCACGCTCGTCTGGAACGGCGACGATGTAGAGCGGGCGATGGGCTCGCTGTTCCACGATCGCGGCGACATCGCGAAGTACATCGATCTGCCGCTGGCCAACTACTCGACGCTGCCCTACGACAAGGTGGTGAGCGGCGGCAAGACGATCGGCCTCTCCACCTACACCGGCTACAACTTCAACGAACGCGCGATGCTCTCACTGGCAATCGTCGACAACGACGTCAGCCTGCCAGGAACAGAGATCATGGTCGTGTGGGGCGAAGAAGGGCGCGGGACTACGAAGCCGACCGTCGAGCGCCACGCGCAAGCCGAAATCAGGGCCACGGTCGCGCCGGCACCGATTTCAGCAGTCGCACGGGACGCGTATCGACCCAAGGCATTGGCGTAGGGGAGAGCTCATGATCACGGTGATCGACATCGGCAGGCGAGCGCAGGCGCCAACGGCGGACGGGCACATCAGAAACGTCCTCGGGGCGGCGGAAACCGGGACGCGGGTCTCGGTCGCTGTCAGAGAAATCGAACCAGGCAAGACCTATCGCGTCACCCGCAGCGATCGAACGCAGGTCGTCTATGTCCTCGAAGGCAGCGACGCGACGCTGAGCCACACGAGCGCGGGAAAAACCGCAGAACACAAGACCCAGCGCCGCGTTGGCGTCTACCTCGAGCCTGGTGAGGAAGCCACCGTCACCGCGTCCAGCACGCCACTGAAGCTTTTTGTCGTCACCGTGCCGAAGCACACCGGCCGCGCCGGGGCCGATCCGTCTCCGATTGGTTACTTCTTCGAGGAAGCACGCCTGCGATCGCTCGTGGACGAGCGGCGGATCCGCGAACGAACCTTCTGGGTCAACAAGGAGACGGGACTCTCGAGCGCGTGGGACCTGCAAATCGGACGGATGCAGTACGCGCCCCGCGCCTATTCACCACGCCACATGCATCAGGCGTCGAAAACGAGCCCGGTGACCCCGGAGCACTTCTACTTCATCGAGAAGGGGACCGGCGAGGTGAAGCACGACACCGGAAGCGTGCCCGCCGGCCCCGGAAGCCTGGTGCTGATTCCCGCCGGCGAATGGCATCAGCTGCTCGCCTCCGAGACAGGCTTCGACTACATCGAGTTCCAGGCGCCGTTTGATTTCATGACGACGATGGATCACGACCCGCAGGGGAAGAACTGGTACATCAAGGGCACCGACGACGGGACCGGCAAGCCGAAGCTCTGGGTTCAGAGCTGATCGTCCGCGCACGCTGAAGCGTGCGCTCTACTCCCGCCCATCGTAGAGCGGAGGCTTCAGCCTCCGCGACAGACTACGATCCCGCGACCCGGAACAATTCGTCCGCCGACGTGAGGATCGTCCACGTCAGCCGCTGCGGATACTGAGGGTTGCTCGCCAGGAACTCGCGCACGGTCTTCGCCGCCTCCGGCGATCGATGCCCTGAGAGCGTCGAATCCATCCAACGCGTCGGGAAGAAGATGTCGCCAGTCTGCTGAATCTCACGCAGGAGATCGAGCGCTGGCCGCACGAATCGCTGCGCGTGCGCCTCGCGCAGCGGATGATTCAGATACTGCAGCGACTCGAGCACCCACGGCTCACGCCGGCGGTTCTCGACGAACTGGAACCGCGCAAACGCACGCTCGCGCACGGCGGGATCGGCGGAGAGCGCCGGCGCGACGAAGGCCAGTCGGGCCTTCCGATCGGGATTCAGCGTCCGCTCGATCTGCGCCTTGAGAATCTCGTCCCATCCCGGCGTCTCGCGAACAGCAAGCTCCATCGCCATCGCAATCTCGTCAGGCTCGGCCAGGCGCAGGCCGGGGATCGCCTGCTCACGCTTCCACACCCGCGTGAGCCAGGCGACGCCGTCTGGGGTCAGTACCACATCGCGATAGGCGTTGAACCAGGCCGCCTTCTCGCTCTGGGTTCGCACGCGCTCGAGTCCCGCCCTGAGCGCCGCTTCCAGCGCCGGCGCTCGCGCACCGCGTTCCTCCGGAGGGATGAACCGCCAGAACAGCCGCGTCACGTACGACAGCACTCGCTGGGCGTTCTGCTCATCGTCTTCGCGCGGCAGCGCGCGAAGCGCGCTTTCGAGCAGCGTCGCCGCCCCGACACGCGACGCCTGAAGGTTGTCCCACAGCGTCACCCAGGCTGCGCCGCGGGTCAACGCGTCGGGAATGTCCTCGATGTGCCGGAGCAGATAGTCGCGACTGCCGTCATCGAGCACGAACAGCCCGTAGCCCAGACCGCCGCCGGCCGGCAGCACGAAATGCGGCGGCGGCAATCCTCTCGCCTCCTTGACGATGGTGTTCGTTCCGGTGACATGGACGGGCAGCTCCTTCAGCGATCCGTCGTAGCCAAGCGTGACACGGAGGCGCTGCGGCCAGACCAGCCCGCGCTTCATTGGATCCTGTTGCGTGATCGTGATGGACTCGAGGCGGGCCTTCTCATTGAGCCGCACGTCGGTGGTGAACTCCGGCCGGCCGCGATCTTCGACCCAGGCGCGGCTCCAGTCGGCGAGATTCTCGCGCGTCCGGTCGTCGATGATGCGCACCAGATCGAGCCACGTCGCATTCCCGTAGGCGTAGCGCTTCAGATACTCGCGAAGCCCATCGCGAAAGCGGCGCGCGCCGACAATCAACTCGAGCTGCCGCATGACGATCGGCGCCTTCTGGTAAATGATCGGTCCGTACATCTGGCCGGCTTCGTCGAGATTGCCGAGCTCCTGCCGGATCGCATTCGTCCCCGCCGTCCGATCCACCTGGTATGCGGACGGATAATGCGCGAGCAGGAACCGCAGCTCGTGGTTCACCTGCGGGAACGATGGGTTCACGATCTTCGCGGCCATGAAGTTCGCGAACACTTCCTTCATCCACACGTCGTTGAACCAGCGCATCGTGACGAGGTCGCCGAACCACATGTGCGACGTCTCGTGCGCGATGACGCTCGCCCGCTCGAGCAACTGATTCTGCGTCGCCGATTCGTCGAGCATCAGACTCGCCGCGTTATAGAGGATCGCGCCGGCGTGCTCCATGCCGCCGAATTGAAACGACGGAATCAGCACGACGTCGAACTTGCCCCACGGATACTTGATGTCGGTGTAGTCCTCGAGCCACTCGATCGCCTTCGCATGTAGATCGAAAAGCGCATCGCGATTGCGCGCGACCTTGGCCGCATCAGTCTCGCGATGAAAGATCCGCAACACGCGTCCGTCGCGCTGCGCAGTCTCGACGGAGAACTTGCCGGCCACGAACGCAAACAGGTATGTCGGTAGCGGCGCCGTCTCCTGAAAATTCGTCTCAACGGTGCCCAGAGACGAGGTGCGGGCGATCTCGGTCGCGTTCGCGACTGCCTGCCAGCCCTCAGGGGTGATCAGCGTCAAGCGATACCGCGCCTTCAGATCCGGCTGGTCGAAACACGGGAACGTGAGGCGGGCGCGCGCCGGCACGAAGAGCGTGTACAGAAACTCGTCGTTCCGGTTGAGGGCATCGTCGCCGGCCACGAAATCGAAGGCGATCTCATTGGCGCCGGCCCTGGTCATCTCGGCGGGAATGACGATGTGCCCGTCGCGAACAGTGGTAGAGACGACACGGCCAGCGGCGCGAACCGACGTCAGCCGCTCGGGCGGCTGGGCGAAGTCGAAGACCAGCTGCTGGGGCTTCTCGAGTGAAAAGCGGGCGATCGAGTGGCCGCGGACGGCAGCCTGCCGGTCTGCCGGAATCGTGAATGACAGCTCGTATTTGAGGTCTTTAATCGTCGCCGAGCGCGCCCGGGCGAGCGCCTCGGAGACGCCCTGGCCTGGAGCCGCCGGGGGCTGGGTATCGGCCGAGCCAAGTAACGTAAGTGCAACCATAAAGCCCAACATGGACGGAACGATATCAGGAGACTAGGGGATTCACGGTATGTCCTTCTCAATGCACGATCGGCCGTTCCGTTGTCACGGCCGAGAAATCGCCGTCGAGGCTGGATCGTGAGCCGTAATCTGGGTGTTGATACGGACCACTAGTGAGGCCACCTTCTGTAGAATGCACAGAATGAACGTCCGCGGGGTACGCACGCTCTTGGTGGCGGTGTGCCTGGCCGGGCTCGCTGGAACCGGCGGTACGGGCTCGACCGCGCAACAGGGAGCCTCTGTACGCGGACGTGTGGAGATTGGCATTCCTGTCACAGCCCGGCGTCCGTCGGCCGCGTATGCCACACGCGCGGTCGGACAATCCGTCCTTGCCCCCGTCTCAGAACTGCGGCACGTCGTCGTGTTCCTGAAGAACGCGCCCGCACTCGCGACCGAGCCGACAGTCGTGGAGATCCGGCAGCGCGACGAGAATTTCATTCCCCGCGTGGTTGCCGTCCCCGTGGGATCCGAGGTGCAGTTTCCGAACGACGACCCGATTTATCACAACGTCTTTTCTCTCTCGCGCGTGAAGACGTTCAACCTGGGACGATTCCCCCGCGGCGAGTCGAAATCGGTACGGGTCACCAAGCCCGGGGTCGTCAAGGTGTTCTGCGAGATTCACTCCCACATGACCGCGACCATCATGGTGTTCAACCATCCCTGGTTCACGATGGTCGGCGAGGACGGCCGCTTCGAGCTGGCCAACGTCCCGCCCGGACAGCGGGACATCACCGCGTGGCATGAACGTCTCGGCGACACGACTGTGCCGCTACGCGTCGAATCAGGACGTACAACAGAGGCTGACTTCGTGCTTCCGGTGCCTGCACAGTGAGGCGTCCACCGGGTCTCGCTGCGAAGACCGTCGCGGTGACCTTCATCACGGTCGCCATTATTCTCTCCATCGTCTTCATCGTCCTCATCGTTGACGCGCGGGATCGCATGCGCACCGCGGAGACGACAAAGCTCGAAGCGAGCGCTCGCATCTTTACCGCGTTCGAAGCCCGCCGCGACCGCGATCAGCTCGCGACTACGGCGACGCTGGCAGAAAACCCGACGCTCAAAGCGGCCTTCGATACCTACACGACCGAAGCGCGCCTGGCGTCGAACTACGAGCAACGCCTCGAGGCGCAACAGACGGTCACACGGGAGCTCGAGAAGCTGGCGGCGGCGACGTCGGCGAGCGTGCTCGCGATTCTCGATGCCCAGAGCCGCGTGTTCGCCAGTGCCGGCACGTCGCGGCAGCGCTGGCCGGCGAATGAACATGTCACGCTCGCCAATCGTCCATCCGGCACCTTTCAGACAGTGGCGGTGGTCGCGGATGGCGCGTTCCGTGTCTCCGGCGTTCCGCTCCGCCTCGACAACCGCGAGGTGGGCACACTTGTCCTCGGCACCAGTCTCGACAACGCGTATGCCGAAGTGCTCGCCGATCTGTCCAGCACCGGAATCGTCATCAGGGTGAATCACGAAGTGATCGCCCGCACCGTGGCGGAAGAGGTCACGCGCGACCTCGTGGCCGGCGACGGCGAACCGAGCGACACCGCGCATTTGAACGGCGAGGAGTACGCGATCCGGACGCTGCTCGCATCGGGTCCGGTGCGGATCTATTCACTGACCTCGATTGACGGCGCCGCACGTGCGGCGACGAGCGATGCGATGAAGGCGCTCGGCACGGTGGCACTCGGCGGATTCGTGCTCGCCGCCTTCGGCAGCTTGTGGCTGGCGCGGACGTTGACCGATCCGATCAAGCGGGTGGCCGGCGACATCGCCACGATGACCGCCGCGCGAGACTTCGGACGGATGCTCGAGGTCGCGGGGACGAGCCGGGAGCTTGATGCACTCGCGACCGCGTTCAACGAGCTGATGGGCGGATTGACGGCCGCCGAAGCCGAGACGCAATCCGCGTATCTCGGCGCCATTCGCGCATTGGCGGCCGCCCTCGATGCGCGAGACCCTTACACGGCCGGCCACTCCGAGCGCGTCAGCGCGCTGTCGGTGCTGATCGCACGGCATCTGCAACTCAGCGAAGCAGAAGTGGACATCATCCGGCTCGGCGCTCTGCTCCACGACATCGGAAAGATCGGCGTCGCCGATCACATCCTGCGCAAGCCGGGACCGTTGTCGGCGGATGAATTCGAGCAGATCCGGCGCCACCCCGGTCTCGGCGCCCGCATCCTGCGCAAGGTGCCGTTCCTCGAGCCCCACCTCGCGATCGTCGAACTGCATCACGAGCGGCCGGACGGCAAGGGCTATCCGTTCGGCCTGCTCGGCGACAACATCCCGCTCGACGCGCGCATCGTGCACGTCGCGGATGCATTCGACGCCATGACCAGCGCTCGTGCGTATCGTCCGGCGCGCGCCGCGTCAGTGGCCCTGGTCGAGTTGCAGCGCTACTCGGGCACTCAGTTCGACTCGGCCTCCGTTGACGCACTGCGTGATGCGCTGGCGCAGTCCACCTCAGCACCGGAGCGTCAACTGCAGGCGTTGCTTGGCCGGGAGGCCTCGGCCTAAAGTGGAAGCGTGAGAACAGGTCTCTCGTTTCTCACGGCCATTCTCATCTCGGGCACCGCCAGCGCGGGCCAGCTTGCTCGCCCCTCGCCCGTTGCCGTTGACACCGCCGCATCCCTCGATCAGACGCGCACATTCAACGGCGGCGATGCGTCGGGCGTGATTGTTGACGCAGAAATGAACGTCGGCCTGGGCGGGGGGTTCGAGGGCATGCTCCGTCCCTGGGCGATGCGCCAGGCGTCAGGCGAGTGGAACAAGCAGATCTGGATCGCCGCCGTCAGGTACCAACGGCCCGGACCGATCGGGCTGCGGGTGGACGCCGGGCTGATTCCGTCACCGGTCGGTCTCTCGAATCTGATGCTCCGGCCACAGCTCAATCCCACCGTCTCGCTCCCGGCCTCACTCTTTCAGCCCTTGCCCGCGACAGAAGTCGGTGGTCCACGCGCCACATTGCTCGGAGCCGTCTACGCGTTCGGCGCCAACGGCACGGTCTCAGGCGACCACTGGGACGCACGCGTGGCCGTGATCGACACGTCTCCGCTGCGCACCCGCCGCATCTTCGCCGACACGAATCCACCTCGTTTCAACAACGTGGTGGTCGGCGGTGGCGTGACCCCGTTTGTCGGTCTGCGCGTCGGCGCCTCGGTGACACATGGCGGCTGGCAGCGAGCCAACGAGAGTCCGACCGTCACCGAGAACCGCGATGCCACCATCGTCACGATCGAATCCGAGTTCTCGTTCCGCTACACCAAGCTGCTTGGCGAGTGGGTGCGGGACACGATGGAGACCTCCGGCGCCGACACAGTCGCCACCGGTTGGTACGTGCAGGGACAGCAGACGTTGGCACCGCGCTGGTTCGTCGCCGGACGCGTCGAGCGGATTTCGGCACCTGCACTGACACCGTTACTCACGCTCAACGAGCAGCATCTCAAAGGCGTCGAGGAGACGCTCGGGTTCCGGCTCACACCGGAGCTGACGATCAGAGCCGACCACCGCGCGCGTCAGGGCTTCGGCCGGCCTGGCTTCGATCATCAGGTCGCGTTATCGGCGGTCTGGTGGAAGCGCTGGCTCTAGGCAACTCCCAACTACCGATTCCCAACTACCAACCACGCCCAACTGCCAACTCCCAACAACATCGGACCTTGGATTGGAGGTTGGGAATTGGGAGTGGTTGGGAA
>Ga0111538_10005503_pt1 | contig 17301 bp, 13 predicted proteins | sample SoiMethybrSBSTD1_FD_79669 | JGI IMG/M metagenome (GOLD analysis project Ga0111538, IMG submission 79669) | Bulk soil microbial communities from a Populus tree surrounding site in Tennessee, USA - Soil MetaG P. TD hybrid SBSTD1 (version 2)... | ecosystem: Environmental > Terrestrial > Soil >...
GACGTGCGCGCCGAAGAGACCATCCGATGGACACCTGAGGCCGAAGCGCGCATGAAGAACGTGCCGGAGCAGGTCAAGGGGATCGCGCGCACCGGAGTGCTTCGCCTGGCGCTTGAGAAGGGCCACTCGGTCATCACCAACGCGGTGATCGACGACGCGATGGACCGGTTCATGCCGAAGAGCGCGTCGGCCGCCACAAAGGCGCTGGCCGAAGCGGTCGCGCTCGAGCGGGCAAAGTCCGGCCCCGTGTCGATGTGCAAATCGTGCGGCGTCACCGCCACGCAGAGCGGCGCCGTCAAGTGCACCGTCTGCGGCGCCACGGACTTCGAGGTGATCTCACAGGAGATGATCGAGAAGATTGCGGCGGCCGAGGGCGGTCTCGAAGAGGAGACCACCTACGACGGGCGCAAGCTGCGCTGGTCGGAGGACGCGAGGAAGGGCCTCTGGACCATGAAGAACGCCTATATGCGGCGACGCGTGAAGGCGCGTGTCGAAAAGCGCGCCCGCATGACGAAGCTCGACACGATCACGCTCGACTTCGCCCGGCAGGTGATCGAGGAAGAAACCGGGACGCCGCTCCAGATCGGCTCGGCTGCCGCGCAAGTTGCCGCCGCGGAAAACGCTGCGGCCGCACCCGGCGAAGCCAAGCTCGTGGCGCGCGACGACAAGAAGAACCCGTTGATCTCGACGTTCGCGTGGGCGGAAGACGCGACGCTGCGAATCCTGCGCGTGCCGGCCGGGTTCATGCGGAACAAGACGCAGGAGAGGGTCGAGGGCCTTGCGAAAGAGCGCGCCTTGACGGCGATCGATCTTGCGCTCGTCGAGGAAGGCATCGAGATCGGCAAGAAGATCATGGCCGAGGTGATCGCGGCCTACCCGAACGCGGGCAGGGGCGCGGCAGCGGGGCAGCCGGCTCCAGCGGGCCACGGCCACTCGCATGAGCACAAGGTTGCGGAAGCCCAAAGCAAGAATATTGCGGACGCCCAGGACAAGGCTCAAGTGGTTCCGTCCGTCGGCAGCGGCTACCTCAACGAGGTGAGCTCGCAGACAGTGCCGAACAAGCCCGGCGGCGATCGCGAGCACTGATCTGGCCCGCGGAGCGGGCCAAGAAGACGCTGCCCTAGCGAAGCGGAGCCGACACGTGTTTTGTGAGCGATTTGAGGCGGAGCTTCGCTAGATGTCGTCGTACCGCTTCTGCCGGACGGACGACGTGTCGCTGCTCGTCGACGCGTTGAATCGCTGCTGGTCGCCGCATTTTCCCGACGAGCCGGCGATGACGCCGGCGACGTTCAAGCGATCGATCCGCGACCTTCAGGTCTGGTGCAGCAGCTGCATGGTGGCGTTCGCGGGCGCCGATCCGATCGCCGTACTGATCGGCGCGAAGCGGCCTTCAGGCACCCTCATCCACAAGATCGCCGTCCATCCCGATCATTGTCGGCAGGGTCATGGCCGTCACCTGCTCACCTCGCTCAGCTCGAAGCTCTCGATTCTCGGCCCGCCGAGAATGGTCGCTGAGATCCCCGAGACTCTCACGCCGACGTGTGAGCTGTTCGCCGCATGCGGCTATCTCCAGGAAGCGCTGCTAACAGACTACGTGTTGGATCGCGAAGCAAGCGTTGTGGGCGATGCGGCCGGCATGTTTGTGTTCCCCGTGACGATTGACGATCTCGTCGCCAACGACCTGCTGGGAGATCAGCATCCGCAGACGTGCTGGGAACGTTCCGTCGAGACCCTCACGGCTCGCAAAGACGAAATCCAGGGGCTGGCCGTCGCGTCGGACGAACGCATTGAGGCCTTCATTCTTTACGTGAATGATGGAGAGATTCTGTCGATGCGCACTTTCGTCGAGGACGGCGGAGCCCGCCTGAAGCAGCTGCTCTCTCAACTCCCCGCGCAAGACACTGGTCGCTTCAGGTTCCAGAAAGTCCACCCCGCGGAAATCTCGAAGGAGTTACTCGAGACGCTCGGTTTCCGCCCGACCGCCGCGCATCTGCTCTACGCCGCGAAGGCGCGCTCCGCATGACGCAACGGCTCTGGCGCCGAATGCGCTCGAGCCGCCGCGTCCAACCGTCAATCGTGTTTCAGTGGTGGTGGCCACCGTGACCGCCGTCACTACTCTTCTCTTTCTTGTCTTTCCTCTGCTGGCCAGCACCTCTCTTCTCCTCTTTCTCGAGGTCCAGCCGCGTGAACATCGTCTGGAAGACCGGCCGGCGAAGCTCCTTGATGTTCACTTCGACTTTCTTCTTCTTTGGCACTCGCGCCACCGCCACCGGCTTCGGCGCCACCGCCCTGGCAAACTTGACGTCGGCGGCGGTTTGCGCGACGGCCGCTTTCGGAGTCGTCGTCTTCGTCTTTGTCTTCATCTTCATGGCCCTGGTGACCCGTCGCTTGAGTGCCGGGATGCGCTCCTTGGGAAGATCCGGACAGAGCTCGTCGAGACACTCGAGGAGCAGCTCCACGTCGACCCCGAGACCGCGCAGCCGCTTCCAGGCGCTTTCGTTCAGCACGCTATGCTCCTTGAGCAGGCAGTGCAGCCACTCGCACAGGCGATCCTCGCCGCCGTTGCCGCCGTTGCCGCCGTTCCTGCTCCGCTTGCGGAACACGCCGGCCGTCAGCGTCGTTTCGCGCGTCCACGGAGATCCTGCGGCCGTCAACCCTTCGGCCCTGACGCGGAACACATAGACGCCGGCGAGTGAGGTCACAAACGGTGTCGCATATCGGCCTGCTCCGGACGACAGCAGTTTGAGCGTTTGCGAGCCGCCGTCGGGCAAGGTCACGTCGGCCCACACGCTGGCGTGCTTGTCGAACGGCACGTCGTACGCCCTCAGCGCCGCGTGGAGGTCGACCGTGCTGCCCGGTGCCGTATCGTTCTGCACGCGCCAGGCCTTGAGGGTGAGGTTGCTACTGGCATGCACGATGAAACTGTACGGCAGGTACTTGTTGACCGCCGGACTGACAATGCTCGCCGCCAGCTCCTTGTTCCGCAGCAGTCGCGTCCGCTCCTTGTCATCCTTGATGCGCAGCATCGCGCGCCACGTCCCGGCATGGCTGCCGGATGGTGACGCCGCGAGTGCGGGCAGCACCAGGCGATAACACAGCACCTGCTGTCCGGCGATCCACTGCACATTCGGCGCCGCGGTGGTGGGCCTGATGATGTTGCCGCCTGGCGTCTGAAGCACGAACTCGAGAAACGCCGGAATCGGACACACCGCGATGGCGTCGATGTAGACGTCGGCGTCGGCGACCTTGAACGGGATGGTGTCCTGACCGCCGAGGTACAGCTTTCCTTGCGGATCGAGCACTACCTGTGAGTTGGTGACGCCGGCCAGCACCTGCACGAAGTACTTGGTGAGCATGAAGCGCTGCTCGTCGCTGGTGATGTTGCCGGTGATGATCATGTCGCCGTTCGTGTTCGACGTGATGTCGTTCAGCGCTTCGTCGCTGACGTCGCCCGGCAAGCCGAAGCCGATCGCGTACGTGCGGTTGGTAACGGTGCCGGCCGGCAACTCGAAAATATAGGGGTGCACGTTCTCGTTGCCATCCGTCAGCACCACCATGCTGCGATTGGTGTGCGTCGCGGCATCCAACTCTGGCGAGGCCGTTTGAATCCCGCCGCCGATCCACGTGGCCCCACGCGGCGAGAGATCGACGGTGTCGAACGCCGGTGCGCCGCTTACCGCCTGCATGGAGATCGGCGTGTCCACCTGATCGTCGAAGGTCGTCACCGACACTTCGTCGTTGTCGAGCATGAGATCGCGGAAGACACCGATGGCGTTGGCCAGCAGGTCGGCGCGGGTGCTCGTGCCGCCGGCGTTTGCGCCCATGCTGCCGCTGCGATCGAGCACGAGGGCCACTGCGTTGTTCTCGCGGGGCACGGTCGTCGCGCTCAGGGTGACGGTCCAGTCGCCGAGGGCGAACTCGCCTCCTTCGCTCGCGGCGTAGTACCCCTCGTCGTCCACGATGTACGCGTGGATCGACACCGAGCTGTTCACCACGGCCCCGGCCGGCGCGGTGAGCTGCACCCACACGTAGCCGTAGAAGAAGTCGTCGGCCTCGACCGGCGTGGCGACGAATTCCGTTCCCATGGGGGTCAGGCCGAAGTCGCCGGTCGGGTTGCCGGTGATGCGAAAGCGCACCTCGCGGCCGCCCTTGATCTTGAAACTCACCGCCTTGTAGCTGGTGAGACCCTCTGGAATGTCGTCGAATGACAGCAACGAATCCGGGTCGTCGATTTCCGGAGTGTCGCTGTCGTACCACACGCCGTCGCCGTGGATGGTGTGGCCGTCGATCATCTGCGCCGGCGTCGCCCCGGTGGTGAACGGCGCCGCGTCGCCAGGCTCGTTGTAGAGCATCGCGTCGTTCAGCTTGTGCCCGGCCGTGGCGCTGCTCTGCACGTAGAGCGCGGTGCCCGGCGCGACCTTCTTCTGCCAGATGCTCCACATGCGATCGATGGCGGCGTGATGCAGGAAGAAGATCGGGTCGTTAGGAGACGTCATGCGCAGCATGTTGCCGCCGCAATACCGGTGCACCAGGTTGTGCAGGTCTTCGCAGCGCGACCTGTGGGTCGTGTAGCTGATCAAGCCGCTGATGGCGTTGCGGTAGGTCGTGCCGGTCCCGACCTCGACCGTATCGTTGGACGGGAGGTTTGGGGCGTCGTTGGCGGTGCCAGCGATGTCGAACTCGCCGAATTGACGCTGGAAGAAATTGAGAGTGTCGCCGGGGTCCAACACCGAGATCGACGTCGACCAGTCTTCCGGGTCGAAGGCATACGGATACGGTGACGGCGCGCCGGCCTCGCGCTCGACACGATCGCTGTTGCCGTCGGTGCCATCCACGCCCAGAAAGTCATGCGTGAACGGATACCCGGCATCGAGCGGCCCCTTGGCACGGGTCCAGTCCCAGTACGGAATCCTGACCGTGTCGTCCTCGGCCCGCAGGAGTTGTTCGAACTGGTAGAGGAGCTCGCGATGCCACGGCAGAAAGACCGAGCCGACGTGTCCCCAGCTCTCGGGACGCATCATGTTCGTATCCATGTCGTGCATGGCAAGCAGATGCGTCTCGACGAAATCGTCGTAGCGGGACTGCGCGCCCGGATGCAGCACGCTGTCGTTTGACATCAGCGCCCGAAACGCGTTCACGAATCGCGTCTTTTCATCATCCGTGAGGTTCTTGACGTTCTTTCGACATTTCATGAGTTGTTTCCTCGGGGGAATAGCCTGCTGACGTTTGTTTAAGACGGACAGAACTTGCGGATTTCCAAGGAGGAGGGGAGGCGGGATCCTCGTATACTTTCGGCTTCAAGGGAGACCGACTAATGGCACACGCCAAGCCCCTTCCGGCCGTTTTGACCCTGTGTGCGGTCGCGGCCATTGCGGTCGTCGCTGCGCAATCGCCTGAGTCGCGAACCGAATGGCGCTATTACGGCGGCAACAAGGGGTTCACCCGATACTCCGCCCTCGATCAAATCAGTCGCGACAACGTCAAAAATCTGCGCATTGCCTGGCGACGCCCGGCGGTGAACGACAAGATGATCGCGGCGTTCCCCGAAACTCGGCCGAATGCGTACTTGCGCGCGACGCCGATCATGATCGACGGCGTTCTCTACACGCAGGACGCTCACGGCCTCGTGATTGCGCTCGACGGCGAAACAGGGCGAACGATCTGGGAACAGCCTTTCGGTTCGGACCGAGAAGATGCCCGTGGCGCGTCGACGCGCGGGGTTGACTATTGGCGCGGCGGCAACGGCAATGCTGACCGCCGAATTCTCTCGATTCGCGGCGAATATCTCTACGCGCTCGATGCGATGACAGGCGTGCCGGTGAAGACGTTCGGAACCGAGGGGCGCGTTCTCTTGCGCTTCGGCGATCGCCAGCCGCTGGCTGGACGCTTCAATGACAGCACCGGGCCCCTCGTGCTCGGCAACGTCGTCGTCGTGACCGGAAACACCGGTGGCGCCGGTGACGGCGGCAACACGAAGGAAGCGGCGCCCGAGGACGTTCGAGGCTTCGACGCCGAAACCGGCAGGCTCCTCTGGACGTTTCACGTGGTGCCGCAGCCCGGCGAGTTCGGCAACGACACGTGGGGCAACGGTTCGTGGAAAATCGCCGGCGACCTCGGCGCGTGGAATCCGATGACGGCCGATGAAGAGCTCGGTTACGTCTACGTCCCGCTGACGTCTCCGACGGCCGCGTGGTATGGCGGTTGGCGGCCGGGCGACAACCTGTTCGCGAATTCGATCGTGGCGCTCGACGTCAAGACGGGCAAGCGCGTGTGGCACTTCCAGACGGTCCATCACGATCTATGGGACTGGGACAACATCGGGCCGCCGATGCTTGGCGAGATCACCGTGGACGGAAAGCGTATCAAGGCGGTGATGCAAGCGAACAAGGCGGCCTTTCTCTACGTGCTCGACCGGACCAACGGCCGCCCGGTCTGGCCGATCGTTGAGCGGCCCGTGCCGCAGTCGACCGTGCCGGGCGAACATTCGTCGCCCACGCAGCCGTTTCCGACAAAGCCGCCGGCGTTCGATCTACAAGGCATCAGCGACAACGATCTGATCGATTACACGCCGGCGCTGAAACAGCGTGCCCGCACGATTGCGAATCAATACCTCATGGGCCCGGTTTTCTCACCGCCTTCGGTCCCGAGCGAGGGCGGCAAGAAGGGCACGCTCGTGCAGCCTGGCGCGTGGGGATCGGCCAACTGGAACACCGGCGCGTTCGATCCGGACACCGGCTACTACTATGCGATCTCGCAAACGCTGGGCCCGGCGAACCGCGCTGCGCAGAAGCAGAACGATCCGCGCGCGACGATGGAGTACGCCGACTTCATGCCGACCCCGGCGACCGATCAACCGGCGTCTCAGGCGCCGCCGTCGACGGTCGACGCTATCAGCATCGACGGCCTGCCGATCATCAAAGGTCCCTACGGTCGAATCACGGCGATCGATCTCAATCGCGGCGTCCATGTCTGGATGCGGCCCAACGGCGACGGACCACGATTCCATCCGTTGTTGAAGGATCTCAAACTGCCTCCGCTCGGCTATCCGAATCGCCCTGCGCCGCTAGTCACAAAGACGTTGCTGTTTCTCGGCGAAGGCAGCGACGCCATCAGCGGAACCGCCGGCGCCGATTGGACGTGGGGAACGAAGTTCCGCGCCTATGACAAGGCGACCGGCAGCGTGACCTGGGAGATGGATTTACCGTCGGGAACAACTGCCGGACCGATGACCTACGCCGTCAAAGGCAAGCAGTACATCGTCGTGGCGGTCGGTGCGCGAAATCATCCGTCCGAGTACGTCGCGCTGTCGCTCCCCTAATCCGTCCGGGACCTCGAAGGGACATCTCCTTTACGCAGCGAGGGCGCGGTCCGCAGGCTCCCGCGCGATTGGCTCGTGGGAAAAAAGTCACACTCGACCCAAGATTCCCCACGAGCCGGCTTCGCTGTATTGGGTCTTTAAAGGGAATTCGCTGGATCCAGACGGGAACGTTTGTTGCGACGTGACCTCGTGGAGGAAGAACATGTTTCGCCACCCCGATCCTGAGGTCCTGGTCGTCGGCGCCGGTCCGGTTGGTCTCACCGCGGCGCTGTTCCTGCAACGGAACGGGGTCCGTGTGGAGATCATCGACATGGACCAGCGCACGAGCCAGCACAGTTACGCGCTCGCGATCCATCCTCGTACGCTCGAGATTCTCGACGAAGCAGGACTTGCTGAGAAGCTGATCGCCTCAGGGCGGAAGCTGACGAAGGTCGCCTACTACGAAGGGCGCGAGCGGCGCGCCGAGATCGACTATTCGTCCCTCGCTTCCAGCCATCCGTATCTGCTCGTCGTTCGCCAAAATGTGCTCGAAAGCGCCGCGGCGGAGGCGCTCCGCGCGGAGAAGCTCAAGGTCCTCTGGGGACACCGGCTTCAGGCCCTCAGCGTGGACGGCGGGATCAACCAGGCGGAGGTCGCGAAGCTCGATCATGTCGCTTCAGGCTACCCCGTCGCACGAAGCGAGTGGGTCATCGCGGGCGTCAAGACGATCAAGCCAACGTATGTCATCGGCGCCGACGGGTACGAGTCGGCCGTGCGGCGGATGGCGGGCATCGAGATGGAGGACTATGGCGCGGGAGAACTCTTCTCGGTCTTTGAGATCGAAGCGGCGGGGGAACTCCCCGCGGAAGTGCGCGTGATTCTCGACCCAGACCTGACCAGCGTGTACTGGCCCCTCGAGGAGGGGCGATGCCGATGGGGATTCCAGATCCGGACCGTCTCGGAGCACGTCGCTTCGATGGATCGGCTCGAGCAGTTGATCGCTGCCAGGGCCCCCTGGTACACGGCGCGGCCGGCCCAGATTTACTGGTCGACGCTGGGCATGTTCGAGCGCCGGCTGGCGCGGAGCTTCGGCAACGGCGGCGTCTGGCTCGCTGGGGACGCCGCGCACCAGGCGGCTCCGGTCGGTGTGCACAGCATGAACTCGGGGCTGGTTGAAGCGCGCGATCTGGCGGCGCGCATCTCGCGGATTCAGCACGCAGGGGCACCGGAGTCCCTTCTCCAACAGTACGCAACCGGGACGCACGAGGCGTGGCAATGGCTCCTCGGCGACGGCGAGAAGGCGCGCGCGCTGCCCGCGGCGGACCCGTGGGTCCGACAGAACCGTGCGAGGATCCTCTCCTGTGTTCCCGCGTCGGGCGACGACCTTGAAGCGCTCCTCGGACAAATCGGCCTCACGGCCGCGCCGCTTGGGCGCGACACCGTTCTCAGTGTCTGACGGCTGAGCCCGTCTGCTATGGCGCTGCTGTTGATTGTCCCCGCGCGAAATCGTCCGTCCGAGTACGTCGCTCTCTCGCTGCCGTGAGCGCAGTTGCTTGCTTATCGGGCACGGTCTTCAAGCCTGGCGATGATTGCCGCCACCAGTGTGGCGGCGTTTTCACTGGCCATCGTAATGAACTGCTGGTAGCTGGTCTCAGCTTGCCCGTCGGCGCGGTCCGTGATGCTCCTGACCACGAGACACGACACACTGAACTGGCGGCACGCTTGGACTACGGCGGCTCCTTCCATTTCAACGGCAGTGGCACCAAGAGTGTCCCGGAGCATTCGCTGATGAGCGGCATCCGCCAGGAATACATCACCCGTCACGATCACGCCTTCGACGATCCGTGGCTTCCGGTCCTCGCCACCAGGCATCCGAACCGGCGGCAACGACAACCCTTGCGCTGATTGTCTCGCAGCGGTCAGCAGAGCCTCGGGCGCTGGAACCAGGAGGGGATCGAGATTGCCGGTCAACGGGTTTCGAACTCCACGCCGCTTGATGCCGTCCGACGTTTGCAGTCCCACATCGTGCTGTACCACCGTCGCCCCGATCACGACATCCCCGGGGTAGAGCCCTGGGTCGATGGCTCCCGCCGTTCCTGAAAACAGAATGGCTGAAGGGCTGAACTCGCCGATCAGAAGCGTGGCAATGATGGCCGCGTTGACCTTCCCAATACCTGAACGGCCAACGACGACCTTTCGACCATTCAGGTTGCCGACGCGGAAGACGTACCCGCGAACGGCAACTTCACGGCTGTCCTGGAGTCGCCGTTCGATTGGAGCGACCTCTGTGGCGATGCCCAGAACGCCGACGACGGACTGCGCGAGCGCCACCGTCGGGAAGACAAGAAGCAGAACCGCGAGCGTGATTGTGCGAACCCCAGAGTGATCACTCATGCGGCATCCCTCATTCGATCGCGGCCCCGCGTGCGCCATTGACGACCCGGCAGATGTTACACCTGCCCATGAAAACGTGTAGGCTATTCGCTCATCGTGAAGGGCTACCACGACATCGTCGGCGACGGAGGGTCCAGAATCCTCGAGCAGGTTGCCGAAAAGCAGACCCGCATTGCCGACGGGCTCGCCGGAGTGCGGCATCTCGTGGCCGTGGGCTCAGGCAAAGGCGGAGTCGGGAAGAGCACGTTAACGCTGCATCTCGCGGGCGCGCTGCGCGCGCGGGGGCTGCGGATTGCGATCTTGGACGCGGACTTCAACGGCCCCTCGCAGGCGCGCATGGCAGGCGTTCAGGACGCGGTCATGGTTCCAGGCAGCGACAAGGTCGCGCTCCCGCGGACGGTGAACGGGATCTCGGTCTTCTCGATGGGCTCGCTCATCCCGGAGTCGCAAGCGCTCGAGTTCGAGAGCACGGCGCACGGTGATTCGCATACCTGGCGCGCCACGAAGGAGTTCGCGCTCCTCGGCGAAATCCTTGGATCCTGCGAGTGGGGCGAGCTCGATCTCTTGCTGTTCGATCTGCCACCAGGCGCCGATCGAACCGTGCAGTACGCCGATTTTCTCGGGCCGCGGACCTCGTTCGTGCTCGTCACGATCCCTTCGGAAGTGTCACGGGGCGTGGTCGCGCGATCGGTGGCCGCGCTATCGAAGGGACCCAATCGCGTGCTCGGTTACGTCGAGAACATGAGCGGCTATTACTGCCGTGACTGCAACGGCATCAAGCCGCTCTTCGCCTCATCAGAATCTTCGAGCCTTGAAATCCCCTGCCTCGGGACCGTCCCTTTCGATCCCGAGCTGGCACGGCACTGCGATACCGGGATCCCGCTCGCGGACATGCCCGACACACCCGTCGCGCGCGCGCTGGATCACGTGGCGCAACAACTTCTGAATAGCCTCGAATCAACGGAGCCTCGCCGATGAAGTTTCTCTGCGTCCCCTGTGACACCCCGATGAAACTGCAGACGGTCGCGCCGCCAGATCGCGGCTCGCTATCAGTCCTCTACTCGTGTCCTGAGTGCGGCTACGAGATCGCGATGCTGACCAACGCGTACGAAACACAAGTGGTCCAGTCACTCGGCGTGCGGATCGGCCCGGCGACCGACGGCGCGGCGGCCACGGCGTCGGGTGGCAAATGTCCGTTTCCCGGGATGCTGCCGTCCAGTGAAGGCACAGGCGAGCAGCGCGCCGGCGAACCGGCGCCCGTCCGCTGGACCGCAGCCGCGGAAGCCAGGCTCGCGAACATTCCCGAGTTCGTCCGCCCCATGGCGAAGACCGGCATCGAGAAATTCGCGCGCGACCGAGGGTCGCTCGAAGTAGACGAACAGATCCTCGACGCGGCCAAAGACTTCTTCGGCATGTGAACATGCTGAATCCGAACACGAATTTCGCCCGGCCGTACGTCGTCTCCTGGAACCTCACCTACCGCTGCAACCTCGCCTGCGAGCATTGCTATCTCGACGCCGGCGGCACACCTCAGGTCGGCACGGAGAACTTCGCCGATCGCAGCGAGCTCGGCACCGAGGAATGCTTCAAGGTCATCGACGAAATCGCCGCGTTCGCGCCTGAGTGCATCACGATCCTGACCGGCGGCGAACCGCTCTTGCGCCGCGACATCCTCGAGATCGTCAGGCGCGCGTCGGAGCGCGGACTGTGGGTCGTCGTCGGCACCAATGGCGTGAAGATCACCGAGAACGTGGCGACGCGCCTCAAAGAAGCCGGAGCGCGGGGCCTCTCGCTCTCGCTCGATGCGCTCGATCCCGACCGTCACGACGGCTTCAGGAAAGTGCGCGGGGCCTGGCGAAACACCGTGGAGGGAGCGGGCATCCTCAACAGGACCGGGCTCCCGTTCATCGTGCAGACGACCGCGGGCGCGCACAATCTCGGCGAGCTCGACGCGATCGCCGACTTCGCTCACGAGCGACTCGCCGCCAAGGTCTGGAACCTCTACTTCCTGGTGCCCACGGGGCGCGGGCAGTTCGTGTCGGACATCACCCCGGCGCAGTACGACGAGGTGCTCGCATCGCTCTACCGGATCCAGGGAAAGTACAACCGCCGGATGCTCGTGAACGCCAAGTGCGCGCCGCACTACATCAAGACCGTTCTCGAGAATGGCGGCTCCCAGATCAGGACCTACTCCGGAGGGGCCGGCGGGTGCCCGGCGGGCACGCACTACATGGGGATACGGCCAAACGGCGATGTCACGCCTTGCCCATATCTCCCAGTCTTCGCGGGATCCCTTCGCAACGCGAGTCTCGCGGACCTCTGGACGTCCTCGGAGTTGTTCACCGGCATTCGACAACGCACGTCGCTGGGCGGACGTTGTGGCGAGTGCGAGATGAACGGCCACTGTGGAGGCTGCCGCGCGCGGGCCTTCGGGATGACGGGCGATCTGATGTCCGAAGATCCGCTGTGCACGCACACGCCAGGTACGTTCGCCGGCGCTCCTCTTCTCGCCATCAGCGGACGCGCGTCCGTCGCGGGAACGCTCGGGACGACAACGATCGAATACGGCGCCGAACCGCCGAAGACCGTCGTCTGGGACGATGCGGCCGCCGAGCGCATGAAGAAGATCCCCGCGTTCGTCCGGGGCATGGTCGTCGGAGCCGTCGAGGAGTCGTGCCGCAAGAGCGGCCTCGACCGCGTGACCGTCGAAGAGCTCGAACGGATCCGCGCGCGGATGCCGACCCCGAAGATGTTCGGCTAGCGTTCTCGATCGTCGAGCCGCGTAGAACCTGACCTATCAGTTCTTAATCTGGACGGCGTGACCGCGCGCCGCGCTCCGAAACCTTCTCGCTCGTCCGATAGACTTCGCCCCATTTCATGGCTTGGCCTGCTCGCGGACAAGCGCGTTCGCCTGTCGGGCCAGCCAGCCGCGATGACGACGGACGACGGCGCCCTCCCGCTCGTCGTCGGTCAGGCGGTCGACCTGCTCGAACGTCGCTTCATCCATAGTGATTGCAATAGCTCTGCAAAAATCACGAGGTGTCTTGATCACTTGCGCGGGGTGGAGAGTAGGGCTCGGGCTTCACTCAGCCAGTTCTGCACGACGACGATGTAGTCGAAGCGCACGCTGTCGTCCTCTTTGATGGCGAGGATGCGGCCGTCGAGGGCGACTGCGTACTGCCGCTCCGTCCCGCTATCCTGCGCGAGCAGTGGCTCGTTGACCACACGACGCGGTGCCTCCGACCGCAGCTCAGGCTGGGTGGTCACCTTGGTGACCATGAACGTGGTACCAGTGATGAAATACAGCTGATTCGAGCGCTTCGCCCATCTGGCCTTTGCGCCGCCCTCTCTCGACACCTGAAGCCGACCGGCCAGTGATGGATAGGCTTGCACGTAGATCTCAAATCGTCCGGACTCGTCGGATTCGTACGCGAGCCAGTGACCGTCCGGCGAGAGCGAGGCGCCGCGTACGCTATGTTGAACCCCGTCCACGATCACCGACCACATCGCGGGCGAGGTGTCGAGCGACAGGAGACAGATGCTGGTCCGCCCCGTCGCCATTTCGCTGCGACTGAAGATCAGCCCACGACCATCCGGCGTCCACTGATCTGGCGCGTTTCGGGCCCCGTCGGCGAGAAGCAGTTCCCCGGCGCCTGCTCCCATGGCTGAGAATCGCAAGAGGCGTTCGCTGTGAGAATCACGTGCAGCGAACGCCTTTCCATCAGGATTCCATGGCACGTCCGTTGGCCTTGGGCCTTGACTGGTCGCCACTGGGGTGAGCGCGCCTCCCGATATGTCCCCGACATAGAGGGCCGTGCCCTCTTGATCGGCGGCCGCCACGGCCACACGCCGTCCGTCCGGGCTGAGGCTCACCGCCCTGAATTGGCGCCGGCCGAAGTTCGCGTCCGTCTGCGTCCCATCCGGCGCGATCCAGACGAGGGATCGCCGTTTGAGGTCAGGCGAAGGCACATAGGCGAGCGTGCCCGAGCCCGATAGCCCCACCATGCTGCCGCCGCTGCGTCTCACGCCCGCGAGCATCTCGCGAGCCTCCGGCGAGAGCAGATGGCGCGTCGCATCGTAGGGCGCGCTCATCAAGGAATGGTCGCGCACGAACAGCAGCTCGCGGGCGTCCGTGAAGCCCACCGCGTCGCCACCCGTCCGAACGGTCCCACGCGCGCCGGTTCCAAGCGTCAGCAGCGACACCTCTTCTTCGTCGAAGTCCGCGCTGGAGGCGTTCACGCTGAACAGCATGGTGTGGCCGTCTCCAGCGATGAGGGGCCAGTCGTGCGAGCGCTCGCCGCGCGCCGTATCGAGCCGGGTCACGGCCACGGGACTGCCGCCGCTGGCCGGCACTTTCCAGATCGCGTTGCTCCGAGTCGGCGCGAAGTAAATCGCATCCTCGGTCGGATGCCACGCCAACCCGTGCGAATGCGCCGCCTCGGCCAGCACCGTCGGGGATCCACCCGAGAGGCTCACCTTGCGAATCTTGGTGCCCGCGTGGAAGGCAAGCCACCGGCCATCGGGCGAAAACGTCAAGTCGCGCGCGCCTTCGGTACCCGCCACCTGATGCGACGCCAACTCGGCGAGACGACGCACGTAGATGTGCTGATCGGCCGCGCCGCGCGCGATGAACGCCACCTGCCGGCCGTCCGCCGAGACCGCGATCTCCCGATGGGTGCTGAGGATCTGCGTGCTGGCCGGAGGCTGGATCACGAACCGCGTGACGGCCGGCGGCGCTGACGCGGCACGCGATGCGGTGGTCCCGAGCAGGTACGCGCCGACAATGGCGATCAAGGCAGCAGCGAGACCGAGCGAGAACACCAGAGCGCTTCGGCGGCGCGTGTGCGGCTGCGTTTCGGTCGCGGTCGACGCGCTCGGGCTGAGAGCGTCATCGATCTCGAGTCGCGCGGCGGCGGCCGAATCGAGGCGTCGCTTGCGATCCTTCTCGAGACAGCGGCGGATCAGCGCACGAATCGAACTGGGCAGGCGTGCCGGCAACACGGTCCAGTCCGGCTCCTTGCTCAGCACGGCGACCATCACGTCGGTGACGTCCTCGCCGTCGAATGGGCGCTTCCCCGTCAGCATTTCGTAGAGCACACAGCCGAAGGCCCAGACGTCGCTCCGTTTGTCCGCGGGTCGTCCCTTCGCCTGTTCCGGCGACATGTACGCGGCGGTGCCGAGGATCACGCCCACGCCGGTCATCATCGCCGGACTCGTGATCGTCGGCGACGCCGCGATGTCGGCGTGGCCGGCCGTGGCGTCCGGATGCGCGAGCTTGGCGAGGCCGAAGTCCAGCACCTTCACCATGCCGTCGGGCGTGACCTTGATGTTGGCGGGTTTCAGATCGCGGTGAATGATCCCGTGCTCATGCGCCGCTTCGAGCGCTTCGCAGATCTGACGCGCGATCGGTAGCGCCTCATCGAGGGGGATCGGCCCACGTGCGATTCGGTGCGAGAGATCCTCACCCTCGACCAGTTCCATAACGAGGGCCTGCACGCCGCCGGATTCTTCAAGGCCGTGGATGTGGGCGATGTTCGGGTGGTTGAGCGCCGCGAGGGTCTGGGCTTCGCGGGTGAACCGGGCGAGCCGTTCGGCGTCGCTCGCGAAGAGATCGGGCAGCACTTTGATCGCGACCTCGCGATTCAACTTGGTATCGCGCGCGCGATACACCTCGCCCATGCCGCCCGCGCCGATCGGCGCGGTGATCTCGTAGACGCCGAGGCGCGTACCTGGAATGAGGGCCAAACGCTTGTCTTGGATTATACGGGCCGGATGCCAGCGCGCACTGGATTACTCCTGAGTGACGGTAGGCTTTACTACGGTGACCAAGGAGAACGTGCCTCGCCGACAGGCGGATCCGCGCGCGGATGCCCACACCAAAAACGTTCAGCTAGTAGAAACTCAACAGTACTGATTCTGTGGCTTTAGGTTTGCTTTGATCCGGTTGAGGAGAACTGCAGGATGGACCTCAATACCGGAATCTGGTTGGGGGCGGCCCTCTTTGTGTTGCTGCTCGTGCCGTACCTCATCTGGGAAATCAAAAAGGGCAAGGCGCGCGGTCACACATGGTTCACTCGGAACAAAGAGCGCGGCCACAGCGATATCGGACCAGATATTGGCGGCGTTCGAATCACGAAACCGGGTGTAGACGAGGCGCAGGGCGCGCGGCGCTGAATTACACGTCGTCTTAATTCACTTGCGGATAGCGACGCTTCATCTCTGCTACCGATCTGCCTATCAGTGTCTCCAGGACTTTCAGATCGATGTTGGCCAGGCGCCTGAAGTAGACACATACCTTCCCAGTCCTGGGCTTTCCAAGCTTGGCCAACAAGACGTCACGACCTTCGAAGCTCTCCGCGACATAAACAACAAGCTCGCGTCCCCGCACGGCAAACCCAGCGAGAGCGGAATCGCCTTCGTGACCACTGGCGTACTTGTAATGGTAGCTCCCGAATCCGACGATGCTTGGTCCCCACATCCGTGGTTCTTGCCTGGTAACTCTTCGCATTAGAGCAACCAGAGTCCGGGCGTCATTCCGTTGCTCCTCATTCGCAATCGCAGCGATATGACTCTCGGCGCTGACTTTTGTGGGTTTGGTCTTGGGTACCGGCATCGACTGAGCGCTACTTGGAAGAGACGCGTATTGATGAAATGCAGTCGTTCAATCCACGCTGTGGGCAACTGCCCATCACGAGCTGCAAGTTCGCGACGTCCGACACGATGTCGAGAGACTGCCCTTTGAAATCGGTGTCCCGGTACATTGTGGCCTGCCATCCAGCACTCACGCGAATCGACGAAATGCAATCGTTCCAGTTGTGGATCGTCGTCGTCGTAGATCCAGAAGGGTATGTCGGCGTGTCGATTACCGTTTCGCAGGGACCGGTGAAGTCGTTGAGATCAGAAACGTTGTTAGCAATGTGCGCAGACCGACCGAGAAAGTTCGCGTGCTCGTACACGACTATTCCCGTCGTCAACTCAGACGGCGCCGTCGGCAGCGAGCCCTGACACCCGGCAAGAACCAGGAGCGTAGTGCCCGCAAGTACAGCCAAGAGAGCCTTCATTCGATGCCTCCGACTGTCAATGTGCGAAATGGAGAGCGGAAGGCTCATCACCGAAGGGACTCACCGGCTAAGCAGACGCGGGCCGATGCGCCCGGAGGAAGGAACGTATCTGGCGCACCGCGAGGGGAATCCGTTCCTTGGGCTCCTTCCACGGGAACATGCTCACTTCGCCCTTTGGCGCGAGCATCGCGGCCTCCATGGCGACAGCGTACGGATGCGCCGGAATGTCATCCGGCAGGATCAGCACCGGCGTCTGGCACGTACGGACGAAGTCACGTGTGACGGTGAAGACGAAGTCGGCGTTGGTGCGGTACATCTTCGTCAGGAACTGGTCGACCATCGCCAGGGTGATCTCCGGCCGGCGCTTGACGAGCTCCGGCCCCCAGCCCTTCATGTTGCCGTCGTAGAAGAGGTCGCGCGCCTCCGGCCGCGAGCCGCTCGGCTGCGCGAGCACGCCGGCCACCACGCGCTCGGGCGCGCGCTTCAGGAGATTCCAGACGAAGGGCCCGCCGATGCAGAAGCCCATCACCAGGAACCGCCGGATGCCGA
>Ga0111538_10005505_pt1 | contig 17297 bp, 18 predicted proteins | sample SoiMethybrSBSTD1_FD_79669 | JGI IMG/M metagenome (GOLD analysis project Ga0111538, IMG submission 79669) | Bulk soil microbial communities from a Populus tree surrounding site in Tennessee, USA - Soil MetaG P. TD hybrid SBSTD1 (version 2)... | ecosystem: Environmental > Terrestrial > Soil >...
GGGGGTTAAAATGCCTTTTTTATCATTTCCGACTGTGTTTCCCGAAGGATCGATTCAAACAATTATTTCGTTCCTTCGTGGACAAGGTACTGATAAGTGGGCAGCTATGGAAGCGGCCTACGAATTAGCCGGATTTGCACTCGGTCAATTGCGGCACCCATCGATGCGAGGCAAGCCCAGACGTGGTGGTCCTATGCCTTCCGATGCTGATGTTGCCAATGAACTTGAAGGCTTGATGCAACGTGTGCATCACATGCAGACCAAATCGCCGGGCAAAGTTATGACTACTAAGCCTGGTGAGGCTGACAAGCCAGAATCTATTGATGTTGTCAAGACGACTTTTCCGGTCGAATTGCCCGATTGGACTGCTCAGTTTGCTGTTAATTTCATGGGCCGCAATATGTGATCATTAATCAAAATCAGGAGACGAATGATGCCTGAAGAAATCGTTGAATTGCCCGTTGGTAAAACAACCAACGACAATGCTTTGCCAGCGGACGTATCAATTGCCAGGAAACAGGTTGCTCGGGCTGCCAAGCCTACGAGGGCTGATGCACCTGAGGCTGAAGATCCTCCGACGATTTACGAGTCTGAGGATGTTTCTGATGATCAGCGTCCAGAAAATCTGGCTCGTGCCCAAAGTCAGCATTACGCTGATAAGATGAAAGAGGCTAAAGACGCCTTGCAAGCGTCTGAGGAAGAGATTAATAGGCTCCATGAGGCCGATGCAGATGCTAAGCAGCGTATGCGAACGGGCGAAGATCGTCCTAAGGTAATGGTTTCTGCACAAAAAGCATTAGAGATTGAGAATCAAATTAAAAAAGAAGTTAATCAATATTTCACACCTGAACATCGCTTCTTGCCCGCCAAGCAAGATGGTGCTGTTATTGGTTCTCGTAGTGGTAATCCACTTGAGAATGCTGCTGAGGATTTGCTAGGTGACAAGGTTCATGATATTCTCCCCGATGGCTCTATCGTTTTGAAGGTTCAAACTGCCGACAAAACGCGGGCCGTCGCCGTGTTAGGCGAGAATTTGGCCGACCCTGAGATTCTCAAGGTCAAGGTCAATTTGCGATTTCCAGCGATCAATCCCCATGTTGCTCAGCGAGAAATTGGCATTCAGGTAGATAAGAACGATCCAGCAGTCATGTATTTGCCGCCCGACAATGCAGCTATTGACGTTCTTCTTCCAATTGAATGTCTTGTCCATCTTGAACTCGTCCATATTGATCAGGATGGCAAGAGGGGTCATCCCTACGTTCTTGACTTCAATACTTCCAAGAAGTCTCCACTCCGGCCATTTGTACCGGCCGTAGTTGGGTATTCCATTCTTGAGGAAGTGCGAACTAAAATTCCAGCTGACATGGTTGATCGACACAAGCCGGTTATGATGGGTGTGCCGCCCAATCCGGTCGAAGATGATGCTTTCAAGAAGCACACAGAAGCTATGGACCATGCCTTCAATTTAGAGCAAGAGTATAAGCAAAGTCAAGAGAAGAAGGCCAAAGGCGAAGCCAAAGGCGATCAGGAATCAAAAGAAGAAGCTGAGCGATTCAAAAAATCAGATCCAGTAACAGGGCCGGGGCAGCAAGCATTGGCAAGGGCCGAAAAGGAGAGTAAGAAGTGATTGAGAAGAAACACGAGTTTGTATCTTCTCCGAACTCTCCTAATCGGTGTCAGGCTAGTTTGGGCAATGGGAGGCAATGTCCATGTGAGGCTGATCCTGGTATGACCATGTGTCCTCGACATGCTCAGCCAGAGATCAAAGCAAAGGAAGCCCAGCAGCTTCGCAACTATCGTCTTGAACGATATACTCAACGAGTAGGAGAACTATCAGACAGCGCACAAATTAAGTGTCTCAGGGAAGAAATCGCAATTTTGCGAATGTGCATGGAATCGATTCTTAATCAATGCAAAAGCGACACTGAGCTTGTTATATATTCTGGTCGCATTAGTGACATGGTAGTCAAGATTGAAAAATTGGTGAGCAGTTGTCAGCGACTAGAGTTGACAAGTGGAGAAGTATTTGACAAGGCGGCAGCAATGCAGTTAGCAACTAATATTGTAACTATCATTACTACGCATGTCAAAAATCCCGATATAGTGGCAGCTATTAGTAACGATATTCTCGCCCACCTACAAAATACAAATGCGTAGAGCAACCGTAATGTGTGTTATGGAAGTGGATATTGACAAATTGATTCAGAAATCAAAAGGAAAGGAGATTCAGGAACGAACACTCGTTGCTCTCGATGCAGAAAATATGGCTCGATCTAGACGTAGTGGATTTTCCAGGCAACGATACTTGTCTGCCAATCTCGCCCATCCACTACTTATAACAGAAAATAATATTGTGTTGGATGGCCGTCATCGTCTATGCAAGATGTTTGATCAAGGAATCAAAAAAGCTAGAGTAATTGTTATGTCAGACAAAGAAATTCGTCAGTGTGAAATTAAGACCAAAATAGTATAATGAAGCGAAACCCCAATGTTCGTTATGATTTGAAAAAAGTCTTTGCTGAGACTATAGCGGCAGGTCTGCGAAGAAATAGCTTTACGTCTTGCAGTCGATGGTCGATGCAATGTCGAATGGTTGAAAGTGCGACATACAAGGGGCCTTGGAGTTTTAAATATTACCCTTGGACAAAGGAGATGCATGATACGGATTGTGACTTTGTTGTAGGCCAAAAGGCCGCTCAGATGGGTTATACTGAATATGCATTAAATCGTGTATTGTTCAGTATTGATGTTAGAAAGATGGATGCAATGTATTTGCTTCCATCCAAGACACCAGATGCTTCAAACTTTTCATCTGGTCGATTTGACACAGCACTAGAATTGTCACCGTATTTGCAAAACTTGTTCACGAATGTTAAGAATGTAGCACACAAAAGAGCAGGTACTACTAACTTATATATTCGCGGGGCAAGAAGTAAGTCTGGCTTGAAGGCTGTGCCAGTTGGTATTTTGGTTCTTGATGAGCTTGAAGAGATGCCGCCGGGTAATATTCCGCTTGCATTTGAGCGGCAATCCGGGCAAATGAAAAAGCAAACAATTGCAATTTCTACACCAAGAGTTGACGGTCGAGGGATTAACTTATATTTTAATCGAAGCACTAAGGAACATTTTCATTTTCCTTGTCCGAAATGTGGTAAGTGGACGGAATTGATTTTTCCTGAATGCTTAATGATCACGGGCGAACATTTGGATGATCCTAATCTATCGAAGACACACTTGATTTGTAAAGAATGTAAGAATGTTCTTGATCATGAATCAAAATTTGAATGGTTAGCCAGTGGACGTTGGGTTCCGAGCCACACACAACGAGCGATGAGAGGGTTTTACATAAATCAGCTATATTCTCCTACGGTAACTCCGTATCAAATAGCTGAAATGTACATGAGGGCACAACAAAATCCAGCAGATGAGCAGGAATTCTATAATTCTAAGCTAGGTAAAACGCATGCGGTCGCGGGCGCAAGAGTTACGGATGAACAGATTAATGCCTGTATCAAAGGGTATATACTTGGAACGCGACCAGCAGGCAGCACTATAGTTACGATGGGAGTTGATCAAGGTCGTCTTCTCCATTATCATGTTGATTCTTGGGTTGTAGGTGGTGGGGATCTTCAAGCCAGTTCGCGAGCGCGTTGTATTGATCGTGGTACTGTAGTTGATTTTGAACAACTTGACGACTTAATGAGGAAATGGTTTGTTAATGCATGTGTAATTGATGCTCAACCAGAACGACGTATGGCATCAGCATATGCACAACGATTTCCAGGCTTTGTTTGGCTTTGCTTTTATTCTAACACAGTGAGAGGAAAATCACTCAAAGTTACTAAAGACATGAGCGATGATATTGTCAGTGTTGATCGAACCTACTGGTTAGATACAGCATTGGGAAGATTCAAGAATCAAACAATTGCATTACCACAAGATATTGGTTTTACTTACAAGGATCATATAAAAGCTCCAATCAGAATTTATGAAACTGAAGCCGATGGGACAGTTATCGGTCGTTATGTAAAAGCGGATAAGGATCAAGATCATTATGCTCATGCGAGATGCTATTCGGAAATAGCATTGAACTTCGCTGTACAAAACTCGCTGGCCCATAATATCAAGAGTCCACGATAACCCGCGGAGCGGCATGATAACATGGACAAGGAACAACGGACAGTAATTTATATTGTACTGCTAGTTTGTTTCATTCACAATACGTGTGCTGCCCCAGCACCATTACCTAAGCCTAAGAAACATAAATTTGAACCTGGCATTTATACATTGGAGCATTCGCCACATGGTACACCCAATAAATTCATCTTTTATAAAGATGGAACTTGTATGTGGTGGGATAATTATGGTACTTGGCATGGTACTTGGATATTAGAAGATGGTTGGATTAAATTAACTTTTCAATTGCAAGGAGAATTTTTACCTCGTCGCTATTCTTTCTTACCTGTTAATTTTAAGTCTGGCATGATATAAGAGCCTACGGCCAATGGTAGAAAAAACGTTCAATATAAATGATCTTCAACACCCTATTTATAAGGTACTGTTACCTGATTGGAGAAAATATAGGCTTACATTTCGAGGTGGCACAGAGTTCATCGACGAATATTTGGAGCAATTTTCTAAGGGTGAAGATGACGATGATTTTACAGCCAGGAAGAAAATAACTTATTGTCCAGCATTTTCAAAAGCATCTGTTATAGAAGTTAAAAATTCTATTTACCAAAGAATGGTAGATATTACTAGACGTGGTGGTCCAAAATCTTATCAAGAGGCTTGTGTTGGTCGTCAAAATGGAGTAGACCTACTTAATAGTACCATGAACGTGTTCATGGGCACAGAAGTTCTACCAGAACTTTTGTCTATGGGCAAAGTAGGGATCTACATTGATATGCAACCTAGGAGGGGTGAAACAATAGCCGATAATGTGGGCATACGCCCATATGTCTACGTCTATAAAGCTGAACAAATACGATCATGGACTATTGATCAAAGATCAGAACCTAATCAGTATAAATCTGTTCTTTTGAAAGATACAATTTATATATATGACGAAGAGACAGGATTACCTGAAGGTGAAATGGAGATTTATAGATTCTTTTATAAGAAAGATGGGCAAGTATTTGTAAGGCTTTATAATAATAAGTCTAGAAAGGTTGATATTTATGGCAATATTTGGGAAGTATCAGAAGATATTCTACTTGAGAAGCTAACTCGTATTCCATTTATTTGTTTGGAAATGGAAGAAAGCCTATTAGTAGACATTGCCGATTATCAGATTGCATTATTGAATCTGGCGTCCTCCGATATGGCGTATGCTGTTGGTGCTAATTTCCCGTTTTACACAGAACAGTTTGATCCAAGATTACAATCGCCACACTTAAAAACGAATATTCAAGCTGGGCAAGAAGCATTAGATACAGATGCAGACTTGGCTACTAAAGCCCCGGCAGAAAACATAAATGTAGGGCCAACAAGTGGTCGTAAGTATCCTATTAATACAGAGCGACCAGCATTTATTCATCCGTCGCCGGAGCCTATGAAGGCTTCGATGGCTAAGCAAGAGCAATTGAAGCTAGAAATCAGATTACTAATCAATCTAGCTATCAGCAATATTCAGCCAAAAATGGCGTCTGCTGAATCTAAAGGAATGGATGAACGTACTCTAGAAAGTGGCCTATCGTATATAGGATTATTGCTTGAGGATGCAGAACGACAAATTGCAGTTATTTGGGCAGAATATGAAGGCGATAATTCAATTGCCACGATTAATTATCCAGAGCAATATGACTTACGAAGTGATGAAGATAGACGCAAAGAAGCAGCAGAATTGCGTAAGTTATTGGCAGAAATCCCGTCTGATAGATATCAGAGGGAAATTGCTAAGTATATTGCTAAAATAATGGTTGGTCCAAGAATTACATATGAAGATTTACAGAAAATTTATAAAGAAATTGATGCAGCCAAAATTGTCAATGTTAACCCGGAAAAGATTCTTGATCATGTTGAAGGTGGTCTATTAGATCCAGAAGCAGCTAGTAAGGCTCTGGGATATCCAGAAGGTTCTGTGGACAAAGCACAGAAATTCCAGGCTGAAAGACTAGCATTGATACAAAAAGCACAAACTCCACCCGGCACCAATGGGAACAATCCCGCCGCTCGTGGTAATCCTGATGCAAGCCCAATACCAGCAGCAGCGGCAGAATTAGAAAAAGAAGGGAAGGAAGGCCGTGGCCCAGCAAAAGAGTGATCCAAAAACTTTGTATCATGTAATGGAAGCGGATGCTGTTGACCCTAATTTTCCAAATCCGCCTCCACCGCCTCCACCGTGGCGACCGCCTGTAGCGACGGAGTTATTTACATTATGGATAATGACCGTCAAGGCTGATGGTATTACGTATGAGCCGGGTGTGAATATTACTGTAGAAGCTATGATTAGAAGTGGCACAAGCACTTTTACAGGAACTACGGATTCTGTAGGCTTGTTATATTATCCTGGTCCTGGAAGTGCAAATTCTGGGTATAAAGATCCAACTGAAGACATTGTTGTAGTTGCCAGGAAAGACGGATTGGAATTAGCCAAGTTTGCCACCAAGCAAGGGCCAGTTGGTAAGCTCATGATGTACAGTGTTAAATTCGTCATGGCTCCGCCTCCTATGCCGCCTGTAATTGAAGATTAATTATGTATGGTGATGCACCATATGGAGTTTTACCTTATGCTACGCTTGTGTCCGGTGCAGAAATTGTTGCAGCGGCCAACACGCTCACGTTCACACAAGACGCAAGCGTAGACATAGTATTTAATAGAAATGTCTCTCAAACATTAACATTTACTCAATCGGCAATTGTTGGAATATATGCAGATGCTTCAAATACATTAACATTTACACAAGATCCAGACTATCAATATGTTCATGTAAGGAATATTAATCAAACACTAACACTTAATCAAAGTGTTGATTGTGATAAGATTCTTAATCTTCCAGTATCTCAAACATTAACGTTTGATCAGGATGCAATAGGTGTCAATGTAATATTTGCAGATGCAGAAAATACATTAACATTTACACAAGATGCCACTGTTTCAACAGGTAAATATACAACTAGCAATCTAACATTTAATCAAGCAGGTACTTTTGAAGCTGTATTCAATCGAACAATTAATCAAGCGATAACATTTACTCAAGCAGCAACTACATTAGGTATCTATTATAGAAATCTTACTCATACTATTCCTTTTGTTCAACAGGCTATTGGATTAAGAATTATAACTAGAGATATTAATCAAACATTAACATTCACTCAATCAGCAATTAGATTCAAGCAAGCTAATGTTTCTCAAATATTGACATTTACGGGGACCGCAACAGTTATTAGAGTAAGAAATCAATCTATTAATCAAACATTAAATCTTACGCAATTAGTTACAAATAACAATATTATTGTTCGATCTGTTGTTGATACATTGATTTTTAATCAATATTATGAATCTGTGGTGCCTTTTAGTGATAAGGAAATTATACAAATTCCCCAGGCCCAAGTATCTGTTAAAAGAGCTAATGAACCTTGTGCAGTAATTTTACAAAGTGACAGCCAAGCAATCATTCTGCCGTGCCCTCAGCTTGGAGACAAAATAAGTAATGCGGCTGAGGTAGTAATTCGTAAGTCTATGAATAATAAGACTTACAGTTATGTAAAGAAATCAGATTCACAAAAATTGATTTATACTTGGTATTTGTCCAGACCTAAAAGCTTAGAACTCAGACAATTTCTTTTGAAGAATTCGTCCAAAGTATTGACTATGACGAATTGGAAAGCAGAAATTTGGAAAGTGCAAATATTAACTGGTCCGCCTAAATTAGTCCCTAAGCAAAGATGGGAACCTTGTGATCGAGAAAGAGTAGATATAACTCTTGAATTTGAAGGAGTTAGATTGATATGATCTACAAAGAGTACAAAGATTACATTAAGCACAAAGCACATTCTTTGCTTACACCAGGAGATATTGAAGGCCCATTCTATAAGCCTAATGCTCCTTTTCTAGAAAATGGAAGGATGGTAGATTACCCGACATTGATTCTCACTGGCAAAGTGATGAGTGTTGCGGGACAATTATTAACAAGTATTATTCTTGATTTCTGGCAAGCGAATATTCATGGAGAATATGATAATGCAGGATTTAATCTAAGAGGAAAAGTTGTTACAGATACAGAAGGTAGATATAGGTTAGAAACTGTCAGACCGGGTAATTACAAAATTGATGATGATGAACATAGATGTGCCCATATTCATGTAAAGATTACGGGATCAAAAATATTGACAACCCAATTGTATTTCAGTGACGACCCATACAATGTCACTGATCGTTGGTTTGATCCCAGACGTACTATCAAGATGGATGGAATGAACGGTACGTTTGATTTTACAATCGAGTAACCGCGTAGCGGACTATCGAGTAACACATGCAACCGTATATTGAAATAATTGAGGCTGAAGATTATTTCTTAACAAGGCTTAATTCTGATCCTTGGGATGATGCATCCGAGGCAGATAAGTATAAGGCATTATGTACAGCAACTAGGTTGATTGATAATCTTCATTTTGCTGGGATTAAGTTGATTAGTAATCAGGAGAGAGAATTTCCTCGTTACGGACAATCTGAAGTACCAGCCGATATAAAGGAAGCAACTTGCGAGTTGGCATTGAAGTTATTGGACAATGTTGACCCGAATTATGAAGTTGCAGCATTAGCGTCTTCAGATTATTCGTTTGCAAGTGTTCGTTCCAATAGTGACCGTTCCTTTGTTTTGGATCATATAAGAGCAGGCATACCGTCTGTAGAAGCTTGGAATAAGCTTCTAAAATATCTTGTAGATCCAGCAAGTATTAAAATCCGACGTATTTGACTCTTTGGCGGCAACGCCGAGACATGGGCAAATACCGGCAACCAACCGGGAGTTAATTATGCGAAGTGCTTTTTACAAAAATTTTCATTTCTCGAAGAGAAATGTATTTCGTCCCTATTACGAAGGTGAAGGCGAAGGTGGTGAAGGAGGGGCCGGCGGTGAAGGTGGTACTGGGGGTGGCGATGGTGGGGCTGGTGGTGCTGCTGGCGGCGGCGCTGGTGGCGGATCTGGTGCAAATGGTTCTGGAAAAAAACCAGAATTCACCAAAGAACAACAGGACCATATCAATAGAATAGTGGCCGAAGAACGTCGCAAGATGCAGGCGTCGAATGAAAAAACTATTAAGGATTTAGAGAAACTCAAAGCATCAGCTAGTACAACGCAAAAAGAGAAGCAAGAACTTCAAGCTCGTATTGATGAACTTCAAGCTCAATTCCTTTCTAAAGAGGAATTAGCGAAGAAGGAGATGGATAAGCAGAAGAAGGAGCATCAAACACAGCTTCAGACTGTAACACAGGAACGTGATGATTGGAGAAATCGTTATCATACAATGAGCATCGATCATGCTTTATTCGAGGCAGCTCGTAAGCATGAAGTCTATAATGACGAGCAAGTTGTAACTATATTACGACCGAAAGCTCGTCTTGTTGAAGAAGATAAAGATGGTACTAAAGAATTTGCCGTCAGGATTTCATTTGATGATATAGATGGTGAAGGTAAGCCTATTAAGATGGATTTAAATCCAATTGAATGTGTTAAGAGAATGAAGGATATACCTGAAAGATTTGGTAATCTTTTCAAGTCTGGAGTTGCCGGTGGATTAGGTGGCAATGGTAGCACTGTTGGAAGGCAAGGAAAGCCTGATTATAAGAACATGACAGCAGAACAGTATAAAGAGCATCGTAAGAAATTGGGATTGGCATAACCTTACCGCCGGATGTCGGGTATTACATCCAAATCTTACCAGCCTAGCTGGGTTTTACCTCGAAAGAGGGAGGAAAGATTCATGAATCAATTTGTACCGGAGTTCCTCTATGTTCGGCAAAGTCTTTGGAAAGAGCAGCACGTTCCGTCCTTACTACGAGAATGATGTTGATGTCTTCATCCCAGAATTATGGGCTGCTGAAGGCTTGACTCTTCTTGTTGAAAACATGATCGCAGGTTCTTTGGTGTATCGCGATTTCGAGGATACACTTCAGAACTATGGCGATGTTGTCAATGTTCGTAAGCCTGGTGAGTTCACCGCCAAGCGGAAGACGAATGCTGATAATGTCGTCATTCAGGATGTGTCGGCCACTTCTATTCAAGTGCCGCTCAATCAGCATATCCACACTTCGTTCCTTATCCGAGATGGTGAGGAATCGAAGTCCTTCCGTTCTTTGGTCGATGAATTCCTTAAGCCAGCAATTGTTGCTCAAGCTCGATTCATTGATATGGTCGTGCTTGGACAATATCCTCATTTCTTCGGCAACAGTGCTGGCTTCATGGGCAACCTGACTGCCAATAATGCCAAGACCAGCCTTCTGTCGCTACGTCAGGTTTTAAATCAGGCCAAAGCGCCGGTTACGGATCGGAATTTGATTCTTAATCCGATTTCCGAAACTACTTTGCTTGGTCTGGATCTATTCCTCCAAGCCAACACGGTTGGCGATCAGGGTCAGGCATTGGCGGAAGCTTCGCTGGGCAGGAAGCTCGGCTTCAATATGTACATGGATCAGAATATGCCCGTTATCACGGCGAATGTCAACACGCCGGCTAACGGTGCTATCAACCTGGCTGCTGGATATAACCCTGGAACTAAGACTTTCACAGTCGATGGTTTCACTGGTGCTGTTACTACTGGCGGGTATATCCAGATTGCAGGTGATTGGACTCCGCTTCGTATTACGGCTCATACCGAAACTCTCGGTGCGACAACCAGCATTACCACTGCAACAGGCATCAAGACTGCTGTTGCGGATAATGCGGTTATCTATTACTTTGCTCCGGGCGCTGTTAACAATGCTTCTGGCTATGCTGCTGGCTATGCCAAAGAAATCACAGTTGACGGCTTTACCGTAGCACCGCAGGTTGGTCAAGTTGTTACTTTTGGCACAGGTGCTACTAGCACTGTCTATACCGTTATGGCGGTCAATGGGCTAGTTGGTATCACTCTGGATAGGCCATTAGTAGCGGCATTGGCTGACAATGATGTTGTAAATCTTGGTCCGGCTGGGGCATTCAACCTGGCTATCCATCGCAATGCGATTGCACTTGTTGTTCGTCCGTTGGCTAAGCCGCGGGCTGGCACAGGCGCATTGTCGGCAGTTGTCAATTGGAACAATTTATCCATGCGTGTCGTCATTACTTATGATGGCGAGAAACAGGGTCATCTTGTTACTGTTGACATGCTGGCTGGCATCGCAGTTCTGGATAATCGTCTCGGTGCTGTGTTCCTCGGATAAGCTGCTTGGGCGGGGACTCGCCCTCCCCGCCCTTATTTTGAGAATTCATCATGGCTGGACAATTTCAATTTGTACAGATGGCTCTGTATGAATTAAAGAAAATATATGGGGTCGAAGGTGACTTCTATGATGTTGTTGCCGTCGATCAAGATCCGGCCACTGGTGAAAAAACTGTAACTAAGAAGAAATATACAATAAGAAAGATTATTAGGCCAGGATCTACATTGCGTAGACAATTGGCGGCTGAAATGGGATTTAGACCCACAGCAAATCAGCCTACACCACCTGGCTTTGATGTTAATGAAACATCCCTAATAGTGGATGCCAAAGACTTACCAAAGGGACTTGTTGTAGAATCTCGGGATTATTTTATAATCAATAAGGAAAGATTCAATATTAAAAAGATATGGAAATTAGAGCATAATAAGGCTTACTTATTCACAGTGACAAGTGTTCAAGCTGGAGAAATTGAAGAGATTCATACTCCGCGACCGACTAAGCACATATTGAGATTTACGCAGGTTGCGGAGGCTACTCTATGAAGGAACATATAGATAGATGGCTCGTAGCTTCTACAAGTAAATTTATATGGGATAGACGATCAACACTTAAATTATATATCGAAGGTCAAGATCGTTCGGGCAATGAAGAAGATTATGTTCAAATGAGAATAAGTGGTCCGTACACTAATCAATATAGTCGTAAAGACTATTTAATGAGAGTTGAACTTAACTTTTTAATAAGCTCAATAATTAATGAAACTGATAATCATAAAATATTTAGAATGTGTGGATTAGTAGAAAAAGCGCTAGAGCCTGCTATTCCGGTCTATCGATATGGAAAGGATACAGGCGGGGTCGATACGGGCGCGTATATTGGATGTTTGCAACGAATCAAAGCGGGCGACCAAGAAGTGATTACTAATCACTGGGGCCAGGTGAGTCCTGACGTAAGGGTTCTTCAATCGACCATTGAAGCACACTATCAACTCGACGTTAGACTGGAGAATTAAGCATGGCTGTTATTGATCTCAAAAATGCAACTATTCGAGTAAAGGATGGGTACTCGAAAACTGGAGCGGTTAATAATGCCGCTGGATATACAGCAGGTCAAAGTACTATTGCAGTTGATGGATTTACTGGTACTGCCGTGGTAGGTGATTTTATTCGATTTGCTGGTGATAACACTTATTATGAAATTACAGCTAAAACAGACACACTCGGCGCTCTTACTCAGGTTACTATAAGTCCAGTTTTAGTTGAAGCCTTGATTGACAATCAAGTTGCAACTGTTGGACCGCATTTGGTTGAAGCCAAGCTTGGCGAAGGGAATCTGACTTATAGCGAAAAGCGCAAAATGGAATATGTGCTTGATCGCGGTAGGCTTGACACCGTTAAAGAGGGAGATCAAGAGCCTGTCGATGTTCGTATGGATTTCACATGGGAATTCCTACGAGCCGCAACAGCAGATCCGCCAACCCTTGAAGATGCTCTTAAGCAGCGAGGTAATGCATCTTCTTGGGTAAGTAGCTCGGCAGATCCTTGCGAACCTTATGCAGTCGATATTGAAATTGAGTATGCACCGCCTTGTGGTGGATATGATTGGGAAATCATTACACTTGCTGATTTTCGATGGGAAGACTTAGCACATGATTTGCGTGCTGGTCAAGTTTCGGTCACTGGCAAGTGCAATATTACTCAGGCGTCTGTGACCCGAGTTGCTGCCTAAAATATACATGAGAGCGAGTCTCGGCTGTGTGGCAGCAGCGTAACTCGTTGATCAGGGATCAGGAAGATCCCTGATCAATATTTCCAAGAGATCGTTATGAAAATCAAAGGTAAGAAGATTGAAGGGCCTAATCGAGATATTCTCGTTATTCCTCGGCCTGGTCGTGAAGATATAGTTTTCACGTTTGAAGCTGTTATGGATATGACTGTTTTTCAGAAAAAGTGTCCACCACCTAAGCCGCCAACTATAATGCGGCCTGGTGGTGTGAAAGATGTTTTATTGACTGATAAAAACTTTGTTAAAGCAACAGAAAAATATGCACAACAGAATACCAATTATCTTGTATTAATGTCGATAGCTGCTACCGAAGGATTAGAATGGGAAACAGTCGATTTAGATAATATAGATACATGGGATAATTGGAAGAAAGAATTAACTGATTCAGGATTTTCTGATGCAGAAATTGGTAGAATTATTAATAAGGTTGCTGAAATTAATGGAATGGATGAAAATAAATTGGAGGAGGCTAGAAAGCGTTTTTTAGCTACTCAGCAAGCTCCACAAAACGGACAAGACTCCCAACAGGACGAACAGAAGACTACGCCATCTGGAGAGCTTGCGAAAGATTCGGAATCAAACCACCAGGATTCTCCCACATCAACTGCTGGGAAGACGCGGTGATGTTTGAACAAGCTATGCTTATAGCCTATAATCAAATAAGAGATTATGAAGAAGGCGAAACACTGGAAAACTTACTCAAGATTTTATTCTAATGATGCGATTGAAGATTGAATATGATCTTCTTGAATTTGATGCAGATGCATATAAAAATGCAATTCTTGCGAAGATGAAACAAATTATGCGTGAAGCTGCCGCCAAATTTGCGGCGGCAGCTTTGCGTAGAATTCCCGTAAGAACAGGATTTGTAGCTGGTGCATTTGCTAACTTGGCAAATATAATGGGTAAAGATGCAGCATTTCATCCTCCAACATTAGCTATTCGTAGACAGATTAATAGATCATTGGCTCAAGAATATTACTATAGTAGCGGTGGCAAAACACTTAAATCCCCGGAATCTGGTCAAAAATTTGCCACACAACCAAGCGAGATTATTAGACGAGAAGGCAATATATTTAGATTTCGATTTAGAGTAGATATTAATTATTTTCAAATTCAAGATACGGGATCAGGTAATTCGCCTACTGCACCGTGGGGTGCTTTTGAAGCTGGAAGAGATGCCTTCTTAAGATATATGCGAGAACAGGGGTTGGTACAATTTCCTGAACTCAGCAAATTTATCAAGAAGCGACGGATAAAAGCGGGCTAGAATGGCGACAACTCCACAAGACATTGTAATCAGTTCAGACGCTACTAGCGCGATTGATGCTAGTAATAAGCTTAGAGATGCTCTCAAAGCTAGTGGAGCTGCGCTTGGTGATTTCACAGTTAAAACCGTAGAATTCAATTCTAGCGGTCAGCTTACTAAAGCTGTCATTCAGCAAACTAATGCTGAAGCACAAAAACTCACTCGCACTTATCAAGCTCAAGATGGAGCATTAAAGCTTCTTAATACCACTGTTGCTGAATCGGCTAAGCGACAGCAGGATCTTCTCAATCAACAAAAACTTACTGCTGCCGCATCGCAAGCACAGGCATTGACGCAGCAATTTGCACCTCTTGCTCAGACTGGTGCGAGTGCTATTCCGTCTGCCATGATTGAGCGATTACAACGCGCTCAACAAGCATTAGTTAAGACATTGGCTTTCAGTGGATTGCCACAAGCTGAAATTCAAAGAATAATTACGGATCTTAGTAATGGCATTGTCAAGGTCGAAACTGGGCCAGCCGCTCAGTTGCAGAGAGCCTTTGCGCGTGTATTAGATACTACACGACAGATTAATCAAACATTGGCTCAGACGGGGCAAGCTTCTGCTAGTCAGAAAGTTGCACAACAATTTGCTCAAACGGTTTCTGCACAAGTACCATTACAGGCTGGAGCAGCTCCTAGCCAAATAGCGGCCTATCAGGCAGCATTACAAAGATTACAACAGGTAGTCACAAGAAACAATCTTGATCTCACTCAACTAAATGCGATCTTTAATCAATTGCGGACTAGCCCTGCCGCAGCCGCAGCAGCGTTTGCAAGTCTAAGTCCTGCTATGCAACAAGCACAGCAAGCTATGACTCAGGTTATAGCTGCTGCTGGTGGAATAGGTCCGCCAATAAATAATGCAGATACTGCATTTAAAAGATTCTTCAATAATGCATTTATTGGTGCTGCTGGATTAGCCAAGCTTTTACAGACTCAGCTTTATCACAGAATCTTCGGGGCCTTAGTAACTAATATTCAGCAAGGTATTACTGAAGCTACGCAACTGCAAGTTAGACTTGCAGAAATTCAGACGATATCACAAGATACGCCACAAAGCTTTACAACATTATCTAATGCTGTACGTCGCTTGTCTGATGAGTTTGGTAGATCGCAATCTGATGTTGCAGCTGCTACTTATCAGACATTAAGCAATCAGGTTGCTAAAGGTAGTCAAGCTTTTGAATTTGTAGGCGAAGCTGCACGCTTTGCTCGTATTAGCGTGTCGTCTGTTAAGGATGCTGTTGATCTTGGATCATCGGCTATCAAATCCTTTGGACTATCGGCTGATCAAGCTAGGCCAGTATTTGATTCTTTCTTCAAGACTATTGAACTTGGCCGTGTAACTGCTCAAGACTTAGCCAATACATACGGTCGTGTTGGTCCAGCGGCAGCTGCGGCCGGAGTTTCGATTAATGAGCTTAATGCTTTAATCGCAACTGTTTCAGTCAAGGGTGTTACACCGTCTGAATCTATCACACAAGTATCTGCATTATTGTCGGCATTGACTAAGCCGTCTGATGCACTAAAGAAGTTATTTAATGAGATAGGTGTATCGTCGGGACAACAGGCTGTTTCTGTCTTAGGATTTCAGGGTGTACTTGAAATCTTATTCAGAACTCTTGATACTGGTCCTGAGAAGCTTGCCGAACTATTACCTAATATTCGAGCATTGCGTGCGGCATTTGGTTCTGCTGCTGATGGTGGTAGAGATTTTGCTCAAAACCTTGACGAAATAACAAGTAAAGCAACAACTCAAGCCGAAGAGGCTAAGAAACTTACTGATGCACCTATCGGTCGTCAGTTATTGGATAATTTTGAACGTATCAAGAATTTCTTTATTACTGATGTTGGTGGGGCTATTTTACCCAAGCTATTAGCTTTTTCTAATGGCTTAATACTTATTCAGCAGAATGCTGGTGGATTAGGACCAGCTATTGCAGGACTTGCAGCTTCTATAGCTGCGGCTATTGTTGTAGTCAAATTAGCTCCTGTTGCTATAGCGGCTTTTAGTGGTGGATTAGCAGGACTTAGAGTTAGCTTATTAGCTACTACCGCTGCTATGGGACCAGTAGGTGTTATTGCAGGAGCAGTAGCAGTAGCTATTGGTGTTCTTACTCAATCTTATTTCCAAGCGGCAGCTGCGGCAGAAAGATTTAATCAAGTACACGCGGAAACAACCTTACGCTTAACTAAGGAGGCTGAAGAAGCTGCCAAGAAACGAGTAGCAGCTAATAACGAAATTTTAGCATCTTTTAAGAAGTTAAGTGATGAAACATTCAGAGTACCTGCCATAGCAGGTAGTCAAGTTGCTCAGACATTAGCTCAAGAGCAAGAACTTCTTAAAGAAGCTAATAAAGCTACTACAGAACGCCTGAAGACAGAAATGGAATCTTTCTTCGGCGGTATGCGTAATAATATCAATAAGCTTAAGTCCGAAGTAACTAAAGGCGAGTCGGCTATTCGCCGTAGCCAAAAGGTTATTGAAGGATTTGCTGCGCGCTCTAGTGAGCGAGCGTTTGAAAAGAGTATTCAATTTGAGGCTGATCCCACTCGTCAGCTTCAATCGATTACTAATCGAATTAAGCAGCTTCAGAAAGAGATTAATACTTTATTTGCTAAGGGAGACGATGCCAGTCTAGAAGCTGCTCGTAAGAAGTCTGCCGACATTGAAAAGCTTATGGAACAGCGACTTGAAAAAGAAGTCGATATCCGTAAGCGAATGGTTGAACTTGGTAAGGCTCCAGGAGCCATTGAGACTCAGATTGATCCATTAACTGGATCAGCTGTTCAACGAATTTCTGTTAGAGATTTAGTTAATAAATTTCAACAAGA
>Ga0111538_10005506_pt1 | contig 17292 bp, 12 predicted proteins | sample SoiMethybrSBSTD1_FD_79669 | JGI IMG/M metagenome (GOLD analysis project Ga0111538, IMG submission 79669) | Bulk soil microbial communities from a Populus tree surrounding site in Tennessee, USA - Soil MetaG P. TD hybrid SBSTD1 (version 2)... | ecosystem: Environmental > Terrestrial > Soil >...
ACTCTGGCCAGCCGCTCCGTTCCGGAGTAGCGGAGCAGCAGCCTTCCTTTCTGCGAAAGCAGTTCCTCGACCTCAGTCACCGCCGCCTGAACCGACGGTAATTCGCCAAACGGAACCTTCTCGCGCACCTTCACATTCACGAGGATCTGCGGGTATTGCTTGAACCCGGCAGTCATTTCAGAAAGTGTTTTTCGCGATTCGCGAAGCGCTCGAAGAAGGCAGAGGGCCGTGATCATGCCGTCTCCAGCCAGGCTCAGCTCGGGCATGATGATGTGACCGGACTGCTCGCCTCCCAGGCTCGCTCCGAGCTCCAGAAGTTTCTCGAGCACATACTTGTCGCCGACATCGGTGCGGACGAGCTGTATTCCGGCGGAACGAAAGGCGATTTCAAGCCCGATATTGCTCATCACTGTCGCTACGACTGTGTTGTCTTTCAGTCTTCCGTGCGACAGAAGATGCGACGCGAGCGCCCACATGGTTGCGTCGCCATCTACGAAGATTCCATGGTTGTCGATGAATAGAGAACGGTCGGCGTCTCCATCAAATGCGACGCCCAGGTCAGCACGTTGATTGACCACTCTTTGCTGGAGCGACTCGATATGAAGCGAGCCGCAATCGCGATTAATGTTCCGACCGTCCGGGGACGCATTGATGGCGAGCACTTTCGCACCGAGACGCGCGAAAAGGACCGGAGCGAGTTCCGAGCTGGCGCCGTTGGCACAGTCAACAACGATCTTTAGCCCCTGTAGAGTTAGATCGCCGCCGATTTCGGCTGCGAGGAATGACAGGTATTCCTGCTGGAGCTTCTGCTGCAGTTCCACTGACGATGGCGAGTGGCTAGCCTGAGTGGACGGTGAGACTTCATGCTGAGCGAAGATATCAGCCTCGATCATTCGCTCAACTGAATCGTCCATCTTCTGTCCCGACGGCGAAAAGATTTTGATTCCGTTGTCCTGATACGGATTGTGAGATGCGCTGATTACGACACCTGCGGACGCGCGGTGTTTGCGTGTTAAGAATGCAACGCCGGGCGTTGTAATGACACCCGCCGAGAGACACTCCACGCCGGCTTTGTTTGCGCCTTCGATCAGCGCTCGTTCGATCTCTGCGCCGGATTCTCGAGTGTCGCGTCCAATGATGATTTGGGGATCTGGTGCGAGTTCGGCAAGGTGTTCGGCGAGGGAAAAACCGATAGCGGTGACGGTTGGCGAGTCGAGCGGAAATTTTCCCGCCTCACCTCGAATACCGTCTGTACCAAAAAGAGTTTTCACTTTACAGGGACAAACTTCGAAGTGTGGACAGATTTCAGAGTTACTCTTCCTTGTAACATCTTGGGTAGTTCGAGTCGCGGTTCTTCGCCATCGAGAATGATCCGAAACTGTTCAGGTTTAATTGTTTCGAGCAAGCTCGCGGCGCCCAACAGAGTTACAGACGTAGTCGGCGGTTGAACTTTGCTGCCGTCCGACGTTATCACATCGACGCGGGCAAAGGTTTTTTCAGTTCGCCGTTCACCGATCTCGACCGCGACATTGACCATCGGCTCCAGCAGGTCGACTTTCGGATCCGCAACATCAAGCGCTACGTTTGAAGCAGTGAAACTTTCCTTGTGTCCGGCAACCCAGACGCTCTCGGTCGCTACTTTCTGAAGTGCGTTGACCCGACTGGCCGGCCCCCGCACTGCAACAAAGCCTTTGTTCGGGTAAACAGAATAAACCTCAAACCCATCATCAGGCTTACCTTCGAGTTTCGGCTCGACAGCTACCTGGCGATCGACAATCTCTTCCAGGCGAATCGGAATCGCGCTCGGTTGGAAGCCGTCAACCTTGATTCCCTGTGGCAGAGTGATTTGTGCTTTGTCGGCGAGTCGCAAAACTCTTTCGCCTGCGCGCTGATCGCTGATGTCCACCGTGGCAACGAGATCGAGTGAGGTGAGATCGTCCAGCTTGTTGCGACTACCGGTGAGCATCACGTCTACTGTGCGCGGCGGATCGTTACTTATTTCCAGGGCCTGCGGTCTGATGAAATTCAATTGCACGTTGACGTGCGCCGTGACGGGCTGATTCTGTCCGGTTACGAGGAGCCAGAGAACGATCGCGATCGCCAGAGAGAGAAGCTTCAGACTCCAGTCTTCCACGAAGACCCGGCGCAGCAGCTTTTGCGTGCGGTGTGGTGCCGGCCGTGACGGTGGAGTGATTGTTTCGTCGATGTCTTGAAAAGGCATTGCTTTGACGATCGTATAGACAGGATTAACAGGATTTTTTACAGGATTGACATGTAAATCCTGAACAAATCTTGTTCATCCTGTGAAGCAAACCTATATCGATGCGATCTCCTCAGCCTCGCTCTCCGATTCAGAACGCTTCTGCTCTTTTTTCGGTGCCCTCTGCAACGCCTCGAGGATTGCATCCTGGAGCTTCGTCGCATCAAGCCCACGCCTGATCTCGCCTTTTTGCACGAACGAAATCAAGCCTGTTTCTTCCGAAACGACGACCGCCACGGCATCAGTGTCCTCTGTGACGCCAATCGCCGCGCGATGACGTGTGCCGAGATCTCTCGAGAGTCTTGGATTCAACGTTAACGGAAGGAAGCACGATGCAGCCGCGATACGATGGCGTCGCACAACCACAGCACCATCGTGCAACGGACTCGCGGTGTTGAAGATACTTATTAACAAGTCGTAACTGAGCTCTGCATCGAGCTGCACGCCGCCATCAGTCACATTCTTCAAACCCACATTACGCTCGATGACGATCAGTGCCCCGGTTTTTGTCGATGCGAGGGTCGTCGCCGCGAGAATCACTTCATCGTAAATGCCTTCGCCAAACTGTCCACCATGCCGCGAGAAGGGCACTCGAAAGCGATTGCCAAAAGTAATCAGCGCCTGTCGAATTTCTGACTGGAAGAGAACGATGATCGCGATACCGATGTACAGCAGTCCGTTGCTGAGGACGAACTCCAGGGTCGCGAGATCTTGTTTGATGGAAAGCCAGTAAAGGAAAACGAGGAAGCCGATTCCAGCGGCCATTGGCGCGGCGCGGGTGCCGCGCAGGAGTTTCAAAACTGCATACACAAGCAAGAAGACGAAGACGATGTCCGCGACATTGCGCGGCTCGATCATCCGTCTTAAATACTCGGTGTATGGCAGTAGCAGTAACATTTCTTCCGCGATTGTCTGTACTCAGTGTTCATCCGGGAAAACCCGTGGCAAAAACTTTCAACCGATGTGTTCTGCAACGGCTCGATGTTCATCAGGATCGTCGCGCGCGGCCTCCAGAAAGATCATATCGACTTTCGGCTCAGCGCTTTTGATTCGCCCCTCGATCTCCTGGATCGAATTCACAATATCGTCAGTTCGCAGTTCAGGTCGCAGTTTCACATGAGCGTTTATCAAAATCTTTTTGGGCGCCAGGTGCATCGTCAAGAGTTCCACCACGTGTTCGACGTTGGGATGACTCTCGATCGCCTGTTTGATCGCTGCTAGTACTTTTGGATTTGCTGCTTCGCCGAGCAGCAAGCCGCGCGATGTACGCGCCAGCACAAAAGCGACAACAGCAAGCACGAGGCCGATGATGATCGACGCAACCCCGTCCCAGTATGCGCCAGCGGCGCCGCCGACCTGATAGTCGGTCAACACGAGTCCTGTCGCAGCGATCACGATTCCTATCAGCGCGGCTGAGTCTTCAAAGAGCACTGTCTTGGCCGTCGGATCCTTCGACTCGCGCAGATATTCGGCAAAGCTCAGACCTTCGTGATGCGCCTCTTTAACTTCCTGGTAAATGGCCAGCGCAATCGATCCGCTCTCCAACACGAAGGCGATGGCGAGCACTGCATAGGCCCAAACCAGGTTTGTTGGTGCGTGCGGATGCGCGAGTTTTTCGATGCCCTCGTAGATCGCATAGGTCGCGCCAACGCCAAAAATGAAAATAGCTGCAATGAAAGACCAAAAAAACCGTTCTTTCCCGTAACCGAACGGGTGCTTGTTGGAGGCTGGTCGTTTGTAGAACCGCAAACCAAGTAAAAGAAAGACCTGGTTTGTCGTGTCCGCAACCGAATGGAGAGCCTCAGCCATCATGCCGGAGGAGCCCGTAATCAGGGCAGCCACCAGCTTCAGTATCGCGATCAATGCGTTGGCAAAGAGCGCACCAATTACGGCCAGCATATCCACAGATTACACAGATTCCACGGATTATGTAAAACACTCTGTGTCAACTGTAGATGGTTTTTATTTGCGTTTTTTGCGTTTGAATTTTCCGGTTTGCAGAAAACCGACGAGTTCGCCCGTTCTGCCCACTACTGCTACCGAACCAATCCCGTTCCGTTTCATCAACTCCTGAGCGTAATCGAGAGTTGCATTTGGTTCGACAAAGAAACGTGGAGCAATCGGGCGCATGACGTCGCGGGCGCGCGTGAGGTGCCAACGTTCGCGTGGCAAGGTCTTGAGATCTTCGAGCGACAGCATTCCGTGCAGACGCTGGTTCTGTGCGACTGGAAAAGCAACCTGCCGGTGCATTGGAAGGACAGAATCGATCAGTTTACTGATCAGCAGATCGGGTTCGATCGAGTAAGGAGCCGACATCGCTTCGCTGACAACGTTGCGAACGCGTCCGCGAACATGTTTCACCACGCTGTAGGCGGCGTCGAAAAGAAAGAGACCAACCAGGACGGACCAGAAGCCCATGAAATAGGATCGGAAAGTCGGAGCGATCGCCATGTAGACGCCAAAGATGATCAGAATCGCGGCGATCAACATGCCGCAAATCCCTGCGAGTCGCGTCGCTTCTTTGATGTCGCCGGTACGTCCCCAGAGAATGGCTCGGAGAACGCGGCCGCCATCGAGTGGATAACCAGGAAAGAGATTGAAAACTGCGAGTAACAGATTGCCGGCGCAAAGAAGTAAAAGCACGCCGCCGACAATCGTGTAACCTGTCATCATTGCCGGAAGCATCAATACAAAACTTATCGCGCCAAAAAGGAAACTTGCCGCTGGACCAGCGACCGCAATGCGAAACTCGGCGCGCGGGCTTTCAGGTTCATTCCGAAGGCGTGCGAGACCGCCAAAAGGATGAAGCACGATCTCTTCGATCTCGATTCCTTCTGCGCGACCCATCAACGCATGTGAGAGCTCGTGACCAAGCACCGAAAGAAACAGACCGACCGTTGTTACCACAGCAAGCCCCCAGGCTGCTGCGACGCCAACCGGAAGGAGTTTATAAGAACCAACCCACATCCCCCCGCGACTGAGGTTCATCGCGATCAACCAGACACTCAGAAAAAAAACCAGGAACCAGCGATAATCACAACGCACGGGAATCCCGAAGATATGCGCCACTGTGATTTGGCGCTTGTAGAAATCGATGACGTTCATCAAACGAACTTATCCTGAATAATCCTGTTAATCCTGTCCAACTTAAGTCTCGAAAGCGGTCGCTTCAGTATCAATTAATGGGTGGGCTTCCGTCCGCGCTACGCGGCGAAGTAACAGGGGCTCTTCATAAAGTTGGGCTAAACCACGCACGATCGCAAAGCGCGGATCTGAAGCAACGGTCACGTCGAGATCAAGCTCCTTGTGCAGATAATTCGGCAGTCCTTCCAACTGCGCGCCGCCGCCCGTCAGAATCAATCCGCGTTCGAAAATATCTCCCGCCACCTCAGGCGAGAGGTCTCCCAACAACGTTCGCACTTCTTCTGCAATACGACGAATTATCGGTTGCGTGATCGCGTAAACCTCACCAGCCGTGATGTCGACCGCGCCCGGGCTGCCAGTTTGTACATCGCGGCCGCGCACGTTGATCTTCCTGTCGGGATCGGCAGGCTCAATCGCAGAGCTCAGTTCGAGTTTCAGTCGTTCGGCTGTCTGCACACCGATAGTTAGACCCCGATGACGACGCAAACGATCCATGATTGCGACGTCGATGTCTGAACTACCCATTCGTTCAGCGCGCGAAGCGATGATCGAACCGCTGATGATCGCGGCGACATTTGTTGTCCCACCACCGATGTCGACCACTGCGGCCGCCTTTTCATCGTTGATGGGAACTCCGGCGCCGATTGCGGCCGCCTGTCCTTCTTCGATCATGTACACGCGACTGATGCGTGCTTCTTCAGCAGCGGCTAACAGCGCGCGCTGCTCGACCTGCGTGACTTCGGAAAGCACGCTCATGATCGCGCGGCGACTGAAATGAGAAGTCCCGCTGCGCGCTTCCTTGACGAAGTGGTCCAACATCGTGCGCGTTCGTTCAAAATCGGCAACCACGCCGTCAACGAGCGGAGCAATAACAGTCACGTCGCGCGCTTCGCGGCCCTGCATCTTGTGCGCCTCATTGCCCACCGCGATCACTTCGCCGGTGACTTTATTGACGGCAACAACTGACGGTTCATCGACGACTATGCCACGGCCACGAACAGCAATGATCGTGCTTGCCGAGCCCATATCGATTGCCATCGAGTCTGAGACAAGATTCTTGAGGGCGTTGAGGCCGAGGAGAGTGCTGGTTTTCCCTATGAACGACATAAAAGATTGCCGATTGCTAATTGCCAATTGCCAATTTTAAGGTTACCGAGCGTCAATTCTTCAAATCGGCAATTGGCAATTGGCAATCGACAGTTTCCTAAAATGAGCCGCTGGCTCTCTGCCAGTCAACTTCCCAGAGATTCACGGGTTGTTGGCGATTCTTAACCATGATCGGTTCGCGTGGCTGCAATTTGTACCGGCTGTGCGCTGCCTTCGCAGTCGCATCGCTAATCAAAATCTCGCCGCCCCGAGCATTAGACTCCAAGCGCGACGATGTGTTCACGGTATCTCCGATCGCCGTATATTCCGAACGGCGCTCTGAGCCGATATAACCAACAACCACTTCCCCGGTATGGAGTCCCATACCGACCCCAATCTCCGGAATACCTTCTTCCCGCAACTCGCGATTGATCCCCAAAAGCCGGCGTTGCATCGCGACCGCAGCATTTAGAGCATTAGATGCATCGTCAGGCGTCGCCGTAGGCGCTCCAAAGAGTGCCATTAGACCATCACCGAGATATTTATCGAGCGTGCCGCCGTGAGCAAAGATTATGTCCGTCATGGCCGAAAAATAACGGTTCAGCAAACTGACGATCTTTTCCGGTGGCGCATGTTCCGAAATGCGCGTGAAACCACGAATGTCCGCAAACAGGATCGTGATGGTCTGACTCACGCCGCCGAGCTTGAACGACTCGGGATTCTCGAGCATCTGCTTCACCACATACTCGGGCAAAAACCGGCCGTAGTTGGCACGCGCGACTTCCTCCCGTGCCAATCGTTCGTGCGCGCGCGCGTTCTCGACCGCGATCGCGGTTTGCGCTGCGACTGCACTAATCAACTCGAGGTCATCAGGCTTGAACGCCGCAAACGGATCGAGGCGATCGGCATACAGCGCACCATGAACACGCGATTCAGCAACCAGCGGCGCACAGATTGTCGAGCGCACTCCCTGCGAAACGATCGAATCGACACCGGCGAACTGTTCGTCAGACGCCGCGTCCTGCGAAAGCAGGGCCACGCGTTCTTTCATCACCTTGCGCGTGATTGTCCGGCCGATCGACAGTTTGCGCGCGTGAGCCTCGAGTTTGTTGTCGCGCGCCCGCATCGCAATCGGCGTCAGATTGGCATCCTCGCGGCCATCCTCGGAGATCAGCGCCACCACCCGATCTGCAGGCGTCGAACGGAAAATGATGTCGGTGGCCTTTTCAAAGATCGCGTTAAGATCGAACACAGAGCCGAGCGTCTTGCTCATCTCATACAATGCACTAAGGATGTTAGCTTTGCGTTGCAGGGTTTCGAGAACTTTGTCACGTTGCGGTGAAGTTGCTACTTCGTCTTTGGAACGAAGCACGGTCGACATCACGTCGTTCGCCGAGATCAGCAACTGCGTGTGGCCCAGTGGCTTGTCGTCGTAGCGAACGTCAGTCGTTCGTTCTTCTACCGGCTGCTCAAAGCGTAATGTGCTCGCGCCGATAGTGACGCGATCGCCGTTCTTGAGCTGATGATCGAAACGCGGCTCGCCGTTAATAAAGACCTTGTTTGCACTGCGCCGGAGCTGGCCGTTGATAACCGCTCCATCGACGATCGTGAAATTTCCGTTGTCCAATTGGTTGATATGTGCGTGATAGCGAGAGGCACGCGGATCATCCAGGACCACCGTATTGTCGGGTGCCCGGCCAATAGTGCACGCGACGTTTGGCAGAAAACTAAACTGCCACTGTCGCCCGCTTGCGTCGGTGATCTTCAAATGAGCCATGGCCGGGCGATCCTAACAGTAGAATTTAAGGCTGACAACAGTAGTATCCTCAGTCTATGATGCGTCGCAGCGCCGCTCACACAACCAAAAGGAGTAAACCCGTATGCGTTTCTCCGCTCGTTATCTAAGCACGCTGCTGCTCACGCTGACTCTCCCAACTCTGCTGCCAACGCTGCTGTTCGCCCAGACTACGACGCCACAAACCGGCAAGACTTCCCGCAGTTCCATCTCGGGCCGGGTAACAATCAAGGAAAAAGGTGTTGGTGGTGTACTGGTAGCACTGCGAAAGAATGAGATTCAGATGCCTTACGAGCCGGTTCAAAAAGCTATCACCGATCCGGACGGCTTTTATCGCATCACCAGCGTCGCGCCGGGAAATTACGAAGTCTTCCCTACGTTGCCGGCTTTTGTCCCGGCTGAAAGAAGAGATGTAAGAAGCAAACTGGTTCTTGTGGGTGAAGATGACAACGTTGACGGGATCAACTTCTCCATGGTCCGTGGAGGCGTGATCACCGGAAGAATTACCGATGCTGACGGACGTCCACTCATTCAACAGCAGGTTAATATTTACCAGGAGGGCGCGTTCAACCCATCACGACTGCAACCGCAACAGCCACCACAGCCTATCTTTCCAGCAGCAAGTGTTCAGACAGACGACCGCGGGATCTACCGCGCGTTTGGACTTCAGGCTGGTCGTTACAAAGTCGCTTCGGGCCGCAGTGACGATACTTTCAACACCGGGGCGAATTTTGGTGCGCGTTCATCATACAAACAGGTTTTCCACCCGGACGTTACCGAGCCGGATAAAGCCAAAGTGATCGAGGTCAGTGAGGGAAGTGAAGCGACAGAAGTCGATATCGCTCTCGGTCGCGCTCTACAGACGTTTTCGGCAACCGGGCGCGTTGTCGATGGTGAAAAGGGACAGCCGATACCGAATATCCGGTTCAGCGTGCAACGACTCGTTGGTCAGCGCGTCGAGTTTGTGAACTCCCAGACGGTATCCAATATTCAGGGCGACTTCATCATCGAGGGGCTGCTTCCCGGCAGATATGGAATCACACTGTTTCAAAATCAAGGCAACGAAATGCGTGCCGAAGCGTTGAACTTTGAAATCGTCGATCAGGATATCAGCGGAGTAGTTGTCAAACTCGCAAAAGGCGCGAGCTTGAGCGGAATGGTCGTGATTGAGAGCGAAGACAAAGCGGTGCTCGCAAAGCTGTCAGAATTCCAGGTGAGAGGCTTCATCGTGCCACAGGGCGGGGGGATGGTCTCGTCCTCCGCGATGTCGCCAGTCGGCCCCGATGGAAGCTTTCGGCTGACTGGTTTGGGTAGCGGATACGTGAACTTCAACATCGGAACCATAAATCGCCCGATCCCGCCAAAAGGATTCAGCATCGCGCGATTGGAGCGCGACGGCGTTGTTGCAACGCGTGGCATCGAGCTCAAAGAGGGTGAGCAACTGAGTGGCGTTCGTGTGGTTCTCTCGTACGGCAGCGCAATTATTCGCGGAGTGGTTGTAACAGAAAACGGTCCGCTGCCGGAGGGAACGAGAGTTTCAGTCAGCCTTGGGAAACCGGGTGAAAGAGGTTTCGGTACTCGTCCGCCTGTTGTCGATCAACGAGGACGATTTTTGATCGAAGGAATACCGGCGGGTACTTACGAGTTGACAACGCTTGTCGGCATTACCACGCCGAGCACACCGGCTCGAGTGTTTAGGCAAGTTGTCACGGTCCAGGAAGGCTCGTCCCAGGACGTGACGATTACGGTTGATCTGTCTGCTGCTCCACCTGCGAGGCCGTGAGTTGCAATGATTCATCGATCACTTTTCGCTGTGCTGGTGTTAGGGCTGTGCGTTGTCGCGCAGGCACAAACCGTATCAAACAGTCCCGTGAAGACGGAGCAACCGATTACAGGCACGATCGACGGAAAAGTCGTGAATGAGAGCGGCCAGCCTATGGGTGGGGCCGCGGTGTTTGTGCGGACGGTCAGCTCCGGAATCAACCGTTCCACCATTACTGACCCGGAAGGAAATTTTCGAGTTAATGGTCTCGAAACGGGACTTTACGTCGTGACCGCCAACACGCCCGCGTATACAAATCCACCGGGCGATCCCGACGCTCCGAAGTATTACCGGATCGGCGATTCAGTGCGGGTCGATATGGTTCGAGGAGGAGCAATCACCGGTACCGTGACCAATGCCATGGGTGAAGCAGTGATCTCCGTGCGTGTACGCGCGCAGATGATTCGCGATGCGAAGGGACAGGTTTCCAGATTTTCCGGATCTTTTGAACAGCAGACGGACGATCGCGGTGTCTATAGAATCTACGGACTCCCACCGGGAACTTATCTCGTCTTTGCAGGTGGATCGAGTTTCTTTCCCTCGTACACCACGTATGACACCGACATTCCAACGTATGCGCCGTCGTCAACGCGTGATACTGCCGCCGAGGTCGGTGTAAGAAGCGGCGAAGACGTGACGGCCGATATTCGTTATCGGGGCGAACCAGGTCACAGCATCAGCGGATCGGTGAAAGGTTCGGGTACGACCAACGGTTCAGTAACATTGATGCGGCCGGGAAGCACTATTCCGATAGGAACTTCGGTCCAGGTACCATTCTCGCGAGGTTTTATATTCAATGGACTGGCCGACGGCGATTATTATCTGGTGGCGCAGGAGGCCGTCGGAAGTCAAACAACACCACCGGTATTTACGATTACCCTTTCAGACCCGAAAAAAATCACAATCAAAGGCGCCGATGTTACCGGGATTGAACTGGTGACAAAACCATTGGGTTCGATAAGCGGGAAGATATCGCTTGAACCCACGAAGGTTCCCGAGTGTCAGGGAAAGCGACCGCCTTTGATGGCGGAAGCGGTGGTGCGATTTCGGCGTCCTGAGAAAGAGATCGAGGGAGGCGAAGCACAAGGATTGCGATCGATTGCCGGTATAGCTTCACCGGATGCCGGCGGCGCATTTGTGTTGCGCAACCTGCAGGCGGGTAGCTATCAATTCGACCCGCGGTTCTACGCGCGTTACTGGTACCTGCAGTCGATAACAGTGAACGGCTCCGGTCCAAAGCCCCAACGCATCGATGCTGCCGCAAACTGGACCATCCTGAAGTCAAGCGAGCAATTATCGAATCTGAATATCACGCTTGCCGAAGGCGCGGCGTCGATTCATGGAAAGGTGCCGGCGCCGGATGCAGCACAGCCGCCAGATGTCGTTGCTTACCTCATTCCGAATGATAAAGAAAAACTGGAAGACGTCTTACGTTACTTTGTCACCGATATCGATGCTGACGGCACATTCACATTCAACAATGTCCCGCCGGGAAAATACCTCGCACTTACGCAAACCGCTGTTGACGCTCAAATCGCAAACCTGGCAAAGCTGCGCCAGCCTGACGCCGGCGCCGCACGAACTAAACTTCGTCGCACGGCGGAAACAAAGAAAGCTGAGATCGAACTGAAGCCCTGCCAGAACCTCAGCGATTATGTGTTAAAGCAATAGGGCCAGAAAAAGCACAAGAACCACAAAACAGGAAGAAATCATTTTGTGTATTTTGTGCCTTTTTGTGGCTGGCTTTCGGTGGCTTCAGAAACCTTGACCATCCGCAAGATAGCTTGCTAGACTCCAAGTACTTACCAAACAGGGCTTCGACGCAATCAGCGTCCTCGGAAATTCCCCATAGACCTGCGCGTGCGGCGCAGTCTGATAGATATTTCAAATTCGATGGAGGTGCATGGTGGGCTTCAAAGTCGGCCAGAAAGTCGTTTACCCGAATCATGGAATCGGGACCATCGAGCAAATAGAACAGAAGCAAATAGGCACTCAGCTCCTACCTTTTTATACGCTTCGTCTTGCTGCTAATAGTTCAGTGGTCTTAGTTCCCGTATCCAATGCCTCAGAAGTTGGCCTGCGCGCCCCAATCTCATCGGGTGAGTGTGACATGCTTTTCAAGGCACTAGCAGATGATTTTTCCTCCCCCGCTAATGATTGGAAGGATCGCTTCAAGGAATTCTCAGAAAAAATGCGCACCGGAGACATTTTTGAGGTCGCCGACGTGCTCAAGCACTTAACATATCTGAGCAATCTCAAACCCCTTTCTTTCCGTGAACAACGGATGCTCGAACGCGCTCGCTATCTTGTAGTTTCAGAACTGGCAGCAGTGTGCCGCCAGCCTGAATGCAACATCGAACCTCGCGTCGACCAGGCGCTCGCTCGTGCCCACTCGAAGCATGACCGGCGTCCAGTCCGCGCCCGTGCCGCCGGCGCGTCCATAGGACACTAACACTAAACTAAATTTCGAACTGATTGATTCGGGCGCCGCCTTGGAGTGCGGCGGCCTGACGCCGCTTTGTTATCGATCTCGATTCATCGAGGCCAAAGCGGCGCCAGGCCGCCGCACTCCAAAGCGGCGCCCAAATCTGTCTTGCGTGGCTCTCCGTGGTATGATTTCGACCCCACATGAGTTCCGCCACCGCGATTACCACAAAGCTGCTTGCGGTTCTGGTACTGGTCGCAGCTAACGGCTTTTTCGTCGCCGCAGAGTTTGCGCTGGTTGGCGTGCGCGCGTCGCGAATTGAGACCCTTGCCAATCAGGGCAGTCGTACGGCCAAGCGGTTGATGCAGTTACTGCAAAACCTCAATGCGTATCTGTCCGCTTGCCAGTTGGGAATCACGCTCGCTTCGCTCGGTCTCGGCTGGATTGGCGAACCGGCAATTGCCGGCCTCCTGGAAGGACCGCTCGCTGGTTGGTCAGACGCCTGGCGACACGCAATTTCGATCGCTGTTGCCTTCATCATTATCACTTCACTACACATCGTTCTCGGAGAGCAGGCGCCGAAGTTGATGGGTCTTGCACTCGCCGAAAGAGTTGCTCTGGCCGTGGCGTTACCGATGCAACTCTTTTACCGCGTCTTCAGTCTGCCGATACGTGCACTCGACTGGGCTAGTGCGCGCACGGTTCAACTCGTGGGAATCAACGCGACTGGTGAACATGGATCAACTTATACGGAAGAAGAGTTGCGCCGGCTTATCGACATCTCGCGCGAGAGCGGTCACCTGCGAGCCGAAGAGCGACGTCTGATACATCGCGTGTTTGAGTTTTCTGACACGCTCGTGCGCGAAGCAATGGTGCCGCGCACGGAAATGGCCGCGATTCCCAGCACGTGCAATCTCGAAGAGATCACAAAAGCATTTGACCAGCATCGTTATTCGCGTTTGCCCGTATACCGCGAATCGTTCGACGACGTGTGCGGCTTTATTCACAGCAAAGACGTGATGCCGTATTTGCTCCATCCCGACAAGTTCAAGCTCGAGGATGTACTGCAACCGCCACTGTACGTCGTGGATACCGCGCGGCTGGAGCACGTGTTGCGCCAGATGCAGAAGGCGAAGATGCATTTTGGATTTGTAGTCGATGAACACGGCGGACTCGAAGGCATCATCACGCTGGAAGATTTGCTCGAGGAGATCGTGGGTGAGATCTCCGACGAGCACGATGAGGAAGTGAACGAGCAGATTACTCAGGTCGATCATTGTACGTTTGTGCTGGCCGGCGGATTGGCAGTGCGCGATCTGAACCGGCGGCTGAAACTCTCGGTTCCTGAGTCAGAAGCTTACACAACCATCGGAGGGTTTTTAATGACCGAAGCGGGCCACGTCCTCCAGCCCGGAGAAGTGGTTCAGCATGACGGTCTGGTCTTTAAGATTGAACGCGTCGAGAAGCGCCGGGTGATGCGTGTGAAACTCGAAGTTCAACAAACTGACGAAGAAGGGGAGACAAAGAATGAGTTGGATCGAGCACGTTCTGGCACGGGAAATACTGGACTCGCGGGGTAATCCGACTGTAGAAGCGGAAGTAATTTTGGCCGATGGCGTGATCGGACGTGCATCAGTACCTTCAGGCGCTTCAACCGGGGAACACGAAGCGGTTGAACTTCGCGACGGCGATAAAAAGCGTTACGGCGGCAAAGGAGTTTTGAAAGCAGTTCAAAACGTTAACGATGTGATCGCACCGGCTTTGCAGGGATTCGACGCACTCGATCAAGCCGAAGTCGATCGCGCGCTGATTGAGCTCGACGGGACTCCAAACAAAGCGAAGCTCGGCGCCAATGCTTTGCTGGCAGTGTCGATGGCCACGGCTCGTGCCGCGGCGGCACAGTTGGAACTGCCGCTTTACCGGTATCTCGGTGGTCCAAATGCGCGTACGTTGCCGGTGCCGATGATGAACATCGTCAACGGTGGCGCACACGCCGATAACAATGTCGACTTTCAGGAGTTCATGGTGGTTCCATGTGGCGCCGCGAGTTTCAATGAGGCGTTGCGAATCGGCGCAGAAGTCTTTCACCAGCTCAAGTCTGTTTTGAAGAGCAAAGGTTACGCGACGAGCGTTGGCGACGAGGGCGGCTTCGCGCCGAATCTGAAGTCGAACGAAGAAGCTGTCGAGACGATTCTGGAGTCAATCGTGAAGGCAGGTTACAAGCCGGGCAGTGATTGTTTGCTCGCGCTCGATCCGGCGGCGAGCGAGTTTTACGACGGCAAGAAATACGTCTTCAAGAAGAGCGATAAGAGAAAACTCAGCAGTGATGAGATGGTTGCTCACTGGAAGAAGTGGTGCGAGCAGTATCCGATCATCTCGATCGAAGACGGCATGGCGGAAAACGATTGGACCGGATGGAAAAGCCTGACCGATGAGATTGGAAACAAAGTGCAATTAGTCGGCGACGATCTCTTTGTGACCAACACAAAGTTTCTGCAAAAAGGAATCGACCTCGGAGTTGCCAATTCGATCCTGATCAAGGTCAACCAAATCGGAACGCTCACGGAAACGTTGGATTGTATCGAGCTGGCCCAGAGAAACCGTCGCACGACGATCATCTCGCATCGCTCAGGTGAGACTGAGGATCCGTTTATCGCCGATCTCGCCGTCGCGACGAACGCCGGACAAATCAAGACCGGATCATTGTCGCGTACCGATCGCACCGCGAAATACAATCAACTGCTGCGTATCGAAGAAGATCTCCGCGGCGCCGCACGCTTCCCCGGCCGTAAAGCGTTTTTTCAATCCGTAAAATCCGTGGCTAAACATGTCTAAGAAACGAGGGCCGCTGGCCCTGATCATTATCGACGGCTGGGGTTATTCCGCGGCACGCGAAGGTAACGCGATCACGCTTGCCACAACTCCGTTCTACGACGAACTCTCCGAAAAGTATCCAAGCACATTGCTCGAAGCACACGGCTCGCGCGTTGGTCTGCCTGCAGGCGTGATGGGAAACTCGGAAGTCGGACACCTCAACATCGGATCGGGCCGCGTGATTCGCATGGATGTGTCGCTGGTCGATCACGAGATCGAAACGGGCGAATTTTTCCGCAACAAAGCACTAACTGAAGCAATGGACGGTGCGAAGACGCGCGGCAGAGCACTTCATCTCATGGGACTCGTGTCCGATGGTCAGGTGCATTCGTCTCTGACGCACCTGAATGCGCTCCTGAAGATGGCCAAAGACCACGGCCTCGAAAACGTTTACGTGCATTGCTTTCCTGATGGACGTGACACTCCGCCATCATCCGCTACTCATTACGCCGGCGCGCTGCAAAGAAAACTGGTCGAAATTGGCTGCGGCGAAATCGCTACCGTCGTCGGTCGTTATTACGCGATGGACCGAGACAAGCGATGGGAAAGAACGAAGCGCGCGTATGATTTGCTGACCAAAGCGATTGGCGAACGAGCAACGGATCCGATTGCCGGGATCAATCAATCGTACGACCGTGGCGTGACGGATGAGTTTGTCGAGCCGATCGCGATTGTTCGCGCCGATGGTTCTCCAGTTGCGACGATAAAAGACGACGACGCGGTGATCTTTTTTAACTTCCGGCCCGACCGGGCGCGCCAATTAACGAGGGCATTGGCGCTACCGGATTTCAACGAGTTTGAGATTACGGACCGGGCACGTGTTCATTTTGTCTGTTTCACGATGTACGATCACACGTTCAATCTTCCGATTGCGTTTCCGCCACGACAGCACCGCAACGTGCTCGCGGAAGCATGGGGTGATCTCAAGGTCCGCAATTATCGGCTCGCCGAAACTGAAAAATATGCGCACGTGACTTACTTCTTCAACGGTGGTGTTGAAAAGGAGTTTCCGTGTGAGCGGCGCCTGCTCGTGCCGTCGCCAAAGATCGCGACCTACGATCTGCAACCTGAGATGTCGGCATTCAAGGTGACTGACAAAGTGTTGCGAGGTATTGACGAAGGCGAAACTGATATTTTCGTCATCAACTTCGCGAATCCCGACATGGTGGGCCATACGGGCAAGTTGGATAAGACGATCGAGGCCTGCCAATACGTCGATACCTGTATCGGTTGGATCACAAAACGTATCCGTGAAGCGCGCGGCATCACACTGATCACAGCGGACCACGGCAATGCCGAACAGATGATCGATCCCACCACGGGTAGCCCGCACACTGCGCACACGACCAACCCGGTCCCATTTCACCTCATCGATGAAGAATCTATCGGAGCGAAACTGCGCAGCGGCGGCGCACTCGAAGATGTAGCTCCGACACTGCTTGGTCTGCTTGGTTTGGAAAAACCAGCCGAGATGACGGGAATCGATCTCAGAAATATTTAACCGTGTTCGATCCTCGTAACATTCTCGTTATCGACTTTGGGCAACTCGGCGACGTCGTCATGAGTTTGCCCGCGTTGCGGGCGATTCGAAGCCGCTTTCCGAATGCGCAGATAACTGTGGCCGTGGGAAAGCCGGGCAAGGAGTTGCTAAGTCTTTCAGGTTATGCAAACGAGATTCTCGAAGTAGATCGTGTCGGGCTTCGGGATGGTCCAACACTCGTTTCGATCGGACGTGTAGCGAAGTTTGTTTCCACCGTTCGCAGAGCGAAGTACGACTTTGTCATCGACTTGCACAGTTATTACGAGACGAACATACTCGGGTTCCTGTCCGGCGCGTCGCACCGGCTCTACTCGCGTCGTGAGAATCGCTCGCTCGATTTCCTGTC
>Ga0111538_10005507_pt1 | contig 17291 bp, 11 predicted proteins | sample SoiMethybrSBSTD1_FD_79669 | JGI IMG/M metagenome (GOLD analysis project Ga0111538, IMG submission 79669) | Bulk soil microbial communities from a Populus tree surrounding site in Tennessee, USA - Soil MetaG P. TD hybrid SBSTD1 (version 2)... | ecosystem: Environmental > Terrestrial > Soil >...
TTCCTTGCTGAAGGAATCTCTCTACTTCACCGGGAGCGCGCTCTTTCTCTGGGCGGCGGTCGTTGTGCTGCGAGCGGACACGTGGCGGGCGCGCGGGTATGGAGTTCTCGCCGCGCTTGCCGGCGCGATGGTCATCCGCGATCTGCGATCCGGCGCGGTCCTGCTCGCCGCCTGCGGCGTCGCGACTGGCCTTGCGATGCGGGCGGTGACGGTGTCTCGACGTCTTGCTGCAGGGGCGGCGATCGCCGTAGTCCTGGCCCTGGCGTCGTTTTCGATCTTCCCGGCTGTGCAGGGCCGCGTCATCCGGGCGCTGGAATCGACAGCGAAAACCCATACCGGCCACGTCTTCACCGTCGGCCACGCCTACAAGCTGCTCGACGCCGGCTACTACTTCAATCCACAGACGCCGGCGGCGTCGACGTTGACGCTCGACAGGGGTCAGAGCGCCCGCTACGTTCTCCGCGCCGCGGTCAGCTTCGCGGTCGTGCCCACGCCCTGGCAGCTGGCGTCCGTGCGTGAGCTGGCGTTTCTGCCGGAACAGATGTTGTGGTACGTCATGCTGGCTCTGCTGCCGATCGGCGCCGTGGCTGGATGGCGGCGCGATCCGCTGGTCACGTGCCTCTTCCTTGGCTTCGCGCTTCCTACCGCCGCCGTCCTCGCGCTGACCAATGGCAACGTCGGCACCCTGTTGCGGCTGCGGGGACTGGTGACGCCGTACCTCGTCTGGGTCAGCGCGGTCGGCCTCTGCGCGTCGCTGGCAATGCTCACCCGCCGCGCCGGAGCCGGATCGTGACGTTGATCGACGACCGTGGCCGTCTGTTCGGGCGCCTCAACCTCGTCGACGCGGCGATTGCCGCGTTCGCACTCGTGCTGATACCGATCGGGTATGGAACCTTCCTGCTGTTCCGATCGGCCGCGCCGGCTGTCAGCTCGGTCACGCGGGTGCCAATCACGGCGGAAGAACGGCGGCTCGCCGGCGGCAGCCGCCTGTCGGCGAAGCTGAAGGTCCGCGGGTCGGGATTCCGGCCGATGCTTCGCGCCACCATCGGCGATGTGCCAGCGCTCGGATTCGTCTTCGAGAACCCGAACTCGGCCGACGTGCTGGTCGGAGAGACGGCACCGGGCACGCACGACCTCGTCATCTACGACGGCGTCCAGGAAGTGGCTCGGGCCGCAAAAGCCGTGACCATCCAGGCCGCCGCACCGGCGCGCGTCCGCGCCGTGGGCACTCTGTTCGATCTGGATGAAGCGACCGCTCGCGCCCTGCGCGTGGGACCGCTCGCAGGAGGGGGCGCTTCGCAAGGCGACATCGTGATGCTGGGCGATGTCCAGCCGGGCCGGCGTCAATTCGCCAGCGCACGCGCCGATGTCGAGGTGGCGGTGCCAGACCGCTGGGAGCGCCACGCCATCCTGATCCTTCAATGCGATCTCGATCCCAACTCCGACGGCTGTGCGCTGGGCGGAGTCCCGCTGACGGGCGTGACGAAGCCAGTGATCCGACTGATCGGTCCGACGTCGGCGGCGATGTCATTTGCGATCGACGAGCTGCTTCCGACCGACCCTGCACGTCGAGCCGTCGCCCGGGTCCGTTTTACAGGCGCCGCGGCGGCGATCGCGCTGCTTCGCGCGGGCGATCGCGATAACACCGCTGACGACCGCGCGGCGACCGTCACTGCCCTCGGCCGCCGAATGGACGACAGAGACACGGCATCGGTCGACGCGACGGTCAGTCTGGGCGTCGATCAGTCTCGCGACGGGTGGCGCTATCGGGGACATCTGGCTCTGCCCGGCGCTCCGTTCACACTGACCACGGACCGTTACGTCGCGAACGGGTCGGTGATCGAGCTGACGATCGATCCACACGGAGCGGATCGCTAACGCCATTCCATTGAATGTCGAGACATGATTGAAAACCGCCGCGACGACTCTGCGTGGGCCGTAGAAGCGATTCATAGCAGTCGCCTCTGGACGCTGGCGCAGTCGTTTGCGCGCGTCGGGACCTCCAGCGTCGCCAATTCCAAAGCTCTGACACTGGCACGGCGATGCCGGGCTGGCTACGAGCGATTGTCAGGGCGCGAGCGCTTCCGGACGACGGCGGTTGCCGTCAGCGTCGCTACGGCCGTGCACGCGCTGCTGATTGGCTTCGTGCCGCTGGCGCTTCGACCGGCGGTGCCGCGTGCGTGGTGGTTGGTGGTGTCGGCCGCCGCGGCGATCGCCGCGGTCTGGGGGGGCGGGAGGGATCAGGCCAGGGACGCGTAGGACAGGAGCAGGTGCTCGAGCCAGAGCAGATAGATACTGCCCCACCGTGTCGCCGCGGCGGCGCGCCTGGGCGCAACCGTCCGGCTGTTGTTCGTTCGATCGAGATCGAGCAGCAGGACCCGGTCGGGATCGACGACCGCCGAGACGGCGCGGGTCTGGCTATGGTAGCGGAACGTTCGCCGTTCGTCCCGGCCGTCCCACCAGTCGGTGCGTTGCTGACCGTCGCCGAAGACGACGCGCAGCGTGATGCCGCGGCCGTTCTCGAACCCGCCGACGCGGTCCCCGCTTGCGCCGGTGAAGCGGGCATCACCGTACCGGCGTACGGTCACGGTCGTCGTGACCCCGCCGTCGGCGGCGCTCTCGCTGCTGAACGCCTCTACGCCGTAATCGAACACGCCTGAAGAACGGAAGACCGCGTCGAAAAACCAGGAGAGCCGCTGGCCGCTGACGTCCGTCGCCACGCGCTCGAAGTCAGCCAACTGCGGCGCCTTGCCTTTGAAGTCGCGGACGAACTGCAGGAGGATGGCGTCGAACACCGGACGCCCGACCCAGCGCTCCAGCGTGCCGAGCCCCACGACGGTCTTGCCGGCCAGTGCCCGTTCGTCGAGCGCCGGGATCGTTTGCCCCTGAACGTTGACGCCACGATGCGCGCGGAACGCGGACGCCGGCTCGCCGTCGGTTTCCGCCAGCAGGCGAATCCACATGAACCGCGGCACGAACCCGCCGAAGTAGCGTTGCTCGAGGATCGCAAAGCCCGGAGGATTGCTGCCCCGCTCGAAGGTCGGCACCACGGCGCGGCGCGCCGTGAATTCGACCAGGCCGTCGACGAACCACGTGGCCTGATTGCGGGCGTCGATGGCGGCATCCCAGCATCGGCGGCTGACCGCGCGCGCCACGGCGAGCTCGGGCGCCATCGATGCGACGAACGTCCACCACGGGACGCGATCGATCCGCGTACCACGGTCGACGGCGTCGCGTTCGTTCCAGGCGCGATCGGTCAGCGCGATCTCCTGAACGTCCAACGGCCCGGCCAGCGCAACGCACGTCTTGAGCGTCGCGGCTGCCGCCTCGAGATAGCGGTCGGCGTCGCGCGCGTGCTCGGGCTGCAGAGCGATCCGGACGTCAACCGGCTGTTGCTCCGGGATCTCGACGCGGGCGTGGAGGGCAATCGGCGGTCGTTGTGGCGCGCACGATGCGACAGCGATGGCCGCGCCGACGGCCGCCAGAGTGCGTGTTGATAGAATACGCATCAGTGTCGCGCCCTCCCGGCGAAGTGGTCGATCGGCGTACGTTCCTGAAGGCGGCGGCCGGTACGCTGACGGCGCTGTCGGCGCCCGGATATGCCGAAACCGCCGGCGCCACGCTCTACAACGGCATCCGACTGGCGGCGCCGTGGCCTCCAGTACGGCGCGGCATCCAGCCAACACCGCTGCACCCGCCGTATCTCGTGGACCGGCCGGAGATCGTGCCAATCGACGTCGGACGGCAGTTGTTCATCGACGATTTCCTCGTCGAAGAGACGTCGCTCGAGCGCGTGTTCCATCGTCCCGAGTATCACCCGTCGAATCCGGTGCTCCGCCCCACCACGCGCTGGGAAAAATACGACGAGTACGCCGAGCGAACGAACACGCGATCGAATCCTGCGGCGATGCCGTTCAGCGACGGCGTCTTCTACGATCCGCAGGATCGCCTGTTCAAGATGTGGTACATGGGCGGTTATTCGCAGAACACCTGCCTGGCGCTGTCGCGCGATGGCGTCGAATGGAGCCGGCCGTCGCTTGACGTCGTTCCGGGGACGAATATCACGATGGCGATGCATCGCGATTCGTGTACGGTCTGGCTGGATCTCGAGGTGCGCGATCCGTCGCGGCGCTACAAGATGGCGTCGTGGTACGACAAATACCTGCTCCTCTACGAGTCGGGCGACGGCATTCATTGGCGCGAAATCGGTCGCAGTGGCGCCGCAGGGGATCGGACGACCTTCTTCTACAATCCGTTCCGGAAGGTGTGGGTCTTCAGCATTCGCGACATGACCCCTGGCAATGCGCGCTTTCGACGGTATGTCGAGTCGGCCGACTTCGAGCGAGGTGCCGCCTGGTCCAAAGACGGTCCGGTGGAATGGGTCGCGGCGGACACCGATGACCCACGCCGTCCGGAATACAACGTGCCGGCCGAGATCTACAATCTCGACTGCGTCGCGTACGAAAGCGTCCTGCTCGGGTTGTTCACCATCTTCCGCGGCGAGCGGACCGAGCGCGAGAAACCGAACGACGTCTGCGTCGGCTTCAGCCGCGACGGATTCCACTGGGATCGACCCGATCGACGGCCGTTCCTTCCCGTCTCTGAACGTGTCGGCGACTGGAACTGGGCCAACGTCCAGTCGGCGGGCGGCGGCTGCCTGGTGGTCGGGGATCGGCTGCATTTCTACTGCAGCGGCCGCCGCGGCGTGCCGGGCAGCAACGACCCCGGCATCTGCAGTACCGGCCTGGCGACTCTTCGCCGCGATGGGTTCGCATCCATGGGTTCTCCTGCCTCTCCATCCGGTGTGACGCGTCTCGAGCCGTCTCCGGCGGCCGACACCCTGATTACGCGGCCGGTCACCTTCTCCGGAAAGTATCTCTTCGTCAATCTCGATGCGCCCGACGGGGCCCTTCGAGTCGAAGTGCTCGATCGCGGCGGCAAGGTCATTCCGGCGTACGCCGCCGCCCACGCCATCCCCGTGCGCGGCGACTCGACCCGCGCACGCGTGACCTGGACGACCACCCCCGATCTCGCCGCCGTCGCCGGTCAACCGGTCCGCTTCCGATTCACGCTGACGCACGGGCGTCTCTACTCATTCTGGGTCAGTGCTTCCACCGTCGGCGCCAGCCAGGGCTACGTGGCGGCGGGGGGACCCGGCTTTACCGGACCGGCCGACACCATGGGCGACCGACGCTAGTTCGTGGGTGCGCGCAGCCAACCCTTCGACCAGTAGTAGATCCACGCCAGGTAGTCGTATAGCGCCTCGTCTGAAACGATGAGCGAGGCCGCGTCTGGAATGAGCGGAGACGGCGGCGGCAGGTGTTCGGAGCGCATCAGCGACACGGACGGAACCGGATCGATTCCCTGTGCCCGAAACAACGCCAGCGAGCGGCCCATGTGGACGGGCGAGGTGACGAGGACGAACTGTCCGAACCCTCGTTCGCGGAGCATGCCGGGAATGATGCGCGCCTGATCGCGAGTGGTCTTGGACGACGATTCCTGGACGACCCGATCGGCCGGCACACCGGCGGCGATGATGATCGCCGCCATCATTTCGCTTTCGGGCTTGAGTTGCAGGTCGGGCCGCGGCTTCCCGCCAGACGCGACGACGAGCCGTGCGCCGATCAGCTTCGCGACCCGCGCCCCCTCGAGCGCGCGCAGAATGCTCTGCGGCGTCAGCACCCCCACGACCTGTCCGCCGCCGCTCATGGTGCCGGAACCGCCGCCGAGGACAACGACCGCTTCGGCGCCGCGCGCTTCTTCACGGCTGTGCAGCGCGCCGAACCCGCGCCCGAGGCCCGCGACGAGCAGCGCGGCGCCGGTGCTGGTGGCGATGAACCAGTATCCAGCGACAGCCGCCAGGAGAAACCGGCGAGGCCATCGGGATGACGGCCGCAAGAACAGGCCCGCGACGCCGACGCTCATGACCAGCAGGATCGTGAACGGAGACGAAGGGTGCAGGTGTTGTTTGAGGAAGTCCAGGATCATTCGGCGAGCGGCGGCCCGTGGCTACGAGCCGAGCTGGCGGATGTGCGGGCGGGACTCGGACGACAGCGCCTGGTCGACGATCGGCTCGAGACCGACACGCAGGCGCGAGAGCTGGACGCCCTGCGTCGAACACAGGACTTCGAGGTTGTTGAGGCGTTCGGGCGACATGTTGCGAGCGCTGACGACCACGGCATCGACCGATGCCGCTTTGACGAGCACACCCAGGGCGGAATAGCCGCCAAGGACGGGATAGCCCATCACGCGGATGCCGGCCTTGCGCGGGTCGTCGTCGATGAAGCCGAGGAGACGGACGTCGCCGTCGCCCGAGACGACCTCGCGGATCACGAGCCCGCCCGCGTCTCCGGCGCCGTAGATGACGACGCGCCGGCCGGATTGGCGCTGGCGCTGCGCGAACTCCGCCACGATCCGGAACGATGCCCGCGACAGGGTCGCGGCCATCAGCAGCAGAATGCCGTAGATGGCGAAGACGGTCCGTGAATACGCGAAGTAGTGGTAGACGTAGAGGATGAAGAGCTGGGCGCCGACGGTTCCAAACAGCACGCCACGGGCGATGACGATCGAATCCATCAGGCCGAAGTGCCGCCAGACGCCGCGATACACGCCGACGATGAAGAAGGCAATCATCTGCGACGCGAGGATCACCGGCAACGAGACGCGGAACGTGGAGAAGTTCTTCATGAACTCCTCCGGATCCTCGAAGCGCAGGCGGTACGCCGTGTAGTAGCAGAGCGCGGCGAGGCAGAAGTCGAGGAACACCTCGGCAACGCGCCGCTTGTACATGAACTCGACGACAATCGGCGTGAACGTCCCCTGTTTTACCCGCGAGTCGGTGTTGTCATAGACGCGGATGCCGGCCAGGTACGCCGCAAAGAGGATCATCCCCAGCAGGAACGCGAGCGCGGCGGCCATCGCCGAGTAGCTCTGTTGGAAGTAGTCGATCGTCACTCCCAGACTGCCGCCGACCGCCGCCAGGAACCAGAGGAGCATGACCGCCCGGCGCTCCGAGAGGCCGATCGCCACCAGCCGGTGCGACGAGTGGTCGCGGCCGCCCTCAGAGGCGCGGCGGCCGGAGACCCATCGCGACAGCGTCACCAGCGTCGTGTCGAAAATCGGGATCAGCAGCACGAGCGCCGGCACGGCGACGATCGACAGGATGTCCGATCGCCCGGGCACCTGGCGGCCGGTGCTCAGCGTCACCGCCGCAAAGCTGAACCCGAGGAGCAGGCTGCCGCTGTCGCCCATGAAGATCGACGCCGGGTGCAGGTTGTAGACGAGGAAACCGCCGGTCGCGCCGAGCAGAATCGCGAGGTACTGCGCTTCCGAGAACGCCCGCGTGCCCGCCGCCCCGGGCAACAGATCGATCAACAGCGCCGTGCCGACGATCAGGGCGATGCCGGCGCACAGGCCGTCCATGTTGTCGAGCAGGTTGAACGCGTTCGTCACGCCGACGATCCAGACGAGCGTCAGCAGGCTGTCGAGGGTCGTCGACTGCAGCCAGTTCAACCGGTAGTCGAAGAAGAGCAGCGCGCAAGCCAGCGCCAGCTGCGCGATCAGCTTCGTCGCCGGTTTGATCCTCAGCACGTCGTCCACCAGACCGGTCCCGAACATCAGGACGGCGGTGGCGATGAGCACCGGTTGCGCCCGCACCAGCCCGAAGATGGTGCTGCAGGCGAACAGCACGATGGCGATGCCGACTCCGCCAAAGAGCGCCACGGTTCCACGGTGCCACCGGTCCTCGCGCGGACGAGCGACGAACCCCAGGCGCAACGCGGCGAGACGGCAGAGAGGGACGGCGACGAGCGACAGCGCGAACGCTACCGCGAGCGGGACGCCGATGGTGGAGATCATCGGAAAGGCCTCGGCATCGTACCAAGAAGGCCGGCAGGCGGCAAGGCACTCCTCACAGGGCGTTTACCGTAGACGCGCTCCACGCTGGCAGCAGTTTCAGCCATCGTTCGAAGCAGACGAGCGACCACAGCCGTTGCCCGGCGTTCGTGCGACCGCCGAGGTGGTCGTCGATGAGCATTCGGACGCGATCGATGTGCACATAGCAGCCGAGGGCCGCCGACGGCGCGAGCAGCGTGTCGCGCACGAAGTCGCGCAACTCGGTCCGGAACCAGGCGTCGAGCGGCACACCGAATCCGGTCTTGGGCCGGTTGACGATGTCGGGGGGCAGGAGATCCGCGAAGGCGTCGCGAAGCACGGCCTTCGTGGTGCGCCCGCGCAGTTTGTAGTCGTCGGGCAGCGACGCGGCATATTCCGTCAGCGCCGTGTCGAGCAGCGGCGCGCGCGCTTCGAGCGCGTTCGCCATCGTACAGCGATCCGTCTTGACGAGCAGATCGTCCGGAAGATACGACACGAAGTTCGCGGCCAGCAGACGGCCGAGCGGCGTGAAGCCGCCAATCGCTTCAGGATCCGCCCGAAGGTTCCGCAACGGATCGAGCTGTTCGGCGTCCGACACGACGTCGGGTTGCAACAGGTCCCGCACGTCGTCCTGGAAGAGGCTGTTCCAGCGCGCCACGCGCTCGAGCAGCGGGAGGTGCATGAAGCGCGCGAAGCGGCGCGCGCGCGCCAGCAGGTGCCGCTCGTTGGTGCCGCGCGGCAGCGCACGGAACGCCGCCGACATGACCGCGCCCGCCGCCCGCGGCAGACGCTCGGCCGCCAGCGCCGCACCGAAACGGAGATAGCCGGCAAACAGCTCGTCTCCGCCGTCGCCGGTGAGAACGACCGTCACCTGTTCGCGTGTGAGCTGGGACACGAGATAGGTGGGAATGGCGGATGAATCACCGAACGGGCCGTCGTGATGCCACACCAGCCGGTCGATGAGATCCACGGCCGCCGGCTTGACCCTAAATTCGGTGTGATCGGTGTTGAAGCGTGCGGCGACGTCGCGCGCCGCGGCGGTCTCGTCGTAGGCCGCGTCCCCGTCGAAGCCAATCGTGAACGTCTTGACCCGCTGGTTCATCAGCCGGCTCATCAGCCCGACGACAATCGTCGAGTCGATGCCCGCGCTCAGGAACGCGCCGAGCGGCACGTCGCTGACGAGACGACGCGCCACCGCGGCGGTGACCAGCTCGCGGACGCGCTCGCGCGCCGCGTCATAATCGGCCGCTGGCGCCGCGCCGGCATCGGGAAACACCAACCGCCAGTATTTCCGCTGCGCCACCCTTCCGTCGGCCTCAACGGTGATGACGCTGGCGGGATTGACCTGCTCGATGTCGCGATACAGCGTCGCGGGATGCGGCACATAGCCGTACATGAAGTACGAAGGGATTTCGGCTTCGCGCAGCGACGTTGGCACGCCGGGATGCGCGAGGATCGCCTTGATCTCGGACCCGAACACCAGGCGGTGCGCGTCGCGGTAGTAGAAGAGCGGCTTCTTTCCCGCCCGGTCGCGCGCGAGGATCAGGCGGCGTGTGCGCGCGTCCCAGAGACCGATGGCGAACATGCCGTCGAGCTTTTCAACGAAGTCGGCGCCGTGATCCTCGTAGAGATGAACGATCGTTTCGGCGTCGCCGTCGGTGCGGAAACGGTGGCCGCGTGACTCGAGGTCGGCGCGCAGCGACTTGAAGTTGTAGATCTCGCCATTGAAGACCACCCGTACCGAGTCGTCCTCGTTGGGCAGCGGCTGGTTCGCCGCGGCACTCAGGTCGATGATCGCGAGCCGCCGGAACGCCAGGCCGGCCCGCCGATCGCCGCTGACCCACACCGCCTTGTCGTCCGGTCCGCGGTGCGCCAGGCGCTCGCGCATCGACAACAGCGTTGCCGTGTCGACGGCCGCACCCGGCTCGAAGGTCAGCTCACCGCAGATGCCGCACATCTACCCGCGCCTCGAGCGGCTGAACCGGCATTTCAGGAGCACGTAGGCGGCGTCGACGCCGTCGGTCCAGCGGATTTTCTTGCCCTCGTCCGACCGCCGGGGGTTGTAGGTGATGGGGACTTCGACGATGCGGCGGCCGGCGCGCAGCAGCTTGGCGGTCAATTCCGGTTCGAAGTCGAAGCCGACACAACGGAGCCGAATCGATTCGATGACCTCGCGGCGGAACACCTTGTAGGCGGTTTCCATATCGGTGAGCCGCCCGTTGAACAGGATGTTGGTGAACCAGGTCAGCCCCCAGTTGGCGACGCGCGTCCGAAAAGGAATGCGGTGGGTCGGCTTCAGAAAACGCGACCCGTACACGACGTCGGTCTCGCCCGCGAGCACCGGCGCCAGCAGGATGCCGTACTCCTGCGGGTTCAACTCGAGATCCGCGTCCTGGATGATGATGATGTCGCCGGTGGCGAACTTGAGGCCCAGCCGCACCGCGGCTCCTTTGCCGACGTTGATGGGATAGTCATAAATGCGGATGCGCGGATCGCCGGCCCATTCGCTCGAGTTGATGACGTCGCGGGTCCGATCGCTCGATCCGTCGTTGGCGATGATGATCTCCTTCTCGATCGTCCCGAGATCCACGGCCCGCACGCGTTCGACCAGCTCGTTGATCGTCTGCTCTTCGTTGTAGACGGGAATGATGATGGAGAGCTTCACCGGTATGATGGTGTGCAATGCTCCAACGCGTACGGGCCAACGGCCCGCCCGCCATCGTGTACGGCGCGTGCGCTGCCACACTCGCGCTCGGATTGTTCTTCATCTTCATCTGGACACCGCTGCCATGGGGCTGGCACGGCATCGATTTCTATTACGAGAACGCCCTCGCCCTCGCCCGCGGCGAATCGTTCGGCACCACGAAGATCATGTGGGGCTACGCGTACTTCCTGGCGCCGTGGTACTACCTGTTCGGCGATCGGCCGTGGATCCCGCTGGTCGCCCAGGCGGCGATCAATGCGTCGATCCCGCTGTTGGTGTATGACCTGGCTCGCCGCGAGATCGGCGAGCGCGTGGCGATCGTTGCCGCCGTGCTCGCCGGGCTTCTCTCGTTCAACACCATCTACGCGTCCACCCAGGCCGCCGACGCCATCTGCACGCCGCTCGTCGCGGCGCTGATGCTGGCGTGGGGCACGGCGCTGCGACACGACGGCACCGGGAGTCGCGCCACCGGGTCGACAGCGGCGCTGTTCGCGACGAGCGGCATCCTGGCTGGCGTCGCGTATCAGTTCCGTCCGAATCTCGTCCTGTTTCCACTGTTTCTGGCCGGCCTCACCCTGGCGGTTCGACGAACCGCCGAAACGCTGCGAAACGTCAGCATATTCCTGGGTCTGTGCGCCGCCGTCGGCCTGCCATGGGTCGTCCACGCCTATCGTTCGACCGGTCTGCTGATTCCGGCGAGCACGCACGGCGGCCGGCAACTCTGGTTCGGCTCGCTGCAGACCGGGCCGTTCTTCGACAACTGGTTCGCCAATCCCCGCTCGGTCTTCGGAGACACGTATCTCGAGTACACCAGCCTGGACGACGTCCCGCTCGTCGTCAGCGGCCACCTGCAACCCTGCGCAATCGCCGATACGCGATCGATCGAACTGCGGTACTGGACATCGCGCGATACGGCTGTTCGGAGTGTGCCAATCACGACCGATCAGAGCGGCGCCTTCGAACTGACGATCGATTCGCCGCCGGCACCTACCGCCGTCTCGTACTACTTCATCGTGCGGGCGACGAGGAATGGGCGCTCGATCGACGTGATGACGCCGGAGCGCGGACCTGAAGATCCGCGCATCCTCGTGGTCAGCCGCGATCACCTTGGCGACCTCGATGTCGCGTCGCAATGGCTCGACCTGTTCGACGTCATCCGTCTCATTCGGCAGGTGGCCTGGGGCGTTGCGGCCGCAGGGGTGAAACCTCTGGATCTGAATCATGACGGCGCCACCAACGAGGTCGACCTCCGCCGCGCCGCCACGCTGCTTGCCGAAGGCAACGAGCACGCCGAACAGGACCTCGCCGCGAGCGTCGAGCGTGGCGGGGAGTCGGCGACGCTGCGCTTCGTCGATGGCTCCACGATTGTCGTGCCTCGCGACTGGGATGGCAGGGTCGGCAGCATCACGGTTCGCGGTGCGATGGCGGGCAGGGTGGCGACACGGTCGCGCACGCTCGCCGGCATCGCACTCGATTCTGCGCCGCCCCGTGTGCCGGACCGCGACGCGAAGTGCCTCGACCTGGAAGAGGCCGGCATCAACCGTGTGTTACGCCGGCAGGAACCACACGAAATGCGGCGCGCCACGGCGCTGGCGCTGGACAACATCCGCCGCGAGCCGGCCGCCTTCGCGTGGGCGTCGGTCAAACGGGCGTTGCGGCTGTTCGTGGTCCAGGGCGGCGGCGATCGCGACGCCGCGGTGCAATTCACGCACAGCGGCACGATTTACACGCTGGGTCGATTCGTGTCGTACGTGTATTTCGGCCTGTTCGTGTGTGGTCTCATCGTCGCCGTCAGACGCAGACATCGCCTCATGGTCCTGCTGGCGCCGCTCGTCTATATCCCGATCACGATCTGTCCGATGCTGGTGACGTCCAGGTATGCGACCACCATGCAGCCCTTCATCTTCGTCTTCATCGCGATCGCGCTCGTGGCGGCTCACGATCTCATCCGCCCCCCTCGAGCAGCCGGAACACCGACTGAGACACACTCTCTGCGATGACGGCGTTGCCGAGGGGCGTCGGCTGAATCCCGTCTTCGACCAACTTCGGATCGTCCAGGCTGACCGTTCGCCGAAGATCGAGGTAACTGGCGCGCTGATCGCCATGAAATCGATCCCGCAGCCGGGTGGCCACGACGTCCTGACGCCGGTTCTCTTCCGGCGTGATGAACGGATGCGTGACCACAATGACGCGGCGCCCGTTCGCCAGCACGTGGGCGATTGATCGATCGAGCGCCGCCAGGTAGTCGTCATCGTCTTCGTGGACGACGACCGCCTCGGGACGTTTCGCAACGAGTGACGGCAGAATCGGCAGGTACCCGTAGGTCCGAAAGATGGCGGATTGCCGCCGCCAACCCGCCCGCGCAGCCTCGCGACCCGGCGCCGGATCGTCGTGGCCGACGTACAGACACACCACGTCGTCACGGAGCCAGGCGTAGTCGGCCAACGTGCCCTCGAACGCGCCGACGTGGTCGTACGGGGTCGCAAGATTGACGACCGTGATGGGACTCGTGGACTGAAATAACGCGTCGCCGCGCAGGCGCGCGTTGTTCAGGTAGTCGTCCAGATAGGCTGGCATCGATCCGGTCAGCTCGCGACCGAACGCGGTGCTGCCGCCGAGCACAACCACGCGGATCTCATCCGGCGCCTTCTGGCGGGTCACCGGACCTCGATAGCCCCAGATGTTGACTCCGGCGCCGGACTCCCCGCGCCGGTGCGCGAAGATGTCTGCCGCCCACAGCAGGGCGAAGACAAGCGCCGCCGTCGAGGCGATCGCCGCGATCCTGGCTCCTCCAAACCCGCGAATCGGCGTAGCATCCGCTGACACGGCGCCGCTATCACGCGTCGTCTCTGGCGAAGACGCGACGGTCCAATCTCTCGACCTCGCCGTGAAGACGACGCCGATCGCACCGACCACGGCCACGACGAAGGCTGCCGGCGACAAGAGACGGGCAATCTGAGGCACGACGCGAAGGTTGCTGCTCGCGTACCCGGCGAGGAACGTCCAGGCGAACGCGGGCGAGGCGGTCGCGAGCGGCAGCGCCGCGAGCGACGCGAGAACCGGCTGAAAATTCCAGATGGCGCGATCGGGCTGCTGGACGTAGACGAGCGCGAGCAACGGCGGTATCGAAGCCAGGGCGAGATGCTGCAGCTGGCGCGGAGCGCGCCGGGCGGCGGCAACCGCCAGCGCGACCACCGGCACGACGTGCACCGCCAGGGCGCCGAGCGACTGCGTCGGTCCGAGCAGCCGGAACCAGCGGGTGAAATTTCCCCCTTCAAAGACGAGTGCCGACGCGCTGCCGCCGTAGCTGTAGTTGAACCGGAGGATGAGCGCGATCTGCAGCGCGACCCATATCAGCGTCGCGGTCACGGCCGCCGCACTGCAGCGCCAGAACAGATCGCGGCGGCGCGCCAGGATGGCGTAGCCGACACCAATCCACAACGGCGCGGCCGCGAACTCCTTGGCGAACACGCCGACGGCACCAATCGCGGCGGCGAGCGCAATCCGATCCTGGATCACCCACAGGAGCATCCATGGCGTGATCGCGTAGATGAATGGATCGGGCCCGTACGGATCGAACAGCGTGATCTGAACGCCGGATCCGAACGCGACGAGCCACGCCGCCCAATTGCCGACTCGATCCGGAAGGCCGACCTGTCGCGCCAGCCGCGCCGTGCCGACGGCGGCGATGGTTCCGCCGACGACCGCGTAGATCTTCCACTTGAGCAACGACGGTCCCGGCAGCTGCTCGAGTATCCACGACGCCAGGACCCGTGTGCAGTGGAGCGACGAGCAATCCGGGATGAAGAAGTCCCGGCCGATCTGCCGGAAGATGTCCCGTTCGGTGATGAACCACGGGGTCGGCGCCACCGCGGCAATCAGGGCGAGCGTCGCCCCGATCGTAAGGGCGAGAGACGCCCCGCTCCCGCGCCGGTTCAAATCCACCCACGCCGCCAGTACGCGAGAATCGCGACGTACTCCTGGAGGATTCCCCGCACCTGCTCCAGCGTTGCGCCGCGTGTGTGCTCGTAGAACTGACTCTGCGCGACGGGACTCGGCAGGACGGTCACCTCCGGCGCCTGTTTGTGCCAGACCAGCAGGGCGCGGCGCATGTGGTAAGGCGAGCTGACGAGCAGCACGCGGCGCCATCCGTGCTCACGCAGAATCTCGTCGACGAACGTCACGTTCTGATAAGTGTTCGCGGCACGTCGCTCGAGCACGATGGCCGACGCCGGAACGCCCTGATCGACCGCCAGGGCGCGCATCACCTCGGCTTCCTTGAAGCTGTAGACGTAGCCCGACGACAGGATCATCACGGGCGCGTATCCGCTCTTGAACAGATCGACGGCGCGTGCGATGCGCTCCTGCGCGCCGCCGCCAGCCTTCCCGGATTCGCCGACGCCCCCGGCAAAGACGACGATCGCATCCGCGGCGGCCGGGGGCATGCTGCGGACGAGCGGCGCCGCCGCCCACCACAACAGGTTCGTGTTGAAGACCAGGAGGTACAGCGCGGCGACGCCGAGCACGACCTGTGCGATGCGCGTCCGCGTCCGGCGATACACGCGCCGCAGCTTTTCTTCCCACCGTTGGCCATCCGCCGAGCGCCGCTCGAGCTTCTCGTCGATCAGACGCGTCATGGCGGCGATGCGGCTCTGCCAGCTGTTGGCATGCGCGACTGCGATCCGGCGCTCGACGGTCTCGGGGGTCGCCGGCGTGAGCGCGGCGCGCACAGCGTCGACGAACGCGTTTGCATCGCCGGCCACCGCCACGATGTTGCCGTGCTCAACGTTGAACCGCCGGATCTCCGCGAGATCGGTCGCCACCACCGGGATGCCCATCACGAGGTACTCGTTCAGCTTCGTCGGATAGACGTTCGCGGTGTAGTCCGTCAGTCTGTAAGGCACGATGCCGACATCGAAGCTCTTCACGTAATTCGGCAGTTCAGGATGCGGCCGCTGCCCGAACAGCGTGACGTTCGGGCAACCCTCGAGCGTGGAGACGTCCGTCTGCACCGGCCCGATGATGGCGAAGCTCGCCTCGGGAAGGCGCGCCGCGGCTGCCGCGATCAGCTCCTGATCCACCCACTGGTGCAGGCCGCCGACATAGCCGACGACAGGCCGCCGCAGCGGTTGCAAGTCCGCCGGCGCGGCGTCGTTGGCGCTCCGAACCCGATCGAAGCGCTCGAAGCTGACGCCGAACGGAAACACGTGTACGTTGCTGCTGAACTGGGCGGCCCGCTTGCGAAGGGCTTCGGAGGTCACGAACACGAGGTCCGCTTCCCTGAAGAGACGCTGTTCGCTCGGCACGATCTTTCGCGCCGCCAGCGAGCTCGACGCCAGATCGTCGATGCAGTAATAGATGGTGAGCTGCGGATCGATCTCTCGCAGGAGGTCCAGCGCCAGCGGCGTCGGCAGGAACGTCCACGCGATCGGGCGGTAGAAGCCGGTCGCGCGCATCCATTTCCGAAGAGTCCGCATCAGGAGGAAGCGATTGACCCAGCGGGCGATGCGCGAATACGGAAACGGAAGAACGAGCGGCGAGTAGACGAACAGGTTGGGCCGCTCCTCGCGGAACCCTTTGGTGCCGCGCCACCAGTTGCGGATCCGCTGCCGCACGCGCGGCAGATCGCGAACCTTCGGCGCGCGGACGCCGGTGTTCTCGAGAAAGACGACACGGTGGCCCTCAGCCGCCAGCGTCGACATGATCTCCTGATGGCCCTGCCAGATGAAGTCCCAGTCGATCGACGAGATGCAGAGAATGTCGCGCTTCACGGCCGCGACTCCCCTGCCTGCGGCCGGTCGAGGGCATCGTCCGGCAACACCGACGCGATGGCACGCGCGAGCTCTTCATAGCCGCGGGCGGTGCGAAAGTGCACGTCGTCGGTGAAGATCGCCTCGCCGACCCCCCCGTAGATCGGCCGTGCATCGAGGAAACGTACGCCGTCCTCGCGCGCCAGCGAGGCGAGGCCGGCTGCCGCCCGGTCGTACAGCGCCCGCATCACCGGTTCGCGATACGCGTAGGCGGTGAACGCCTGCTCTTCGGCCGCGAGCGGCTGTTTGAACGCGACAAACGGCTGGAGAACCATCAATCGGCCGGCTCCGAGACCACGGGCGATCACATTCAGCGCATGTTGCCCTTCGAGGTACACGGGGATGGCGTCCTCGTAGGCGTCAACCGGTCCGATTTGCCGCCGCGCCGCGATCCGTGTGAGCGCGCTATAGGCCTGCGAATGAGAGGCCACGTACACCAGCGGCGCCAGCCAGGGACGGGTCAGGTACACGCGGTAAGCGGAATCCAGGAAGAAACGGCCGGGGGCGGCGACACGGAGCCGATGCTCGAAATCGTTCTGGCCGTCGAGCGAGATCAGGGCTGCCGGTTTCAACCGGCCGCCCCAGAGTGCGGCGACGACCACCTCCTGCCGGACGTTGTACCCGCCATATGCAGCGTTGACGACTCTGACGGGGCGGCCGAACCGGGCGGCGATGGCCTTTTCGAGAATCGGAGGGGCGAACCCCTGCGCGGTCGATCCCCCGACCAGCAATACCGTCGGCAAGCCATCAGCCGGTGCGACAGCGAGGCGAGCGTCCCAACCCGGACCGAACATGACGAATGGTTCGTATTCGAGATTGAGTGTGCGCTCCTGGAGTCCGGCGGTGGCCGTTCCCCGGGTGGCGTAGATGGCGACGCGCGCGGCGACTTCGACCACCAGGAGCAA
>Ga0111538_10005509_pt1 | contig 17290 bp, 13 predicted proteins | sample SoiMethybrSBSTD1_FD_79669 | JGI IMG/M metagenome (GOLD analysis project Ga0111538, IMG submission 79669) | Bulk soil microbial communities from a Populus tree surrounding site in Tennessee, USA - Soil MetaG P. TD hybrid SBSTD1 (version 2)... | ecosystem: Environmental > Terrestrial > Soil >...
AAAATGCTCGGATCATTAAACATAAAATCGGGTCGGATTGCCAGCATTCGATTTGCGATTGCGGACCGGAGGAAGCCCCGGGAATCGAACGACCGAGCAGGTTGTTGTTGTAAGTCGTTGGTACAGCGTGGTCGGTTTTGGATAAAGTTTGAAATCGTTCGGTTTTGTTCGGTTTTGGGCGAGACGAATTCCGCGAAGTGACACGAAGTCCGATTAGGATTAAGATTAGGGGATTGGTTCAGCGCGGCGGCGAACGCGTCCCGCGCGGGAGCGGAACGGTTAGCCGTGCGCTGAAGGGGCTCCAGAATGTTGCTGACGGCCGCCGCATTCGTCGAGGCGAACGCGGCGGTGAGGCGGGGCACGGCGGCATCGCTCAGTTGGTCAATTAGATTTCAGGGAAGCCATATCGATGCAGAAGCGGTACTTCACATCCGACTTGGCCAGTCTCTCGTAGGCTTCGTTGACTTTCTGGATCGGAATGACCTCAACGTCAGAGGTGATGTTGTGCGCGCCGCAGAAGTCGAGCATCTCCTGCGTTTCGGCGATTCCGCCGATGGCTGAGCCGGAGAGGCTGCGCCGGCCAAAGATGAGGCCGAAGGCGGAGACACCCAAAGGCTTCTCCGGTGCGCCGACCAACGTCAAGTTCCCGTCCAGAGCGAGAAGATTGATGTAAGCATTGATGTCGTGCTCGGCGGAGACGGCGTCGAGGATGAAGTCGAAGCTGCGGGCGTGTTTCTGCATTTCGTTGGCGTTGCGGGAGACGACAACTTCGTCCGCGCCGAGGCGCAACGCGTCTTCCTTCTTGTTGGGAGACGTGGTGAAGACGACGACGTGCGCGCCGAGAGCGTGGGCGAATTTTACACCCATGTGGCCGAGGCCACCCAGACCGACCACGCCCACTTTTTTGCCCTTCGTGACTCCCCAGTGGCGCAGTGGCGAGTAGGTCGTGATTCCCGCGCAGAGGAGCGGAGCGGTTCCGGCGAGGCCGAGTTTGGCGGGAACGCGCAGGACGAACCGCTCATCGACGACGATACTGTCCGAGTAGCCGCCATAGGTGACGCCACCAAGATACTTATCCGGGGAGTTGTAGGTGAGAGTCATGTTCGGACAGAACTGCTCGAGGCCGGCTTTGCACTGCGGGCAGGTGCCGTCGGAATCGACCAGGCAGCCAACGGCGGCGATGTCGCCGGGCTTGTACTTCGTGACCACAGAGCCAACCTTTGTGACACGCCCAACGATCTCGTGGCCGGGAACGCAGGGATAGACGGTTGGCATGACGCTGTGCCATTCGTCACGGACCTGGTGGAGGTCAGAGTGGCAAATGCCGCAGAAGAGAATTTCGATCTGCACGTCGCGTTCGATTGGATCGCGTCGCGGGATGGTGGTGGAAGCCAGCGGCGATTTCGCGCTGGCAGCAGAGTAGGCTTTGGTCTTGTACGTGTTCATAATTTGATGCTCCATCTAATTTCGTGGAGGACTCACGTGTCGATTGACATCGGACCGACACTGACTCTTCACCGTAGCTCAAGACGTTCATTACGTCTTTGGCGATTTCCGCGGGCGTTGCCCGTGGCTAAAGTTGGTTTCAGGCCTTCGGCCTCGCGGATTAAGCGGACGGCGGTGGATCGCCGTCCCGACCGCGCCACGGGATTCGAACTCTGCTTTAGATTTGGTAATAGTGTAACAATATATGAACGTGGCTAAGGTGCAGGAAACGAAGTCAACGATTCGCTTCAGCGGGAAGTTGTTTCGGCCTGAGGCAACGGAAAAGGTTGCATCGTGGACCGTGCTAACTCTGCCCAGGAACGCGAGCACGAAGCTTGAAGGTATGACGATGATCGAGGGAACTATCAATGGTTTTCCTTTTCGGGCGGCTCTCGAACCAAACGGCAAAGGAAGTCACTGGCTCAGGGTTAACAAAGCCATGCAGGATGCTGCAGGCGCAGACGCCGGAGAGACGGTAACGGTGGAGATTACGCGGGCCGGAGAAGAACCGGAGGTCAGGGTGCCAATGGATCTACGGAAAGCCCTCGGAGTTGCCCCGCTGGCGCAGGCATTGTGGACGGATATCACACCCATGGCGCGCCGGGACTGGATTCTCTGGATAAGCTCAGCCAGGCAACCGGAAACGCGCAAGCGCCGGATCGAGAACGCGTGCGCGATGCTGGCATCTGGAAAGCGACGAGTCTGTTGTTTTGGCGGTCTAAACTGGCTCACGAAAGATCACCCAATACCAGGCGGAACATGGCTTGAGCTGCCGAAGTCAAAAAATCGTCGTTCGGCGAAATCGACGAAGTAGAAAAAAGATTTGGAGAGGACGGACTCGCGTTACCAGCCGGGATCGGGGCGGAGGTTCACTTTCAGGCCTTTTGGGCCGACGATGTAGATGGGGCTTTCGCCGAACGGGAAGGGGTTTGCGCCGGTGCGTTGTTTGTTCCAGGTGACGACGCGTTTTGTTCCGAAGACGTCGTATTGGGCGAGGCCGCGCTCGGTGTTGTTGATGCGCGCATAGGCGAAGGGTTTGTTGGCCCACGCGACGATGGTGTCTTCGCCTTTCGCTTCGTCGGTGAACACGCACGCGAAGACGTCGGGTCCGAAGGCGTCGTTGCGCAGCCATTTTTTGCCTTCGAGCAGGCGCGTCATCACGGCATACGCCTGATACGCGTACTTGGGGGTGAGGTCGGCGCGCATGACGCCGACCATTTCGGCGGCGTCGAATTGCTGGCCGCCGCCGTCCTTTAGGGTCCACCAAAAGATTTTCTCAATTTTTTGCGAAGCGATGGCCTGGACGTAAAAGCGTACGAGCAGATCGGCCTGGCGCAGTTCCGAGACGCCGTAGGGATGAATGTGAGTGTTGAAACACATTTCGGTGACCCAAAGCGGCTTCGGCTCGCCGAAGGATTCCATGGCTTTGATCAGCTCGTCGGTTTGCTGGAGGAAACTCATACGTGCGAGCGGGTAATTGGTGGTGAGGTGGGGGTTGAACCGCTTGACGTATTGATCGAGCACCCACCAGTCGAAGTCGTCTTCTGGCGAGTTGGGATTGCGATAGGGATGAAAGCAGACGATGTCGAACGCCTCGTAAGGAACCCGGCGCATGACGTTGCTGGCCCAGAGCACGTCGCAAAAGGCCATGTTCATCGCGAGCACCTTCGCGCCGGGGTTTGTTTCGTGAATCGCTTTACCGGCCACCGAGAGCAACTTCGCGTAGTGCTCCACGTCGCCGCCGAGGTAGCCGAGGTTCGGTTCGTTCCAGATTTGCCAGTGATCGACTTTGCCGGCGTAGCGCTTTACGGCGGCCCGTGCGAAGGCAGCGTAAGCCTCGACGGCCTCGTCCGTCTTCATGTCGTAGAACTGGGGGTTGTGGATGAGATTTCCGAAAATCAGCAGGCCGTGTTGATGGCATTTTTCGATGAGCGCGTCGTAGCCGTCCCAATCGTATTCGCCTTTGGTCTTCTCGACCCGCCGCCATGTGAAATCCTGCCGGCCCCACTTGATGCCGGCCTGTTGCATCGCTTTGAGGCGGGCGTCCAAATCAGACGCAGCAGGATTGAAGGCCGTGTTGACGCCGAAAGGGGAGTCGGGCAAGAGGGCGCCTGGGGCGACCGGCAGCCCGAGAGCGAAGGTAAAGCTATTGCTCGCGGTGTCCGGCGCAGCGGCGCGAACAACCCATGAACAGAAAAGAGCGGTCAGAAAAGCGCGGACAGTGAATGCAAAGACTGTGGCCGAGTTGCGACACTCGCTGCCCGCGCCCTTCGGCATTTCTGAGTATTGTGGACGATCTGCTGTTAGCGACCGCCGCGATATCCGCCACCGCCGCCGCCGCGACGATCGCCGCCGCCACCGCGATAGCCCCCGCCGCCACCGCCACCGCCGCCGCCGCGGTATCCGCCGCCGCCGCCACCGCTGCGCTCTTCACGCGGGCGCGCTTCGTTGACAGTCAATGCGCGGCCCTGGAGGTCCTTGCCATGAAACATGGTGATCGCCTTTTGAGCGTCGGCATCGGTGGCCATTTCCACAAAGCCGAAGCCTCGAGCGCGGCCTGTGGCGCGGTCCTGCATGATGTTGACACTGCTAACGGGACCTGCCTGGGCGAATAGATCCTGCAAGTCGTTTTCAGTTACGTCGAAGGAGAGGTTTCCGACGAATAGTTTGTTACCCATATGAGTCGTGTTGGTCGTTTAGGCCTGCTGCAGATGGAGGTCCCCGGAATGGGTTGCAAATGTCCTGCTCAAGCGAGCCGATTGACAATTTTCCACATCAAGTCGCATTGCTGAAACGAACAGCAGAGAGTGAAGCCATTGAAGCGGGCCGGGTGCAAGAAGAAATCGCTGAGTATATGTACGGGTTGATTTTGGCGTTTTCAGCGTCTGCGGGGTGGACTATGGTGGCCAGGGCATAATGTTTTCGAGATGGATCAAAGTCGCGCTAAGTGTCATCGGCGCCGGCATCCTGGCGAATGCGGGCGCGGCGAGTTTTGCGCCGCAGTACAATCGCGACATCAAGCCCATTCTTTCGGACCATTGTTTCGCTTGCCACGGGCAGGATGACAAGGCGCGCAAAAGCAAGTTGCGACTGGATACGCGGGAAGGCGCATTAAAGGGCGGAAAATCGGGGACGGCGGCAATCGTGCCGGGGAAAACGGACGAGAGCGAGTTGATCGCGCGGATCACGACGCACGACGAGGACGATTTGATGCCGCCACCGGATGCAAAGAAGCCGTTGACGCCGGAGCAGGTCGAGACGTTGACGCGATGGGTGCAAAGCGGGGCGGAGTATCAGGGGCACTGGGCGTTTACAGCGCCGACAAAGCCAGAGGTGCCGAAGGCTGGCGGGAAATCGAAGTTGGGCAATCCGATCGATGCATTCGTGCTGGCGCGGCTCCAGCGGGAGAAGTTGAAGCCATCACCGGAAGCGCGTCCCGAGATTCTGCTGCGCCGCGTGTATCTCGATATCGTGGGTCTGCCCCCAACGCCGAAATACATCGATGAGTTTGTGCGCGATTACGCGAAGCGTGGGAATGTCGCCTACATGGAGTTGGTGGACCGCTTGCTCGCGTCGCCGCGTTACGCGGAGAAGTGGGCGCGCTGGTGGCTGGATGCGGCGCGTTATGCGGACACCGACGGTTACGAGAAGGATTTGCCGCGCGAGCAATGGACCTGGCGGGATTGGGTGATTGAGGCGCTTCACCGCGACATGCCTTACGACCAGTTCATCGTGGAGCAAATCGCGGGCGATCTGCTGCCGAACGCCACGCAGGAGCAGCGAGTCGCGACCGGCTTTTTGCGCAACGGCATGGTGAACGAGGAGGGCGCGATCATCAACGAGCAGTTCCGGCTGGAAGGGATGTTCGACCGCATGGATACGATCGGCAAAAGCGTGCTCGGCCTGACGTTGCAGTGCGCGCAATGTCACACGCACAAATACGATCCCCTCACGCACGAGGAGTATTACCGGATATTCGCGTTCCTGAATGACACGTATGAAGGGACGTCGCGCGTGTATTCGAAGGAGCAACTTGCGACGATCGAGCGCATTCAACGTGGCCTGGCGGAAAAGGAGGCGGAAATAAAGAAACGTCTGCTGGATTGGGAGAGCAAGCTGGCCGAATGGGAAGCCGAGATGGCGCAGAAGAAGGTCGAATGGGCTTACATTGACGCGATCGAAAACGAGTGGGTCGGCGGATTGGCGCATCCGGAAAAGCAAAAAGACAAGTCGATTTTGACTTTGGGGTTCCGCCCGACAACCGGAGAGTTGTGGGCAACGGGAATCACGACAGAGACGAACATCACGGGACTGCGCATCGAGGCCCTGACGCACGGCGACCTGCCTTTCGGCGGACCGGGGCGGAGCCACGATGGCACGTTTGCGCTGAGCGATCTTTACGTGGAGGCCGCGCCGGTCAGCGAGATCGGCGCGAACACGAATCACGCGGCAGAGATCAAGAAGGGCCTGGTGCAGATTCCGCTCACGAATGCGGTCGCCGATATCGAGGCGCCGGACCAGCCGATCAAGACGAAGTTTCGCAAGAGCGATGACAAGCGCCGAGTTGGCCCGGCGAACTATTTGATTGATGGCAAGGATGAAACCGCGTGGAGCGCTGACCTCGGCCTTGGGCAGCGGCATCATGATTCACAGGTGGTGATGAAGTTCGCGACGAACGGCTGGGAATCCGCGGATGCGACCTTCCTGAAAGTCTGGCTGAAGTTTCGCCACGGCGGGGAAGATGCTCACGGGCGGGACAATAATTTTCTGGGGCGGTTTCGTCTGGCGATCACGACCGCGCCTGACCCACACGATGATCCGTTGCCTGCCAGCGTGCGTGCCGCAATCGCGACGCTAAAGGAACAGCGCACGACGGACCAGCAGCAACTCATTTTCGCCGCCTGGCGGAAATCGGTGCCGGAGTTCAAGGAGTTGAACGAGCAGATTGCGGAGTTGTGGAAGGATTATCCCGAAGGTGAGAGCGTGTTGAACCTTGCGCAGCGCGATCGGGAATGGCACCGCGACACAACGATTTACGAGCGTGGCAACTGGCAGAAGCCGGCCAGAAAAGTTGAGCCGGGTGTGCCGGCGTTCCTGCATGCGTTGCGGAAGGGCGCGCCGGTGAATCGATTGACATTCGCGCGGTGGCTGGCGGACCCGCGGTCGCCGACGACCGCGCGCGTGGCTGTGAATCGGATCTGGCAGTCTATTTTTGGAGTGGGCTTGGTCGAGACCGCTGAAGATTTCGGGATGCGCAGCGCGGATCCCACGCATCCGGAATTATTGGATTGGCTCGCGGTCGGTTTTTCGGAAGGAACTTTGGGCGAAAAGAGGACGCCGTGGTCGCTCAAGCAACTGATTCGCGCGGTGGTGTTGAGTTCGACCTACCGGCAGGATTCGCGTGCCAGCGAAACGCTTCTGGAGCGCGACCCGCGCAATCGATTGCTCGCGCGAGGTCCGCGCTTTCGCGCCGAAGCGGAGGTGGTTCGCGACATTGCGCTCACGACTTCCGGTTTGCTGCACGAGAAAATGGGTGGCCGCAGCTTTTTCCCGCCCGTGCCGGAAAGCCTGTTCGCTTTGAACTTCGTGAAGATTGACTGGAAGCCCGCGCCTGCGCCGGAACGTTATCGGCGATCGCTGTATATGTTTCGGCGGCGTTCGATGCCTGACCCTGTCATGGGCAGCTTCGACGCGCCGAACGGCGATTTTTCGTGCGTGCGGCGCGTGCGTTCGAACACGCCGCTGGCGGCGCTGGCCTCTTTAAATGAGCCGGTCTTCGTCGAAGCCGCGCAAGGACTTGCGCTGCGAACGCTGCGCGAAGGCGGCGGCACGGATGAGGAACGCGCCACGTACGCGTTCCGCGCCTGCACCGGGCGGGCGCCGAAGCCGGCGGAGGTGGCTACGATTCTTGAATTGTTGCGCTCGCGCGATGGGCGCATTGCGGAAGGTTGGGTCCCGGCGCGTGAAGTGTCCGTGGGCGATGCGAAACTTCCGGAATTGCCAGCGGGGGCCAATCCCAGACAACTTGCAGGGTGGACGATCGTGAGCCGCGTGTTGCTGAATCTGGATGAAACGCTGACGAAGAATTGAGTATGGAACCGATTACCATTTCGCGCACGGAACTGCGGCAACTGGTTAGCCGTCGATGGTTTTTGCGCGATTGCGGCGTGAGCCTGGGCGCGATGGCATTGCTGTCGGTGCTCGGCGGCCGAGCGGCGGCCGCGCTGGCAGGTTCTGCGCCGGCGAATCCGCTTGGTCCGAGGCAACCGCACTTCAAACCGAAAGCCAAACGCGTCATTTACATGTTCCAGGCGGGCGCGCCGAGTCACCTGGATTTGTTCGATCCGAAGCCTGAACTCGGCAAGCGCAGCGGCAAGTTGCCGCCACCGGAGTTGCTCAAGGATTACCGCGCGGCGTTTATCAATCCGAATTCGGCGTTGCTCGGACCGAAGTTCAAATTTGCGAAGCACGGGCAGGCGGGGACCGAGATCGCAGAATTGTTGCCAAAGATCAGCGAAATTCTCGACGATGTTTGCCTCATTCGCTCCATGCACACCGATGCGGTGAATCACGCGCCGGCGCAGATCATGATGAACACCGGCTCGCAGCAGTTTGGCCGGCCCAGTCTCGGTGCATGGACGCTCTACGGCCTCGGCACTGAGTCCGAGAATCTGCCGGGATACGTGGTGCTGAGTTCGGCGAACGGCACCAGCGGCGGGGCGAGCAATTGGGGTTGCGGGTTTTTGCCGACGATTTATGCGGGAGTTCCGTTCCGCAGCAGTGGCGACCCCGTGCTGTATCTTTCCAACCCGAAAGGCTTCGATGACGACACGCAACGCGCCTCGCTCGATGCGCTCAAGAAGTTGAATCAACTTGCGCTGGCCGATTATCACGATCCTGAGACCCTCGCGCGCATCCAGAACTACGAGATGGCGTATCGCATGCAATCGAGCGCGCCGGAGCTGATGGATTTTTCGAAGGAGCCTAAACATATCCTCGAGATGTATGGCGTCGACCCGGCGAAGCCGAACTTCGCGCGCAATTGCCTGCTTGCGCGCCGGTTGATCGAGCGCGGCGTGCGTTTCGTGCAGCTTTTCCACGAAGCGTGGGACCAGCACGGAGACCTAAAGGGCGGGCTGACGCGGAACTGCAAGGAAACGGACCAGGCCAGCGCCGCGCTGGTGAAGGATTTGAAGCAGCGCGGCTTGCTGGAGGACACACTTGTGATTTGGGGCGGTGAGTTTGGCCGCACGCCGATGGCCCAGGGGACAGATGATGGCCGCGACCACCACAATCGATCGTACTCGATTTGGATGACGGGCGCGGGCATCAAGCGGGGTATCGTTTACGGCGAGACGGACGAACTGGGATTCAACGTGGTGCGCGATCCAATCCACGTACATGACCTCAATGCGACCATTCTGCACCTGCTCGGATTTGACCACACGAAGCTGACGTATCGTTTTCAGGGGCGTGATTTTCGGCTGACCGATGTGCACGGCGAAGTCGTGAAAGGCATTTTGGCGTAGATTGGCGAGCGCGAAATTCGTACACAAAAGTGCGAATGGCGGTGTCTAGTATTGTGAACGGGCTAAATGACGGACACGTATCCAGGGATTTTCGCGGACTACCCGTCGGGTGAGCAATCGCGGTGGGGCCGGCGCTTGCTGCGACTGGCGCGCCTGCTTCTGGGACTCGCGGGGATAGGGCTCGTCTTCTTTATCCTTCAATGGACCAGCGCGGTGCGCATTGAGCAGGACCGGCCTGAGGGGACGCTGGGGGAAGCTGCGGTCAATGGAAAAACGGCTCGGCTTCAATGGCATGGCCCGGCAACCGCTGCGGACGTCGGCCAAGGATCCAGAGTCGTCGTTCCAAAGTATGCCGGTGGAGGGCGTGGGTCCACATTGATCGGGTTTGACTCATGGCGTTTTGGGACGATTGATGAACACCCCGCCTGGTTTGGATTGTGCGTGGCCCTGCTGGTCGTCGTCGGCATGGGGTTTGCCGTTTGCACCTGGTTTACGTCGCACCCGAAGCAGCCCACAGAGTCCAACCCCGAAAGCCATGCCGAATAGCGAATTCGCGTTCCGGCCAAATTTCCTTTTCTTTGCGGAGGGTGTTTTCGATGATGCGGCGCGACGATGGCCGTGCAGTTGTTTAACACGCTGACCCGCAGGGTAGAGGAATTCATTCCCTTCGATGCCGCTGGCAAAAAGGTGGGAATGTATTGCTGCGGGCCGACCGTTTACGATTTCGGTCACATCGGGAATTTTCGCACGTTCGTGTCCGCGGATCTTTTGCGACGGTTTCTTGAGTTCCGCGGTTTCAAAGTGACGCACGTCATGAATATTACCGATGTGGAGGACAAGATCATCAAGCGCGTGCGCGAAACGAATATGCCGTTGCGCGAGTACACGGGGACGTTTGAGGCCGCGTTTCGCGAGGATTTGAAGACGCTCGGATGTTTGGATCCGCATCAGGTGCCGCGCGCGACCGAGCACATGGCCGAAATGATCGCCCTGATTCTGAAGCTGATCGACCGCGGGATTGCCTACAAAGCGCCGGATGGTTCGGTTTACTTCAGCATCGAGAAATATCAGGCGTGCGGATGCCGTTATGGCCAGTTGGTCAACCTCAACTTCGAGGAGATGCGACGTGGCGAGCGCGTGCAGGCCGACGAATACAGCAAAGAGTCGCTCGCCGACTTTGCATTGTGGAAGGCGCGCGTGCCGGAGGACGGTGACGTTTATTGGCCGAGCCCGTGGGGCGATGGCCGTCCCGGGTGGCACATCGAGTGCAGCGCGATGAGCATGAAGATTCTCGGCCCAAGCTTTGAGTTGCACATGGGCGGCGAGGACCTGGCTTTTCCGCACCACGAGGATGAAATCGCGCAGAGCGAGGGCGCGGGGTTGCAGCCGCCGGGCCGGCCGTTCGTGAAACACTGGCTGCATTGCGCGCATCTGCTTGTTGAAGGCAAGAAGATGAGCAAGTCGCTCGGGAATTTTTTCACCATCCGCGACCTGCTGGCAAAAGGGTACGATGGCCGCGAGATTCGGTACTTGCTGTTGAAGGGACATTACCGGGAGACGTTCAACTTCACCCTGGAAGGTTTGGAGGAAGCGCGTTCGGCCCTGGGCCGTTTAGATGAATGCCTGGGCAAAGTGCAGGAGTTGGCGGGCTCCGCAGCGGCCGAAGCGGACCTAAACCTGGTTGAGAAATTCGCAATCGCGCTCGATGACGATCTCAATGTCTCGGCAGCGTGGGGCGTGGTGTTTGATTGGGTGCGTGAAACAAATCGGCGGCTCGCCGCGAATGAGTTGTCGAAGGAGCAGGCCGCCTCGGCCCTGGCCGCGTGGGGAAGAATTGACGCGGTGTTCGGACTCGGCCGGAAACAGGAAGGCGATGCGCCACCTGAAATACAGGCGTTGCTGGCGCAACGCCAGGAGGCGCGCAAGACGAAGGATTTTAAACGTGCAGACCAATTGCGAGATGAATTGAAAGCGAAAGGTTGGCTGATCGAGGACACACCGAAAGGGCCGAAATTGAAAAAGGGCTGAGATTTCGGATTATCAAATCTTCAGAATGGAATGTAGGTTGGCGATGGGAACTGAATGAGTCAGAGTCCGGAATTACTGGTCATTGGGCATCGGAATCCTGATACGGATGCCATCTGTTCGGCCATTGGGTATGCGGAATTCAAACGGCGCACGGGCTCCGTTCACGCCGTTGCGGCGCGGTGTGGAGATACGAATGAGCGCATTGATTTTGTGCTGAATTATTTCGGCGTGCCCGCGCCGCGTTTCGTGGCCGACGTTTCGCCCAAGGTGCGCGATGTCATGCAGCGTGAGGTCGTGAGCGTGTCCCCGGAATCGACGCTCAGCGAGACGCTCGGCCTCATGGAGGAGTTGGGTATTCGCGCAGTGCCGATCCTCAACAGCAAACGTGTCTGCCAGGGACTGATGTCCGTCTTCAAGATGAGCAAGTTCGTTTGCCCTGCGCCGAATCGCTTGTTCGATTCCCGACGCGTGCTCGCGTCGATTGCGAACCTTGCGCGGACGCTCGACGCCAAAGTCGTGCATACGAACAACGCCGAATCTGAAGAGGATTTTATTCTAATGATCGGCGGCATGGCGAACGAGTCATTCGCAAAACGGTTGCCGAATTATCCGCCAGAACGACTCCTGGTCGTGGTGGGCGATCGCCGCAAAATTCAGGAGCAGGCCATTGAAAGCAAAGTGCGGTTGATCGTCGTCACCGGCGGTTTGCCGGTGGATGAAGATATTATTGAGCGCGCGAAAAGGGCGGGTGTGAGTCTGCTGATTTCGCCGCACGATACCGCTACCACCGCGCTGCTATGCCGCACGGCGATTACCGTGAAGCATCTCGCGCACGAACAATTCCAGGTGTTTCATCCGGACGATTCGCTCGCGGAAATCGAACCGATTGCGGCCAGTTCACGGTTTCTGGCCTTTCCAGTTGTGGACGAGCAGGGGAGGACGGTGGGAATCCTGTCGAAGTCGGACTTTCTGAAGAAGGTGGAGCGGCAATTGATCCTGGTAGATCATAATGAACTCTCGCAGGCGGTTCCCGGCGCGGCGCAAGTCGAGATCGTCGAGATTATCGATCATCATCGCCTTGGAGCCCTGACAACGGCGCAACCGATTTTGTTCCGCAATGAGCCCGTAGGCTCCACGAGCACGATCGTGGCAGATTGTTTCATTCGCGGTCACGTGGATTTGCCGCGTCCCATCGCGGGGTTGCTGTTGGCGGGAATCGTTGCGGACACGCTCAATCTCACCTCGCCGACCACCACGCCGCGCGACGCGGAGGTGCTCAAACAACTCGAGTGGCTTGCCGGTGTCAAAGCGAGTGAGTTTACCGAAAAACTGTTTGCCTCCGGATCGGTGCTCACCTCCCTTCCCCCGGCGCAGGCGGTCGTGGCCGACTGCAAGGAATTTCACGAGCAGGGCAAGAACTTCAGCGTCGCCCAGATCGAAGAACTCGGCTTCGATCAGTTTTGGAAACGCAAAAACGAGGTAATCACGGCGCTGGAGAATTATCGGCGCGACAAGGCTTACTTTTTCTCGGCGTTGATGGTGACCGATGTGGCGCGGAACAGTTCGTTGTTGCTCATTGCCGGTCCGCGTGCGTTCCTAAAGCGGATCGATTATCCGAGTGTCGAGCCGGGCATTTTTGAGTTGGAAAGCATCGTTTCGCGCAAGAAACAATTGCTGCCCTATTTAACGCATTGCCTGCAGAACGGCGCAGGACGGCGCGCGATGGAAAGTACCGTGACAAAACAGGAGTGATTCGATTTTATGAAACGGCGATTACAAACAAGTTCCATGAAATTCATCCTTTCGACGCACAATGTGACGCTAACCAAGGCGATCGAGGACCATATTTTGGCGCGCATTGATCAACTCGAACACCTGGACCGTTTTGCTGTTGATGCGCGCGTCATCCTGGAGCACGACACAACGAAAGCCACCGACCGACAATTCAAGTGCTCCATGCGTCTGGCCATGCCCGGTCCCGACCTTTACGCCGAGGATTGGGAAACGGATTTGTACGCGGCCATCGATATCGTGGCCAAGAAGATCGAGCAGCAAATCCGCAAGCGGCACAACAAATACAAGGCGCGCCGCCACAGCGATGCCTCGCGCACAAAGCGCAAACGCCAGGAAGCCGGCCTGTAAGCGCCGGCTGTCGTTTCATTTTCCGCTATGATTCTTCGGGCGCGACTCGTGTTGCCCATGGCCGGCCCTCTCATTGAAGATGGCGCGCTCGTCAGTCGGGCTGATCGCATCGTCGCCGTTGGGTCTTGGAGCGAGCTGCAGCCGCACACGACGGGAGCTGTGGATGATCTCGGCGAAGTGGTGCTGATGCCAGGGTTGATTAATGCGCATTGTCATCTCGACTACACTGCCATGCGCGGAAAAATTTCTCCGCCACGCAGCTTCGCGGATTGGATCAAGGCCATTGTGACATTCAAGGGCCAGTGGACGACCGCCGAATTCAACGAATCGTGGAAGCTTGGCGCGCAGATGTTACTGCGCACCGGCACGACGACAGTGGCCGACGTGGAAGCCGTGCCCGAATTGCTACCCGCTTTATGGAAAGAAACGCCACTGCGCGTGATCTCCTTTCGCGAGCTGATTCAATTGAAAGACCCGGCGGAACAATTTGTGAAGCGCGCCGTCGAGGAATGGGGTGCGTGGCCCGGAAGCGACCGACGTGTGGGGCTATCTCCGCATGCGCCCTACACCACGACCGCGGAATTACTCAGTGTGGCGGCGCACGAAACGCGCAAACGCAAGTGGCTCCTGGCCACGCACGTCTCGGAATCGGAACAGGAATTCGAAATGTTCCTGTATAAGCACGGCCCGCTCTACGACTGGTTGAAGAGCCAGCGCGACATGTCGGATTGCGGGCAGGGCTCGCCGATTCGGCATCTCGAGCACGCGGATTACCTCGGCGACAACCTCCTCGCGGTCCACGTCAATTATCTGTGGCGGGACGATGCTGCCGTACTTGGAAAATACGGCGTCAGTGTAGTGCATTGTCCGCGTAGCCACGACTACTTTCGGCACCTGCTCTTTCCACGGCGCGAATTGATGAACGCGGGCGTGAATGTTTGTTTGGGCACCGACAGCCTGGCCAGCGGGGCAAAGGTCGGTGGCAAATTGCCGGAGCTGAGCATGTTCGCAGAGATGCGCGCGTTTGCTTCAAAGCACCCGGACGTTCGTCCAGAGGAAATTCTGGAAATGGCGACGACCAATGCGGCGAAAGCGTTGAAGCGGGAGGGCGAAATCGGAGCGTTACGCGAAGGCGCCCGGGCGGACGTGATCGCAGTCTCCTTCAATGGCGCGGCGGAAAAAGCGCACGATGCGCTGATGGATTTCGATGGACCAGTGCGCGCGTCGATGATCGACGGGCAGTGGGCGTTCCGGGGCAATTAGCATGGCCGATGAAAAGGTCGTAATCGTGACTGGGGCCGGCGGCGGCCTCGGGCAGGCACTGGTGGCCGAGTTTCGAAAACAGCAATGGCGCGTAGCAGCCGGTTACCGGGTTGAAGGGCCGCGCGCAAACAAGCCGGACTTTCTGCCGGTGCAGATGGACGTCACCAATAGTGAATCCGTGCGTGACGCGGTCGAGAAAGTGCTCGGCCAGTGGCAGCGCGTCGACGTGTTGGTCAATAATGCAGGCACCGCCGATGACGCCGCATTGCCGCAAATGGCCAACGAAGCCTGGGAGCGCGTTCTGGCAGTTAACCTCAAGGGCGCCTTCCTTTGCGCCCAGGCGGTAAGCCGCGCGATGATCAAACAGCGGGACGGCCACATTATCAACGTGTCGTCGTATAGCGGGCGAGCGGGACAGCGCGGGCAAGCCAACTACGCGGCGGCAAAGGCGGGCCAGTTTGGGCTGACCACGGCGCTGGCGCGTGAGTTGGGTTCGCGCAACGTGCGTGTCAATGCCGTGCTGCCCGGCGTGCTGCCGACAAAAATGACAAGCTCGCGGTCGGCTGAAGAGATGCAGCAGTTCGCAGCCGCGAACGCACTGGGCCGGATCAACTCGGTGGACGAGGTCGCGCGTTTCGTCGTATTCCTCGCCGATACGCAAAACATTTCCGGCCAGTTGTTCCAGTTGGACAGCCGGATTGCGCCATGGACGTGAGCGTGCTTTGATGGCGCCTCACTGTGACGGGCTTCGAACAGCAACTGCACGAGCAACTCAATGCGGTCCGCGAGCAAAACCTGTTTCGCGAGTTGCGGCGCATTGATTCACCGCAAGGCGCGCGCGTGCGAGTTGACGGCCACGAGCTGCTAAATTTTTCATCGAACGACTATTTAGGCCTCGCAAATCACCCTGCGCTGAAAGAAGCGGCCTCCGAAGCCGCCGCGAAGTTTGGTGCTGGTTCAGGGGCCTCGCGCCTGATTTGCGGTTCGTTGGCCGTGCATCACGAACTGGAGGAGCAGTTGGCCGCCTTCAAAGGGACTCCGGCCGCTCTCGCGTTCTCGTCCGGCTATGCGGCTGCCGTGGGGACCCTTGGCGCGCTGCTCGGCAAAGATGATATTCTGATTATCGACAAGCTCGTGCATGCGTCCATCGTTGACGGTGCACGACTCTGCGGGGCGAAGCTGCGTGTCTTCTCGCATAACGACCTCAATGAGTTGGTAGACATCCTGAAGTGGGGGGCGGACCGGAAGTGCCGGAAGATCATCGCGACCGAGAGCGTGTTTTCGATGGACGGCGACCTGGCTGCCTTGCGCGAGATCGTTGAACTGAAGGACCGTTACGGCGCATGGCTGATGCTCGACGAAGCGCACGCAACAGGCTTGTTCGGCCAGAACCGCCGCGGTTTGGCCGAAGCCTTCGAACTCGGAGATCGCGTCGAGATTTCGATGGGGACGCTGGGCAAATCGCTTGGTTCGGCAGGCGGGTTCATTTGCGGCTCGCGTCCGCTAATCGATGTGCTCATCAACCGCGCGCGCTCCTTTATTTTTTCTACGGCGCCGCCGCCGGCGCAGAGCGCCGCCGCAACCGCTGCAATCAAATTGGTGCAATTGCAAGAAGGCGAAGACCGGCGCGCGCAATTGTGGGCCATAGTAGATCGGGTGAAGAATGGTCTGGCGGGATCACAATGGAACGCGCCCGTCTTGAAGAGCGCGATCGTTCCGTTGATCGTCGGTGAAGAAATGCGCGCCCAGCAGATCGCGACAGCGCTTCGCGAAGCTGGCTTGCTGATTCCCGCGATTCGTCACCCCACGGTGGCCCGTGGCGAAGCGCGCCTGCGCCTCACCGTCACGGCCGCACATACGCCCGACGACGTCACAACGGCACTTCATCATTTAACTCATTTAGCCATTTAACTACGCCCAGTGCATCCCCTCGCCAAACTCGATCACCAGTACGTGTGGCACCCCTTCACGCAAATGCGCGACTGGTTGCGCACTGAACCGATCGTCATTGCGAAGGGCAGGGGAGTCGTGCTCGAAGACGTGCATGGACGCAAATACTTGGACGCCAACTCCTCAATTTGGACGAATTTGCATGGGCACAATCATCCGAAGATCAACGCGTCCATCACGCGACAACTGCGGAAGATCGCGCATTCGTCCGCGCTCGGTCTGGCAAATGAACCGGCATCGTTGCTTGCGGAACGGCTCATTAAGGCTGTGAACCGCCCGCGCCTGCCTCGGCTCGCGAAAGTCTTTTACTCGGATGACGGTTCGACGGCGATGGAGGTCGCGCTCAAGCTCGCCTACGAGTTCGCGCGGCGCACACGCGGCATCAAGTCACCGCGGTTCTTGTCCCTGCAGGGCGCATACCATGGTGACACGATGGGCGCCGTGAGCCTGGGACACATCGATCTCTTTCATAAAAGTTACAGAGGTTTGATCTTCAAAACCGACTCTGTGCCCGCGCCGTACTGTTATCGCTGCCCTCACAACCGCGCCAAGCCCGAGCGAGCAGACGCGCGCGAGTACCGAAGGTGCAATTGGGAGTGCGTCGCCAAAGTCGAGCAACGATTTGAGAAGCAAAAGTCGGATGAGCCCTACGCCGCGTTCGTCGTCGAACCCCTGGTCCAGGGCGCCGCCGGAATGATCGCGCAGCCGCAATGCTGGCTCAAGCGCGTGGGCGATCTTACACGGCGTCATGGTTCGTTGCTCATCGCGGATGAAGTGATGACCGGGTTTGGGCGTACGGGCGTGCCGGATCGCGGCGCTTCGCTCTTCGCCTCACATCACGAGCAGGTGCAGCCCGATCTCATGGCGCTCGCCAAAGGCATGACCGGCGGCTA
>Ga0111538_10005512_pt1 | contig 17286 bp, 15 predicted proteins | sample SoiMethybrSBSTD1_FD_79669 | JGI IMG/M metagenome (GOLD analysis project Ga0111538, IMG submission 79669) | Bulk soil microbial communities from a Populus tree surrounding site in Tennessee, USA - Soil MetaG P. TD hybrid SBSTD1 (version 2)... | ecosystem: Environmental > Terrestrial > Soil >...
GCCCACTTCGCCAATCGCGACGACTGGTGCACGCCGGCAGCCGTCGACGCGTTCGAGGCGGGGCTGAAGGCCGCCGGCAAGAAGGCCGAGATCTTCCGCTATGACGCCGACCATGCCTTCGTCAACGAGCAGCGCGATGTCCACGACCGCGCCGCGGCCGAGCTCGCCTGGGAGCGTACGCTGGCGTTCTGGGCAACGCACCTGGGCGCGCGGTGACGGCCCATGCCCGGTCCTCACGATGAGCTGATCCGCCTGAGCGCGACGGAAGCGGTGGCACGCCTAAAGCGGGGCGACATCACTCCGCTCGACCTGATCGACGCGGCGGAGCGGCGCATCGGCGACGTGGAGCCGGCCGTCAATGCGCTGCCGACCCTGTGCTTCGCGCGCGCTCGCGAGCATGCGCACGCGCTGATGCGCGGCGAGCGCCGGGAGGCGGAGGGCGAGCCCGGTTGGCTCGGCGGCCTGCCCGTCGCCATCAAGGACTTGGCCGATGTCGCGGGCGTTCGGACCACCTATGGCTCGCCGATCTTCCGGGACCACGTGCCCACGGCCTCGCATCCGGTGGTCGAGCGCATCGAGCGCAAGGGTGGCATCGTCATCGCCAAGTCCAACACGCCGGAGTTCGGGGCTGGCGGCTCGACGTTCAACGAGGTGTTTGGGCGCACGCGCAACCCCTGGAACACGGCGCTGACCTCCGGCGGGTCGACGGGCGGCGGCGCCGCGGCGCTGGCCGCCGGCGAGGTGTGGCTGGCGCACGGCACGGATCATGCCGGAAGCCTGAGGCGGCCCGCGACCTACTGCTCCGTCGTGGGGCTGCGGCCGTCGGCCGGACGCGTGACGCGGGGCACCTCCAACAATCTGTTTGCGCCGCTCTCCGTGCAGGGACCGATGGCGCGCACCGTCGCCGACGTCGCGCTTTTCCTCGACACCATGACGGGGCTGTGCCCGCGCGATCCCCTCACGTTCGACGCCCCCGCGCAGCCCTTCGCCGATGCGGTGGCGCGGCCTGAGGCGCCAAGGCGCGTCGCCTTCACGGTGGACTTCGGCGGCCAGGTGCCGGTAGACCGCGAGACGCGCGAGATCTGTACTATGGCCGCACGCCGCTTCGAGGCGCTGGGTGCCGTGGTCGAGGAAGCGAGCCCCGACCTCGGCAACATCGCCGAGGCCTTCATGGCCCTGCGCGCGCAGCACTACGTCGTCGACCGCGAGCTGATGCTGGCGACGCACCGCGACATGATCAAGCAGGACATCATCTGGAACACGGAGCAAGGCCTGAAGCAGACGCCGAGCCAGATCGCGGCCGCCGAGCGCGAGCGTGCCGCCTTGTTCCGGCGCACCGCTCAGTTCTTCGCCACTTACGACCTGCTGGTGACGCCGGGTGCCTCCACGCCCGCCTTCGACGTCAATTTGCGCATGCCCGCCGCGATCGACGGCCGCAAGCTCGAGCACTACCTCGGTGCCTCGCTGATCACGGCTGCGACGACGGTGATGGGCCTGCCGTCGATGGCGATACCGTGCGGCTTCGATCGCTATGGGCGGCCCGTGGGGCTGCAACTCGTAGGGCGACACCGGGGCGAGGCTGCCATGTTGCAGGCGGCCGTGCTGTTCGAGCGGGCGGTTGGCGTTCAGCCCGGCGTGCCCGTCGATCCTCGGCCGGGCACCGCGCCGCCCGCGTGAGGCCGGCCGTCGAGCCGCTCAACTCCAGGGTCGCGCCAGCCGCTTGGCCACGTCCCAGGCGACGCGCGTCCCGAACCGCATGAAGCCCATGAGCGGAACCCTGGTGTTGCGCGCAATCTCGCCCAGGCGCGCGTCGTCGTCCGGCAACGGCAGCTCCAACGCAGCGGCGGCGGCGTGCGCGGCGAAGATCTGCGACAGGGCCACACCCGTGCCGCCGTAGCCGATGTTGAAAATGATCGCCTTGGTCTCGGGGCTGGCAGTGATGATGGGCAGGTCGGTGGCCGAGGACTGGAAGGCGCCGCCCCAGTCCATCGCCACCGGCAGGCTGCGCCAGGGGATGCTCTTGGCCAGATGCCGCTCCAGCGCGCGACGGATGAAGGGCGGCACGTCGTAGTCCGATTTCGGCGTGCGGAAGAAGGTCTCCACTCCGCCGTAGATCAGCCGCCCACGATGCAGTCGATAGAACACGTAAGCCTTGTTGAGCTCGACGATGAAGGCATCGCCGCCTCCGAGCTGCTGCTGGGCTTCGGGATCGAGCGGCTCGGTGGCGACCATGTAGTTGCGCACGACCTTGGCGCGCGGCGGCGAAGGCGCTTTGACCGAGGCGGTATAGGCATTGGTGCACAGCACGACCCTGCGCGCCCGCAGGTAGCCTCCTCCCGCGAGGTGGACCAGGGCCCCGCCCGGCGCCCCTTCGACCGCGCCGACGGCGGCCCCCTCGCACACGACAGCGCCAAGCTGCGCGGCATGGGCCGCGAGCGCACGCACAAGGCGGAAGGGGTGCACCATGCACGTCGGCAGCTCGAGGGTGGGCTTGCCGCCGCGCCGGGCGTCGGGCGCCAGGCTGTGGCCGATGCCGGCGTGGTCGAGCACGGCTGCGACCTCGCTGACGCCGCTGGTGGTGAGCCTGCCCATGGCCTGAAGGTGCAGGGAGCAGGGCTGCACCTCACTGTCGGGCACTGCAGCAGCGAGCCATTCGCCGAGCGCGTGCACCTTGCCGTTGAGCGCGCGCAGCGCCCACGCGTGGTCCGGGTTGGCTTTGGCTGTCAGCAGCCATGCGGGTGCCGGCAGCGGCGAGATCAGCCCGCCGTTGCGGCCGCTGGCACCGAAGCCCACGAAATGGCTCTCGAGCAGAGTGACGCGAATACCGGGCTGTCGCTGCAGCACGGCGATGGCCGTGGACACGCCGGCGAGTCCGCCGCCGACGATGGCGATGTCGGTATCTCGCGGCACGGCCGGGCCCGGACGCGCCACCTCGGCGCTGCCCTCCTGCTGCCAATAGCTCAGCCGCCTTGCCGATGTGCCCAAGGACGCCTCGACGTGTTCGATCGGCCGTCAATAGAGCTTGAACCGCACGCTCCGCTCAACCGGTTTCGCCCCTTTTCCCACGGATACGACGATGCGCGGCCGGAGTGCCGCCGGGCATCGGCATGCGTAGGGGATATTCCGGCGCGAATTACAGACTGGTCCTGATTACTCAATGAGGTCCCCTTCCGCCAACTGCGTGTCCATTGCGTCAACAGTTGGCGCAAAGCAACGGAGACACGGGATGCAGCACGGACGAGCCCCATCGAAGGATATTCTGGCATGCGCACTCGTCGCGCTTGCGTGTTTGGGGCCAGGGCAAACGACCTCCGCTCAGGCGCAGGCGGCGGCGATCAGCGAGCAGGACGCGCAGGCCATCGGGGTGAACGCATACCTCTATTTCTATCCGCTCGTTACGATGGACCTGACGAGGAAGCAGTTAACCAATGTCGAGCCGGGGAAGGAGCCGCTCAAAGGCCCGATGAACACGTTCGTCAACGTTGCCGAGTACCCTCCGGCCGACTTCAAGGGCGTCGTGCGCCCCAACTTTGATACGCTCTATTCCAGCGGCTTTCTCGATCTGACGAAGGAGCCGGTGATCGTCTCGGTGCCGGACACCGGCGGGCGGTACTATCTGCTGCCGATGCTCGACATGTGGTCCGACGTGTTTTCTTCGCCGGGCTGGCGCACCACTGGCACGCAGGCTGGCAATTTCCTGGTGGCGCCCGTGGGCTGGAGACCGGACCTGCGCGACCGGCTGATCGAGGAATTCAAGCTTCCCCGAGACATTCAGCGGATCGATGCGCCGACCCCCTACGTGTGGATCATCGGTCGGACCAAGACGGACGGGCCCCATGACTACGATGCGGTCCACAAGATCCAGGCTGGCTACAAGATTACGCCGCTGTCGCACTGGGGCAAGTCGCCGCCGGCCCCGCACGTGACGATCGATCCGAGCGTCGACATGAAGACGCCTCCGAAAGAGCAGGTCGACAACATGTCGGGTGGTCGTTACTTCGCGTACGCTGCCGAGCTCATCAAGGTCAATCCGCCCCATCTCACGGACGGCCCGATCATCGAGCAGATGAAGAAGCTGGGAATCGAGCGGGGCAAGAGCTTCGACATCGAGAAGGCCAGCCCCGCTGTCAAGAAGGCGCTGGAGGTCGCACCGGAGGCAGCGCGCAAGCTCATGGAGTGGAAGGTTGCCACGCTTGCCCGCGTTGCCAGCCACTGGTCGATGAACACCGATACGATGGGTGTGTACGGCAACTACTACCTCAAGCGCGCCATTGTCGCGCAACTGGGTCTTGGAGCAAACCTGCCCGAGGATGCCATCTATCCGCTCAATCTGGGCGACCAGAACGGCAGGCCGCTCGATGGCAGCAACAAGTACGTGCTCCACTTCGACAAGGGCGCGACGCCGCCCGTCGACGCGTTCTGGTCGATCACCCTCTACGACCCCGATGGCTTCCAGGTCGGCAACAGTCTCAATCGCTTCGCCGTCAGCAGCTGGATGCCCTTCGTCTACAACCCCGATGGTTCCCTCGACCTCTATTTCCAGAACGAGAGCCCGGGGGCGAACAGAGAGGCGAACTGGCTGCCGGCGCCCAAGGCGCCCTTCAATCTGACGATGCGTCTCTATGCGCCGAAGATGGAGGCGCTCACGGGCAAGTGGAATCCCCCACCCGTGGTCCGCACCGAGGCGCTGATGGGCATCACGGGCAAGTAGGGCAGGGGACCGCAGGGGCTCAGGCCGCGGCGGCGCCGTTGCCGGGACGGGCGCGGCGCCGGGCGCGGCCGACGATCTTGCCGTCCTCGATCCTGATCAGGCGGTCGGCATAGGACAGGGTGCGGTGGTCGTGGGTGACGACCAGGATGCCGCGCCCCTTGTCCTTGGCCACCTCCGACAGCAGCGCCATCACCGCCCTGCCATTCTCACCGTCGAGGGCGGCGGTGGGCTCGTCAGCCAGAATCACGGAGGGCGAGCCGGCGAGCGAGCGGGCGATCGCCACGCGCTGCTTCTCGCCGCCGCTGAGCTTGCTCGGGTACGCATGGGCACGATGCGAGAGCCCGACCTTCCTCAAGGCTTCGGCGGCGAGGGCCGGCGCATCGGACAGCTTGGTGCCGCGCAGGTCGAGCGCCAGCATCACGTTCTCGGTTGCGGTGAGCGTGGGAACGAGGTTGTAGGACTGGAACACAAAACCCACGTGCTTGCGCCGCAGGTCGGCGAGGCCCTCGGCTTTCAGGCCCGTCGCCGTGTGCGGCCCGATGCGCAGTGTGCCCTCGCTGGGGGTGAGGATGCAGCCCAGAATGGACAGCAGGGTCGTCTTGCCGCTTCCCGAGGGTCCCATCAGCAGCGTCAACTCGCCCGGCATGAGCTCGAGATTGACGCCTTTCAATACTTTGACTTCCGCCTCGCCCGCGCCGAGGAACTTGACGATGTTACTGGCTTCGAGAATGGGTTCCATGAAACTTCGTCTCCTACCGGCTGAAGACCACTGCCGGATCGATGCGGACAACCTTGAAGATGGCGCTGACGGCCGCGAGCACGCACATGGCGATCGTCAAAACAAGCAGGCCCCAGGCAAGGTTGAACGTCATGATGATCAACAATTTGCTGTCCTTGAAGGCGTAGATGACGACCTGGCTCAGGAGGATGCCCATGACATAGCCCATGATGGCGCTGAGCACGGCCTGCCACAGGATGACCTTGCGAATGAAGCCCGCGGAGGCGCCGAGCGCGCGCAGGGTGGCGAACTCGTTCAAGTGCTCCTTGGTGCTGGCATAGAGGGTCTGGGCGACGACGACGACGCCGACGATGACAGCCAGAACGGCCGCGGCGATGAGCGCCGTTCCGGCGCCCGTCTCGAACAGCCAGTAGTTGGTGCTGCGGTCGTGGAACTCCTGATGACTGATGACCTCCGCGTCGGGCAATCGGTCCTGCAGCGCTGCGCGCACATCGGCGACGTTGTGGCCGGGCGCGACGCGCACCATCATGTACGACGACTGGTCCGGCGCTGCACCCACCATCATCCGGGCCTGCTGCAGCGTGGTGAAGACATAGGGCAGCGTGGTGAAGGATCGGATCCCCTTGGTCACCGCCCTGATCGTCACCTGCATGTGGTTGACCTCGGCGCGGTCGCCGAGCTCTCTGACGCCGAGCTCCATGAAGTAGCTCGAGTCCACGGCCACGGCGTTTGGGGCGGAGAGGTCGTCGATGCTGCCCTTGATGATATCCCAGGGCAGGGACTTGTTGGTGTGCGTATCCGAGCCGATCAGCAGTGACGCCGTGGACCCGCAGAGCCCGCTTTCCGTGGCGCAGCGCACGCCGGTCTCGCGCGGCAATTTCTTCCACAGCGCGAAGCTCACCACAAGCTCGTCGACGGTGCCGACGCCGGGCGTGGACAGGACCGCGTACTTCTCGCGTCCCGGCAGCAAAGAAGGGTCGTCGAAGCTCTTGGTGCCGACGGGCACCACCCACAGGTCGCCATCGAGGTGGTCCAGCACGGCGGTGATGCGTGCTGCAGATCCCAGATACAGGCCGCACTGCACCGCCACCAGCACCACCGAGAAGACGATGCCGACCAGGGTGACGAACAAGCTCATGCGGTCGTGGAACAGGTTGCGGTAGGCCAGTTTGCGAGCCATCGGCATTGGCTTCGCCATTGCGGGATTGCTTCCGCTGGCTGACGACATGACTTTAGATCTCCAGGCTCGCTGTTGGCGCCACGACTGTGGATAGCTCAATCTTTGCTGGGCATGCAGAACTTCGGCAGTCTCGACAAGCAGAGTCGGCCCCAAAACCAACAGCTTGGCGCGTTGGGAGCATCGCTTCGGCCTTATAGCCCGAGGCAGCGGCACTGTCCCGAGCAAACCGGAGGCGAGCGGGGCTATGGTCTTTGAGGCACAGGCCCGGCCTGCTCCTGGGCACCGACCTCTCCGGCCGGCTGCTGACGGCCGCGATCGCCGGGATTGCCGTCGAACTATGCATGATCCGAGTCCGTCCGCGTGCCCCGCATTGATCTTGTTGCGGACACAATGGGCCAAGCGCCCGGATGGCGCTGTTCCACGTGGTACATGCAGGCGCACGGGGCCGAGCCTGCCCGCAACCGAGGCGCAGACCGGAGCCGGTCCGCAAGCGCGAACGCCGGCGCGGAGTTGGGGCGCACCGGCGTCTGCTACTTCAGGACGACGAGGGCATCCGCAGCCGCCACGCCTTGCCCCACCGCGCCGACGAACACCGGGTTGATGTCCAGTTCCTTCAGTCGCGGGGCAAGGACGATCGACATGTTGGACACGGCGACCAGCGCCTTGGCCAGCGCCTCCTTGTCTGCGGCGGGCTTGCCGCGGTAGCCCTCGAACAGCTTGGCGGCGCGCAGCTCGGCGATCATCTCGCGGGCGGTCTCGATGCCGAAGGGGGCGACGCGGTAGCTCACATCCTTCAACACCTCCGTGAACACGCCGCCGAGCCCCAGCGCCACGACCGGCCCGAAGGCAGGATCGTTGATGACGCCGATCAGCGTCTCGAGGCCCGAGGCCATCTCCGATATGAGCACGCCGTCGATCTTGGCGCCGGGCACCGCATCTCGCGCGTTGGCGACGACCTGGCGCGCGGCGTCGCCGAGCGCCTCGCGCCTGACGCCGAGCTTGACGCCGCCGGCCTCGGTCTTGTGCGGAACGTCCCGCGAGACGACCTTGACCGCGAACGGAGCCTTGAGGTCCCTGGTCGCGGCATCGGCGTCGGCGCCGGGTGCGACCAGCACCTCCTTGGCGACGGGCACGCCGAAGGCGCGCAGCACCGCCTTGCTCTCGGCCTCGTTGAGCGTCACGGCTCCCGCGGGGAGGTCGACATCCCGGGCCGGAACGATCTCAGGAACCTTGCGCGGCAACAGCCGGCGCTGGTCGGCGGCGAACCGGGACACGATGGCGGCGGCGCGAGCGAGACGCACGGGCGTGGTGATGGACGGCACGCCGGCCGACTCGAACGCCTTCACCGCCGCCTCGGATTTGCCCTGCCGACCGGACCACTGGACGCTGACGGGTTTGTCGGTCTTGGCAGCAGCCGCGGCGACGATCTCGGCGGCGGCAGCAGCGCTCTTGCCGGAGATCGACGCGATCAGGATGACGAGCTGGTCGACCCCGGGATCCTCCAGGACCACGTCGAGCGTGCGCGAGAAAAGCGTCGAGTCGTTGAAGACGGCAGCGGTGATATCGGCGGGGTTCTCGGCCGAGCCGAAGGCCGGCACCAGCTTGCGCATCTTGGCGAGCGTCTCGGGGGCGAAGGGCGGTAGCGTCAGGCCCCCGCTCACGGCTGCGTCCGCAAACACCACGCCAGAGCCGCCGGAAATCGACAGGACGCCGACCCGGTTGCCCTTGGGCAGTCGTCCCTGCCCGAACAGCTTGGCAGCGTCGACGATGGGCTCGACGTCATCCACCTCGATGATGCCGGCCTGGCGCAGTGCCGCCCGGTAGAGATCGTAGCTGCCGGTCATGTTGGCGGTGTGCGAGGCGGCGGCCTTGACGCCCGCGTCGGTCGTGCCGGCCTTCCACATCAGGACCGGCTTGCCCGTCGCCAGGGATTTGCGTCCAAGGTCGAGCAGGCGGCGCGCGTCGGGGGTGCCCTCCATGTAGGCGAATGCCAGCGAGGTGCCGGGGTCGTCGAGGAAGGCGGAGAGCAGCTCCGGCGTGGTGATGTCCACCTCGTTGCCGGAGGATACGGTGTAGCGGAAGCCGATGCCCTGGGCCTCCGCGAGGTTGACGACGGCATAGCCAAACCCGCCGGACTGGAAGGCGCACGAGACGTTGCCTGGCCTGAGCTCGGTTTCGTCCGAGACGCTGCCGAAGGCGGCCCACACGCGCGCCTGCACGGAGAGCATGCCCTGGCAGTTGGGGCCGACGATGCGCACGCCGCTCTCGGTCACGGCCTGCTTCAATTCGTGCTCGAGCTTGCGCCCTTCCGCGCCCGTCTCGCGGAAGCCCGCCGTGAGAACCACCGCGAACGGGATCTTGGCGGCGCCGCAGTCGCGGATCGCCTGCGCTACGCCCGGGGCAGGCACGGCGACGATGGCGAGGTCGCAGCGCGAGGGCAGCGACCTGACGTCGGGGAAGCAGGGAAGCCCGTGCAACTCCTGGTACTTCGGATTGATGAGGTAGATCTTGCCCGGATACCCGGCGTTCTTCAGCGCCTTTACGGGCTGTCCGCTGATGCGGGTGAGATCGGCCAAAGCGCCGATGACGGCAATGCCTTCGGGATGAAAGAGTTGCTCGAAGCTCAAGGGTGCTCCTCCCGTGCGAGGGGCCCAAACGGGATTGCGGCTTCCGCTCGGCGGCCCAAGTGCGGAAGGTTTGCACGGAGGACCGGGGCGCGTCGACTCCGTGCCGCCGCAAGCCTGCCCCTATTGGGGTACGCGGAGCGAGGCGATGAAGCGATTGACATCGGCGGATTTGGCCGATCCCGGTGTGCCCGCATAGATCAGCGTGAAGACCTGCCGGCCCTTCATCACCGAGAAGCTGCGGATGGCGACCCCGCTCCTGAGGCCGACGGCATCGCTGGCCGTCAGTCCCTGATGCCTCACCCAGTCGATGCTCGCCCACTTCTCGCCTTCCATGCTCTTGGCGAGGGTGTCGAGGCCGCCCTGCAGGTTGACCCGAGGGTTGGCGACGTTGATGTCGTCCGGGTAGGTCGCGGTCTGTACGATGAAGGCCGTATCGCCCTGCTCGAGCAGATACTGGTGGAGCATGTAGAGGGAGCCGGAGGCCGTAGTGACGCGCGAGGCGGTATACTTCGGGGCTGCCGGCAACTCGGCCGTGAAGACGCCTTCAGGCCCCGTCACCGTGAACCATTCCGAGCGCTGGGCCTGGGCTTCGGGGGGCTTGGTGGCCGCCGGTGACTCGATTGCGCCCGGTGTCCCCTGGGCGTGCAGGGCCGGGCCCGGCGGGAGCAGCGCCAGGACCAGTGCCACAATCCTCGCCGCCAGCGCGCGTGCAGGCATGGGTCCCCCCTACGGGTATCGATCTTGCGGAGCAGCATAGGCACGCAAGCGGCAAAGCCAAGGCGGGAACGGACTTCCGCGCAGGCCTTGCCGCGTCCACAATGGTCCGGCAACAGGGGGTCGCGGGGGTGTCATCCCGTATCAACAAGGTGTTGCGGGGCTCATGACGTCCGCGCCGACCCTCTTTGGCCCGTATTGGTACGTGGCGGCGGTGGGCTTTCTGCTGGCCGTGCTCAGCTACCTGCTGATCGCCCGCCTCGTGATCGATCTGCTTTTCCCCGGCCCGCGCGCCAATCTGCTCTTTCGCATCGTGCGACGGATGTCGGATCCCGTAGTGCGCACGGTCGGTGCCGTCACGCCGCGGGTGGTGCCGGGGCCGCTGGTGACCGTGTGTGCCATCGCCTGGGTGTTCGCTTTGCGCATCACGCTGGTGCAGGTGCTGGCGGCGATGGCGATGGGCCGCGTGTTCGGCTGAGGGGAGCACGTGGACGGCGTCGAGAGCTTTCGGGAGCGATTTCTCAAGCGGCATCTGCTGGTCGCGGTCACACTTGGCGTCGCTTACGCTGCCGGTCTCGACGTTTCGCCGGCATTCGACGCGGTGTCGTTCTATCTCGCGAGTTTCGCCCGCGGCACCCGCTTCTTCCATCCCGAGGTATTCTATCACCTGACGTCTCTGGCGATCTCGGTGATGACGCTGCTGCTCGCCGGGGTTCCGGCGGCGCTCTACGAGAGAGCGCGCGGATTGCAGCAGAGCACGCCGGCTTCCCTCCTCATCTGGCTGGCCGCGACCCTCCTGCTGACGCTGCCCGTCCTCCTGCGCCTGCTGGCGCCGATGGAGGAGTGATACCGGCTCAGCGCTTGGCCTTGGTGATGGCGACCTGCGTCGACCATCCCGAGTCGTCCTCCTCGCCCACGTCGTTGGTTGCAGCGAGCCTGGTGTTCGACTTCGCCTTGGCCCGCGCCTGCGCGTTGGCCATCGGCTTCGCCCGAGGCTCCTCGTCGTCTGCCGCCGCCGTTGCTTCCCGCTTGGTCACCGATGCGGTTGCCAGCGGTTTGGGTTCGGCTTTGACGATGCTGCGCAGGTAATCGTTGTTGGCTGCGACCTTTTCGGCAGGCATGCTTTGCCCGCCAGCCAGCTTGGCCTCGTCGTACTTGCCCTGCAGGCCGAGGACGAGGGCCAGATTCTGGCGCACGCGCGGATCGTTGCTGCCGGCCGCGGCGGCCTGCTTGAGGAGCGGCTCGGCCGCATCGGCCTTGCCATCCATCGCGTACGCCATGGCGAGGTTGTTCAGGATGGAGGATTCGTCGGGGGCGATTGCGCGTGCCCGCTCGTAGAAGGGGATGGCGTCGCGATAGAGGCCCTGCTTGGCGAGGACCGTGCCGCGCGCGGAGATGACTTTCCAGTCGGGCTTGGTCGGGTCGTCCGCCTGCTCAAGCAGCTTCTGCGCGAGGCTGATCTGATCGAACTCGAGGGCAAGGCGGCCGTACTCGGCGTTGATCTCGCGGTTGCCGCCGTGGAAGACGGAGGCCTGCTGCAGGACCGCCAGCGCTTGCCGCTTCTCTCCGAGCGCCTTGAGGTTGCGGGCGAAATTCACGGCATTCTTGGCGCTGCGGGGCTCCTTGCCGTACTCCTTGCCCCAGTATTCCGTGGCTTTCTGCAGCTCCGTGCGGCTGTCGGCCGGTGTCGGATTGGTGGCCTCGGCGAAGCTTGGGGCCTTGGCCGCATCGATGAGGGCCTGCGTCGAGCCCAGCTGCGAGCATCCGCCCGCCAGCAACCCCGCAACCACCCATGCGCTGCCGACCCGGGCGACGCGGCCCGCGGCGCAAATGCTCTGGCGTTTCGGCATGTTTGACCCCTGCCCCACCGCCCGCGTGATTCGCGGGTCCTGGTGTGAGTTTCCGGGACAGGCCTTAACAATCTGTTAGGATGCCTTAACGCCGCCGTGTGCTCAGCTGGTGACGCCCGTTTCCTGCCGCGCCCCCGCCTCCCATTCGGCCATGGCCGGCAGGGCGAAGATGGCGTCCACGTAGGCCTGCGCCGTGCCGTCGTCGCCCCAGGGCGCCAGGTCCGGCAGGTAGGTGCGAAAGCGGCTGGCGACGGGGGCATACATGGCATCGGCTGCGGTGAACGCCCCGAACAGGAACGGCCCCGCGGCCCCGTAGGTGCGGCGGCACTCGCGCCATATGGCGACGATGCGCCGGACGTTGGCAACCACGGGATCCGGTAGGGTTGCCATCGGCAGGCGCACGAGCAGCTCCATGGGACAGTGATCGCGCAGTGGGGCGAATCCCGAGTGCATCTCGGCGGCCACCGATCGGGCGTGGGCCCGGGCCTCAGCGGCCGTAGGCCACAAGCCGACCGAGCGATGAGCCTCGGCAAGGAACTCGAGGATGGCCAGACTGTCCCAGATGACCTGTTTCTGCGTGAGCAGCGTGGGAACCTTGCCCGAGGGCGAGTAGCGCAAGATGTCGGCCGGCGATTCGGGCTGGCGCAACTTGATGTTGATCTCTTGGAACGGGAGGCCGGCTTGGCGCATGGCGAGCCAGGGGCGCAGGCTCCAGCTCGAAATGTTCTTGTCGCCGATCACGAGCCGATAGCTCATTTCCGCCTCCCTTGCCCTTTCCCAGCGGGGGCGATTGTCATCCCGCCCAGGGCCGGCTGATAATGCGCCCGCCCGAAGCTCTTTCGACGAATCCTCCCATGGCAGCAAGAGAAAAGACCAAGCAGGCATCCGCGGCCGCCAATGTGCTGCTCGCTGCCGACAGCAAGAAGAGATCGGTGCCCATCTGGCTCGTGCGCAATGCTGAAGGCGTGCGCAAGGCCGCGCTGAGCGGCATGCACCGGGCGTGGGTCGAGGCACAGGGTTTCAAGGGCGGCGCCCGCCGCCACGTGCTGCTGCCGGGAGCCGAGGGCGCGCTGGCGGGCGTGATGCTGGGCCTTGGCGATGCCCGCGCCGGGGACGCGATGGACAAGCCCGAGCTGGCGCTCGGGCTGCTGCCGCCGCTGCTGCCGTCCGGCAGCTATCACCTGGCCGAGACGCCGGCCGATCCTGAGCTCGCCGCGGTCGCCTGGGGGCTCGGGGCCTATCGCTTCGGGCGCTACAAGTCGGCCGACGGAGCGGAGCTGCCGCAACTCAAAGTCGCAAACGGGGTCGACCTGTCTCGCGCAACCGGCGTGATCGAGGCAGTCTGGATGGGACGCGACCTCATCAATACGCCGGCCTCCGACATGGGGCCGCAGGAGCTGGAGGACGCGGCCCGGCAGCTCGCCAGGAAGCATGGCGCCACGGTCGCGAGCACGGTCGGCGACGACCTCCTGGCCAAGAATTTTCCGATGATCCACGCCGTCGGGCGCGCGAGCCCGCGGGCGCCGCGCCTCATCGACCTGACCTGGGGGCGGGCCGGCAGCCGCCGTGTCACGCTGGTCGGCAAGGGCATCGCCTTCGACACCGGCGGGCTCGACATCAAGCCTGCGAGCGGCATGCTGATCATGAAGAAGGACATGGGCGGCGCCGCCACCGCGTTGGCGCTCGGCCACATGGTGATGGCGGCCAAGCTCGACGTTCGCCTGCGCATCCTGATCCCGGCAGCGGAGAACAGCATCGCCGGCAACGCCTTCCGTCCGGGCGACGTGCTCACCAGCCGGGCCGGCAAGACGGTCGAGATCGGCAACACGGATGCCGAGGGCCGGCTGGTGCTTGCCGATGCGCTGGCGCTGGCCGACGAGGAGGCGCCCGATACGCTCGCAAGCTTCGCGACGCTGACCGGGGCGGCGCGCGTCGCCCTTGGGCCGGATCTGCCGCCCCTCTACAGCGATGACGATGCGTTCGCCGAGGCAATCCTGGCTGCAGGCGCGAAGGTCGGCGACCCCGTATGGCGGATGCCGTTCTGGACGGGCTACGAGGCCAATCTCGACAGCGCCGTGGCCGATATGAACAACGTCAGCGAGTCGCCGTTCGCCGGCTCGGTGACGGCAGCGCTGTTCCTGCGCCGGTTCGTGAAGCGGGCCCGCCGTTTCGCCCACTTCGACATCTACGGCTGGCGCCCGGCGGCCAAGCCGCTCGGCCCCAAGGGCGGCGAGCCGCAGGCGGCGCGGGCGATGTTCGAGCTGCTGCGCGCCGAGCAGGCCGGCTGAGCCGGCAACGGAGTGACGGTGACGGAAACGAGCCTCGACAAGCGCCGCAATGCCTATCGCAGCGACCTTGCCGCGGAGGTGTTGCGCGGCAAGGTGTCGGCGCCGCGTTTCGCGAGGGGCGAGGCGCGCCAGGTCATCGCCGCCAGCGCGGCGCTGCGGGCCGCGCCCGATGCGCAGGCGGGTTGGACGACGGAGGCGCTGTTCGGCGAGGTGGTCACGGTCTACGACGAGCGTGACGGCTGGGCCTGGGTGCAGGTCGCGAGCGACGACTATGTCGGCTATCTGCCGACTGCGGCCCTGTCGTCGCAAATCCGCGCGGCGACGCACAGGGTGAGCGCGCTCGGCACCGCTCTCTACCCGTTGCCGGACATCAAGAGCTGCCCGTCCCTGCATCTGAGCATGAACGCGGCGCTGGCCGTTGCGGAGACAGGTCCCGTATTCGCCAGGCTGGAGGACGGCCGCAACGTACCCTCAGTCCACATTGCTGAGCGCAACTGCTTCGCCGCCGACTTCGTCGCGGTGGCGGAGGCGTTCGTCGGCGCGCCTTATCTGTGGGGCGGCAAGACGCGGCTCGGCCTGGACTGCTCGGGCCTCCTGCAGGTCGCCCTTGAAGCTACAGGCAAAGCCTGTCCGCGCGACAGCGATATGCAGCAGGCGGAGGTGGGCGAGGCGGTCCCTCTCGACGCCGGCCTCGGCGGGCTGCGGCGCGGTGACATCGTGTTCTGGAAGGGGCACGTCGGCATCATGCGCGACAGCGAGTGGCTGCTGCACGCCAATGCGCACCACATGATGGTGGCGACGGAACCCCTGCATGAGGCTGTCGCGCGCATCCTGAGCACGGGTGCCGAAATCACGTCGGTGAAGCGCCTCGCGCCCGGTGCTTTAGCGCGCGCAGTGTGATGGTCAAGGCCGCAGCGGGCATATGGAGAGCGCACACCGACACCCAACGAACCGTCGTTCCCGCAGCAAACCTCATAGGGGCCGCTCGCCCACTTGCCGCTCCAACTCCGGGATCAGCCCGTGCCGCTCCTTCAGGAAGGGGTTGACGGCGAGCGCGCGGCGATAGGCGGAAAGCGCCTCGCGCGGCTCGCCCTTCGCGATGCGGATGAGGCCCATGCCCGCGAGCGCACCGAAGTGTCGGGGTTCCAGCGCCAGGACGCGGTCGATGTCGGCCAGCGAGCGATCGTGCTCACCGAGGAGATAGAGCGCTGTGGCGCGCTTGTTCCAGGCCTCGGCCCAGTCCGGCGCCTTCGCGACGATGTCGTCGAACGTCGGCATCGCCAGCACGGAGAGCCCGCTGTTCATCAGGTTGGTCGCTTGCTGCATGGCCGCATCCAGATCGGGTCGCCCCGACTGCAGCCACAGCCGCCAGATCTCCGCCACCATGGCGTCGCCCTCCTCTTCGACCCGCGTCGTCTTGAGGGCGGCAAACAGGGCGTCGATGCGTCGGGCCCGCCCTGCCGGCTCTTCACCTGTAGGTGGCGACTGAGCTGCGGTCCGGTCCGCAGCCGCCGTCGCGGCCACCAGCAACAAGATGCAGACAAGTCTCGCGAGCCGCTGCGGCAGGATACGAGCATGCATGGACACCACCTATGCCAACACCCTGAATGTCGCACTGGCCCGGGCGATGGTCGAGCCGTCGGCTGTGACCAGAGCATCGGCAAACGCCATGGATTTGCCTGTCTTGATGACCCTCGGCTCGATCTGCAGCCACTGACCGAGCCTGGCCGCCCCGACGTAGTCGAGGCTGAGACTGATCGTCACCAGGCCCCCCGCCGAGGCGAGTTCGCCCGCACAGCTGAGCCCCATGGCATTGTCGGCGAGCGCGGCGATGACCCCGCCGTGCAGGAACCCGCGCGAGTTGCAGTGCTTGGCGGCGAGCCTCAGTCCGATCTGCACCGAGCCGTCGACGCGGCGCGAGAACAGCGGCTCCCACGCGTCGGTGACGGGGCTCTTGCGGAAGTGCGGCGCGAATCCCTCGGGTGGAAGGGCGGTCGGGGACGTCGCGTCGGACATGCGAGCCTCACATGTGGATTGCGCGCCTGTCGACGGCGAGTGCTGCTTCCTTTACCGCTTCCGTCAGCGTCGGGTGGGCGTGGCAGGTGCGCGCCAGGTCCTCCGCCGAGCCGCCGAACTCCATGATCACGCAGGCCTCCGCGATCATCTCGCTCGCCTGGTCGGCGATGATGTGTACCCCGAGGATGCGGTCGGTGTCGGCATCGGCCAGGATCTTCACGAAACCGTCGGTGGTCCTGTTGACCTTGGCGCGGCCGTTGGCGGTGAAGGGGAACTTGCCGACCCTGTAGGCGACCCCGGCCGCCTTCAGCTCCTCCTCCGACTTGCCGACGGTGGCGACTTCAGGGGCGGTGTAGATCACGTTGGGGATGACGTCGTAGTTCACGTGGCCCGCCTTTCCGGCGATGATCTCGGCCGCCGCCATGCCCTCGTCCTCGGCCTTGTGTGCCAGCATGGGTCCCGCGATCACGTCGCCGATGGCATAGATGCCGGGCACGTCGGTCTGGAAATGCTGGTCGACGAGGATGCGCCTGCGGTTGTCGAGCTTCACGCCGGTGGCCTCGAGGCCCAGGCCCTCCGTGTACGGCACGCGGCCGACGGCAACCAGCACCACGTCCGCATCTGCCATCATGCCGTCGCCATCGCTGTCCCCGGACGCGGGCTCGATGGCGACCTTGTTGCCGAGCGGGCTCCGGGCCACCGCGGTCACTTTGCTCGACAGCTTGAATTTCATGCCCTGCTTCATCAAGAGGCGCTGCAGCGTGCGTGCCACGTCCGCATCGGTGCCAGGCAGGATGCGGTCGAGGAACTCCACGACCAGCACCTCGCTGCCGAGCCGCCGCCACACGGAGCCGAGTTCGAGGCCGATCACGCCGGCGCCGATCACCAGCAGGCGCTTGGGCACTTTCGGCAGCGACAGTGCACCGGTGGAGGACACGATCACCTGCTCGTCGATATCAAGGCCCGGCAGGCGCGCAACGTCGGAGCCGGTTGCGATCACGATGCTCCTGCACTCCAGGCGCTGGATGTCGCCGTTGGGGAAAGTGACCCCGACGCGGCCTGCTCCGAGCACGGTGGCCTTGCCGTGGATCGCCTCGACCTTGTTCTTCTTGAGCAGGTAGGCGACGCCGTCGACGTTGCCTTTGACGCCCTCGTCCTTGA
>Ga0111538_10005514_pt1 | contig 17275 bp, 12 predicted proteins | sample SoiMethybrSBSTD1_FD_79669 | JGI IMG/M metagenome (GOLD analysis project Ga0111538, IMG submission 79669) | Bulk soil microbial communities from a Populus tree surrounding site in Tennessee, USA - Soil MetaG P. TD hybrid SBSTD1 (version 2)... | ecosystem: Environmental > Terrestrial > Soil >...
CGAACTCACCGGCGTGCGCCCGCCGCGCCTGCACATCCCCTACGCCGCGGCCTGGACGATGGGCCTGGGAATGTGGGGCTGGGCCGAGCTGACCGGCCAGGAGCCCAAGCTCACCCATCAGGTGGTGAACGTGTTCCGCGACCACTGGGCCTACTCCAGCGTCAAGGCCGAGCGGGAGCTCGGATACCGTGTGCGCCCGCTGCGCGAGGGCCTCGCGCTCACCCTCGACTGGCTGCGCCGGAGCGGCCGCCTGCCCGCCACCCCGCGTTGACCCGGTCGGAGCTGGGCCGCAAGGCCGTCCACATCGGCGTGGGCCACTTCGCCCTGCTGCTGCGCTGGCTCACCTGGCCGCAGGCGGCCCTCATGGCCGTGGGCGCGTTCGTCTTCAACTGGCAGGTGCTGCCGCGCCTGGGCGGCCGCGGGCTCTGGCGCGAGCACGAACATGGGCGAGGGCACGCGCTGGGCATCCTTCTCTATCCGCTCTCCGTGCTGGGCGTCATCCTGCTCTTCCGCCACGAGCTGTGGATGGCGGCCGCCGTCTGGGGGATCCTGGCCTGGGGCGACGGCATGGCCTCGGTGGTGGGCCAGCTGGCCGGCGGTCCGCGCCTGCCCTGGAACCCGAAGAAGGGCTGGATGGGCACGGCCGCCTTCGTGGCCTTCGGCACGCTGGGCGCGGCCGCCTTCGCCGCCTGGACGAAGGGCCTTCCCCTCCTCGGCGACGTGCGTCCCGGCCGCGCCCTGGGCGTGATGGCGCTGCTGGCCCTGGCCTGCGCGCTGGTGGAGTCGCTGCCCACCACGCTGGACGACAACCTGACCGTGCCCCTCACGGCCGCGGTGGTCCTGCCCCTGCTGGTCCGCGCCGACGCCCAGGTGCTCCTCGGGCGGCCCGACCTGGTGAAGCGCCTGCTGCTGGGCCTGGCCATCAACGCCGCCATCGCGCTGCTGGCCTTCGCCGCCCGTTCCATCGACGTGGGCGGCGCGCTGTCCGCCGTCGTTATCGGCACCGCCATCACGGCGGGCCTGGGCCTGCGCGGGCTGGCGGTGATGGTGGCCTTCTTCGTGATCGGGACCGCGGCCACCAAGATCGGCTACCGCGTGAAGGCCGCGCGCGGCATTGCCCAGGAGAAGGGCGGGGCCCGCGGCTGGCGCAACGCCTGGGCCAACGGGGGCGTGCCGGCCGTGCTGGCCCTCATGGCCGCGCTGGTGCCGGAGCCGCAGGCCCTGCTCTTCACCGTGGCCTACGCGGCCGCGGTGGCCACGGCCGCCGCCGACACCTGCTCCTCCGAGGTGGGCAAGGCCTACGGGCGGCGCACCTTCCTCATCACCACCCTGCGCCCGGTGCCGCCGGGGACGGAGGGCGCCGTCTCTCTGGAGGGAACGCTGGGGGGTATGCTGGGCGGATTCATCGTGGCCGCGGTGGGCGCCTCGCTGGGCCTCTACTCGTGGCCGGTGGCGGGCCTGGTCGGCCTGGCCGGCCTGCTGGGATCGCTGGCCGAAAGTGTGGTGGGCACGGTGGCCGAACGCGAGGGGTGGATGGGCAACGACGCGCTGAACGCGCTGAACACCGCCATGGGCGCGGGCCTGGCCGTGCTGCTGGTGCACCTCACGTGAGCAGCGTGACCGCTCCCGCCGCGCGGCCCACGGGCGGGCTGCGCAACTACGTGGAGCTGGCCCGGCCCTTCACGCTGCTGCCGCCCGCGCTGGGCGTGGTGAGCGGCGCGGTCACGGCCTGGGGCGCGGGCGGCACCAAGGCCACCCTCACCGCCGCCCTGGTGCTGCCCGTGGTGTGGGGCGCGCTGATGGCGGCCATGCTCAACGCGGCCAGCAACGCCATCAACCAGATCTACGACCTCGAGATCGACCGCGTGAACAAGCCGAAGCGCCCGCTGTGCACGGGAGCGCTGACCATCGGCCAGGCCTGGGGCTTCACCATCTTCAGCTTCGTGGTGGCCTGGGTGCTGGCCTGGCTGGCCGACCCCATCGGCCGCCACGAGTGCTTCTGGATCGTGCTCTTCACCAGCGTGCTGGTGTGGGCCTACTCGGCGCCGCCCCTGCGCACCAAGCGCCACGGCATCTGGGCCAACGTCACCATCGCCATCCCGCGCGGCATGCTGCTCAAGGTGGCCGGCTGGTCCACGGTGAAGACGGTGATGGGCGTGGAGCCCTGGTTCATCGGCGCCATCTTCGGGCTCTTCCTGCTGGGGGCCGCCTCCACCAAGGACTTCGCCGACATCGAGGGCGACCGCAAGGGCGGCTGCCGCACGCTGCCCATCGAATACGGCGTGGCCCGCGCGGCCTGGATGATCGCGCCCTTCTTCGTGCTGCCCTTCGCGCTGATCCCCATCGGCGTGTGGCGCGGCATCCTGACCGGCAACCACGTGCTGCTGATGGTGCTGGGGCCGCTGCTCATCGCCTACGGCTGCTACACGGTGTGGCTGCTGGTGCGCCGGCCGGAGGAGCTGGCCGCCACCGAGAACCATCCGTCCTGGACGCACATGTACCGGATGATGATGGTGGCCCAGGTGGGATTCGCGCTGGCGTACGTCTTCTAGTCGTCTTTGGTCCAGTCGGAGGGGTCGACGCCGCCGATCTCCTCGTTGACGTCGTCGCCCTCCAGGACCTCGGCCTCCACGGCCTCCGACGGCTCCAGGCTGGACTCCGTGATCTCCGTGAGATCGTCGTAGAGGATCGTGGACGGCTCCGGCTCGGCCTCGACCTCGTGCACCTCGGGCTCCGCCTCCGGCTCGGCGACCGCCTCCTGCGCTTCCACGCGGGCGATGATGTCGTCGAGGCTGAGGCCCAGGTCGCCCTCGCCGATGACGCGCCGGTCGTCGGCCGGCAGGAGGCCCTCCGGATCCGGCTCGGCGGCGGCCTCGGTCACCGCCAGCAGCGGATCGCGGGCGGGAGGCACGGCCTCGGGCGTGGTGTCGGTGTACTCGCCGATCATCACCTGCGACGGGCGCGCGATGCGGCCGTTGAGGCGGTAGCCGCGCAGCATCTCCTTCATCACCACGTGGTGGTGGTCCGGGTCGTCCACGGGCAGCGCGCCCACCGCCTCGGACACGTGGGGATCGAAGGGCAGGCCCAGCACCGGGATCCGCTCCAGGCCCTCGTCCTGCAGCATCGACAGCAGCTGCGTGCGCACCAGGATCAGGCCCTCGATGAGCGAGTCGCCCGCCGTCTGGGCCGCCTCCAGGGCGCGGTCGAAGTTGTCGAGGATGTCGATGAACTTGAGGAGGAGGGAGTCGTGGCGGTGCTCGAACTTGCGCTCGAGCTGCCGGCTCAGCCGCTCGCGCGAGGCCTCGGTCTCGCGCTTGAACTCGCGGTAGGCGCCCAGCACCTCGGCCAGGCGGTCCTCGGCCAGGCGCGCACGCTGCTGGTAGGCCTCGGCGAGGGCCTCCTCAGTGGGGGCGGGCATGGCGGCGGCCGGCACGTCGGCCACCGGGGCCGGCTCGCTCTCCTCTAGAGGCGCGAGGCCCGGCTCCGCGGCGGGGTCGTCCTCGAACAAGGACCCTCCTGCCTGTCCCGACCGGCCCGCAGTCACTGCGTGCTCCGCACGTCTCTTTCGCACCTCGCCGCGGGCCGCGGCGGAGAGGGATCATCCTACTCGCGGTACGGAAAGTTGGAGCGAGTATATCCGCAGCCGGGAAGGTGCTCAATGGCAGGCTGTGATTTAGCTCATAGTCTGGCGTGCGGGACGAGCCTTGGGGGTCTGGGGGCGAAGCCGCGCGAGCGGCGGTAAGCCCCCAGTGCGGCGGGACGGGCTTTGCCCGTCCCGCATAGCACAAGGTTCAGCGTTTGGCGGCGCCGGCCAGCAGGATGGTCAGGTCGACCACGTTGGTGCCCGTGGGGCCGGTGATGATGAGGTCGCCGAGGGGGGCCAGGAAGCCGGCCGAGTCGCTGGCGGCGATGAAGGCCGCGGGCGGGGCCAGGCCCAGCGCGCGCGCCCGGCGCAGCGTGTCCTGGTCGGCCACGGCCCCGGCGGCGCCGCTCACGCCGTCGACGCCGTCGGTGGCCAGGCTGGCCACCACCGCGTGGGCGGACAGCGCGGCCAGCGGCTCCACCGCGGCCAGCACCAGCTCCTGGTTGCGCCCGCCCAGGCCGTCGCCGCGCACGGTCACGGTCGTCTCGCCCCCGGCCAGCAGGCACACCGGGGGCTCGGCCGGGGATCCGCTCTCCACGCACTCGCGCAGGATGGAGACCAGCGCCCGCGCCACCTCGCGCGCCTCGCCCTCCAGGAAGGTGGTGAGGGTGAGCGCGCGCAGGCCCTGCCGCCGCGCCTCCTGCGCCGCCGCCTCCACCGTCCAGCGGTTGCTGCCCACGATGCGCGTGCGCACGCGGCGGAAGACGCGGTCGCGCGCCTTGGGCGTCTCCTCCACGCGGCCGGCCACGCCCGCCTCCAGGTGGCGGCGCACCGGGCGGGGCACCGCGCCCAGCACCTGGCGCCCGCGCAGCACGTCCAGCGCCTGGGCATAGGTGGAGGCGTCGGGCACGGTGGGGCCGGAGGCGATCACCGAGAGGTCGTCGCCCACCACGTCCGAGAGCACCAGCGCCACCACGCGCGCGGGGTAGGCGGCCCGGGCCAGGCCGCCGCCCTTGAGGCGCGAGAGGTGCTTGCGCACCGTGTTCAGCTCGCCGATGGTGGCCCCCGAGCGGAGCAGGAGCGAGGTCACGGCCACCTTGTCGTCGAGCGAGATGCCGGGCACGGGCGCCGGCAGCAGGGCGGAGGCCCCGCCGGAGACGAGCAGCAGCAGCAGGTCGTCGGCGCCCAGGCCGCGGGCCAGGGCCTCGATCTCGTCCGCCGCGCGCCGGCCCCGCTCGTCGGGCAGCGGGTGGCGGGCCACGTGGACGCGGCAGCGCCGCAGCGGGGGAGCGGCGGCGGTGGTGTCCACCACCAGGCCCTCGGAGATGCGGTCGCCCAGGACCTGCTCGGCCGCGCGGGCCATGGTGGCGCCGGCCTTGCCGGCGGCGATCAGCACCAGGCGGCGGCCGGGCCCGAAGCGGTGCTTGACGCCGGCCACGGCCAAAACGCCCTCGTCTTCATCCAGGCGCAGGTGGCGGCGCACCAGGCGGGCGGGATCGGCGGCCTCCAGGCCGGCGGCCAGGATGGCCCGGGCCGCGCGGCGCAGGTGGGCGCGGTCCCACCGCCGCTTCGGCCCCGAGGGCCGGAACATCCTGATGGAGTCGTCGGGTCGGGGTCTGGCGGGGTCGCTCAGTGACCGCGCCGCGGATCCAGCTCGCTGAGCCGGGTCAGGGTATCGAAGCTCTGCAGGAGCGTCTCGGCCACGGCCGGGAAGTCCTCGCGCCAGCACACGAGCTCGAGGCTCGTCATCAGCTTGCGGTAGGCGCGGTCGATGATGGCCCGGTTGCGGTCGTGGACCAGGCCGTTCAGCTCCAGGTGCTCGAGGTGCCGGAGGAACTCTTCGCGATAGAACGCAGAGAGAGCCCGAACCCTTTCAGGGTCTTCTTGCACCTGCCGTCCCATGCAGCGCCCTCCCCCGTGTACGGTAATAGTTCGTAAACCCAGAGTAGCCAAACGGCCCGGCGAAAGTCAAGAAAGTGCGGGCCGCCTAGCACAAAGGCAGGTGGGCTTCCGGGTTGAGGCTCCAGTCGGCCCGTGTGCCGCGGCGGAAGGCCACCTCGCCGGCGGCGCCGATCATGGCCGCGTTGTCCGTGGAGAGCGCGATGGGGGGCACGAAGAGGGGCAGGCCCAGCTCCGCGGCCAGGCCCGCGGCCTCGCGGCGCAGCACGGTGTTGGCGGCCACGCCCCCCGTGATCAGCAGGCTGCGCGGCCGCGAGCGCAGCGCCTCCTGGCGCAGGCGCTGGAGCAGGGCCACCACCACCGCGCGCTGGAAGGAGGCCGCCAGGTCGCGCACCTCGTCCGGCACCGCGGCCGGGTCGCTCACCGGCGGGAGGCCCACGCGGCGCACGTGGTGGAGCACGGCGGTCTTGAGGCCGCTGAAGGAGAAGTCGGGCCGCCCGTCCTTGAAGCGGGCGGACACGAACTCCACCGCCCGGTCGTTGGCGCCCACGGCCAGGCGGTCGATCGCGGGGCCGCCCGGGTAGCCCAGGCCCAGCAGCTTGGCCACCTTGTCGAAGGCTTCGCCGGCCGCGTCGTCGCGCGTGCGCCCGTGCAGCCGGTATTCGCCCGGGGCGACCACCTCGAAGAGGTGGGTGTGCCCGCCCGAGACCACCAGGGCCAGCGCGGGCAGCGGGATCTCCTCCGCCGCGGCCAGGAACGGGGCCTGGATGTGGCCGGCGATGTGGTGCACCGGCACCAGCGGCTTGCCGTGCACGAAGGCGATGCCCTTGGCCGCCTGCACGCCCACCAGCAGGGAGCCGATCAGGCCGGGGCCGTAGGTCACGGCCACCGCGTCCAGGTCCGGGAAGTCGAGAGAGGAGTCGGCCATGGCCTTCTCCACCACCGGCACGATGTTCTCCAGGTGGTGCCGCGAGGCGATCTCCGGCACCACGCCTCCGTAGCGGGCGTGGATGGCGGCCTGCGTGGAGACGACGTTGGAGAGGATGCGGCGGCCGTCCTCCACCACCGCCGCCGCCGTCTCGTCGCACGAGGTCTCGATGGCCAGGATGCGCATCAGCGCTCCACCAGCGCGCGCAGCGACGCCTCGTAGGGCGCGCGGGCCACGCCCCGCTCGCAGATGATCGCGCTCACGTAGCGGTGGGGCGTGACGTCGAAGGCCGGGTTGCGCACCGACACCCCCTCCGGGGCCAGCCGGCGCCCGCCATGGTGCGTCACCTCGTCCCCGGCCCGCTCCTCGATGGGGATGTCGGCCCCGGTGGCCGTGGCCAGGTCGATGGTGGAGACGGGCGCGGCCACGTAGAACGGGAGGCCCTGCTCGCGGGCCAGGACCGCCACCGTGTAGGTGCCGATCTTGTTGGCCACGTCGCCGTTGCGGGCGATGCGGTCCGCGCCCACCACCACGGCGTCGATCTCGCCCCGCGCCATGAGGTGGCCGGCCGCGTTGTCCGCGATGAGCGTGGTGGGGATGCCCTCGCGCATCAGCTCCCAGGCCGTGAGCCGCGCCCCCTGCAGGTAGGGCCGCGTCTCGTCGGCGTACACGCGGCTGACGCGGCCCCGGCGGGCGGCGGAGCGGATCACGCCCAGGGCCGTGCCGTAGCCGGCGGTGGCCAGGGCGCCGGCGTTGCAGTGGGTGAGGAGCCGGGCCCCCTCGGGGATCAGCTCCGCACCCAGGTCGCCCAGGCGCCGGCAGGCCTGCAGGTCCTCCTCGCGGATGGCGAGGGCCTCGCCCAGCATTCCCGCGCGCAGGTCGGCCTCGGAGCCCGCCCGCAGGGCCTCGAAGCGCCGGGTCATGCGCTCGATGGCCCAGAACAGGTTGACGGCGGTGGGCCGGGTGGCGGCCATGAGGGCGCACAGGCGCCGCATCTCGGCGTCCAGGGCGGGGCCCGACGCCTCGGCGCGGGCCAGGCCCAGCGCGATGCCCAGGGCCGCCGACACGCCGATGGCCGGGGCCCCCCGGATGGCCATGTCGCGGATGGCCGCCGCCACCTCCTCCGGTGCCCGGCAGCGCAGCCAGGTCTCCTCGGCCGGCAGCAGCCGCTGGTCGAGGATCTGGACCTCGCCCTCCCGCCAGCGCACGGGCTCGATCTCTTCGATGTTGGCCACGGGACATCGTAACCGGGGTCACCGGGCGGAAGTTCACCCCGGGCCTGCCGCCCGTTTGACCGTCTGGGAACCGGGGCCTAGAATCCGCCGCGTTCCAGCCAAGTCCGCAAAGAGTTTCCCTTCGAGCCGGTTTGGCGACAGCGAGGTGCGGGCCATGGCCCAGGAGTCCCTCAACCCGTTCGAGATGGCCCAGCGCCAGTTCGACCTGGCGGCCGAGAAGCTGGGCCTGGCCGACGGCCTGCGGGAGGTGCTGCGCACCCCCAAGCGCCAGGTGGTCGTCTCCGTGCCGGCCGTGATGGACAACGGCGCGGTGCGCGTCTTCGCGGGCTTCCGCGTGCAGCACAACACGGCCCGCGGCCCGGCCCTGGGCGGCGTGCGCTTCCACCCCGGCGCCACCCTCGACGAGATGAAGGCGCTGGCCACCCTCATGACGTGGAGGTGCGCCACGGTGGACGTGCCCTTCGGCGGCAGCCATGGAGGCGTCGCCTGCGACCCCAAGCGGCTGTCGCGGGGGGAGAAGGAGCGCGTGACCCGCCGCTACGCGTACGAGCTGGCGGGCGTGATCGGGCCCGACCGCGACATCCCGGCCCCCGACCTGGCCACCGACGGCCAGGCCATGGCGTGGATCATGGACACCTGGGCCATGACCACCGGCCTCTCCGCGCCCGGCGTGGTGACGGGCAAGCCGGTGGCGCTGGGCGGCACGCCGCTGCGCGGCGAGGCCACCGCCCGCGGGGCCCTGCTCTGCATCCGCGAGGCCTGCGCCTCCATCAAGAAGCCGCTCAAGGGGGCCACGGTGGTCGTTCAGGGCTTCGGCAGCGCGGGCAGCGGCATCGCGCGCCTGATGGCGCAGGAAGGCGCGCGCGTGGTCGCAGTGAGCGACAGCCGCGGCGGCGCCCACTCGGCCAAGGGCCTCGACCTGGCCCAGCTCCAGGACCACAAGCGCCAGGCCGGCTCCGTGGCCGGCTTCAAGGGCGCCGAGCGCATCACCAACGAGGAGCTGCTGGAGCTGAAGTGCGACGTGCTGGTGCCGGCGGCGGTGCAGGGCCAGCTCACCGTCCGCAACGCCAGCAGCGTGCGGGCCCGCATCGTGGCCGAGGCCGCCAACGGGCCGACGCTGCCCGCCGCCGACCGCATCCTGCGGGAGCACGGGGTGGTGGTGGTGCCCGACATCCTCTGCGGCGCGGGCGGAGCGGCCGTCTCCTACCTCGAGTGGGCGCAGAACGCGCAGGGCCGGAGCTGGGACGACGGCGACGTGGCGCGCGAGCTGGACAAGGCCATGAAGCGCGCCTTCTCCGAGGTCCACCAGCTCGGACAGCGCGCGAAGGTGGACCTGCGCACCGCCGCCACCATGCTGGCCGTGGGCCGCGTGGCCGAGGCCGTCCGGTTGAGAGGGCTGTTCCCGTAACTCGGGCGCTACAATGAGACGGGGAAGGTGGCGCGGATGATCCCCGTCGACAAGGCGCTCGAGATCGTGCTGGCGCACACGCGTGCGCTGCCGGCCGAAGACGTTCCGCTGGAGGCCGCGCTGGGGCGGGTGCTGGCCGAAGACGTGGCCTCCGACGTCGACCTGCCCCCCTTCCGCCGGGCCATGATGGACGGCTTCGCCCTCCACGCGCGGGACGTGGCTGCCGCGCCCGCCCGCCTGGCCGTGGCCGGCCAGGTCCGCGCGGGCCAGTGGCCCGAGCGCGCGCTCCCCCCAGGACAAGCGGTGTCGATCATGACCGGGGCCCCGCTGCCCGAGGGCGCCGACGCCGTGCAGCAGGTGGAGAAGACCCGGACCACGGACGGCGGCCGCGCGGTGGAGATCCTGGAGGCGGTGGAAGCGGGCGCCAACGTGGCCCCCGTCGGCTGCGAGGTGCGGGCGGGGCAGAAGGTGCTGGAGAAGGGCCGCGTCATCGACCCGGCCACGGTGGCCGTGCTGGCCACGGTGGGCCGGGGGCGCGTGCGGGTGGGGCGGCGCCCGCGGGTGGCGGTGGTGGTGACGGGCGACGAGCTGGTGGACGTGTGGCGGGCGCCCGGCCGCGGCCAGATCCGCGACGGCAACGGGCCCGCCCTCCTGGCCCAGGCGCGCTGGGCCGGCGCCGAGGCCCGCCTCCTGGGTCCGGTGCCCGACGAGCCGCAGGCCCTGGCCGCCGCCGTGCGCGACGGCCTCACGGCCGACGTGCTCGTCCTCTCCGGCGGCGTGTCGGAGGGCGCCTTCGACCTGGTGGAGGAGGTGCTGGTCCGCTTCGACGTGAGCCTCCTCTTCACCAAGGTGGCCATCAAGCCGGGCGCGCCGCTCGTCTTCGGCCGCCGTGGAGACACGCTCGTCTTCGGGCTGCCCGGCAACCCCGTCTCGGCCCAGGTGACGTTCGACCTCTTCGCGCGGGCCGCGCTGCTGCGCCAGCAGGGCGCGCGCGTGGTGAGCCGGCCCCTGGGCGAGGCCGAGCTGCTGCAGCCGGTGCGCAACCGCTCCGGCCGCCGGGCCCACCTGCCCGCGCGCGCGCGCTGGGAGGGTGGGCGGCTGCTGGCCGAGCCGGTCCCCTCACGGGGCTCGGCCGACCTGGCCGCCCACGCCCAGGCCAACGCGCTGGTGGTGCTCGACGCCGCCCGCACCAGCGCCGCCGCCGGCGAGCGCGTGCCGCTCCTGCTGCTGGGCAACTTCCTCGAGCGCGATGGCCGCTAGGCCCCGGCTCTCGCACGTCGGCCGCGACGGCCGCGCGCGCATGGTGGACGTCTCGGGCAAGGCCGTCACCGCGCGCGAGGCCGTGGCACGGGGGCACGTGCGCGTCTCGCGCGCGGCCCTGCGCCTGGCCCGGGCGGGCGCGCTCAAGAAGGGCCCGGTGGAGGAGGTGGCGCGGCTGGCCGGCATCCAGGCGGCCAAGCGCACGGCCGAGGCCATCCCGCTCTGCCATCCGCTGCCGCTCGAATGGGTGGACGTCAGCGTGCGCGCGGACGCCACCGGCTTCGCCATCGAGGCCCGCGTGCGCACCACCGGCCGCACCGGGGCCGAGATGGAGGCCCTGCACGCGGTGGCCGTGGCCGCCCTCACCGTCTACGACATGGTGAAGGCGGCCGACCCGGCCATGGAGATCGGCGGCATCGCGCTGGTCAGCAAGACGGGCGGGCGCTCCGGCTCCTGGCCCCGGCCCGCCGCCTCAGCGCGAAAGACCCGCTAGCCTCCGCGCGAGCGCCTCCTCGGCCTGGGCGCGCGCCGTCTGGCCGCGCCGGTTGTACACGTCGGCCAGCACGAAGTGGCCGAGGGGCGCCACCGCCGGCTCGGGCGAGGCCAGCAGCCCGCGCTGGGCCGCGTGTTCGGCCCCGTCGAGGTCGCCCGCGTCGAGCAGGGCCTTGGCCAGGTAGAGGTGGCCGGTGCCGAACCGGGGCTGCTGCGCGACCAGCTCGCGGAAGCGGGCCACCGCTTCGCCCGTGCGCCCCTGCTTGAGCAGCAGCTTGCCCAGGTTGAAGGCCGCGCGGTGGGCCTGGGGCCGGAAGCGCAGCTCGGTCTCGTAGGCCTCGACCGCTCCGGCCAGGTCGCCCCTCTCTTCGCGCACCAGGCCCAGGTCGAAGTGGGCGGCCGGCAGGTCGGGCCGGGCGGCCAGGGCCTCGCCCAGCGTGCGCTCGGCGTCGTCGAGGCGCTTCATCTCCAGGTAGCACTCGCCCAGCTTGAGCAGGAAGCGCGTGCGGTCGAGGTCGAGGGTGAGCGCACCCTTGAGCTGGGCCTCGGCCTCGTCGAAGCGGCGCTCGCGCATGAGGATGTCGGCCAGCTGCCACAGCACCTTGCCGTTGCGCGGGTCCACGGCCTTGGCCCGCTCGAACCCGGCCCGGGCCTCGGCCAGGCGGCCGCTGTCCTTGTAGGTCTGGGCCAGCGAATAGAGGGCCTCGTTGTGCTCGGGATCGGCGGCCAGGGCCTGCTTGTAGGCGGCCAGCGCCTCCGGCAGGCGGCGGGCCTTGCGGTAGACGTTGCCCAGCAGCAGGTACGACTCCACCACGTGCGGGTCCTCGGCCAGCGCGCCCCTGGCCTCGGCGATGGCGGCCTCCGTGCGGCCCTCGATGGAGAGCGCGGCCACCGTCTTCAGGCGGTTGTAGAGGCCGATCTTGTCCTTGGGATCGTCGCGCGCCTCCTGCTGCAGGCGGCGGTGGCTGAGGCTTCCGCCCACGTAGCCGAGCGCGGCCAGCCGCTCCTGAACCTCGTCGTCCAGCGGCACCGGCGCCTGGGCGGCCTCCTTGCGGGTGATGCGGGCCAGCTGCTCGTCCAGCGCCTTCTGCATGGCGGCCACGCGCTCGGGATCGCGCGCGGCCAGGTCCTCCGCCTCCAGGGGATCGCGCTGGAGGTCGTACAGCTCCGGCCGCGGCGCGCGGATCAGCTTGTAGCGCGCGTCCTGCAGCGCGAGCAGCTCGCTCCAGCCGTAGTGGTAGCGCGGGAACCAGTTCTCGGAGGGAGCGGCCAGGGCCAGCGTCCGTCCCTCGGCCAGCGGAAGCAGGCTGGTGCCCTGCACGGAGGACGGCACCGGCAGCCCCAGCAGGGCGAGGGCGGTGGGCATCACGTCCACGATGCGCACGGGGCCGCCCACCGCCCGCGGAGCCAGGCCCCGCCCGGCCACGATGAGCGGGATGTGCAGCACGCCCTGGTAGACGAAGAAGCCGTGCGTCTCTTCGCGGTGCTGGCCCAGCATCTCGCCGTGGTCGCCCACCACCACCACCAGCGTGTCGTCCAGCCGTCCCTGCTCGCGCAGGCGGTCGAGCAGCCGCCCGACCTGCGCGTCGGCGGCGGCGATCTCCGCGTCGTAGGCACCGGAGGCGGTGGCCGGGAACTGCGAGCGGAACGGCTCGGGCGCCTCGTAGGGCGCGTGCGGGTCGTAGAGGTGCACCCAGGCGAAGAAGGGCCGCGCGCGGTCGGCGTCGAGCCATTCCAGCGCCTGGTCCACCACCTCGCGGCCCGGGCGCTGGATGGCGTCCATGCCCGGCGCGTTGTCGTAGCGCGTGAGGTCGAAGTCGTCGAAGTAGTGCTCGAAGCCCTGGGCGATGCCCCAGCGCGAGTCGAGCACGAACGCGCCCACGAAGCCGCCGGTGCGGTAGCCGGCCCCGCCCAGCACCTCGGCCAGCGTGGTCTGCTCCGCGCCCAGGTAGAAGCCGCCGTTGTCGCGCACGCCGTGCCAGGCGGGGAAGGTCCCGGTGAGGAGCGAGGAGTGGGCGGGCAGCGTCAGCGGCGTCACCGTCACCGCCTGCTCGAAGCGCAGGCCGCGCGCGGCCAGGGCGTCGAGTTGCGGTGTCTGCGCGGGCGCGTAGCCGTAGCAGCCCAGCCGGTCGGCGCGCAGGGTGTCGATCGAGACCAGCAGCAGGTTGCGGCCGCCACCGCGCACGGCCGCCCGGCGGGGACGCGCCGTCCACCAGAAGAGGCCGCCGGCCAGCGCGCAGAGAGCCAGGGCCGTCGCCAGCCGCGCCTTCACCCGCCCATTCTGTGCGGCGCCCGCGCACGGCCGCAAACGCGCGTCCCTTTGGCCTTGACGGCCGCGCGGGGCCGCCCCACAATCCGCGCAGCCTGCTCCAGTCCTTCTCGGCCAAGGAGGTTCCATGTCCAGGGTTTTGAGCATCGCGGCGGCCGTGACGCTGTGCCTGCTCGCGGCGGCGCCCGGATTCGCCCAGCGCACCACGGGCGGCATCGCGGGCACGGCGCGCGACGGCACGGGCGCGGTGCTGCCGGGCGTAACCGTGTCGGTGAGCGGCTCCACCATCGTGGGCACGCAGACCGCGGTCACCAACGAGGGCGGCTTCTACCGCTTCATCAACCTCCCGCCCGGCGCCTACCAGGTGAAGTTCAGCATGAGCGGGTTCTCCACCGTCACCAACAACGACCTGCGCGTCTCGGTGGGCGGCACCGCGGAGCAGGACGCGGTGCTGGCCCTGAGCTCCATGCAGGAGCAGGTCACGGTCACGGCCGAGACCACGGTGATCGACACCACGTCCAGCCAGACCGCCTCCAACTACGGGCGGGAGTGGGTGGACAACGCGCCCATCCAGCGCAACAGCTTCCTGGACCTGGTGGCGGCCGCGCCCGGCGCCCTGCGCGCGGACGAGGGCTCGGCCCGCACCATGGTGTACGGCGCCTCCTACGACGAGAACTCCTTCCAGATCGACGGCACCGACGTGAACGACAACTTCTTCAACGAGGTGTCGGCGCTCACGAACTCCGACGCGGTGGAGGAGATCGAGGTGCTGTCGCTGGGCGCGCCGGCCGAATACGGGAACCTGACCGGCGCCGTCTACAACGTGGTCATGCGCCAGGGCTCGAACGAGTACCACGGGGACGTGAACTTCTTCGCCCGCCCCTCCAGCTTCACCGGCGACAACACCAAGGACCAGACCAACCCGGACGGCAGCTTCGTGGACGCCTGCCCCCAGGACTCCAGCGTGCACTGCCCCTTCCTGCGCGACCAGTTCTACGACTTCACGGCCCAGGTGGGCGGCCCGCTGGTGAAGGACAAGCTCTGGTTCTTCGCCTCCTACGAGCGCCAGCGCGACGAGTCGTCGCCGGTGGGCGTGGACCCAAACCAGTTCGTGGACCGCACCGACGAGGCCGACCGCTACTTCGCCAAGCTCAACTGGCAGATCTCGGCCCGGCACAAGATCCTGGCCAGCTTCCACAAGGACAGCTCGCGCGATCCCTACGCGCCCGGGCCCACCTCGCTGCCCAGCACCTTCGTGGCCCGCGAGGCCAGCACGCCCACGCCCGGCCTGGGCTACACGGGCGTCCTCTCCGACAAGACGGTGGTGGACGTGCGCTACGGCGGCTTCTACGGCGACGTCTTCCTGGCCCCGTCCGACCCGGCCGTGCCCCGCGAGCAGCCCCGCGTCTACAACCTCGACACGGGCGTGATCGGCGGCGGGTTCTACTACTGGTACGAGCTGCACCCCAAGCGCACCACGCTCAGCGCCAAGGTCTCGCACCTGGCCGACAACTTCCTGGGCGGCAGCCACGACTTCCGCTTCGGCGTGCAGTACCAGGACTCGGAGGCGGGCGGGCTCTACGGCTACAACGACCTCATCTTCACCTACCAGCAGGGCGGCTCCACCTACGGCTACGGCTACTCCCGCTCGACCTTCAGCTACAGCGGCAACAGCCGCGGCCTGGGCGTGTTCTTCGACGACACCTTCCGCGTCAACGACCGCCTCTCGCTGAACCTGGGCCTGCGCTACGACCACAACAAGGCCTTCTCGCGCTCCCAGGACGAGCTGGACGAAAACGGGAATCCCACCGGCACGCGCTTCCCCCAGGCCGACTACTACACCTGGAAGTACGTGTCGCCGCGCCTGGGCTTCAACCTGAAGCTGACCAAAGACGGCAAGACCGTGCTCAAGGGCCACTGGGGCCAGTACCACCGGCCCATCACCACCGGCGAGTTCGCCAACGTCATCGGGCCCTCGATCAAGCCCGTCTTCTTCGGCCTGCTGGAGCCGGACACGCTGAACCTGGTCGACCTGGAGCAGATCAGCGACAACTCGAACCTGAGCATCGATCCCGACTACCGCTCCCCGCGCGTGGACCAGCTCACGTTCAGCCTGGAGCGCGAGGTGGCGCCCAACTTCGCCCTGGGCCTGAACTACGTGCACAAACGGGGCACCAACTTCGGCGCCTGGCAGGACGTGGGCGGGATCTACGCGCCCGCGACCTACGTGGACGACCAGGGCGAAGGCGCCACCGGCCGCCCCATCGCCGTGCAGCAGCTCCAGAACGACATCTCCGACCTGTCCTTCGTGATCACCAACCGCGAGGAGATGAACAGCACCATCGACGCCGGCAGCCTGATCTTCAACAAGCGCATGGCGAACAACTGGTCGTTCTCCGGCTCGCTCACGCTGCTGCGCTCGACCGGCCGCACCACCGACAGCGGCGGCCCCACCCTGCTCGAGCAGCGGGGCGGGCTGCAGTTCCGCGTCTTCGGCCGCGACCCCAACGACTTCGTGAACACCGGCGGCCGCCTGCGCGGCGACGCCCCGGTGCAGGCCAAGGCGCAGCTCGTCTACAAGCTGCCCTGGTCCGTGACGGCCGCCGTCAACTTCAGCCACACCAGCGGCGCCAACCTGGTGCGCATCCTGACCGTGCGCGACGTGACCAACCTGGCCCGCTCGCGCGTCCTGGGCGAGGAGCGCGGCGATCTGGGGCGCCTGCCCTCGGTCACCCTCTTCGACGCCCGCCTGGAGAAGGACGTGAAGCTGGGCAGCAGCGCACACGTCGGCGTCTTCGCCGACTTCTTCAACCTGCTGGGTGAAGACGCGAACTACGCGACGGTGAGCGACATCGGCACCTCGTCCAGCTACCACCTGCCCACGCAGTTCGTGCTGCCCCGCTACGTGATGATCGGGGCCAAGGTGAAGTTCTAGGGGTTCGGGGGGACGAGGAGCCGGTCCGTCCCGGCCCCGCAGTCCCCCCGATTCGTGATGACCGGCTCACAGAGTGGGCCGGTCGTCACGGAATAAGCAAAGCAAGCACACAGAACACCCGCTTACCGCCCGCGCGACAGCTCGGCCAGCTTCTGGCGGGCGGGGGCGAAGCGGGGCTCCAGGGCGGCCGCCTTCTCCAGCAGCGGCCGCGCTTCTTCCTTCTTGCCCTGGCGCAGCAGGGCCAGGCCCAGGTTGAAGGCGTAGAGGTAGCTCCCGCCGTCGCGGGCCACCGCCTCGCGGAAGGCCTGCTCGGCCTCCGCCATGCGGCCGCTGCCGCCCAGCGTCATGCCCAGCGTGTTCCAGTAGGCGGCGCGGGCGGGATCGATGTGCACGGCCTCGCGCAGGTGGCGCACGGCGTCTTCGGGCCGGCGCAGGCCGCGCAGCACCTCGGCCAGCTGCACGTGGAGGAGCGCGTCGCCGGGAGCCAGGCGCAGGGCCGCCTCCAGGGCGGCCTCGGCCCGGGCCGGGCGAAAGGCTGCGGCCTCCGCCTCGGCCAGGCCGCGCCAGGCGGCCACGAACGAGGGCGCGCGCCGGGCGGCCTCCGCGTAGTGGGCGGCCGCCTCCGCGTGGCGCTTGAGCCCCGTCAGCGCGCGGGCCAGGTAGTAGTGCAGCTCGAAGCTCTCGATGTGGCGCCGCTGCAGCGTGTCCAGCCGCCGCACGACGCCCGCGAAGTCGCCGGCGTGCAGCCGCTCCAGCGCCTCGCGCATGAGGCCGTTGGCCAGGCGGAAGTCCTCCACGTGGTCCTTGGGGTCGGCGCCGGGCGTGGGGGTGTCGGCCGCGCCGCCGCCGCCGCCCACGTAGCCCAGCGCGCCCAGCTTCTCCAGCAGCTCGGGTGAGACGGCCGCGGTGGCGGCCGTCGCGGCCTGCGCCTTCTCGGCCGCCAGCACCGCCTGCAGGCGCGCGCGCAGCGCGCGCACGCGCTCCGGCTGGGCCGCCGCCAGGTCGTGCGCCTCGGCCGGGTCGCGCTCCAGGTCGAAGAGCTCCGGCCGCGGGGCCTGCACGTATTTCCAGCGCTCGTCGCGCACCACGCGCAGGTCGCTCCAGCCGAAGTGCAGCAGCGGCACCAGCGACTCCGCGTAGAGGGGCGCCGGGGCCGGGGCCGCGCCGCCCCGCGCGGCGGCGGCGAACGAGCGCCCGGAGCGGCGCGCGGGCGCGGGCAGGCCGGCCAGCTCGAGCACGGTGGGCGCCACGTCCACCAGGCCCACC
>Ga0111538_10005515_pt1 | contig 17274 bp, 14 predicted proteins | sample SoiMethybrSBSTD1_FD_79669 | JGI IMG/M metagenome (GOLD analysis project Ga0111538, IMG submission 79669) | Bulk soil microbial communities from a Populus tree surrounding site in Tennessee, USA - Soil MetaG P. TD hybrid SBSTD1 (version 2)... | ecosystem: Environmental > Terrestrial > Soil >...
ACGCCGCCTTTCGAGCAGGGGCCCAGCGATGGGTCCGGACCTACGCCGCCCGAGGGCGAGCCCACGGTCCTGCCGAGCGTTTCGCGGTGGGCGGCCGCCGGGCACAAGACGAGCCCCGGGGAGCGGCGCCGTCGGTGGATCTTCGCGTTCAAAGTGCTGGGCTTTTCGGCGCTCGGTTGCCTCTTGGCGGCCATCGTCGGCGTTTGGCTCGTGCTCGAGCACTACAGCGAGAATCTGCCGTCGATCGGCGATCTCAAGGGCAATTACAACCCGCCTCAGATGACGCGCGTGATGGCGCGAGACGGCTCGACGCTGCTCGCCGAGATCTTCACCGAGCGGCGCACGGTCGTCCCCATCGCGACGCTCCCCGCGCACGTGAAGCTGGCGGTGCTCGCCGCCGAAGACGCCGGTTTCTACGAGCACGAAGGGCTCGACTACTACGGCATGACGCGCGCGCTCCTCGTGAACTTGCGCTCGGGGCGCACGCGACAAGGGGGCAGCACCATTACGCAGCAGGTCGTGAAGAACATCCTGCTCGACCCCGAGCGCAGCTTCCGACGCAAGGTGCGCGAGCTCATCTTGGCGCGGCGACTCGAGCAGCAGATTTCGAAGGACGAGATCCTCGAGCTTTACCTCAACCACATCTACTTCGGGCACGGCCGCTACGGCATCGAAGAAGCGGCGCGCTACTACTTCGGCAAATCGGCGCGCGAGATCACGCTCGCGGAAGGGGCGATGCTGGCAGGGCTTCCCGCGGGGCCCGAGCTCTACTCGCCGCGGCACGATGCAGCCAAGGCGCGCACGCGGCGCGGTTTCGTGCTGGCCCAGATGCTCGACAAGGGGTTCATCGATCAGCGCCAGCACGACGCGGCCATGAACGAGCCGCTGCGTCTTGCGGCCCCCGTCGAGCCGCAGGGGCAGCTCGCTCCGGAAGTGGTCGAGCTCGTGAAGCGCACGCTCAAGGAGCTCGCCATCGACTCGAAGCGCAGCGGTGGCTACACCGTGACGACGACATCGATCCGCGGATGCAGGCCGCGGCGCGCAAAGCCGTACGCGAGAATCTCGCCGCGTACGACAAGCGCTACAAGCTGCTCGCCCCTTTTGCACCGCCGCCGGCCGCTCCCCCCACCAAAGCGGCTGCGAACAACAAGAAGAAGACCAAAGCCCCCGAAAAGCCGTTCGAAGGGACGCCGCGTTTCAGCGACCACAAAGTCCTGAACGGCGTCGTCGTGGGGGCCGAGGATGCGCTCGGGGCGCTCGATGTGCGCGTGGGATCGATCACGGGGAGCGTGAAGCTCGCCGACTACGAGCGGTACAATCCGCAGCATCTCCCACCGAGCCAGTTCGCGCCCGAGGGGACGCTCCTGCGCGTAAGTCTCTTGGCCCCCGCCGATGGCTCTCCCGACAACAAGGTGCCGCTACGACTCGAAATGGGTCCCGAGGCGGCCATGGTCGCGCTCGACGTGCGGACGCACGAAGTGCTCGCTTTGATCGGCAGCTACGAAGGGGCGTCGGGCGCGCTCGATCGCGCGACGCAAGCGCATAGACAGCCGGGATCGTCGTTCAAGCCCTTCGTCTACGGATACGCCCTCTCGTCGAGACGCTTTACGCCGGCATCCCTGCTCGAGACGAGTCCGGGGTCACTCGTCGGCTATCGTCCGAGCAACTTCGAGGACAGCGAAGGAATCGCGCCGACGCGCCTGCGCGAAGCGCTTGCGCACAGCGTCAATGTTTCCGCGGTGCACGTGCTCGAAGACGTGGGACCGGCCAATGTCGTCACGTGGGCGTCGGCGCTCGGCATTCAGTCCAAGCTCGGGGCGGATCTATCGCTCGCGCTCGGGTCGTACGAGGTGACGCCGTACGAAATGGCGACCGCGTTCGCGACGCTCGCCTCGGGCGGCATGTACGAAGCGCCCGTGCTGGTGACGCGCATCGCCGGCCCTGACGGCGCAGAAATACCGCTGCCGCCGCGACCTCCATCGCGCAGGGTCATGGGCGAGGCGGAGGCCTATTTGACGACGAGCATTCTCATGTCCGTCGTCGACCACGGTACGGCCGCCTCCGCCCGCAGCTTGAGACGTCCAGTAGCGGGGAAAACAGGCACGAGCAATCAGGCCAAGGACACCTGGTTCGTCGGATACTCGACCGATATCGTCTGCGCGACTTGGACGGGCTACGACGATGGACGACCTCTCGGTGGACGCGAGCAAGGGGCGACAGCGGCGCTGCCGGCGTGGGTCGCCTTCATGCGCGAAGCTCACGAGAAGCGCCCGGCGACTGAATTCCCGCGCCCCGCAGGTCTCGTCGCACTGCGCATCGATCCAAGGACCGGTCTTCTCGCTTACGAGGGGGAAGAGGACGCGATCGAGGAGCTTTTTCTGCAGGGCACCGAGCCGCAGACCATCTCGACGCCGAGCCCCGCGGCCGTCGACGGAGGCGCGGCCGTCACACCGGGCGCCGGGCTCGCAGAAGGAACCGAGGTTCCGAACGGCGACAACGCGAACGCCCGTCCTGATGCGGGGCGGCGCGCGGATCCGCCGCCATTCTGAAAAGCATTCTCAACAAGCGCCGCGTTCTGCAATCGCGTCGCATTGCGCGCTAACGGAGCGGCTCCCCCGGTCGCAAGATCCATCCACTGCCGGCGGCAAAGCCGATGCGCGGGTAATAGTCGACCGCTTTCGGCGCGGCGAAGAGGAAGACCGTCGCGTTCCCCCCCTCCTCCTGCGTGCGGCGTACGAGCTCGCGCCCCACGCCGCGGCGCTGGTAAGCGAGTCTCACCGCGATGTCGGACAAGTACGTCGCGTAGCAGAAGTCGCTGAGGCTGCGCGCGACGCCGATGAGAAGCGCGCCGTCCCACGCGCTGACGACGAGGTTCGCGCCTGTGAGCATCTGCCCCATGCGCTCGCGGTCGTCGACGGGGCGCCGTTCACCCAGGGTGGAATCACGGTAAACGTCGATGAAGGCGTCGAGGTCGATCTCGTTGCCTACGCGGTAGTCGATCATAGTCAGATTTTTTCGATCGACCTAAGCCGCTGTCAACCGATGTATACTCCTTCGATGCCCTCACCTCCGGGTGAATACGCTCCGCCGCGCGATGAAATGGCGGAATCGACAGCAATCGTCGTAGGAACCGACCTCGTGCAGGTGAGCGAGGTCGGCAAAGCCATGGAGCGCTTCGGCGAGCGCTACCTCCGGCGCCTCTTCACCGATGCCGAGCTTTCCTACTGCCTCGAAAACACCGCGGTCGCGCCGAGCCGCCTCGCGGCGCGCTTTGCGGCCAAAGAAGCGGCGCTCAAGGTGCTGCGCCTGACCGATCAATCGTTCTCTTGGCGCGCGATCGAAGTGGCGCGAAACCCAGGAGGATGGTGCTACTTGGTGCTGCACGGACCGATGCGCTTTCTCGCTGAGCAAGCCGGTTTCGTGGCGTTCTCGCTCAGCATGAGTCACGAGGGGGCCTACGCGCAGGCCGTCGTGGTGGGGCAGCGCCGCAAAACGCACGCCGATCCGACTCCGAAGCCCACTGTCACTTCTTAGCGCTACGGTGTTTCGCGCTGTTTCGCGTTAGGCTCGTCCGCTCCCGGTAGAGCATCAGTTCAAAGGAAACCAGATGATCAGCGAAATTCGACAGATCCTCAAAGAGCATGGACGGCTCGCCAGTGACGCGACGACGCTCGCCGACGACGCCGACCTCTATCAAGCGGGAATGACATCGCACGCCAGCGTCAACGTCATGCTCGCGCTGGAGGCGCAATTCGACGTCGAGTTCCCCGATGCGATGCTCAAGCGCGGCGTCTTCTCCAGCATTTCCACGATTCGCGAAGCTCTCGAAACCCTCACCCAGGGCCGCTGACATGACCACTGCCACTCCTTCGGTCAAACCCGCGAGCGCGAGCTCGGCTCCCGCCGCAAAAGCCATCGACGCGGTGCGCCGCATCGCCAAAGAGATCGCGCGTGCGAACGCTGCCGACGTCGATCAAAAGGCGCGTTTCCCGGTCGAGACGATCCAGGCCTTGAAAGAGCAAAAGCTCATGAGCGCCCTCGTGCCCGCGCACCTCGGCGGCGCTGCCCTGAGCTTCGGCGAAGTGGCGACGATGTGCGAAGTGCTGGCCACGGGGTGCGCTTCGGCGGCGATGGTCTTCGCCATGCACCAGATCCAGGTCGCCTGCATCGCGCGCCACGGTCTCACGGCGCCCGGGCTCGGGAAGTACATGCGTGAGCTCGTCGAAAAGCAGTACGTCATCGCCTCCGTGACGTCCGAGGTTGGCGTGGGGGGCGAGATGCGCACCAGCATCGCCGCCGTATCGCGCGAAGGGGGCCGCTACTCCGTCAACAAAGACGCCACGACGATCTCCTATTGCGAGCATGCCGACGATCTCTTGCTCACGGCGCGTCGCGCGCCCGAAGCGCCCCCCAACGACCAGGTGCTCGTTCTTTTGAAGAAAGGGGACTACCGCGTCGAGAAGACGGGGAGCTGGGACACGATGGGGATGCGCGGCACGTGCAGTCCATCGTTCAAAGTGTTCGCGCAAGGACCGGAAGAGCACGTGCTCCCCGAGCCGTTTGCCGACATCGCCAGCCATACCATGGTCCCCGTTTCGCACGTCCTCTGGGCGAGCGTGTGGCTCGGCATCGCCAGCTCCGCCGTCTCCACGGCGCGTGCCTTCGTACGCCAGCAAGCGCGCGCCAAACCGGGAACGGTGCCCCCCACCGCGGTGCGGCTCGCCGAAGTCTCGAGCCTGCTCCAAACGATGCGCACCAACGTTCACGACGTGGTCAGCGAAGCCGAAGAGCTCATGACCAATGGGGGAACCGACGCCCTTTCGTCGATTTCCTTCGCGCTCAAGATGAACAACCTCAAGGTCGCCGCGTCGCAGCTGGTCGTTCAGATCGTCAATCAGACGCTGCTCATCTGCGGCATCATGGGTTACAAGAACGACTCGCCGTTCGCGCTGGGGCGCCATCTACGCGACGCGCATTCGGCGGCGCTCATGGTCGGCAACGACCGCATACTGGCGACCAACGCGTCGCTCCTTTTGGTGCTGAAAGAAGACTGAGCCCGCACGTCGGGTTCCAGCGGAAAACGGAGACGCCTATGCCGGGCCAATTTTCTATCGAAGAGTTTCACCGCGATCTCGTCAGTCACAAGCTCATCATCCCGGTCGGCGTGCCGGGCGCGTTCGGACGCGGCGCGGTGTTCGAAGACGTGCTTCGCCGGTTCGACGATCTCGTCACGCGTACCGCCAAGGGGGACGGCGCCGAGGTCATGGCATTTCCGCCGATCCTCGATCGCGCAGTGTTCGAAAAGAGCGAGTTTCTCGACTCGTTCCCGCAGCTCGCCGGCACCGTGTTCAGCTTTTTCGGCAACGACAAGCAGCACAAAGAGCTGCAAGAGCGCGTCCACGAAGGAAAGCCGTGGGGCGATTTGCAGGGGATGACCGGCGTCGTGCTGACTCCCGCCGCTTGTTACCCCGTCTACCCGAGCTTCACCGGCGTCATCCCTGACGCAGGGCGCCTCGTCGATATGCAGAACTGGGTGTTCCGGCACGAGCCGTCCCCCGAGCCGACCCGCATGCAAGCGTTCCGCGTGCGCGAGTTCGTGCGCGTGGGCGACCCCGAAGTGGTGATCGCGTGGCGCGACATGTGGCTCGAGCGCGGCCTCAAGCTCTTGACCGATCTCGGATTGCCGGCGCGCTCCGATGTGGCTTCCGATCCGTTCTTCGGTCGCGGCGGGCGCATGCTCGCCATCAGCCAAAAAGAGCTCAAGTTGAAGTTCGAGATCTTGGTGCCCGTCATTTCGGAAGAGAAGCCGACCGCGGTGTGCTCGTTCAACTGCCACCAGGAGCACTTCGGCAAGATCTTCGACATCAAGACCAAGACCGGCGCGATTGCGCACACCGCGTGCCTCGGTTTCGGCATGGAGCGGGTCACGATGGCTCTTTTCAAGACGCACGGGTTCGTCCCTCAAGAGTGGCCGAGCGCGGTGCGCGCGCTCCTCTGGCCATGACCGCCGTCTCCGTTCTCGGTCTCGACCACGCGAAGTACCAGCCGCATTCGTTTCACCGCGAAGATCGCCTCTGGATCGAGAAGAATTGCTACATCGACGTGTGGATCGAGGTGCTGCACGCGCAGTCGCTCGACCCGGCGGCCATGCTCCCGTTCGTCGTGGCGCTCGATTTCGACGGCGATCAGTGGACATTTTTCAAGCCTTCGCACGCCGACCTCTACGACCTCTACGGCGTCGACGTGCAAGAGCTCAACGTGTGGCGCCCGCTCATCAAGCACGCCGAAAAGCACGTCGCAGACGGCCGTCTGGTGTTCACCGAAGCCGACGCATTCTTCCTGCCGGACACCCAGGGCACCGACTACAAAACGCAGCACACCAAGACGACCATCGTCATCGAGACCATCGACGTCGAAAGTAAGAAGCTCGGCTATTTCCACAACGCGAGCTACCACCGCCTCGAGGGGGACGATTTCGACGGCGTGTTCGGGCTCTCGCTGCCCCCCGATCCGCACCGGCTCCCCTTTTTCGCCGAATTCGTGCGGCTCGATCGCGTCGAGAAGCGAAACCAGGGGGATCTCGCGGCGCGCTCCGCGCTGCTCTTGCGTCGTCATATGACCCGGCGGCCCAAGGAAAATCCCTTTCGTCGCTACCGCGAGCGATTCGACAAGGACTTGCAGTGGCTCCAGGGGGAAGGGCTCCCGACGTACCACGCCTACGCCTTTGCGACGGTCCGTCAGTTCGGCGCGAACTTCGAGCTCGGCGCGCTGTACCTCAAATGGCTTACCGAGCATGCGCGGGCCGACCTCGGCGAAGCCGCCGAGGCGTTCGACAGCATTTCCGGGGGCGCCAAGGCGCTCATTTTGAAGGGAGCGCGCGCCGTCAGTGCCAAAAAGGCCGTAGACTTCGGCCCGATGTTCGAAAGCATGGAGACGGCTTGGGAGCGCGCCATGGGCATTCTCGCGGCACGCTACGCGAGTTGACGCGGGCGGCGGCGCGGGCATGGCCAAAATACGCTCTGTCACGTCGTACCAGCCGCACCCCCTCGAAGACGGGTGGCAAGTCGCGTCGGTTCCGCCGGACAGCGTGACGACGCCCGCCGAGCTCGATCGCGTGGGGGGCTTCGTACCCGCGGCGGTGCCAGGGACCGCAGCGGAGGCATTACGGGCCGCGGGGCAATGGGATTTCGACAAGCCGCGCGATTTCGACGCGAGCGACTGGTGGTACCGCACGAGTTTCGCGGCTCCCGCACAGGGCGCCGGGTCGCGGGACGATGCCGTCTTGAGGCTGCTCAGGCTCGAGGGGCTCGCCACGGTGGCCGAGGTGTGGCTCAACGGCAAGAAAGTGCTCGATGCGGAGAACATGTTCCGCGCGTACGAGGTCGACGTCGGAGGCGAGCTCAGCGACGTGAATGATCTTGCGATCCGATTTCGCTCGCTGGCCAGCCTCGTCAAAGCGCGCCGCGGTCGGCCGCGCTGGCGCACCAAGCTCGTCGACAGCCAGCAGCTGCGCTGGTTTCGCACGACCCTGCTCGGCCGAATCCCCGGTTGGACGCCCCCCGTGGCCGCGGTGGGACCATGGCGCCCCGTCGTGCTCGAGACCCGCCGCCAAGTCAGCATCGAACGCGCGAGCGTGCGTGCGACACGCGACGGACGTGATGGCCGCGTCGTTGCGTCGTTCACGACGCGCGTCCTCGGCAAGGCTGCGCTCGAGTCCGCGCATCTTCGCGTGGGCAAGACGCGACAAGCGCTCGCACTAAAACGGGCGGGGGGCGCGGACGGCGCGTGGATCATCGAGGGGGAGGTACGAATCCCCGACGTCGAGCTCTGGTGGCCGCACACGCACGGCGCGCAACCGCTTTATCCCGCGACGCTCGACCTTCGCGTCGACCAAAACGACGTCGCATGCGACCTCGGAAAGATCGGTTTTCGCACGGTGGAACTGGTGACCGACGCGGGGGGCTTCGAAGTGCGGGTCAACGACGTGCCCGTCTTCTGTCGCGGCGCCTGCTGGACGACGACCGACGTCGTCACGCTCGACGGGCGGGGGGCCGGCGCTGCCGCGGCACTCGACACCGCCCGCGACGCCGGAATGAATACGATCCGCGCCGGCGGCACGATGGTCGTCGAAGCGGACGCCTTTTACGATGCCTGCGACGAGCGCGGGATCCTCGTTTGGCAGGATTTCATGTTCGCCAACATGGATTATCCGGCCGACGACGACGCCTTCCGCGCCAATGTCGAAGTCGAAGCGCGCCAGCTCTTGGACCGGCTCGAAGCGCGCCCGTCGCTCGCCATGCTGTGCGGCAACAGCGAGGTCGAGCAACAGGTCGCCATGCTCGGGCTTCCGCGCGAGCTCTGGAAGCCGAAGCTCTTCTACGAAACGCTCCCCGCGATCGCCCGCGAGCTGTGCCCGGGGGTTGCGTACGTTCCCTCGACGCCGACCGGGGGGACGCTCCCTTTCGACGTCGATACCGGCCTGTCGCACTACTACGGCGTGGGGGCGTACCTGCGCCCGCTCGAAGACGCTCGTCGCGCCGGGGTGCGCTTTACCTCCGAGTGCCTCGGTTTTTCCAACGTCCCCGAAGACGCCACCATCGAGCAGGTGCTGGGCTCCGGAGAATCTCCGTTTCATCATCCGCGCTGGAAGGCGCGCGTTCCGCGTGACTCGGGGCCGGGGTGGGACTTCGAAGACGTCCGCGATCACTACGTGCGTCTGCTCTTCGGCGTCGATCCGGCCGCCGTGCGTTACGCGGACACCGCGCGCTACCTCGCGCTCGGTCGGGTGACGACGGGCGAGGTGATGGCGCAAACGCTCCACGAGTGGCGACGCCCGGGCTCCAGCTGTCGCGGCGCGATCATCTGGTTTTATCGCGATCTCTGGCCGGGGGCGGGGTGGGGCGTCGTCGATTCGACGGGCACCCCCAAGGCGGCCTATTACTACGTCAAGCGCGCCATGAAGAGCATCGCGCTCTTCGCGACCGACGAGGGGGTCAACGGGCTCGATCTGCACGTCGTCAACGAAACGACGCGAGCCTTCGACGCCGAGGTTCGCCTCGCCCTCTATCGCGATGGCGAAGCGCCGGTCGCTTCGGGGAGCAAGGTAGAACGTGTTCTACCACGCGCCGGGACGACCGTGCGCGCGAGCTCGCTCCTCCCCGCGTTCTTCGACGTGACGTACGCCTATCGCTTCGGTCCGCCGGCACACGACGTGACGGTGGCGACGCTGGTCGACGTCGAAACGCAGACGGTGCTCGATCGGGCCTTCCATTTCCCGCGTGGTTTGGGGGCTTTGTCGCCGTGCGACTTGGGGCTCGAAGCAACCTTGATCGAAGCCGGCGTGGGGCGTTACACCGTCAAGGTGCGCACGCGTCGTTTCGCACTGGCTGTCGCGGTGAACGTGGAAGGGTGCATTGCGGACGACAACTATTTTCATCTCGCGCCCGGGGCCGAAAAAATCGTAACGCTCGTTCGCCAGAGGGGTCAAGGGCGCCCGCAAGGGTGGCTTTCCGCGCTCAATGGCCAGAGCCCCGTGAGGCTCGCGCTCGCCGAGAGCAAAGCTCTGGAGCGTGCGACATGAGCGTGACGCCCCCTGCCTTGGTCGTCGAAGAAGAGCGCGCGCCGCTCAGCGTTCCCCCCACCGAATGCCCGGCGCCGATGCCGATCGTGTTCGAAAGCCCCCACGGGCTGCTCGCGGGGTTTCATCACGTCGCGCGTCCGCCGGTCGCGCGCACGAGCACCGTCGTGCTCTGTCCTCCCCTCGGCTACGACGCGATGCTCACGCAGCGCACGTACCGCCATTTGGCCGAGCGGCTCAGCGCGCTCGGCTTTCACGTGCTGCGTTTCGACTACCACGGCACCGGCGATTCCACGGGGCGCCCGGAGGAGCCGAGCCGTCTCGCGGCGTGGATGGCGAGCATCGACGCGGCCATCGATCATTTGGCGGCGCGCACCGGGATTCGCAGCACGTGCTTGTTCGGGGTGCGCACCGGCGGCCTCTTGGCAGCCGTCACCGCCGATCGGCGCGAAGACGTCGCGACCCTCGTGCTGTGGGCGCCGGGACAAAATGGGCGCTCGTACGTACGCGAGTTTCGCGCCTTCAACACCGTCAAGGTGCGATCCGAGTCGAGCAACGGCGCGTCCGACAACGAAGACGAAGTCGTCGCGGGCTATTTCTTTTCGGCCGACACGCTGAACGCGCTGTCGCAGATCAATCTGCTTTCCGCCGGTTTCGGATCGCTCAAACACGCTCTGTTGCTTGGCCGCGACGATATGCCCGGCGCCGAGCCGCGACTCCTCGCGCACCTCGTGTCGAAAGGGGTGCAGGCGGAATATCCCACCGTGGCGGGGTACGCGGGCATGATGCGCGATGCGGAGTTCAGCACGCTGCCCGACGCGGCCCTCGGCTGCATCGTCGATTGGATGGCGGCGAAGCACCCGCCGTCGGCGATCCCGTCGACCACGGTGCCGGCGCTGCGCTCCGAGTCGCTCGTGACGTCGTGCCGGTCGGGGCAGGTCGTGCACGAGCGCGCGCTCGCCTACGACGACGCAGGGCGGCTCTTCGGCATCCTCGCCCAGCGCCCCGAGCCCGTCGGGCGCCGCGCGCGGACCGCCGTCCTGTTTCTCAACGTCGGCTCCAATCACCACGTGGGGCCGCATCGTATGTACGTGACGCTGAGCCGCGAACTTGCCGCGCTCGGCTACAGCGCGTTTCGATTCGACGTGGCGGGGCTCGGCGACAGCCGCCCTCATCCCGGCGCCAAGGAGAACCAGCTCTACTCGCGCGCCTCTGTCAACGACGTGCAGCAAGCGATAACGTTCCTCGTTCGCACCATCGAGGCCGAGCGGTTCGTGCTGTTCGGCATTTGCTCGGGCGCGTACCTCGCCTTTCATTCCACCGTTGCCGACCCGCGCGTGTCCGGCCAGATCCTCGTCAACCCGCAGACCTTCGAATGGCGGGAAGGGGATTCGCTCGAGCTCAAGATCAAAAAAGAGAGCTACAAGGCCACGCGGTTTTACCGCCAAGCCCTTTTCAAAAAGGACACCTGGGTCCGCCTCTATCACCAAGAGATCAACTTGCGCGGCATTGCCGACGAGCTCTACGACCGTTCGCGCCAGCAGCTCGTGTCGCGCGTTTCGCGGGCCCTTTCCATGTCGAATGGCGCCGGCCACGTGGCGCGCTCCTTCGTCGCGATTTCCGACCGCGGCACGCAATCGCTCCTCGTCTACAGCGGCAACGACGGCGGCATCGACGTCATCGAGGCACACCTCGGCACGGGGGGCGGTCGCATGCGACGTCGCAAGAACTTCCGCTTCGAGATCATCGACGGAGCCGATCACACGATTACACCGCCCGCCGCGCAGGAAGAGCTCGAACGGCTTTTGACCGCCTACATGTGTAGCGTCTTCACCTAGGCTCGAAATCGTCGACCGGTCCCGCCCCCTCGCGCAGCACGCGCGGGTAACCCTCGGTCAGATCGACGATCGACGTGGGCACGCTTCCTCCTACCCCCGCGTCGAGGACCATGGCGAGGCCCGGGAACTGATCGTCGATCTCGTGGGGATCGATGTAAGGCGGTTCGCCGTGCGGCGCAGCGGTCGTCGACATCATCGGCTTTTCCAGCGCGGAGAGGAGCGCCCGCACCACCGCGTGATCGGGAATGCGCACCCCGATGGTACGGCGCTTGGTCTGCACCATCTTGGGGACCTCGCGGGTGGCCTCGAGGATGAAGGTATAAGGGCCGGGGAGGTAGTGCTTGAGAATGCGAAAGGTGGCGTTTTCTACGATGGCGTAGCGGGCGACCGCGCTGAGATCGGGGCAGATGAGGGCCAGCTTCTGCGACTGATCCATGCCCTTGATCTGATAGAGCCGGTCGATCGCCTTCTTGTTGAAGAGATCGCACGCGATGCCGTAGACCGTGTCGGTCGGATAGCCGATCGCCGCACCCGCCTGCAGCGCCTCCACGGCGCGGCGGATCTTGCGAGGCTCCGGGTAAACCGGATTGACGGAAAGCAGCATGGCGCGCCGGGCGATTAGCGGATCTCGAGCCTTCGCTCAAGTTAGATCGATTCTCGGCCTGCGCAGGGAAACGGTAATCTCCGCGTTCGCCGGGCGCGGGGCCGATGATGAATAGCAGGTGTGGCGTTTTTGTCGCGTCTTCGTGGACCGCGACGAACCGTACGGGCTGGAACTACCCGGGATGGCGCTCGGCGCCGAGCGCCCGCCCGCGCCGAATCGGATTAGGCTAAATCGATTCTCAGCATACGCACGGTGCGAGCCGGTACGAACAGCAGGGTGCCGTCCTCGGGGCAATCGTAGCGAGCCTCATCGAAGAGGTCGGTCAGCGCTGCTCGACGGCGCAGGGAAACGGTGACCTCCGCGCTCGACGGCGCAGGGTTGACGATGAAGAGCACGCGCGGCGCTTTTGTGGCGTCTTCGTGAACCGTTACGAAGACGGAGCTCGGCTTGACGGCCCACACCGGCAGGTCGAGCGCGCCCACCGCAGCGTCAATTTGGGCGTTGATGGCGTCGCGGTCGACGCGCGGGTGCGGCCCGGTCATCGGCACCAGATCGAACCCCGATGCATCGAGCGGCTCGGCCAAGGGTCGCAAAGAGCCGTCGCGGACCGGCACGCGCGGTCCAATCGTGACCCGTGCCCCCTCGCCTTGGAGACGTCTGAGCTGAGCCCATAGCCCGGGATCGACGCCCCCCGCCGTCGGGCAAATGATCCAGCGCGCGCCCGTCAGCGACGGCACCGCCGTCTCGCTGTCGACATGAGCGAAAGCGACGCCGCGCGCCGTCAGCTCCTGTTCGAAAGCTTCGACGAATGCATCGACTTCGCTGGCCACGCGGCCCCCCAAGCCGAAATCTTCTTCATAACAAGTCTCGTGCGAGCCGCTCCCCAAGACCGCAAAGAGGGCGGGGGTGGCCGGGCTGAACGCATGCAGTGCGCGGTTGAGCCTCCGCTTGAGCGCCGAGTCGACGATGCGCACCGGGGCGCGGCGGAAGAGCTCGTGAAAGCGTACTTCGCGCAGCGCGCGACAGAGCTTGCCCCAAAAGGGGGCGCTCGGACCAGGGCGGCCGTGACGATCGATGGGCGCGCCGATCCAACGATCGCGATCGACGGCCATGTAGATGTTGAAGCCACGCAGACCGTACGCGAGCGCCGCCATCACGTTGAACTGATTGTCGACCTCTTCCGGAATGGGGAAGAAATAGGGCGGGAAACCGGCCCCCATCTCGCAAGCGAACGAGGGCTTGTCGAGCCCGTCCCCGCGCGTCGCGAATTCGGTCGTTCGCCGCTCGAGCAAGAGCCGCTCGGTCGGCGTTGCGCGGTGATAGTAGTCGAGCCCCACCAGGTCGACCGCCCGGCCGAGGTGCGCCGCCGACAGCGGCGTTGCCTCGTGCCCCATCGTCATGTTGTGAAACGTCGGGATCTCGCTCATCCCGCCCGCGACGAACGCCTTCTTCATGCGCGTGATCGAGCCGGCCACGAACCGCTCGTGAAACTCGGCCCAGTCGAGGTGGAACGTGAGCTCGTCGGCGCTCTCCGCGTCGAAAATCGTGGGCGGAACGATGCGATCGAAAGGATCGGCGCGCCGCCCGTAGGTCCGGGCGAGCTCCGCTTCGGTGCCGTATTTCTCGCGCAAGAACCCGCGATAGAGCGAGATCGCTTCCGGCCGATAATCCTGATCGTAAAGTCCGTCGCGGAAATAAAGCGCCCCCTCGTTGTCGATCTGGCAAAGGACGATGGGGCCTTGCGGATAACGCAGGGGCGCGAGCAGTGCGGCCACCTTGGCGAGCCACTTTTCGGCTTCTTCGAGAAAGGCGGCGCTCGCGTAGCTCGGCACCGGGAACCCCACCGGCACCATGGGGAGCATCACGGGATTGCCCTGCGGGGAGCGCGCCTGACAAGCGGGATCCCAGATGATCCGCTCCGGGATCCCGAAGTGGGTGAGCTCGGCGTTGACGTGCGGCCCCGGGCGCACGATGGCCAAGAGCCCGAGTTCGTGGACGAGCCGCAGAAATGCGACGACGTCGAGATGCTCGTGCTTTTCGCCGAAGTCCGTCTCGCCGGGCGCGATCTCGTGCTCGCCCCACGGGACGTACGTGTCGACGAGCCCCACGCCGAGTCGTTTCGTTTCGAGGAGCGCGTCTTTCCAGACGTCGCGATCGAGCCGCCAGTAGTGAACGCTGCCCGAGTAGAGCGGGACCGTGCGCCCATCGACGACGATGCCGCCGCGATTAAAGCCGACGCGATTCACGGCACTTCAATGACCGAGAACACGGTTCAGGAGCTCGCCGAGGATACGCATGTCGGGGTCGTCGTCGAGACGCGCGACCGCGGCGCGCGCCTTCGCAATGGTGGGCTCTACGAAAGGGAGGAACGACGGGTTGTGGTGCGTTCGATCGATGAAGATGAAGCGACCCGCGTCCTTTAGCTTGCGCTGCACCGTGACCCAATCGAACTCGCGGCCGAGCAGCGTGCGCTCGGCCGCGCCGAGCCCGGCATTCTCGGCGTACTCGTCGAGCCGCTCGTCGATGAACCCAGGGTCGAATTCTTGGTAGCTGTCGGAAAGCAGGGCAACGAGGTCGTACACGCACGGCCCGAGCAGCGCGTCTTGAAAGTCGATCCAAGCGAGGTCGAAAGGCTCCCCTTCTGCGGGGACGACCATGAGGTTGCGGCTCTGGTAATCGCGGTGCACGAAGCCGCGCGGCCACGCCGCGATCCGCGCGGCCAAGCGCTCGGCCACGGATTCGAAGGTTGCGCGATCGGCGGCCGAGATGGCGATCCCTCGCGCCGTGACGCCCCACTCCAGAAAATGGTCGAGCTCCCAGCGCAAAAGGTCGTGATCGAACGCGCGCGTGCGGACGATGCAGCCGTCGGGCAGCTCGCGCAGGCGCTGTTGGGCCCGAGCGAGGTCGCGCACCGCGCGGCGGTAGAGGTCGCGCTTTTTCTCGGGGTGCTTGACGAGGTAGTTGGCGAGCGTGTCGTCGCCCAGATCTTCGACCACGAGCCAACCTTGGTCGCTGCCATCGGCGAATAACGCCGGTACCCGGATGCCACGATCGGACAGGAGTTCGCGCACTTCGAGAAAGGGTGAACGCACGTGGCGCCCGTCTTTGTGAATTTCGTGCGACGGCGCGCCGGGGGTGAACATGGCGACGGCGCGTGGGCCGCTTTTCCCTAGCGAGATACGGAAAAATCGGCGTGTCGATGCGCCCCCCTTCATCGGGGCGGGGTCGAGCTCGGCCGCGTCCGGATACTCGCGGCGGACGAGCTCCAAGAGGTACGTCCACGAGGGTTCGCGCACGGTCCCCCTACGTGCCCCGCTTGTTCCGGCGCTCGCCGACCACCATCACCTGTGCTCCGAGCCACAGCCAGGCGAGCTTGGGTTCGAGCGGACGCAACGGAGCGAGCGCACGGGGAAAGAAAACGATGTAGTCGAGCCGCGTGTCCGAAAATCCCCCGCTCGCGATCAGGCGTTTCGCCTCCCACGGCCAAAGCAAGATGGCATCGTCGTCGAAAGCGCACGCGTTCACTGCGCGCCGGGTCAGCGGGTTCAGCGGATTGTGCTCAAAAACGACCAATTTTCCGCCGGGCGCCAGCTTGTCGTGCAGCTGGGCCACGAGCTCTGGCCGCTCGGAGGGCGGAACATGGTGTAGTACGCCGGCGACGACGATCGCTTCGAACCTCGCGTTCGGCAGGTCGTCCGCCGACTCGTGAAACGTGGCGCCCGGCGCGCGCCGGCGCGCGACCTCCAGGCTTTTTTTCGAGAGATCGAAGGCGTGCACGTCCGTGTACGCCGTGACGAGCTGCTCGGTCAGGTTGCCGATGCCGCAGCCATAGTCGAGTACGGCGCCCTGTCGGGAGAGACCGAGGCGCTGTAAGCAGCCCAGCTTGTAGCGCGCGAAATACTCGGTGGACTCGCCGCTGGCGGTGATGCTCTCGGCGTGAAGGGCGTCGTAGTTCGACGCACAATCATCGAATTTGGCCGGTGCAGGCGGCTCGAGTGTGCTCATTCGCAGGCCCGGGCACGATAGCAGGGGCGATAGCAAAAGTCGCGCCGCCAGCGCCGTTCCCGCGGCTCCTCGTGGGAACTTCGCGCCCACGCTCGCGGTGCTGCGAGATAACTGATAAGACCCCGGCCGATGGCGAAAGGGTTGACGGCGTGGCTTGCCCGCAAGGTGCGCTACCACCGGGCAGAGACGGCGCTCGGCGCGGTCGCCATCGCGCTCGCCGCCTACGTCATCGTCTATCCCTTTACGGTCGGCGTTTTTCCCCCCATCACCGATCTCCCCTTCCACGCGGCGGAAACGTCCATCCTCCGCCACTACACCGACCCCGACTTTCACTTTCGCGAACAGTTCTCGCTCAACCTGTTCGATGCCCCCTACGTGTCGATGTACCTCGTGGGGGTCTTCTTTTCGTGGCTATTTCCCATCGTCACGGCGACGAAGGCGATGACGATCGCGATGCTCGCGCTCATGCCCGTCGGGCTCGCGATCATGTTCCGCGGCATGAAGAAGAGCCCGCTCTGGGGGTTGCTCGGGCTCGGTCTCGTGTGGTGCACGCTCACGCACTGGGGTTTCTTGAATTTCATGGGAGCCATCGGGCTCTTCGCGATGACCGTGGGATTCACGTTGCTCGCGCTCGATCGCCCGACGCGCCTCGTGACGATCGGGCTCACCGCGTCGCTTCTCGCCGTCTTCTTCACGCACGTGTACCGCTTCCCCTTCGCCGTCGCGGCCGTCATCGGCACGACCGTGGTCATGTACCCCGCCACGCGCCGCATCCGCCCGGTGATCGTGCCGCTCGCCGTCGCGCTCGGCGTGTTCGGCATCTGGCGCGTGTTCCGCCGTGCGACGCTGAGCTCCACTCCCGAAGGCCTGGGCGTGCATTGGGAACGGGTGCACGAGATCCCCGGGCATCTCTTCGGAAGCTACTTGGGGCCGACCGAGCTCGAGCTCGCGACGCGCATGATGTGGGTCACGGTCGGCTTGTTCGTCGTGTCGACTGTTCTCTTCCTCGCGCAAGGGCGCTGGCGCAAACGCGGTCGGCGCGCGACGTGGTGGGGCATCGGCGTGACGTTCGTCCCGCTCGCCATCGCCGCGGTGACGTGGGCTGTTACTTCGTGCTGCCCATGAACATCGGCGTCTGGTGGTTCGTCTACCCGCGCGAGATCGTGACCGCGGCGTTCATCGTGGTGGGTGTCTTTCCGGACATGCAGAGGCAGTGGTGGCTCAAAGTCCCCCTGCTCGGCGCGATGGGC
>Ga0111538_10005517_pt1 | contig 17272 bp, 9 predicted proteins | sample SoiMethybrSBSTD1_FD_79669 | JGI IMG/M metagenome (GOLD analysis project Ga0111538, IMG submission 79669) | Bulk soil microbial communities from a Populus tree surrounding site in Tennessee, USA - Soil MetaG P. TD hybrid SBSTD1 (version 2)... | ecosystem: Environmental > Terrestrial > Soil > Tree...
ACCGTTCACTCGCGCGTGCGCCTCGTCCACGGCAGACGTGACAGGCGTGCGTTCGAGCTCTTCGAATGACGTGCTCGGAATCCCCTCCGGCGCCGAGCTCGACACGACGACTTCGACACCCGCAGGAAGCACCGCACGCAGCGCGCGCTCGAACGCGGCCCCATTGGCCGCAAATATCAGCCCCGGCTCCATCCGATCGAAGACGCGCTTCAGCGCTGCGCAGTCAGACGCCTGCAGGGAGTACGCGGGCGCGACCGGCGCGTAAATAACGCCGCTGTACAAGGCACCGAGCGCCAGCAGCCCGTGCTCGATGCTGTTGCCGGAGAGGATCAGAATGGGCCGGTCGGACGAAAGCTTGCGATTGAGGAGCGCCTGCGCGATCGACCGTACGCGTCCGAGCGCATCCGCAAATGTCAGATGCCGCCAATCGCCGGCCGGTGTCCGCTGCGCCAGAAACGTGCGCTGTGGTGCGACCTGCGCCCAGTGCTCGAGCCGCTCCGTGAGTTTCTCGGGATAGGGACCGAGCGGCATCGGCGAGTGCATGTAGATCGCACCGTTGGCGGCACGACGCACGAGTGCGTCGCTGGGCGCGATGCGGACCGGTCTCATACGCGCGCTCCCGCGTCGAGCTCACGGAATGTGCGCCCCTCGCGTGCGAGCCGCTCCAGCAACGGCGCCGGCGCCCATCGTGCTCCCAGCTCGCGATGGAACTGCGACACGCGCGCGTAGATCTTGTCGAGACCAACCCGGTCCGCATAGAACATCGGGCCGCCGCGGTACGCGGGAAAACCGTAGCCGTTGACGTAGATCACATCGATATCCGCGGCCCGCATCGCGACGCCCTCGTCGAGCACCCGCGCGCCTTCATTGATCAGCGCGTACATCGTCCGATCGAAGATCTCCTCGTCCGAGATCGTGCGCCGCCGAATGCCTCCTTCGGTGGCCACGCGTTCGATGATCTGCAGCACCTCCGGATCGGGGATGGGCTTCCGGTCACCCGCCTCATAGCGGTACCACCCCTTGCCGGTCTTCTGTCCGAGTCGGTTCATCTCGACGAGCACGTCGGACACGAGCGGTTTGCGCGCTCCGGGGGCGTCGAACTGCCCCACCTCGTGTCGCACGCGCCAGGCGACATCGAGCCCGCCGAGATCGTCCACGGCGAAGATGCCCATCGCCATGCCCCAGTCGGTGAGCACCCGATCGACCCGCTCCGGTGTGGCGCCTTCTTCCGCGAGGAACTGCGCCTCGTACATATAGGGGAACATCATGCGATTGCCGACGAACCCGAAGGCATTGCGCACCACCACGCCAACTTTGCCCAGCCGCTTCGCAATCGCAAGCGCCGTGACGAGCATTTCGGGCGAGCTGTCGCGACCACGAACGATCTCGACGAGCCGCATCACGTGGGCTGGACTGAAGAAATGCAACCCGACGACCGATCCGGGTCGCGTCGTGGCCGCGGCGATCGCATCGATGTCGAGCGTTGACGTGTTCGTCGCGAGCACAGCGCCGGGCTTCGCGACACGATCGAGCGCGGCGAATACCTCCTGCTTCAGCGACATGCTCTCGAACACCGCTTCGATGACGAGATCCGCAGCGCCAAACGTGTCGTAGCCGACGGCTCCAGTGATCGAGGCGAGACGTTGCTCGACAGCGTCTGCTGTCAGCCGGCCACGCTTGATTGACGAATCGTAATTGCGACGAATCGTCGCCAGCCCCGCATCGACCCGTTCCTGGCTGACGTCGCTCAGCACGATGTCCATTCCGGCGTTGGCGCAGGCCATTGCGATGGTGCTGCCCATCGTCCCGGCACCGACGATGGCGACGGTGTTGATCGCGAGAGGACGGACTTCGCGCGGAAGATCGAGCACTTTCGACACCCCGCGCTCCGCCAGGAACGCGTGCACCAGTGCCTTGCACGGCTCGGAGCGCACGCAGTCGGTAAAGAGCTCGCGCTCGCGCCGACAGCCTTCGTCAAATGGCAGCGTCGCCGCGGCGTCGATCGCATCGACCGCTTTCAGCGGTGCGATTTGATGGCGCCGAGTCTTCCGTGCGTGCTGACGTCCGGCCTCGAAGAGCGGCGCGTTGACCTCGGGCGTGCCGAGCTTGTCTCTGCGATCACGCGTCTTCACAAGAGAACCGCTCGACGCCTTCTCGCGTGCAAATGCAATCGCCTCGGTCTTCAAATCGCCATCGACGAGGCGATCGATGAGGCCGGCGGCGAGCGCGTCGGCTGCCGGGATCAAGCGACCCGATACGCACATATCAATCGCGCGCTCGACGCCGACCAGTCGCGGGAGACGCTGTGTGCCCTCGGCGCCGGGAATGATCCCCAGATTCACCTCGGGCTGACCGAGACGCGCGTCGCGCGTCGCGACGCGGTAATGTCCCGCCATCGCCAGCTCCACGCCGCCACCAAGTGCAGTGCCGTGAATCGCCATGACCACCGGCTTCGGCAGATCCTCGATCTGGCCCAGCAGGCCGTGCATCTCGGGAAGACTCGCCCGCTCGTCCCACGCGGCGCGCTCGAGCTCGTTGATGTCGGCGCCGGCAACAAAGGTCCTGCCTGCTCCAATGAGCACGACCGCACGCACGCTCGCGTCGCGCGCCAGCTGTTCGAACGCGTCCGCGAGCCCTTCGGGAACACCGGCGCTCAGGGCGTTGACGGGAGGGTTGTCGATGGTAATGACGGCGACGTCACCGGACGTCGAGACGGTCACTCGGTCGCTGGTCGGCACGTCACCGATCGTATAGGTGGCAACTCCCAATCTCCAACTCCCGGCTGCCAAACGCTCGTCAAGGCGTGGAAGATTTGATTGGAATTTGGGAGGTGGAATTCGGGAGTCGAAGCAGCCTAGCCAAAGTTCTCAGCGAAGACAGGCAGCGAAGGCGGGGATTTGACACGCGGCCCCCACGCTCGTGCTGATGCATGCCTTCTGGAAGTTCGAAGGCGGTGAAGCACAAGCCCAGATCGCGAACTTCCTTCGCAACCTTTCACTGCTCGGCGGTGCACTCCTTGTCACTCATTTTGGCGCCGGGCCTTACAGCGTCGATAACAGGCGGCGACGTTAGATTAAGATGCGGCGCGGACGTTCTGCCCTCGCCAGACATCTGGCGACACGCGCGGAGCGCTGACCATCCCATGCACACAATGGCAAAACGCGTCGCGATATTCGTGTGGTTCGTGGTGACCGCACTGCCTGTGTACGGGGCGACGATCGTCGACGACTTCTCGACGATGCCCGTCGGCACGTGTATCGATGATGGAAGCGCGATTGGTTCGTGGCTGTTCGTCTACGACGGCTATGGCTGCAACGCGTTCGTCGCGCCGGCGGGAAACAAGATCCTGCTGGAACAACCCGAGGTCTCCACGCAACCATACGAGACGCACGGCAGCCTCGTCGTCGGTCCGGCCACGACAGGTGACGTCACGGTGCAGGCCGATATGGCGACGTCGCGACAGTTGCGGACCGGAAGCGCGCCGAATGCGTGGGAAGTCGGCTGGCTGCTGTGGCATTACACCGACGATCTGCACTTCTACTACGCGATCCTCAAACCGAATGGTTGGGAGATTGGCAAGGAGGATCCGGCGTATCCGGGCGCGCAGCGATTCCTCGCGACCGGATCATCGCCGCAGTTTCCGCTCGGCCCGTGGTATCGCGTGCGCGTGGTGCAGAGCGGCGGGACGATCCAGTTGTTCGTGAACGATCTGCTGATCACGACCGTGGTCGATAACGACTCGCCATACACCGGCGGGAGGATCGGTCTCTACACCGAGGACGCCGAGAGTTACTTCGACAACGTCGTCATCACGAGCGTCGGCAAGGGGAAGAAGCGGCGGTAGGGCGATAAGAAGCGGGCCGGCAACCTCGCCGAAATGCCGTCCGTCTAAGCGGCATGCCTGTCTCGCATGACGCCCGTCACGCCGTTCGTCTGATCCGCAAGGCGCCCTGGTTCACTGCGTCCGCGGTCGCGGTGCTGGGCCTCGGAATCGGGGTCACGACGGCCGTCTTCAGCCTGGTCGATGCCGCTCTCCTTCGACCGTTACCGTTCCGCGATGCCCACCAGCTCGTCATGCTGTGGGAACGGTCAGAGCAGAATCCGCGAACCCTGGTCGCGCTGCCGACATTCGTCGACTGGCGCGATTCGGCGAGGAGCTTCAGTGGCCTGGCCGCGAGCGCCGGGATCATTCAAATTCCGATTGCTCGGGGCGCCGACGAGTTGCCCGAGACCGCAGCACTCGAGAGTGTGACGCCGTCATTCTTCACCGTTCTTGGCGTGGTGCCGCTCGTCGGCCGCCTGCCAGACGAGAGGAACATCTTTTTTCCCGGCCAATCCGACGGCGGAATCGTCCTCGGCGAACGACTGTGGCGGACTCGCTTCGGAGCGGATCCGTCGATCGTCGGACAGACCATCCGCATCGCGTCACCACCTCGTCCGGTGCCCGTGCTCGGAGTGCTCCCGGCTGATTTCCAGCCCCTTGGCGCGACCGATCTCTGGGAAGTCATCAGCGTCGATGGAGGCAACAACGAGGGACGCCGCACGCGTGTGTTACGAGCGTTCGGCAGAATGAAACCAGGGACGACGCTGGACCAGGCGCGCGCCGAGATGACGGTGATCGCACGAAACATCGAGACTGCCAGTCCAGCCACCAACCGGGGATGGGGCGTGACGATTCAGCCGATGCAGGAGGCGATCGTCGGCGCCGACCTCCGAACGACATCGCTCGTGCTCGGTGGCGTGGTGCTGTTCGTGCTGCTGCTGGCGTGTGCCAACATCGCGAACCTGATCCTGGCCCGCGGCGTCGGGCGCACCCGCGAACTGGCGGTCCGCGCCGCTCTTGGCGGCACGCGGTTCCGCATCGCGCAGCAACTCGTCGTGGAATGTCTGTTCCTTGGCGTGCTTGGAGGTGTCGCCGGCGTCGGCGTGGCATCGGCGCTCGTGCGCGCAGCGCCGTCCTTCATTCCGCCGCAGACGATTCCCTCGTCCATCGTGCTCGTGCTCGATTGGCGTCTGGCCGTGTTTGCATCGGTGGTCACCGTATCGACCGCGCTTTTGTTCGGGCTCGCCCCGGCGTGGCAGGCGACCCGTCTTGCGCTCGTCGAAGCACTGACCGTCGGCGGGCGAGGTTCATCCGATGGTACCGGCCGCGTACGGCAGGCTCTGGTCGTGGCCGAGGTCGCCATCGCGCTGTTATTGGTGACGGGTGCGGGCCTGTTTCTGCGCACGCTCGCCTCGCTGGACAACGTCGACGCGGGCTATCGCGCGGACAACGTCGTGACGATGAACGTCCGGCTGCCGTTTCGACGGCTCGTCATGGCGAAGCCTGGTGAGCTCGAAACGTACTGGCGTTCCATCGAACGGGAAGTCGCGTCGATCCCTGCCGTCCGTGCGGCGTCGCTCGGCCTCGACCTGCCGCTTGCGGGTGCGTCCATGAATCCGCCGTTCGATATCGTCGGACGGCCCGCCGTCGATCCGGCCAACCGACCGTCGGCGCATTACCAGATCGTCGGTCCGCGGTATTTCGACGCGCTCGGCATTCAAATCGTGACCGGCCGGGGGTTCACCGAGAGGGATACCGAGACCGCGGGACCGGTCTGCGTTGTCAGCGACGCATTCGCGCGAAGGTTTCTGGCGGGACAGAATCCGATTGGCGCACGCATCGCGATTGCCGTCCCGGGGATGCGGCCCCTCACGGTCGCGCGGGAGATCGTCGGCATCGTCCGGCAGGTCAAGACCAGGCCCGACGAGCCGACCGATAGCGTCTATCAGGTCTACGTGCCCGCGGCGCAGAGTCCATGGGTCCAGGCCAGCCTGATCGTGCGCACGACGGCAGCGCCGCTGCGGATGGTGGAGCAGGTGAAGCGGGCGATCGCGCGGGTCGATCCGACTCAGGCTGTCTCGCAGGTGCGAACGATGGAGCAGGTGGCCGCGCAGTCTACAGCGCGACCGCGTCTGCGCACACAGGTGGTGGCGGCCTTTGCCATCCTGTCGATGATGCTTGCCGCGTCGGGCATCTTCAGCGTCCTGATGTTCACCGTGCAGCAGCGTGCGCGCGAGTTCAGCGTCAGGCTTGCTGTGGGCGCGACTGCGTCGGATCTCCTGCGTCTGGTACTCGGCGGCGGGCTGAAGCTGACGGCACTTGGCGTGGCGATTGGCGTGGCCGCGTCGGCGGCGCTCACGCGATCGCTGACATCGCTGCTCTTCGGCGTTCAGCCGCTCGATCCGCTGACGTTCGTGGTGGCGCCGCTGGTGCTGATGAGCATCGCGCTGCTGTCGTGCCTCGTGCCGGCGCTTCGCGCGCTGCGCGCAGATCCGATCGCCGCGCTTCGCGCCGAATGACCCATTTCCCCTTCTTCGAGGACCAACGGATGTTCACGGACGAATTGGTCGGCCGCGTGCTCCCCTGTCGCCAATCCTCGATAACGACTCGCCGTACACCGGCGGGTCGCATCCGTCTATACGGAGGACTCCGAGTCCCACTTCGATAACGTCGTCATCACGACGGCGTGCTTCATCTTTTCTGCCCACGCTCGCGGTGTCGCCCATGGCTCGGCATCGGCCTCGACGGGATCCGCGCCTCGCTCGAGAAACAGTGTGACCAGCTCCAGCCGGCCCCAGCGGGAGGCCCATCCGAGCGGTGTGCTCTTCAGCAGATCGTCACGAAGATCGAGTCGCCCGCCGGCATCGAGCACGATCGTGGCGAGCGCGACCCGTTCCTCGGCAGTCGACGTCTTGCGCGGCCAGTCGGCGCAGATGTCGTGGAGGATCGTGCGTCCGTACGGTCCGGGCGCGTTCGCCCCCGCGCGCTCCACTATCAACTGGAAGCACTCCAGGTAACGATCGCGATCGCCGGCGGCGTGCGTGCCGAGCGGCCGCATCAGATTCCAGTGCCAGCGCCCGTCGCCCGGCGGCCAATCGAGATGCTCCAGCGCGAGCCGAACGATGTCCGGTCGTCCGCCGTCCGCACCGGTGTCGAGCAGACGTGCGGCGACCGTTTCACCGTCGGGCGCGGTCCGCGGCCGTAGTCGTCCGGCGGCCTCATCAGCCAGCATCTCCCGCGCCTGGTCGATCAGCCCGAAGTATCCGGCGACGAGGGCGTCGGCGAATCCGCCGTAGCGTTCGAGAACCGCAATGACGTCCTGCTTCCCACGCTGGTAGGCCTCGAACATCGGCGTGGATGCCGCGTAAATCGACGGATTGGGATCCGCTCCGCGCTTCACCAGGATTTCGGCAAGATCCGCCCTCCCGGCAATCGCGCACGTGCGCAGCGGTTCTCCCCACGAGTAGACGACGTCGTCGAGATCGTCCAGACGACGACGGTGGTCGGGATCGCAGCCGAGATCGAGCAGCAGCGTCAGCATGTCCGCGCGGCCGCTAATGACGGCGCGTGCCACCAGCCCATATGGTCCTGGCGGATCGGTCAGCGCTCCCTCTGCGTGGCGGGCTCGCAGCCAGTCCGCATCGCCATGCGTGATCGCGGCGCCCGCGGTCATCGTCGCGCCGTGCGAGATGAGGAGCTCCGTCATCGCCGCGGCCTTCGCAGCCGTGAAATTCCTGCGATAGCGGCCGACCAGCTCCAGTGGCGTCCACAAGGAGGGCTCATACGCGTTCACGTCGGCGCCGTGATCGATCAACCATCGCGCGACGTCGACGAACAGCATCAGCGACACCTGGTGCAGCATCGTCCAGCCGTCGCCCTTGTGCGCGCGAATCAACCGCGGATCTTCCTCGAGGCACGAAAGCACCGTCGCTTCGTCGTTCCCATCCGTCATCGCCGGAATCAAGCGCGCCATCACCGGAGCGCTCATGTCGATGTCCGGCGCCTCGGCCGCCCGATTGGGATGCCGCGCGGCTTCCTCGACGCTCCGGCGTTGTAACGCCTCGTTGATGATCGCGACGATCCCGTCGTAGCCGCGATCTGTCGCGATCGTCAGCGCGCTGGTCGCAGAGCGATGCGGCCAGATCCCTTTGAACGGATCGGCGCCGTGCTCCATCAGCACGCGCACGATCTCGGGGTTGTTGTCGAGCACCGCGTAGTGCAGCGCGCGATGTTCGTTGTGCTCCGACATGTCCATGTGCGCGAGCTCGGGGCGTGCGGCGAGCATGGCCCGAACCTTGCCGATATCGCCCGCGCGGACAGCGTCCGCCAGACCGGCAACCGTCACGCCGTCCACGTACGCTTTCAGCTTGGGCCAGCTGTCGAATCCATATGCGCGGGCTATCACGAGTTGCGCGTCATGGAGCGCGAACGTCGCCGGGTCGGCGTCACGGTAGTGCGCAGTCACTTCCGCCGTGATCGCTGGCTCGCCGGCTCGGAAGGCTGCCAGCAACTCTTTCGCTTGCCGCTTCAACTGATCGAGATCGGGGTGCTCGCGAAGGGTACGAGTTGGAAGCGATCGGGAAGGCATGATGAGCTCCTTTCCTGGCTGCGCGTACGCGTCAGCCGCTCATGCCCGGTGTCCGCTCGCTCGGGCGGAAAAGAGTTCATCGCACGTCACTGACGATCGTTCAGGTGGACGCAGTCCTTCCCGCGGACACGGGAGCGCCCTGGTGCGCGGCAGGCAGGATAGCCGTTGGGAACCAGGCAGGCAAGCTTTCGCTCGCGGTCACGATGAACTGGAGCTCCGGATTGAATCCGTGAGCGGGGTCGTGGCCTACCAGCGCACCCCGACGCTGAGGAACAGTCCGTTCCGATCGGGCAGGTACGTCTCGAGCGTGTCCTGATACTCGATGCCGATCGAGAGCTTGTGTGGATCGGCGTTGTAGCGCGTGCCGCCGTACCACACGTTCCAGCGCGCGCCGATACCGCCGCGGACGTCGCGATCCGTGCTGACGCCGGCGTTTCTCACACCAGTGGTCTGCACGTGCGCGTACGGCTCGACGCTGTGGCCCGACGCGAGCTTCTTGTGATAGCTCGCGCGATAGTCGGCCGTGGCCGCACCGTATTTCGTCTTGAAGTACTGGGCGACGTCCAGATACAGGTTCTGTGCGAACCAGCCACCGCCTGCGGCGTGCCAGTCGTCGCTGTGATGTCCGCCGTTGAACAGCGACGCGCTCGCGCGAGCAAGCGTGTCCGGCCGCGCCGGGCCATCGAGCCTGGTCTGCTGTTCGACCGCGACGTAGAACACCTGTTGACGAAGCGGCTTCCAGCGCAGACCGACGCCCACGGTGCGGTTCTGCACGGGCACCGGGCGCCGCTCGATTCCGCTGTCACCGATCAGGCGCGCATAGGCGGCGATGGTCTTGCCGTCGTGAATCGACGCGCGACCGAGACGGACCTCGCCTTCAATCTGCGAATAGCTGCGGAACCCGTCACCCGCGCGAGAGGCGCTGGTGCCGGTCCCGACGCGAGTGCCGCTCCAGCCGTCGGCGCTGATCGTGACGCGGCGACCGAGATCCTCGTGCAGCCGCTTCAATCCAAACTGCTTCTGCGCATCCGGTGCGCCCTCGCCGCGACCCTGATACGCATCGAGCACGTGCTCGGCATAGCGTCGTGCCTGCGGGTTATGGGTCAGCCGCTGCTCGATGTAGACGAGCTGCTCGGCCGCGGCGATGTTGCGCTGATCGGCCTGCCACGCACGCTCGAACGCGCGCTCCGCCATGAGCACGTTGCCGGTTCGCCAATAGAGGAACCCGAGCTCGCTCTGAATGCTGATGTTGCCGGGGTCGAGCGCCGCCGCACGCTCGAAGGCGAGCCGTGCGTCGTTGTCGCGACCCATGCGCTCGAGCGCGTACCCGAGCTCCGCCTGCACGGCGGCATTTTTCAGATCGATCGTGGCCGCCTGACGGAGCCACTGCACCTGCTGCGAGGCGTCGTTCGACAATCGCACGAGCCGCATGTAGTCGTCGACACTCGGGCGCACCGCCACTGACTGCTCGAAGGCCGCGCGTGCATCGTCGGTACGGCCGGCAGCGTCGGCGCTGCGCGCTCGAAGCGACCAGTATCGGTAATCAGGCATGCCGCCGCGATCGCGATAGTGCTCGAGCCACTCGCAGGCCTGCTGGGGCTCGCCCGCGACGAATGCGGTCGTTGCGGCGGCAATCAGGTCGTCGATCGCGAATTCGTCAGGAGTCACGCGACGCCACGCATCCAGCGCCAACAGGTACTCGCCCGTTGCGTACGCCTGATAGCCGAGCGCGCGCGACGCGCGTCCACCGGGCCGCATCGATTGCGCCTGTGCATACGCGTCGAGCGCCACGAATGGCAGCCCGGCCATCGTGCAGTCGCCCAGCCGCATCCAATCGTCATAGCCGTATTCCGATGACAGATCGCTGAGCACGGTGCGCACCACCGCGCAGTCGTTCTTCGTCGCCCAGAACGCCGCCTGACGGCTGCGCAGCGCCGGCGTGTCGAGCGGCTCACGCAGACGAGCGAGCGTGGATCCGTTCGCCGGACCGTTGCTGGCGAGCAAGGCCAGCCGCTGCACCAGCAGATCGCGTTCGGCGGCGGAACGATCCGCAAACGGATACGCCTGCGATAGCAGCGTGGTCGCCTGCTCCGTACCACCCGCGTCCATCAATCGATACGTCAGCTCGTCGAGTAATGTCGCGCCGCCAGCGTTGTCGTGCAGCACGCGATCCGCGTGTACACGCGCCTCGTCGAACCTCTTTGCCTCCACCGCCGCGCCAAATCGCGCGAGCGCGTCCTCGACAGGCGTCGTGACGACGGCCTCGGCCCGCGCTGCGGCTCGCGAGCCGGGACGCTTCGGCGAAGTCCGCGCCACCACGGCCGATGGAGCCGGGGGTTTCGCGATGGGCTCGACGCCGCTCTCGGCCGCGACGGGTTGTTCGTTCACGTTCGATGACGTGCCACTCGATCCCGGTACTGCCGGCTGCCGCGGTCCAATCGCCGCAAGCGCTTCGTGGAGTCGGGCGTCACCAGGACTGTGCGACAGCCGATCGCGAAGCACCGTTTCGGCGCGGGCGCTCTCGCCGAATCTGCGATACGCGGCCGCGAGATGAAGGGCGACGACTGTGCTGTCGGGTGCGAGCGCGCGGGCCTGTTCCAGCTCCGCCACTGCGCGCGTCCGCTCGCCGCGCTGCACCGACTCCCACCCCTTCTGAAGATGCGGATAGACGAGCGACCGGCGATATCCGGACAACTCTTGCGCGAGCTCCTCTGGCTGAGCGGGTCTTACCAGCGATTGCGCCGATGCGACCGTACTCGCCGCAAGGAGGAATGCCAGCGTTCTCGTTAGTACCTTCATACCGCTTTCGCCTCCACCGCGCCGAGCCACGGCTTGCGCACGCCCGCCCTCTCGAGCAGCGCCTCCATCGAGCTTTGCAGCGACGACTGCAGCGCGAGTGCTTCGTGCAGGACTTCGCGCGAGATGATGCCTTCCGACACGAGGTACTCCCCGAGACCGCTTGCCGTTCTCTCGTGTCGCAACAGCGACGATCGAAGCGCCGCGCCATCGAGGTGTCCAAGCGACGTGAGGACGTCCGCGAGCAGCACCTGACGCGAGACGAACTCCTTCCACAGGACGTCAGCCCGGGTACGCGGCAGACGTCCGGACGCAACCACGGCGTCGAGCATCGCGCGCGGGTCTTCCGTCCTGAGCCGTGCGTACCAGTGCCGCAGTCCGACGGTGACCTGCCCCTTCGGCGCGATCACGTAGCGGATGGATCGATCGAGCTTGCGCGCCAGCGCCGCCGTCGCCACGGGATCGAGATCGCTTTCGCTGGCAACAACGAGCGTCCCTCCCTCTTCACGCAGCGGCAGGATCGCGTAGTGCAGGGCGAGCTCCGCCGGGACCTGTTCAATCAGTCGAGCGGGTACCTGGAACGCATCGACCGATTCCCATTCCACACCGCTCTGCACGGCAACGGCGGCCGCCAGCTGCTCGCTCGTAATCCAGTTGCCGTGAACGAGCGCGCTTCCAAGCTTCAGACCGCGGCGCGGAGCCGCCAGTGCGGCGTTGAGCACATCTTCACGGAGCGATCCCTGCTCGATCAGAATCTGACCGAGCGGCCGGCGCGCGCGATTCGGCTCGCCCAGCACCGGGAAGTCGTGCGTCGTCTTGTCCCATGCCACGCGGCGAACGTCGCCGTAACGCACGATCTGGACGATGGCGCGGCAGTTGGCGAGGAAGTTGACCAGGTTTCCCCAGAACAGACGCGGGATCGAGAGCACGCCCTCGAAGAGGCCGTAGTACCCGGTGACGAAATACATCCGCTGCGCCATCCGGTTCAGCATCAGCAGGAGGTTGGCAAACAGCAGCAGCGTCAGCCAGCGATCGCCCTCGAAGATGGCGATGAACTGATACGGGTCGTCAGCCAGCTTCGAATAGATCCACAGTCCCACCAGCTGCAGGAACACGAGGCTCGCGAGGAAGCTGACGAAGTTGACGAGACCGCCTTTGCGATCGCGCCACAGGAAGTAGTCCATCGCGAGATCGCTCGTCCAGCGATGGTTGCGGAAGCCCTGGAAGACGATGCCGATGATCCAGCGCGACTTCTGGCGGACGGCGGCCTTCAGCGTGTTCGGGAAGAACTCGCGGACGCACACCACGCTGGCGTCGTGCGAGATCTTGCCCCATGAGTCGCGGCCCGTCTCGGCGCCCTTCACCGGGAAGCGCACGAAGATCTCCGACATGCCCTTCGCGCGCAGGCGGAACCCGATGTCGTAGTCCTCGGTGAGACTCTGCACGTCGAAGGCGATGCCATCGCCGTCGGCGAGGAGCGCCATCACGGCGCGACGGCTGAAACAGGAGCCGACGCCGGCGCTCGGCACCTGACCCGCGAGCGCTTCGCGCACGAGGATGTCCTTGCCGTGGACTTCGGCGAATTCATCCATGTAATGCGCGCTCGTGAAGTCGAACCACTTGCGCTCGAACGGATAGACCGGCAGCTGAATCAGGTCCTTGCGATCGACCAGATAGTTGAACAGCCGCAGTTCCATCTCCGAGATGACGTCTTCGGCATCGTGGAGGATGAAGCCCGCGAACTCGACTTTCGCGCGGTTCTCGAACTGCAGGATCGCGTCGAGCACGTTGTTCAGACAGTCCGCCTTGCTCGTCGGACCGGGTCGGGCGCACACGACCTTGTGAACGTTCGGGAAGCGCGCGCACACTTCGTCGACTTCGCGCTGGGTGTCCGGATCGTTCGGATACGTGCCGACGAAGACGTGATAGTCCTCGTAATCGAGCGTCGTCGCCGCCAGTTCCGCCATCCGGCCGATGACGCCGCGCTCGTTCCACGCGGGCACCATGATCGCGAACGGCTTCTCGGTCGGCTCGTAGAGCGCCTTGGGATCGAGCCGGTCGTGCAGGCGATAGACGGTCACCCAGCGCCAGAAGCGGCGCACCCAGTAGACGACGTCGATCACGAGATCGTCGATGCCGCTGATCAGGATGATGATCGCGAGTGAGATCGCGATCAGTTTCAGGCCGTAGAGATACGTTGCGAAGACGTCAACCGACCACATGAGCGTTCCTCAAGCTGCCGCGGTGGATACCGGATTGGCGAAATGGTGATGCAGCGTGGCGGAGATGCTCTGGCACGCCGAGCCATCGCCAAACGGATTGCCCGTCCGCGACATCAACTGATAGACGCGTTCGTCGTTCCAGAGCCGCTCGACGTGCTCGACGATGCGGGCGCGGTCGGTGCCGACGAGAAAGGCACAACCGGCGTCGACCGCTTCGGGCCGCTCCGTTTCATGCCGAAGAACCAGCACGGGCACGCCGAAGGTTGGCGCCTCTTCCTGCAGGCCGCCGGAGTCCGTCAGCACGACCCACGCGTCCGCGAGCGCCTGCTGCATCTTCAGGTAATCGAGCGGCGCCACGAGGCGGATGTTCTTGCGCGCCTCGAGGATCGAATGCACGGGACCGTGCACGACCGGGTTCAGGTGCACGGGAAACAGCACGTCGAGATCCGGATGTGCGGCCGCGATGTCCGCGATCGCGTGACAGATCTGCTCGAGGTCGTCGCCCCAGTTCTCGCGGCGATGGACCGTGACGAGCAGGTAGCCGCGCCCTTCGACCGTTCGCCGAATCCCTTTGTTCTTGCAGACCCATTGCTGCGCATCGACGACGGTGTTGCCGGTGACGAAGATGTCGCGGGCCGGAATGCTTTCGGCGAGCAGCGCGGCGCGCGCGCGTGACGTGGGCGCGAAGTGAAAGCGCGTGAGGCGGCCAATCATCTGCCGCAGCGCCTCTTCGGGAAACGGCCGTTCGAGGTTATAGGTGCGCAGACCCGCTTCGACGTGCGCGACGGGCACGTGGTTGTAGAACGCGGCCAGCGCTCCCTGGAATGCGCTCTCCGTGTCACCCTGCACGACGGCCGCTGACCACCCCTGGCCCTTCAGGACCTCTTCGAGCTGCTGCCGGCAACCGCTGCTGAACTCGGCGAGCGTGCTTCCCTGACGATGAAGCGTGATGTCGGGCGTGATCTCGAAGCAGTCGAGCATCTGCTGCGCCATCTCGCCGTGCTGGCCGGTGTGCAGCCACGAGACGGCGGTGTTGGCGTCGGCCTTCATCGCGTGATAGAGCGGCGCGAGCTTGACGATCTCGGGCCGGGTGCCGGAAATGAGAAGAACGTGTTCCATATGGGTACGCGTCGGAGTAATCGGCAGTAAGGGTCGGCAGGTTGATTTCGAACTTTAGTGGTGGGAAAAGATGGGCAGGATGCGGCGCGGACTTTTATGGTCGAGGGGTTCGGGAGTACATTTCAGCCATGACGACTTTGGACGCGACCGCCCTGCGTGAGGCCTATCCCGCTCCGTCAGAGCGTGCCGTCAGGAAGACGCTGCCGGCGCTCGACCATCACATGCGGCGCTTCATCTCGCTGTCACCGTTCCTGTGCATGGGCACGTCGAGCGATGCGGGCGGCGACGTCACGCCGCGCGGGGACGCCCCGGGATTCGTGCACGTCTTCGACGACCGGACGCTGCTGATTCCGGACTGGCCCGGCAACAATCGCCTTGACTCGCTCTCGAACGTCGCGATGAACCCGCACGTGGGACTGCTGTTCTTCGTGCCGGGGATGGACGAGACCCTGCGCGTGAATGGCGACGCGGAGATCAGCGTCGATCCCGTGCTGCTGCAGCGGTGGGATATCGGAGGCAGGCACCCGCGGTCAGTGCTGCGCGTGACCGTACGCGAAGCGTTTCTGCACTGCGCGAAAGCACTGATCCGCTCGCGGTTGTGGAAGGACGACTACAAGATCGATCGGTCAGCGATGCCGTCGTACGCGCAGATACTCAAGGAGCAAACCGGAGTCGCGCAGACAATAGAACAGATTCAGTCCGCGATCGAAGACTCTTACACGAACAAACTGTACTAGTCGTTCGGACGTTCGGATCGTTCGAGTCGTTCGGATCGTTCGGATCGTTCGGAACGATTGAACAAGAACGTCTCGAACGAACCGAACGAACCGAACGTTCAACGATTCGAGCGCGGGTGGGCGCGTTCGTGATCGAGGAGCCACTGCTTCCGCCAGCGCCCTCCGCCATATCCGGAGAGCGATCCATCCGAGCCGATCACCCGATGGCAGGGGACGACGATGGCGATTTGATTCAGACCGTTGGTCGTGCCGACAGCGCGAACGGCCCCTGCAGAGCCGACCTGACGCGCGATATCGCCATAGGAGCGGGTCTCGCCGTACGGGATGTCGCAGAGGGCGCGCCACACACGAAGCTGGAACTCCGATCCGCGCTGGCGCAGCGGGATATCGAACTGCTGACGTGTCCCTTCGAAGTACTCGCGCATCTGATCGGCGGTCCGCTCGAGAATCGGATGGTCGCCCGGCACGATTGCAGACCCGAGCTTCCGGCGCAGACGCGTGAGCTCCTGCTCGAGCGCGCGGCGGTCGACGAACTCGAGCAACTCCAACCCTTCGTCACCCGCAATCGCGAGCATCGGGCCGAGCGGCGTCTCGATCCAGCGCGCCACCAGCAGCGCCGCCCCGCGGGCGCGACCGGGCGTCTCGCCGAACACGCGCGCGAACGCGTCGCGGAATCCGCTGTCGGACTCGAAGCCGGACTCGAAGGCCACGTCCAGGGTCGAGGCACCGCCATGCAGCGCCTTCATCGCGGTGCCCAGACGAGCGGCGCGCTGGTACGCCTGAAACGTCATCCCGAATCGGCGCTTGAAGGTCCGCCGGACCTGAACGGGATCGAGACCGCGCACGCGCAGGTCCTCGTCCTTGAGCCGCAGGTCGGGTGACTGGGCGATCTCGCTGAGCAGCGGCGCCAGCCACGCCGGATCGCCCGCCGCGGCGCCAAGCGGATCGCACACGCGACACGCGCGGTATCCGCGGTGAATCGCCTCCTGCACGGAGGCGGCGTACTCCACGTTTTCCGGCTTCGGCTTCTTCGCGTGACACGTCGGACGGCAGAACACGCCGGTCGTCCGCACGCAGGCAAAGAACAGCCCGTCGAACGTCTGGTCGCGCTCGACGAGCGCCTTGTACATCTCGTCAGTCGTTGGCAGCAGCATCATGAAGCCAGAATACGGCGCACGTTCCGCGCGCGCTACCGGGAAATGGACGGGCAATTTGCACGCGGCTCGTTAAGGCGCGCGCGCAACGCGACCACTATCCACGACCCACCATCCACGATCCAGCTACTTCCCGCTGAGCCCCCCCGGCCATGCGGGATTCAAGTGATAGGGGGCGCCCGAGCCGATCATTTCCACGCGGCGGATCTTGTTGTTCTCGATGCGGAACGCCTCGGTGACCTCGATGCTCGAGGCGCGGCCGAAGAACGGCCCCATGTCGGCGACCTCGCCCGTATTCAGCTTGATCTTGTCGACGGTGCCGCCCATGTCGAACACACAGTTGGCCCACACGATGCCGCGCTCTTCGTCGACGAGCGGAAAGCGGCGGTGATGGATGTTGGTGACGATCCCGAGATAGCCACTCTCCAACTGCTTTTTGCAGTCGAGGCCCATGTAGTTGAACCCACCGGGCGTGTTCGGCTTCGGGCTCGGCGTATTGGTCGTGTGCGAGCCGTTCTCGATCCGATCGCAGTCGTCGGTGAATGGATAAAAGCCCTTCCCGTCATCGCGCTGGACCGCTTCGAAGTAGGCGTTGGCAATCTCGATCAATTGATTGCGTGACGAGCGCTGCGCCGCCGGAATCGGTTCGAGCCACAGCGCCTCCGGTTTGCCGAGCGCGTCCATCGCGGCGATGTTGTTCGGTCCTCCGCCGCCAGCTTTGAAGAAGTTCGCCTCTATCTCTGTAATGCGACCGAGCTGCACGCGCAGCCGCAGCGCCATCAGCAGCAACCCGCCGCGTTCGCGCATCGTTCCCATCCATCCGGCCTGCTGCG
>Ga0111538_10005519_pt1 | contig 17266 bp, 36 predicted proteins | sample SoiMethybrSBSTD1_FD_79669 | JGI IMG/M metagenome (GOLD analysis project Ga0111538, IMG submission 79669) | Bulk soil microbial communities from a Populus tree surrounding site in Tennessee, USA - Soil MetaG P. TD hybrid SBSTD1 (version 2)... | ecosystem: Environmental > Terrestrial > Soil >...
ACCAATGCTCCCGCGCATAGCCGTTGTGGTGATGGCCCTCGATGGCCCTGCGCCTTTCCGAGCTTGGTACTCGTCCGCATTTAGAACACCGCTCCGGCGGTACCAACACGCCAGATGCTATAGCCCTATGCACGGCCTGATGCGCTTGCCGTACATGCGGAGGCGAAGGGTGCTCTCGCTGCCTCCGTCGAGCCCTAGCCTTCGAAGCTTCCAACTGCCCCTTGCGCCTATACCGAGCACTCCAACGGTCTGGCTGCTCAATGCGTGAGCGCTTCTCGCGAAGCAGCCTACTTGAGTTGCGGTCGTTCTCAGTCCAAAGCCTTTTGTTGTATTCGTTACGGCAGACCTTGCACCAACAAGCGCGACCATCCGAGCTTCCCTTGCTTCTCTTGTGAAACTCGGTCAGCGGCTTGACTGAGCCGCAACGAGAGCAAGGCTTCGTCGCGATCAGCATTCGATCTTCTCCCCATCGCGACCATTGCTGCTGCCGTACGTGAACACGACGCCTTCTCCACGCTCAGGCAGCCGATCAATGTGAATGAACCTCCCCGCATGTGCCCCGTGCTGGTGGATGCCGATGCCTCTCCAACCCATCAGGATCACGAGGTACAAGAACTTGTAGACCTGATCGCTCGGCACGAGCAGATCCACTGCGCCTCGGGTGTGCGGTCCGTTCGGTCCGGTGGTGCTCACAGCCTGGTTGTGCACGGCGCAGCGGAAGGCCGAGGACACCCCGAGCGGCTTGTTCCACACGCTGCGCAGCCGCTGCAGCTCCATCTGGAACTCCACCGGCGGCAGATTTCCGCAGTGCCTGCAACCAAGCTCGGCATCGGTGAAATTGAGCGTGCTCACGGAACGCTCTCCTTCCACCATGCGCCGCAGCGCTCGCACGTCCTCAGGAAGTGCTGTTCAACCCTGCGCCCACTGCGAGACCGGATCTGCTCCGGCGTGAACATGTACGTTGTAGTGGGGCGATATTTCGTGCCGACACGATCGTGAGCGCACTTGAGACAAGTAGCTTCTGGGTCATAAGTCCGCTCAGGAATGCCCTCCTCCTGCTCGCATACGATGCTCACGACTCGCCTCCGACCGTCCGCCGCAGCTTGCCCTTGTGCAGCTCGGGTGTGCGCTTGAGCGAGAGAGCTCGCCGTCCCTCCATCTCAGGCTCAGCCCTGCGCGGGGCCTGATCGCTCGGCGGGCAACGCACGATCGCACCGCCACGAGCCAGGTACTCCGACAGCGTCTCCTTCATGCCTTGATCTCCTCGATCTGCCAGGCGCCCTTCTCGCGGCGCACAAGTCGAAACGTGAACCACGGGAACGTGCGCGCAGCCACCTTCAGCTTCACGAGCGCATCGTCCCGCATGAAACCCTTAGTCTCGTGGAACTCGATCTCGCCAGATGCCATAACCACCGCAAAGTCTGGGGTATACGAGCAGCGGTCGGCTAGGCGAAGCGTGATCGATTCGTAACGCCACGCCTGTAGATCTCCGGCTAGGCGCAACAGGTCCAGCTGCTGCGAGTACGAACGCTCCAGCTTGTTCATCTCGCCGCGTGGCTTCATGGCCTTTGCCCTAGCGCGCACGATTCGCCCAGAGAGCGCAGATCTAACCCGGGCCGCTGCCTCTACACGCTCACGCTCAGCGTCCTGCATAACATCCCCCGAGATGCCGCGGGGGACCTGCGCCCCCCGCGGCGAGAAAAGGACTACTGCTCGTCGAGAGCTTCGACGGCCTGGACAAGAGCAGCCTGCGCGGCGTCGAGCGCCTCGCCCGCTGCAGCGATCGCCTCGAGAGCCTCCACACGTGCAGTCGTGGGCGGCGGCGGGGTGACCACGGGCGCGGCAGCCGCAGCGCGCGGGCTGGCCGAAACCACAGCGTCGTCGACCCAGAAGTACTGGGTCTTCGGCGCGCCCTGGTTGCTGAAAGCGCCGATCTGAACGTCACGCACCGGCGAGCAGGGGCTACCGCAAACGCGGCCCGTCTCGTCGAGAGCCAGCGTGTTGTCCAGCCAAAGGCGCAGGTGAGCGTTCGTACCCGCGACGCGCTGAACCTCTACGCCCAGCTTGTGCCACTTGCCATCGGTCGGCCAGCGGACCGTGCTGTACTTGCTGATCCCATTGCCCAGCGACTCCAGGCGCTCGAAGTGCACCGCCAGGGTCGGCGAGATGCCACCACCGCGAAGATTCACGAGCAGGCGGCCCACGTCGTTCTTGGTGTTGACGATGAACATCTTGTGCTCATAGCCCCACGGCTGGCCACCCGGATCCCAGCTAAAGCCAGGCTCGAAGCGGAATGCAGCCTCAACGTAGAGCGTCTCGCCGGCGTGGTCCGGAATGTCCTTCTCCGCGAAGATGGACTGCTGATCCACGCCACCGATCACGCGCATCTGGAGGCACCGCGCACCCGTGCGGCAGCCCGTGTTCACCACCGAACCCTGCGGAGCGATGTAGGTCCAGTTCGGCAGACCACCGTTCTCGAAACCGTCGCGGTAGATGTCCTGCGCATTCGCCGCAGGAGCCGCGAGCAAAGCAACCAAAGCGATCAACTTCGACACGAAACGAGCAGGGCCACTAGCACCTGCATTCAGCATTTCATTCCTCCGTTTCTTCAACCAATCGATAAGCCACGCCACCAGCGTGGAACTCGAAACCATGCGGGCCCAATTCCCGCACCTCTCGCACCGTCTGGCTCGAGTAGATCCTGCCACCCCGTAGGCGATAGGAGAACCGCGCACGAACCCGCGGCCACTCGTCCCACTCGATGCGCTGAAAGGCGACCGATTCACCACCGCGCCCAATGCGGTGGAGCTGGCCTTCCCGCCAGCGCACGATCGGTCTTGCAACACCATAGCCGGATCGCTGCGGTCCGAGTAGCTCCTCTGTAGAAAATTTCCTCACGCTACGACTCCGCTTGCCAAGTCTGTAACTCACAGACGCTAAAACACCGTGTCACGCTGCCTTCTTTCGGCATTCTCGGCGGCACTTCTGCGAGCTGAGCCAGCGGCAGTTGTCGCAGCAAAACCAGCGGGCGGGATTTGCCGTCACGAACTCTCGACTGCATGAGAGCCTGGCGCAGTCGCGCCGAATCTTCGGCTTGACCTTGCCGGCCTCGATGCGCTTCGTTCGCATCTGATGGGCTTTCGCCTTACGGCATTCCTGGCAGGTCTTAAGCCGCTGGTGCGTCGGTTCGAATTCCTTGCCGCAGATACGGCAGCCCTGAGCTGGCCAAGTCCGCTTGCCACCTCGACGAGCTCGCCATGCACGCATAGCTGCCACGTGTCGGCACTTAGGGTTGCAGTGCTTCTGGTCGGTCCGGGTGGGATCGAAGTATCCGTCGCATGTCGGGCAGGTCATCACGCCACCCTCGAGCGCTTCTGCAGACGCGCGATCGTCGCATCGAGAATCGCCATGGCCCTCTCGCGCTCCTGTGGCGGCGCAGGAAGCTCGATCGGCTTCGGTGCGGTACCGGCAGGCAGGGCTAGTACAGAATGGTCAGCACGGGCCAGCCAGCGCTCTGCCAGCTCAGCCGTTAGCTCTCCGTTCGAGTGGTCGAGCCCGCCGTCAGGGTCAAGACCTTCCGCAGCACGATGCCGCTCGCGAAGCACGCGTCCGCACTCAATGCGGATCTGCGCAACGCTCGGGGCGAACTGGCCAGGCTTACGCACGAGCCGCTTCAGCGCGTGGGAGATGACCAGCGCCTGGATGTCGCGGGTCTCGTCGATGTACGCGCGAATCCTCAGCTCCACGGAGTCCGCCTGTGCCGGGTAGAGCGTGAAGAGCTTTCCGAACATCCGAGCGCGCTCGGCAAGATCAGCGTCCACCGGCGCTTGCGAGGATGTTTCGCATCGCCTGCTCAACTGCACCGGGCTTCCGAATCGGTTGGACACGTTCGCTTCTCCTTGCTGCGTCTAGCTTCACGAACTTCTCGCGGAACTTAGGCACTGAAAGGACGTTCCGACGCCAGAACTGAGCGTCGGAATTGGCGGAGTTGAACAACCAGTCCGCCACCGCCCGGAGCTCCGAAAGCGGGCGCTGATCCCTCTCGAGCATCAGTCGCGTCTCTCGGATCCACTCGCGCCGGGCGGTTGGTGTAGGGGGGCGAGCTGCCGGGTGGACCCCCTGCACGGCCGCAGCGAATGCGTCCGCGAACTCGATCGCCTCGGGGGGTTCCGGGCGCTCCGGCTTCTCCTGAGCGGTCCGCTTCGGCTTGCTCCGAGAGGGCGCCTCCACAGGTTCAAGCTCAAGCGGCGGCGCGCCGGCGGCAGCCGGCGACTCTTCTTTCTTGTCTTCTCTTGTACTTGTACTTGTACTCGGACTTCGGACTTCGGATTCGGACTCGGAGGGCGGAGGTACATCCGCCGTAGTTCGCGGAGTGAAACCTTGATTTTGTTGAAGATTCTTGACGTGAACGATCCAATTGTCGCCGACTTCTGTCACCGAATAGCCCATCCGGTGACAAACCAAGCGCAGTTTTGACTCCGCTTCTGTCACGCGTCGTGCAATTCGGCGACCGTTTCGGCCTTGATTCGGCACGCCTCCGATCCAAATTCGGTCTCCGACCGACAGGGTCACTCGGTCGTCGGTACGCCCCGCGAACGCCTGCCAAGCCACCGTCAACAGGCCCAGCCAGACACCGCGCAGCGTCGCGTCGTCGAAGACCTCGCTGTGCTCCGGGTGGTCTGGATCTGCGTTTCGTATCGCGCAGGCGACACGGACCATAGGTCCCTTCGCACGCCTCTCGTCGCTCGGGTGCCGCTGACGTGCCATTAGAAGCCCTCCCGCTCGGCATGCAGTCGAGCGAAATGACCAAGCACTTCACCGGGGTCGAAGGTCTCTGACGTATCGAGCTCTCGGAGCTGGCGAAGAGTCCTGTCCAGCAGGGCAAGCGATGACTTGCGCGTAGACTTTCCTGTAAGACCCAGGTGGTTGTGCGCGTAGGTCATCCGCTCGAAAGCCTGCTCTAGCGTCAGACCGTAGTCCTTGTGCAGGTTCCAGAAGCCTAGAATCCGAACTGCGCAGGCGAACTCTCCAGCCGACAGCGGCGCGTTGCACAGCGCCTCATCGACCCTGAAGCTCTTTCTCTTACCAGTCGCCATTGACTTGTCTCCCTGAAGGAGGCCCCCTGCTGCCACGCAGGGGGCCCCGTAGTGCCGCGGGTCCACTAGCCCCGCAGCAGGTCTATGAAACTGGGCGCAGTAGGGCGGCGGTCCCTCGGGCTCCCCAGAGCATCCCGGGCACCTCCCGCGACGCGTGCGGCACGACGGTGATCTCGCATCCGGTGATGCTGTTGGCGCCCAGCTCGGCTGCCTTGGCGCGGATCTCATCGAGCACCGCGGCCTCGGCCGCCTCGATCCTCATTTCCAGCGGGATGGAGGTGTCCGGCACGAAGAGCTCGGCCTGAACCTCGCCGAAGTACCCGTCCGCTCGAGTCCCGCTGACCCAGGGCGCGCTGTAGACGCCGATATTTGGTGCGTCGGACATCACGCCGCACCTCCGGCGAAGCGCGAGAAGTCGATCGGCGAGTAGCCGAGCTCCTCCACGATCAGCGCGTACTCCGACACCGAGATGTCGCGCCCGCCGATCCCGTCGAGCTTCTTGCACAGGTTCTGGCGCCAGCGCTCAGCGTCTCGAGCGGGGTCTCGGGTCTTCGCCCACCCGCGCAGCTCCGCTATCCGCGCAGCGCACCGGCGGTACGCACCCTCACGGATCAGGGCGTTACGGATCTCCTGCTGCAGCGCAGTATCAGGCTCGTTATCATCATGAGATCTCACAGCTTGGTCTCCTTACTGCTGGCTGTGGGCGAGGGCTCGCGGGGTTACGACCGCGGGCCCTCATCGTTTGTTGGCACCGTTGCCACGCTCGACACGCGTCGCGTACGTACACGAATGGCGGTACGCTTGGCGTAGATATCGGGGGCGCTCACCACGGAGAGCGCGGGGGAAGAAATGAGCGAGATGCAGTGGGTGATCGGGTTGCTGTTGTGCAACGCCTGGCTGTCCTGGTCGCTGCACACCCGAATTGGCGCGCTGATACGGATGGGGCAGCGCGGAGAATGGCCGGCTCCCGAGCGGCCGAAGTCGAAATTCGACGCGTAGGCCATTACGCCGCGCCCGCTTTCGAACGGTTCCGCTCAGCCCTGCGCTGAGTCTTCGCCCACCACTCCAGGATTTCCTCGACAGTCACCGCGCCTTCGAGGGCGTTGGAGATCCTAAGTGCGGCCTGACCTCCACATCCGGTCCGGGCGTGTATGACGTCGTTTAGGTACTGAGGGCTGACGCGAGCCCGCCTGGCCAACCAGGTCTGCTGCAGACCCTGCCGCCTCAGCTCTGACAGTATTGGGTGCATGCCTACGAATTTACCGTAGTTACCTCCTGCCCGCCAAGCCCAAAACTACGAATTTACCGCAGTGGTGCGGAATGCATTGCAAAATCGCAGACTTGAGAGATACGGTGGGCTCGTACCATGGGACGAAAAGCCAGAACGCCGACAGATAAGGTGGCCGCTTTGGCGATCGGACAGAGAATCCGATCGGCGCGCTTGGCCATAAAGCCAGCGAAAATGACCCAGCGTCAGCTGGGTGAACTCTGCGGCGTTACCGAGCAGACGGTATGCGACTGGGAGAAGGGACGTGCCACCCCAAGCGCTACGAAGCTAGCCCTATTGGCGGAGGTCCTGAGGTCCTCCCCGGGCTTCGTTATACCCTCGAAGCTGCCCGAGAAGGACAGCCTTGAGCTTCGAGCCGCAGAGCTGGCCACGAAGGTTGGACCTCGCCTCATAGAACGAATGCTTGAGGTCCCGACGCATCCTCTACGCGCTGCGATCGGCAGGGCTATCGAGGACTACCACGCTCGAATCGAAGAGTCGGAGACGCAGGAGAAAAGCTCCTAATTAGGAGCGTTTCGCCCTCCTCCGGCCTTTGGCGCACCAGGCGCCTACGTTTTTTTCGTAAATCCTCTTGACTCTCCGACTGGTCGTACTACGATAAAAACGTAGGCAATCGGAGGTCATCAAGGTGGGAAATCGGAACCGGAACCTGGGCGTAGGTAATGTTCGGCTGCAGGGGAATTTCCAGGATCTTCAAAGCATTCCCGCGACATGGAACACCAAACGTACACTGACAGGCAACTGCGCGTCATCTGTAGACGTTCGTGACGGCGCTGTCGGAGAACTGACAGGCGCAACTGCCCGCGGTATTTGGGTTCCCAATCCCGGGTACGTAAAGCGTCATAAGCTCGACATCGTCCTGAACGAGGACGACCAGCGCGAGGGCATGTTTCCGGCCGCTCTGGCCACGATCTGCTGCCTCGCGTTCATGCTCTACGGCCTGGCCGCACTCGGCGGTGCACTGTACTCGGTTGCCCACGCCAAGCCGGGCCTCGCTGCCTACACCGCGGTGGCTGGCCAGTGAGCGCGGCAGTTCCACTGGTCGGTGTAAACCTCGGCGGTAGCCGCCAGCTCCTGGTCAAGTGCCAGTCGATCCTGGCGGACATGCGCCGCGCAGCGAAGCACGTGAAGCGCGAGTGCGGACCCCAGCTCGTCGAGATGCTCACCGAGTGCGAGGCCATGCTGGCCGACATGCGCCGGGAGATGGAGAACTTGCGTGCGAAGCGCACCAAGGAGCCGGAGCCGGAGCCGCAGCCGCAGACCTCTTCTTGCGAGTGCAACGAGGAGTTCGAGAACGGAACGCAGTTCCGCGACTACTGCGAGAACTGCATCGATCAGGAGGACGAGTAATGGAAGAAGCACGCCAAGAGAAGATCGCATCCGATATCGAGGCTATCGCAGACGCACTGACGATTGTCGCTCTGCGAGAGAGCAGGCAGATGGGAGACGAGTCCGCGCTTCTGGCTGCAACCAATCGTCTGCGACTTCGCAGCGAGAACCTCAACCGAATGAACGAAGGGGGTGGGAGATGAACTACGAGGCCGTTTACTGGCTGATTTTCGGACTATCGCTCATTGGCTCCGCACTTCTGATTCACGCAGTCGAGAGCATCGCGCCTCGCTTCGAGAGATGGATCGCTGCGATTAGGGAGAGCGCTCGATGAAGACTCTACTGCGATTTGCATTGGGCGCTGTCGCAGTCGGAATGATCGTGATGGTGTTCGGTATGGGCTGGACAGCGCGCATGGTGGCAGATGCGGAAATCATCCGCTTCGAGAGGGCGCAGGCGGACCGAGCGATCCAGGCGGCTTGGATCAAAGCTTCGAGGCCGACGCCTGTGGCCTGCGCAAACGCGGCGGCGCACGCCATCGCCGCAGCGCAGTTGGAGGCATCACGATGAGCCTCGCTTGGTACGCGGTCCAGCTTTGCGATGAGTGCAGGGCAGGCAGGGCTAGGTGCACTACACCAGGTTGCGTTCTGTGGTGCATCGACCTGGGTATGAAGCCGACGGGAGACCAGGCCATCCCCATGAACAAAGATCAATTTCGCGCGCTGCTAGCGGCGCGGGACATTCAAGAGGGAAATTGGTGATGCGCGGGTATGACCAGTGGAAGCTTCGTGAAGAGCCGCTCGAGGACGTGACGCTCTACTCCCACTGCGGCGAGTGCCACATCCCGCTGCGCGGCTACTTCGAGGAAGTCTCGGGACTGTGCCAGGAGTGCGAGCACGCAGAACAGGAGCTGCGGCAGGCATGGCTGGACGACGTGGACGCCGAGGAGGCTGCATGAGCGCTCGATTCGACCGTATGTGCGATGAGTCCGAGCGGGAGGTCTCTATGGAGGCAGCTACCAGGATCAAGCGGCTATTCGAGGCTACTCGGTCCAGGGATTCCACGAAGATGCGCCAGCGCGTAAATGACGGACTTCAAGCGATCGGCTTCATCTTGACTGCTCTTGAGCGCGAGGCCGGCGTTGATAAGGAGGCTATCTGATGCCTGCGTATCAGTTCTGCCAGGACTGCATCGACGATGTACAGCGCGCATGGGACGCAGGCGAGGACCACGAGGAGCCCGCGCTGGCAAACAACGAGGTTCTTCTGCACGACGGAGTTCGCCTCACGGTGGTGCATGTCTGCGACCGACACAGCGGCGCCATCATCGAGTGTGGAGTCCGTAATTGGGGCCTTGAGATGAAAGACAAGGCCGTGGCGTTCCCCCTAAACCTGAACTGAAGACTACCAGCCTGCCCGGGGCCCGGATTGGGCGATTCACGGGCAACTAGTCCAGCCGAGATGTTCTCGGTGGCCCCGGGCGGGCTGGGTATGGAGACGAAATGGCTTTCACGATTCAGAAGGCAGAGCGAAAGAAGGCCAGGGCACGCATCGGGCTAACGGGTCCGAGCGGCTCAGGCAAGACAATGAGCGCGCTGCGCTTGGCGCGCGGAATGGCTCAGGAGCTGGGTCTGAACGCAGCTACATCAATCGGCGTTATCGACACGGAGCGGGGCAGCGCTGAGCTTTACGCGGGAGTTGTGGACTTCGTGGTCATCAACATGGCGCCGCCCTACTCCCCTCCGAACTACGTCGAGGCTCTGCATGCCCTCGAGAAGTACGGCTGCCAGATCATCATCTTGGACCAGATCAGCCACGCTTGGTCCGGAGAGGGTGGCCTGCTCGAGCGCGTGGACGGGTGGAAGAGCGGCGCCAAGAACGCGATGCAGGCGTGGTCGCAGGCCACTCCAGAGCAGAATCGATTCGTGGACGCTCTGCTCCGATCTCCGGCGCACATCATCGCAACCATGCGCGCTAAGACCGAGTGGGTGATCGAGGAGCAGACGGACCGCAACGGGAGATCGCGCCAGGTGCCGCGCAAGATCGGCATGGCACCGGTGCAGCGGGACGGTATCGAGTACGAGTTCACGGTCATGCTGGACCTAGAGAACACGGGCAACATGGCCACCGCCTCGAAGGACCGGACGGGGATCTTCCACGAAAAGCGCCTGCGCATCACCGAGGAGACCGGCGCAGAACTGGTCAGCTGGCTAACGACTGGAGGTCCAGAGCGCTACGAGGCTGCCGAGCGCCAGCAGATCGAGAAGAAGATCGCTGAGCAGCGCCCTCTGGTTGATCGGGTGGTATCTCAGCACCTGAAGGCAGAGAAGGCGCGCTCCGAGGACCCTCCGGAGAACGGCTTCGCCGCCGACGACGACCAGGGCGCACTCATCACGGACGGTCAGGTGCGCAGCTTCTGGGCTCGAGCGCGAGCCCGCGCGAAGGAGCTGGACCTGAATGGCGAGACGCTGGCGCGTGATGTCCTCCTACAGCTCGGGCTTACGAGCAGCAAGGCCATCCCGGCAGCACGCTTTGATGAGGTGCTGGCTGCCATCAAGAGCTTCGAGGGCATCGCTGCCGAGCCGCAGCAGGAATTGCAGCCGTGAGCTGGCTGGCTTGGACTGTGGCCGCGGGTGGACTGGGCGCTGGCTTTATCACCGCCATGCGCTGGGCCTACTACCTCGGCATTCGCGACACCGAGGAGCGTTGGTCGGAGGCGGCGGTTCGGGCCGACGAAGATCGAAAGCGTGAGAGAGCGGAACATAGCGAGGCCCTCGCCTACTACATGGACAGAGATAAGCGTCTGCGAGCGCGTATCGCCGAGCTCGAGGCGCACATCACGGAAGACTATAAGTGAGCAAGAGACTGGAAACTGCCATCAGGATGCTGCGCCGAGACTTGGAAGTTCCGAGACCTGGCGGGCACGTGAGTATCTACATGGCCAAGAGCCAAGTTCGCGTGATCCTGAAGGAACTAGAAAATGCAGTTGCACGCAGGAAGGCTACTGCCTGCGACAACTGCATACACCCACTAGAGGATCACAACGGCTGCACGCACTGCGAATGCCCGTGCGTGGTGACGGAGGAGGGACCGCGGAATGTCTGAGCGCGACGAAGCCGAGGAGCGGCGCCTGGTCGATGTGCTGCGGCCTTTCCAGCTATCGAAGCTGGAGGAGTACCGGGCTAAGGGGCATTGGGCTAACGCCAGCCGGTTCGGTCTTATCCGCATGCTGCAGATCGAGGTGGACGAGCTAATCGATGCGATCGCATCGAAGAAGCCAGCCAATGAGGTAGCGCGCGAGTGCGCCGACGTAGCGAACTTCTGCGCGATGATCGCGGACATCGCGCTGGCGAGGGAGAAGTCATGAGCGACGCCGAGGCGACCGAGCTGGTTCTGCTGCGCGAGCTCGAGCAGCTCGTGCGGTCGAGGCTGAACATGAAGGACGAGGCTGGCCAGCCGATCAGGCCGCGCTTCGAGAGATACCCGGACGTGCTCAAGCAGCTCGATCAGGTGAGGGGGAAGCAGTCGTGAGCGACGCCAAGTGCGAGCCGTGCGAGGGCACTGGCTATGCGCCCAACTGCGTACCTGGCGATCGCGAGCGCGGTGATCTCTGGGCGTGCAGCTACTGCAATGGAAGCGGTTTCACCGACTTCGCTGACGGCGACGAGCAGGCAGAAGGCGAAGACTTCACGGAGGATGAGTGATGGAGGCACTGGGCTGGAGAGAGCTGGGCGCCGTGAAGCGCGAGCGCGCGGCGCAGATCCTGGGCGAGATCTCCACGCAGAGCGTGGATGACCTCATCAAGGCAGGGAAGCTGCGTAGCTCGAGGGCAGGGCGTACCGTGCTGATATCGGTGCAGTCCCTGCGCGCCTATCTGGGCGAGACGGCGCCGCTGCCGGTGCTCAGCGTCGTCCCGCAGGCACCTGCGGAGGAGCAGCCTGCACCGGCGCGTCCGGTTCTTTCGGCGAGGAACCGGCGGGTGCTGGCTGAGGCGCGGCGCCGGTTGGGTTGAGGCTCAGGAAGTCGAGGGAGCGCTTGGGCCCCTCCAGCTCGTGCACGTACCGTCGCAGAAAGATCTGCAACGAGTGGCCTAGCTGAGCCGCGGCCCACACCGCATCGTGTCCCGCAGCGAGCGCCCAAGATGCCCACGTGTGTCTAAAACAATGCAGCTTCAGGCTGCGCACGCCGTGCTTCGCCGCTTCTCGGCGCACGCGCTGCCAAGCAGTGTTGAAGCCGCGATCAGTCCATCCACGCCCGCGCTTGCCGAGGAACACACGTCCATGGCGGCCATTCTCTGCACGCCGCCGCAGCATATCTATCAGATCTGGCGCAAGCTCGACGGAGCGCCCGTGGCCAGACTTGGTGGACTTGAGCTGCCCGCGGCTGAAGGACTGCCTAATAGAAGCCCTGCCCCGCTCCAGGTCCACGTCTGCCCATTCAAGCGCCAGCATCTCGCCGCGTCTGCAGCCCGTCATGGCCAGGAAGAGCAAGGGATCCGCCATCCAATCTCCCCGCTCCTGGGCGCACTGGATAATCCGCGCGACCTCCCTTCGCGTCCACGCCTCGATGCGAGCCGATGGCAGGCACTTGGCTTGAGCGACTTGGCGGAAGATCCTGACCACGCCCTCTCCACCGAAGGACTTCAGGGCCGGGCAGCGATCAGAGTACGACTTCGCAACAGCCCACCTCAGGATCTGATCGAGCATGGCGCCCGTGGTCTCCACGGTCTCCCGAGCGTGACCTCGCGCGGCCTGCTTCACGGCGCAGGCCCTCACCAGGTCGTCATCGATACGGCGGACGTCTGCGGTCTTGAAGTGGGGTATCAGCCGCGTGTGTACCACGCAGCGCTTGCTGTCCCGCGAGCTGGCGGGCATCGCCTCAACCTTCGCGTCCCACCACGCAGCAGCGACCGTGGCGAAGGGAGCGGAACCGCCCGGGTGCAGGGCTTCACGGCGATCCTTGATCGCCTCACCCTCGGCGTTGAACAAAGCTGCGGCCTCTCGGGCTTCAGCTTCGTCCTGCTCAGTAGGCCCGTAGAGCTTGGACCAGCGTCGCCCGCCGCGCGTGAAGTAGACGCACCACGCGCCGCCCCTGTCCTCTCGTTTCCGTACCGAAGCGCCCATGAACAGACTCTAACAGGGCCTGCAACCAGGACGGCTACCGGCGGCAACCAAGCGTGTTATGGTGTGTTCAGTTCGAGAAGGAGATTCGAGATGAACGGCAGCAACTTGGAAGCTGGTGGGCGATCGCAGGATCGAACTGCGGACTCCTACCGTGTGAAGATTAGACAAAATCAGCCCAAAGTATCTGTTACTGAAGGTATTTTCGGGATGCTGGGTGCAAAGGCCGGAATCCGTCGTGGCCTGAAAATTCCCGCCGTCGCGCTTTTCGCCGCGCTGTCGGCTTGCGCCGGTTCCCTGCCGCCGGACGCCTCACCCAAGCAGGTGGCCCGGGCAGAGTGCACCGCATGGCTCGGCCAGCACAACCTCTCACAGCGCCCCCGCCGCGGCACTGTGGCCTGGGACCAGCTGGTGGAGCTGTGTGTGGCAAAGAACCTCGGCGCTTCGGGTGAGATTGACCGCGCGCTGGAGGGCCGGTCGTGAAGCGCGGCGCGGTCGCTCTGACCCTGCTTCTGGCGGCTCCGGCTTCTGCTCAGGCACCAGTGCTCAGCCCTGCACAGGCCCAGGTCTGCTACGGCTGGCTGAGCCTGAGTGCGAAGCAGATCGCATCACGCATCTACCGTCAGGCCCGCGAGGAACAGCCAGCACTTCGTACGCGCGGCTCTCGGGTACTCAAGTGCCTGACGGGGGCCGTCGAGGCCACGATTGAGGACGTCCGGGAGGTCTGCCTGGCGGACTTCGCACCGGATGCGCTCATCAGCTTCAGGATTGGAAACGCCCTGGAGCTGTGCGCCGCCCAGGCCCTTCAGGGCCCCCCGACCACGGTGCTTCACGACGCATTCGTGACGCCCGTACCCCCGGCCTCCTAGGCCGCCCCGCTCCTCTTCCCGTGTGCCCCCGGTGCTAGTGGCACCGCGGGGCCCAGTGAACTGCGCATAGGAGACGCTCATGCGTCGCTCTACCCTTGCGCTCGCCGTGCTAGTGGCATGGCTGGCGCTGCCCTTTTCCGCTTCAGCAGACTGCCTATCGGCGACCTTTAGCCCTGGTACAGTCGCCACCGGCCGCTCGGTGACCTACACCGCCGGCGGATCAACGATCAGCTTTCAGTTCCAGTGTCCGGGCGGACCCAACGGCGGCGAGTGTCGCTGCGGACAGTTCGCCGACTACAACAGCTTCTGGGTGGCGCCTGCCACCGACGGCGGCGTGGTCAACATCACTGGCATGACCCCGGCGCAGACCGGTACCGGACCATCCCTGCGCAACGGCGCGGTAGCCGACCCCGCCACCACGAGCGCAGTCCAGGGCTGGGACGGCCGGCGCAACTACCAGGCCGCGCTCACGCTGCCTATTCCCTACTCCGTCAACACCACCCAGCGCGCACGACCCGTGGTGATCCTGAAGGCCAGCAGCTCGACGCTGGCCGATTCGGGCGATAACAAGTGCAACGCTCGTCGCGTCTGCCTCGATCACGTCGAGTCGCTGACGGTGGTCGCGCGGCCGCCGGGCGCCGTCTTCCGCCCGCCGTACTTCGGGAGCGAGAAGGAGATGGTGGCGCAGGCGGACTTCGACCCGTCGGTGATCCCGAACCTGGCGCCTGCCGGCGGCGAGATCTCTCTGGATCAGGCCACGGCAGCCGTCACCGGTCCGCCGATTGACCACTGGTGGCTGTGGAATGACCGAGAGCTCTTCCACCCGCGCGCCAACTACAACATCGCGGTGACCGGCACGAACCTGCAGAGCGGCTATGACGGCTACATCAACGTGAACGTACTGGGCGCGTACATGCGCTCTCTGGTTCGCACGACCACCCAGGCCGAGGCGCTTTCGCGCAACATCCTGCAGCGCCGCATCGCTCAGCGCGGCATTGATCTGTTCTTCATCTTCAAGAACGGCGGCGCCGGCGCTGGTCCTGGCGGCAACCACCCGACCTGCGGCGGCTGGTACGGTACGGGCGGCTACGGACCGGGTCGCCTGCCGCTGATCCTTACCTCGATCGCGCTTCTGAACCGCCAGACTACGTGGGGCGTTCACCTGCGCAACATCCTGAGCACCGAGGCGGGTCGTCAGTGCTTCGGGGAAACCTCGCTCATCCAGCCGCCCACGCCTCCTCCGGGACGCGGCGTTGCGCTCTGGGGCCACAAGGCCACCTCGGTCTACACGCCTTCGGCCACGGACAGCCGCACGCTGGCTGACCCGCAGGGCCTCATCGACGGCGGCGGAAACTCAGAGTCCGCCTGCGTCGCCTCTTACCAGCAGTGCTGCACCTCGGCCATCTTCCGCGGCGGCGCAGTGGCCATGTTCATGATTCCGAAGATCATGGCCAACTTCCCGCCGGGCGCGCGTCACTGGCTGGACTGGGTGGACCGCATCTCGCAGAACGGGGACGCCACGCGAGCTGGCGCGTACTGCAGCCGCACCTCGAACGCGATCACTCTCTACAACGAGGGCTATCAGCCCTCCGGAGCTCGCCAGCGGTACAACGCCTCTCGCGAGTGCTCCCGCACCGGCACCTGCGCCGGGATGACCAAGTAGCAAGACCGAAGGGCCTCCGGTGCTAGTGCCGGAGGCCCTTTCCCACTCAAAAGGAGATTCGCATGCGTCATGTGCTAGTGCTCTGCCTGCTCTTCGCAGGCGCCTACAACGCCAGTGCCCAGACCGACATTGATCTGCCATGGTGCGAGGTGAACCCGACGGCAAACCAGGCCAACCAGTTCAAGCCCGTCTGCCCGCAGCTGGGCGACGCAGGCCGCTGGCCTGAGTTCGGAGTTCTCTACGACAACGGCGTAGACCAGCCGATCGAGGTCATCCCGGGACCCGCTGCCGATGTCGGCAAGAGCTGGAGCGGGAACGTCGCAACGGCAGATCCCGACTGGGTGGAGGCTTCGCTCGTAGCAAGCGAGCGCCTGCGCCTCGAAGGTCTGCTGATGCTTCTGCATCGCTCGTGCGCGAAGAACCCCGCAGGCCCGATGAACTTCTGCATCAGCCTGGGACAGGCTTACCGAGCCCTCGAGATCGCGACCGAGCTCGGTCCCTTCGTGATCCCGCTGCCCCCGGTGAAGCTGCTGCCGGATGGCTCGCCGCTGTTCCTTCAGCCGAAGTACCAGTGGCCCGGTCCGGCCTACGTGAAGCCGGACAGCTACATCCGCGCGTTCGTGGAGAACGAGGCCCCGCTGCGCTGGAAGAAGCTCGGCATTCCAGGCGAGCACGAGCTGGATGCACGCTGCCGCACCCACGTTTGTGACAAAAATGTCTACACGCCGGACCAGATCGGACGCATTGTGCGCGAGATCAAGACGGGCCTGAAGCCGAGCGAGATCGCGGTGGATAGGGCCAAGGGCTGCAAGTACGTGCCCCTGTGCACCTTCGAGCCGCCCACTACGGAAGATGAGTCCGTAGACGTAGACTAGTAGCGTGGCAGGGCGCCCCGGGTGGCAGCGGGGCGCCTCAGAAGATCAGCGGGCTACCACGCGGCTTCACCGAGGTACCGCCAAGCAGAACCCAGGCCGGGTACGCCGAAGCCGCCGCCGAAGACATCCGGAACGTCACGCCGTTGCTGTTGAGCGAGTTGACCCGCATCTGATCAGGGTTGAACTGCAGGCAGTCCTCGAAGTCGATACCTACCTGCACGCTGCTGCTACCAGTTCCGTTTGCGCTCGTATAGAGCGAAGCGTAGTTCGCAGCAGCTGTGAAGAATCCTCCGGACAGCTCGAGTCCGCTAGTCGGATTGGATGAGGTCTTCGTGGAGTAGAGCATCCCAAAGCTAGGCTTAGATACTCCGGTGATGTTGATATCGGTGCCAGTGCTAGTAGCGGTGTTGACCTCATGCAAACTGAATAGAGTATCGGGCACCGTTCTCATCAGTAGAACGTAGGTTTGAGATGTAGATAGAGTCGCGTTGGTTGCCCAGGACATGGTGAATCCGTCGGTGTCCCATGACGTTACGCGCCCCTGCATGGTGACCGAGAAGTTCTTGCGTAGATGGATGCTATCCGCGGATAGGTATCCACGGCTGGTCAGTGCCGAGAGCCCCGCGTCTCCTAGCGAGTTCCGCGCCTCAACCATCACAGCCTTGTTAACGATAGAGCCGGATGGTCCCGCGGCTGCACCGAAGGAGGCAGTGTTGATAACCGTGCTGCCTGAAGCACCGCTGATCTGGGTGAATATGGCCGCGTTTGGCTTGAACCCAACGCCGGTATAGGCAAGCGATGTAGTGCTCGACGGTATGGCTATGAAGTGGTTCTTGACGTGAGTAATGCCAGGACCACCGAGTGCTAGCAGGCGCAGTTGCGGTGAACCGCTGATGGCACTGCCGCTTACAACCAGTGTCAATCCATCCGAGTTGAACGACTGAAGCAGCAGTGATCCGGTCGGCTGAAAGTTCACCAGGTTCGAGGCTTGACCGGAATAGACGGGCGCAGGAGCGTCAGCGTTGTG
>Ga0111538_10005521_pt1 | contig 17264 bp, 20 predicted proteins | sample SoiMethybrSBSTD1_FD_79669 | JGI IMG/M metagenome (GOLD analysis project Ga0111538, IMG submission 79669) | Bulk soil microbial communities from a Populus tree surrounding site in Tennessee, USA - Soil MetaG P. TD hybrid SBSTD1 (version 2)... | ecosystem: Environmental > Terrestrial > Soil >...
AGGCTTGGCCGCCAGCGCGCCGCGATTGCCCAAGCCCAGAATCGCAGTGCCGTTGGTGATGACCGCGACGAAGTTGCCTTTGGTGGTGTAGTCGAAGGCCTTACTTTCGTCTTCCGCGATCGCCAGCACTGGCACGGCGACGCCGGGCGAATAGGCCAGCGACAGGTCGCGCTGGGTCGCCATCGGCTTGGTGGCAACGACCTCGAGCTTTCCGGGACGCCCCTGGCTGTGGAACAGCAAAGCTTCTTGATCTGTAAATACCGGTCGCTGCCCGCGGCCGCCGGATCGGTTCGACATTTCAACTCCTTGGTGGCCCGGCCGCTGACCCGCAGCCGGCATTCGACCCTAGAGCATTTTGTGGAAAAGTGGGAACCGCTTTTCGACGGAAAATGTAGTCGCGGAATGGACCTGGAACGCTTTCCGCGAGCGCCATGGCCCGTCTGAAAACGACCAAGTTCTCAGCGAATCTGCAGCTCGCCTGCTGCGAACGTCATTGAAGCTTCCGGGGGCGGGCCCATATCCGAGACGGCCTGTGATGCAGACCGGCAAGTGAAGCGGGCAATTGAAGCCGGCGGCGTGCAGGCGTAATCGGTAACCCTCACATCGGGCGTGTAGCAATCATGATCCGTTTCCTGCTCCGCTTCCTCGGCCTGCTGTCTCTCGCGTTGGGGTTTATCTTCCTGGTCTATGACGGCACCAAGTCGATCGCCGACCAGCGCCTGTATATCAGCAAGGTCGTGGATGCCTGGGCGATCGTGAGCGAAGGAAGCCTGGCTCAGTTGCAACCGACGCTGCAACGGATGATGCCTGCACTGTGGGACCCGGTTGCAGTCACCGTCCTCGACACTCCGGTCGCATTGGTGCTGGCAATCCTGGGCGCTCTGTTGTTGCTGCTCGGACGCAAGAAGAAGCCGCTCATCGGCTACGCGCGCAGCTAGGTGCTTCGCGCATGGCGCGAAGCACCTTCCAGCCAGTGCATGTGTCGGTGCGGGACAGCCGGGTGTCGGCCGTTGCGGGTCACTGCGGCTTTTCAGATTTCTTCAGGTCGACCTTGCGCTCCTCGCCATCCGACGAAAGCCCGTAGTTAGCTACGTATGGGGCCAGGCATCGGTTATCGCCCGAAGAGCCATAGTTGCAGCTGGTCTGGCGAGCCTGGTCCATAGCGCCCTGCAGAAATATCGCGCCAATGCCCAGTCCGGCTGCGATCAGAACGCCTGCTGCCAATACCCGCATCTTATTGGTGAACATGCGACCCCTCCTGCTGTTCCCACCCATTAGTAGCGGTATTCGTGTGGGCTGGTTCATGTCTCCGAAGAAATTTTTCACAGAAGAAGCCGGGCGCATCAAGGCAGTTGACCTGCCGCTGCGTTAACCTCCGCCGGAACAAGGAAGATCAACAGGTTAGTCATGCCTGGGTTCTAGTCGCGCCCAGCCAGTTCGGTGCCGATGCGCAGGCTTCATGAGCCGCCTATATTAGGGACACGATATTTCAGGGACACGATCACCGGAGACTTCCCCCATGTTCAGTCTGCGCAAGAAAGCCGAAATGCCCTCCGCCGCCGATGCTCTCCCGGGTCGCGACAGCCCCATCCCGACCGCGCGCACCCATTTCCTCAACGGCAACGCGCTCAAAGGCCCCTATCCGCAGGGGCTCGCGAAGGCGATGTTCGGCATGGGCTGCTTCTGGGGCGCCGAGCGCAAGTTCTGGGAGCTGGGGGAGGGCATCCACATCACTGCCGTGGGCTATGCGGCCGGTCACACGCCCAACCCGACCTATCAGGAAGTCTGCACGGGCCGTACCGGCCACAATGAGGTGGTGCTGGTGGTCTACGATCCGGCCAAGATCTCCTACGAGCGCCTGCTCAAAACCTTTTGGGAGAACCACGATCCGACGCAGGGGATGCGTCAGGGCAACGACGTCGGCACGCAGTACCGCTCCGGCATCTACGTGTTCGACGGCGCCCAGCGTCAGGCTGCCGAGGCCTCCAAGGCAATGTATGAGAAGGCGCTGAAGGAGGGCCGCTTCGATCCGATCACGACCGAGATTCTCGACGCGCCGACGTTCTACTTCGCCGAGGACTACCACCAGCAATATCTGGCCAAGAACCCGATGGGCTATTGCGGTCTCGGCGGCACCGGCGTGAGCTGCCCCATCGGCACAGGCGTGGCAGCGCAGTGACAGCTGGCGAGCGTCGCAAGCCTCGAAGCAACAAGCCTTGAAGCAAACAGGTCGGCAACCAGTGCGCCCGTAGCGGCGGGGCTGCGGCGCTCGGTCCCGTCAACTTCGAGCGCCAAGCGAGCGATGCTCAGGCTAGGCTACAATTTCTGAGCTGAACCACGATTCGCGAATCCCAATCCGGAAATCCTGATGCAAAAGATCGAACGCGTCATCGAGACCATTCTGTTCCAGAGCCGCTGGCTCCTGGCGCCGATCTATCTGGGGCTCGTCGTTTGCCTGGTGCTGCTCATGGTGCATTTCGGCCATGAGCTCTACAACTTTGTACTCAAGATCCCGACTGCCAAGGAAGCAGACGTGATCCTGGGAACGCTAAGCCTGATCGACCTTGCGTTCACCGGCAATCTGGTCGTGATCGTCATCTTTTCCGGATACGAGAACTTTGTCTCGAAGATCGAGGTTGAGGCGGGTGATCGGCCGGATTGGATGGCCAAGGTCGACTTCGGCGGTCTCAAGCAGAAATTGGCAACGTCGATCGTGGCGATCTCGGCGATTCAGGTGCTCAAGTCGTTCATGAATCTGGAACAGGCCGAGACTGTCGATAACACCAAGCTCGCCTGGCTGGTTGGCATCCACGTGTTGTTTCTTGGCTCGCTGCTCGCGGTCGCGCTGGCCGACCGGTTGTCTGAGCATCCGCCGGAGGAAAAGCCCGCGAAGCCAGGCTAGTCTGCCAATAGGCCGCAGCCGCAGAGGGCAGTCACTCTGCGGCCAATCCGATTGCCTCACTTTTCGGCAAGTTCGTCTTGGAAGAGACATCGGCCTTGTGAAAGATCACATAGAGCGCGGGCAGGGCCACGAGCGTAAGCAGCGTTGCCGAGATCAGTCCGCCGATAACGACGGTTGCCAGCGGCTTTTGCACTTCGGCGCCAGTACCTGTGGCGAGTGCCATCGGAACGAAGCCCAGTGAGGCAACCAATGCTGTCATCGCGACTGGACGGAACCGGGTCATCGCTCCCTCGTAAATCGCATCAAGCGGCGGGCGGCCAGACGCAATCAGCTGCCTGATATAGGTCAACATGACTAGTCCATTAAGCACGGCGACGCCCGAAAGCGCGATGAAACCCACTGCCGCTGAAACCGAGAACGGCATCTCGCGCAGCCAGAGCGCGGCAGCGCCGCCGGTCAGCGCCAGCGGCACAGCGCTGAACACCAGGAGGGCGTCGCGCGTCGAGCCGAGCGCAGTGTACAGTAAGAAAAATATCAGAACGAAACAGGCAGGCACCACGACCATGAGCCGCTGGCGTGCCGCCGCAAGATTCTCGAACTGACCACCCCAACCGATCCAATATCCGGGCGGTAGTTGCACCTGTTCGGAAATCTTTTGCTGGGCCTCGGTCACCAGTGAGGCAATGTCCCGTCCACGCACATTCGCCGTGACCACGACCCTCCGCTTGCCGTTCTCGCGCGTGATCTGATTGGGGCCTTCGCCCAATGTGAAGACTGCCACCTCCTTGAGCGGGATCGTTACGGGTCTCCCACGCTCATTCGCCTGCAGCAGCGGGACTGGAAGATTTTTCAATGCCTCGATGTTGCCGCGCAGTGAGTCCGGAAGTCGCACGACGATCTCGAAACGTCGGTCACCTTCGAAGACTACACCTGCCTCACGACCGCCGACGGCAGCACCGATCAGCTCTTGGACAGCTGACAGGCTTAGTCCCCGTCGCGCAATCTCGGCTTTGTTAACTGCGATCTCGAGGAAAGGAAGTCCGGTCGTTTGTTCGACGCGCACATCGGCCGCACCCTCCAATCGCCGCAGTATGGCTGCGATCTGGTTTGCGGACCGCAGCATCGGCTCGAATTCGTCGCCAAAGACCTTGATCGCAATATCGCCGCGAACTCCCGCAAGCAATTCGTTGAAGCGCATCTGGATGGGTTGCGTAAACTCATAACTGTTTCCAGGGAGAGCGCCGGCGATCTCTTCGACACGTTTGATGAGCTGACTCTTCGGCATGTCGGGATCAGGCCACTGATCGCGCGGTTTCAGGATCACATAAGTGTCGGAGATATTGGGTGGCATCGGGTCCAAGCCGCTCTCGGCGGTGCCGGTCTTGGAGAAGACATAAGCCACTTCCGGCAATGCACTCACCGCCTTCTCGACGTCGAACTGCATGGCCTGAGATTGATCCAGAGAGGTACTGGGAATGCGAATCGACTGGAGCAAGATGTCCTTCTCGTCCAGTGTCGGGACGAATTCCTGTCCAAGCCGCGTGAACAGCAGCAAGGACGCAACAAATAGCAGAGTTGATATCGCGATCGCCGGAATGGGCGAACGGATGGCCCAGGCGAGTGTTGGGGCGTACCAGCCCTTCAGAGCGCGGATGATACCGTTCTCGCGCTCGGCGATTCGGCCGGTAACAAGGATCGCGATCAGCGCGGGCACCGCAGTGAGGGAGAGGATGAATGCTGAGACAAGGGCCAGGATCACCGTCAGCGCCATCGGCTCGAACATCTTGCCTTCTACTCCGCTGAAGGTGAGCAGCGGGACATAGACCAGGATGATGATCGCCTGACCGTAGACCGTAGGCTGGATCATCTCCCTGGAGGCCGCAATCACCGTCGTGATCCTTTCATCAAGCTCCATGGGGCGACCAAGAATATGTTGACGTTCGGCGATGCGTCGAAGGCAGTTCTCGCCGATGACGACCGCTCCATCGACGATCAAGCCGAAGTCCAGCGCGCCGAGACTCATCAGATTGGCGCTGATGCGTCCCTGGAGCATGCCGGTTGCGGTCAGCAACATGGCAAGGGGGATAACGAGTGCGGTGATCATCGCCGCTCGAAAATTTCCCAGCAGAAGGAAAAGCACCAGGACGACCAGCAATGCCCCCTCGGCCAAATTCGTCCCGACGGTCCGAATTGTTGCGTCAACCAGTCCCGTTCGGTCGAGCACGGTCTTGGCTTCGATCCCCGGCGGCAGCGTTCGGTTGATATCGCGAATCTTGGCATCGACCGCTGCAGAGACCGCGCGTGAATTCGCGCCGATCCGCATCAAAGCCGTGCCGGCGACGACTTCCTCGCCGTCCTGGCTCGCACTGCCGCTGCGAAGCTCGCCGCCGATTGCAACCTTCGCAATATCCCTTATGCGGACCGGTATGCCGCCGCGAGTGGCCACGACGATCTCGCCAATCTCCTCCATGCTCTCGATGCGTCCGCCCGTGCGAACGACGTAGCCTTCCCCGAATCGGTCCAGATATCCGGCTCCGCGACTGGTGTTGTTGCGCTCGATGGCTTCGGCAAGCTCACCAAATGAAATGCCAAGCGCATTCATCTGGGTCGGGTCCGGCTGCACATGGTACTGTTTGACGTAGCCGCCGATCGCATCAATGCCCGCGACGCCGCTCGTGTGGCGCAACTGAGGACGAATGATCCAATCCTGTACGCTCCGCAGGTAGGTGACGCGCTCAAAGTCGTTGCGGAGCCGCTGGCCTTCGGGAGTCAGATAGGTGCCATCCGATTGCCATCCGGGCTGGCCGTCCCGGACAGCAGTCCTTTTGTTGGCCGGCAAGTACTGAACCAGCCACACATAAATTTCGCCAAGCCCTGTTGTGATCGGCCCCATGTGCGGCTCGATGCCGGGCGGGAGCGCCTTTCGCACCTCGGTCAGGCGTTCGCCGACTTGCTGGCGCGCGAAGTAGACGTCCGTCCGATCGCTGAACACGGCCGTGACTTGCGAAAAGCCATTGCGCGACATCGACCGTGTGTATTCAAGTCCAGGAATTCCAGCGAGCGAGGTTTCAACCGGCAGTGTGACCTGCTTCTCGATCTCGGACGGCGACAGGGCCGTCGCAACAGTATTGATCTGAACCTGATTGTTCGTGATGTCGGGAACGGCATCGATGGGCAATCTGACCAGCGACCAGAGGCCCCATCCGGCGGCCATTGCCGTGAGCAGCACAACAAGCCATCGCTGCCGGACTGAGAATGTAAGGACGCGCTCAATCATCAATGAGTCGTTCCTGCGGTCCGCATTGCCTCTTTGGCCTAGTGGTCATGGTCATCGCCGGCTTCGCCCTTGCCCAATTCCGCCTTGAGCACAAATGTCCTCGTCGTGGCGATGACCTCGCCCGGATCGAGACCGAACACTATTTCCACGCGTTCATCGTCGCCGCGGCCGACCACCACCTCACGCTTTTCGAATCCCTCGTCGGTGCGGACGAAGAGATTTTGCTCGCCATCGATCGTTTGCAGCGCTGCTCGCGGGACACATAGGTCGGCTAATTGTTCGGCAAAGGTGATCTGCGCCGTTACGAAGACGCCCGGCCGCCATGCCATGGAGGCGTTGTCCATTGTGGCGATGACACGTGCGCTGCGCGTGTCGGCTTGAAGGATCGGGCTGACAAAAATGATTTTGGCGTTTGCCCGAAGGCCGGCTTGACCGGCCGTTACGGTGACAGGCTGTCCCACCTTGAGATTTGCCAGGTCGGACGTCGGCACCGATAGATCGACCCAAAGTACGGAGAGGTCCGCGATGACATAAATCTCACTTTCCTGTCCTTCGCGGCCAACGGGAGCACCGAGATCGACACGACGCTCGACGATCTGCCCATCGATGGGCGCCCGTACGTCAATCTGTCGAAGGCCAATTGTTTGATTGGTGGAAAGGTTCGCGATCTCGGCTTCACCAAGACCGAGCGCGACGAGCTTCTGCCGAGCGATGTTGGCACGCAGTTCCGCTTCCAGGAAAGCGTTTCGCGCCCGGAGATACTGTTGTTCTGCGCTGACCTTCTTGTCGAACAGCGCTTGCTCGCGCTCGAACAGCGTCTTTTGCAGATCGAGGCGAAAGGCGGCGGCGAGATAGTCGCTACGGGCGTCGGCGACCTCTCGGCTTTCAAGCACGGCTATGACCTCGCCTTTGACAGCCGAATCGCCAAGGCGCTTGCGGAGTTCCGCCACCGTCCCCACGACTTTGGCAGCTGCGCGGCCAATACGATCGGCATCGGGCGTGACGGCGCCGGGGGCGGTGACCTGCTGCGTGATTGCGCAGCCTCCGACCGGGGCGAGGTCAATCTTTGCTTTGGTGATCTGGTCGGCTGTAAGCTTGATGGTGCCTGGAGGGCCACCCTCGCGCTCGGTCGCCTGTTTTGCCGGGACGCCTTTCGCCATCCCAATCAGCGGTGCGAGTGCCATCCGCGTCTCGGGCGAAAGCCAGAGTGCAGCGCCGCCTGCCAAGACGGCAACGACGACGATCCTGCTTGCCAGCATCGGGGAAATCATAGGTTACGATCTCCGGACCTGCCCGTTCGTCGCGAACCTAACTGGACTTTGCGTCGTTGGCCGCAGCCCTTGCTCAACGAGTCACGTTGAGATTGTAACGACCCTTCCCGGCTTCGCCTTTGGGCGTCCGCAGGGTCACGGTCGCACGAAATCTTGTGTCGGTTGCAAAGTCGATTTTTCCGACAAGCCTGTTGTCACCCGCGGGCGCCAACTCCACCGTTTTTTGCTGATTACCTTTGGCGAGCACGACCGCAGTTGCAGTGAAGCCCTCTGTATTGACCTTCTGATCTTTCGTGTCGTTGACGTGCAACGTCATCTCCGCGCCGGCTACGGTCAGTTCCACTTCGTAAATTCCGATCCGGACCTCTTGGCCACCGCGATGCGAATGCCCGTGTCCTTCCTCCGCACCGGCCACGGCCGGTGTCAGAAGCATTGCGAGTATGAGTGCCCATCGGGTCAACATGTTCCGCTCCCTGGTGCCGCTGCTTTAGTGACCCGCCGCATAACCTGCTGATGTTTCGATAATTTTTAACAATTTGGGCAGCGGCGCGTGCTCATGATCCTCGTTTCCCGAGCAGCGATCATGCTGTTATACTGCACCCTATAGTAACTATAGGGTCAAGGCATGATGATCGATGGGCCGGTGAGCATTGGTGAGTTGGCCAAAACCGCATCCACCAAAGTCGTGACGATTCGTTACTACGAGCGGGTCGGTCTTTTGCCGCCGCCACCGCGTACTTCCGGTAACTATCGCGCCTACGATCGTGAGCACGTGCTCCAGCTGCGCTTCATCCGCAGATGCCGAGATCTCGGGTTCACGTTGGACCAGATACGCGACTTGCTGAGAATGTCCTCGCGCAAAGAGCAGGACTGCACCGAAGTGGACCGCCTTGCCGCCGCGCATCTCGCATCAGTTGAGAGCAAGATCGCCGACCTCAAGCGGTTGGCAGTAGAGCTGCGCCGCCTCAATACGTGTTGCAAAGGCGGAGGTCGCATCGCTGATTGCCGCATCATTGAGGCTCTCTCTCACTAATGCTCATGGCACTAGCAGTTTCTTAACCATAATCGAGCGTATATGGGCCCAAGCCACTAGTATCTGGGTCCGGATCGGCCATGCGGCCAGTCAGATTGTTTGTTGTTGCGCTGTTTGCGGCCGCCGTCAGCGGTTGCGCAAGCATTCCGGCGCCCGATACGCCGGCCGCCTCGGCCGCCGACCTTGACAGCCTCGCCTATGCGAAGCCGGTGTCTCCGGTCGCAGCGCGCGCGCAGGCGCAAAGCCAAGCTCAGGCCGAAGTGACGCCAGCCGCCTTTGCGGCGGAGCTGCCCTATACACTCGACACCGGCGACAAGCTGCGCGTAGTGGTGTTCGGCCAGGATGGCTTGAGCAATTCCTACGTGGTCGATGCGAGCGGCGCGATCACGATGCCGCTGATCAAGGCCGTGCCGGCGCGCGGGCTGACGACTGCCGCGCTGGCACGCGCCGTCGGCGACCGCCTGCGCCAAGGCTTCGTGCGCGAGCCGCATGTGGCGATCGAGGTTGAAGCCTATCGGCCGTTCTTCATCCTGGGCGAGGTGACGGCGCCCGGCCAATACGCCTATGTGCCGCAGATGACAGTCGAGAAGGCCGTCGCGGTCGCCGGCGGCTTCACGCCGCGCGCCTATCGCTGGGACATCGAGATCGAGCGGCCCGTCGCAGGAGGTGTCGTGCGCCAGACGGTGCCGCCAATCGAGCGCGTGCGGCCGGGGGATACGATCGTGGTCAGGGAGCGCTGGTTCTAGTCCACCTCAGCGGATATGAACCGCCAGCCAAACCGTCGGCTCGCTCGGATGCGTCCACTCGACACGATGGCGCGCGTGCGCCGGGATGTGCAGATAGTCGCCGGGCCTGAGCTCACGCACGTCAGTCTCGCGGTCGAAGCGCAGGCCGGCGCCGCCGGTCAGCAGCACGACCCATTCGGATTCATCTTGGTCATACCAGAAGCCGGGTGGACTTGCCTGTCCGGCCGAGACGATCCGCTCGATGCGCACGTTCGGCGTCGTGAGCAGCGCGGCGATGTCCTCGTCGGGAGCGGCGTGTGGGAGCCGCGCAAACAAGTTTCCGTTCGGCGGGATCTCGGTCATTGACGGAAGCGACGGGCCTCGATCCGCGTGCGAGATCGAGGCCCGCGACAGCTCTTACTTCTTTACGTGCTTCTTCAGGAACTCGAGCGCGCGCGGCCAGGCGACTTTTGCGGCGGCCTCGGTGTAGCTGGCGCGCTCGTCGCAATGGAATCCATGCGGCGCGTCCGGATAGGTGTAGATCTCGCTTTCGGTGCGCTTGCCCTTGATCGTCTCGACGTCGCTCATCGGGATGCCCTGATCCTTCTCGCCGAAATGCATCTGCATCGGCACCTTCGGCTTCTCGTCGGCGAACTTGGCGATCTGGCCGCCATAGTAGGCGATCGCAGCAGACAGCCCCTCAAGCCGTGTCGCTGCCAGGAACGCGATGCTGCCGCCCATGCAGAAGCCGATGATGGCGACCGGGCCATCCTTCTTGAGCTCGTTGATCGCAGCCTGGGTGTCCTTGAGCATCGCATCCCAGTTCGGATTGGCGACGAACTTGCGCGCATTGGCGATCTCGTCGGGCGTGTAGCCGCACTCGAAGTCCTTCTGGGTGCGATCAAACAACGCGGGCGCGACCGCCGTGTAGCCTTCCTGCGCCAGCCGGTCACAGACGGCGCGTATGTGATGATTGACGCCGAAAATCTCCTGAATGACCACGATGCCGCCCTTGGACGGGCCGGCGGGATCGGCGCGATAGGCGCCCAGTTGGTGGCTGTCGCTGGCGGTCAGCGTGAAGTGCTTACCCAAGTCTTCCTCCTGTGAAACAAAGCGCGGAAACGCTGTTCTCGATGCACGATTTCACGACGTCGCGCAAACAAATGCAATGGTGCCATAGTAGTGGTATTTGCGGCATTTCGGCGACGTTACGAGCACGAAACAATTTTATGAACCGGCCGCGTGCGCGCATCGACAAAATTGCGGATGGGCTAACAAAGAGCCTGAGGAGTTACAGATGTTCAAGCGTTCAGCCGCGATCGTTCTTGCCACCGTCTCCAGCATCGGCATTGCAGCCAGCGTCTCCACCGCCGCCTCGGCGAAGCCGACCCAGATTCAGCGCGTTCAGAGCAGCCCGAAGGTGATGAACCTGCGCCAGGTCAATCCGAATATCATCAAGCCGAAGCATACGCTCAATCCGAAACTGGTGAAGACGATCAATCCGAAGTTTGTGAAGCCGCTCCATCCGATCAATCCGGGCCTGAAACCGATCAATCCGAATCTGGTCGGGAAGTTGCCGCCGAAGTTCCCGCCGCTCCATCCCCCCGGCAATCACAACAACAACAATAATAACAATAACAACACGAACAATAACAACAACACCAACGTGAACAACAATACGAACGTGAACACCAACGTGAACACCAACTTCAACAGCAGCAGCAGCGTGAGCGTGGCGGACGCCACGTCGGTTGCCGGCGCCGCGGTGGTTGGTGGCGCAGCGGTGGTTGGCACGACGGCCGTTGCTGCTGGTCCGACCTACTATCGCGCGGCAGGCCGCAGCTGCCTCACCAAGGAATATCTGCAGACCGGTCAGGTCCTGTTCCGCGATCTCCGCACCAACGAATGGGCCGCGAATCCGCCGGCGGCCGCGCAGTAGTCACAGGCTCGCACGCAAGATTTCCGAGATGCGATCGACCCGAACCCCGGCCTGCGGCCGGGGTTTGCTTGTCTTGAGCATGATCTTTTTCCGAAAACCGGTTCCCACTTTTCGGGATCATGCTCTGGGCGATCAGGCGTGCTGTAGCCCGAAGGCTTCCGCGAGCAGCTCGTATGAGCGCCGTCGCGCCGCGTGGTCGTAGATCATCGTGGTGATCATCAGCTCGTCAGCCTTGGTGGCGGCAATCAGGGGAGCAAGCCGCTCACGCACGGTTGCGGGCGTGCCGACGAACAGGCGCTCGCGGCGCGCCTTGATGCGCTCGCGGTCGATCGGCGAATAGGGATAGGCGGCAGCCTCCTCGGGGCTCGCAAGCGGCAGATATTCGCCACGCGCGCGACGTACCCAGTTGAGATCGACCGTAGTGGCGAGCCGCTCGGCCTCCTCGTCGCTGTCGGCGCAGACCACCGCGCAGCCGAGAATCGCATGCGGGCGTTCGAGCGTCGTCGAAGGCTGAAACTGCTCACGATAGCCGAGCATCGGGCCACCGGCGTCGTGGTCGGAGAAGTGATGCGCAAACGCAAAGCCCATGCCCACCATGGCGGCGAGCTGTGCACTGTAGCCGCTCGATCCGAGCAGCCAGATCGGTGGCAGTGCGATGTCCTTCGGCATCGCATAGACGCTGGCGAACGGATGTCCCGGCGGAAAGCCGCGCCGCTCGAACAGGATGAGCTCCTGAAAGCGCTCGAGGAAGTCGTCGGCATTGTCCTGCCGTCGCCGGAGTGCAAAGGACGTGACCGGATCGGTGCCGGGGGCGCGCCCGAGCCCGAGATCGATGCGGCCGGGAAACAGCGCCTCCAGCACCTTGAAGCGCTCGGCGACCATCAGCGGCGCATGGTTTGGCAGCATCACGCCGCCGGAGCCGATCCGCATGTGTTTCGTCACCGCCGCGATCTGGCCGATCATGATCTCGGGCGCCGAGCTCGCGACCGAAGGCAGGTTGTGATGCTCCGCAACCCAATAGCGCGTGTAGCCGAGCTGGTCGGCGAGCTGTGCAAGATCGAGCGAGTTGCGCAGCGAATTGGCGCCCGAGGCGCCGGTGACGACCGGCGAGAGATCGAGGACGGAGAGGGGGATCATTGGGGCAGTAGACCTCCTGGCGAATGACAAGGCTCTCGAAGATTGCAGCACCAGGACATCAGACAGAAGCCCTTACGGCAGGTCGGAAAAATGCACGGGGCAGCGGATCCCGAAACTGAAGAGCGTGGTTCCGCGTTATGTTTGGAAGCGGACAAGGAGGTCGCCAAACAGGGAGATCGCCAATGGCAGACGATCGAATGAAGCGTGGTTCGCAGGATCGCAGCAAGATCAGCATGGAACAAGAGCATGAGATTCGATATTGGACGCAAGAGCTTGGTGTTTCGGAAGCTGCGCTAACCGCGGCGGTTGCGAAGGTTGGCAACTCTGTCGATGCGGTGCGGCGCGAGCTACATAGAGGCATGTAACGCTCGCAACAACGGGCCGCCTCGAGATGATCGCAGCAGTTCTTCGGAACGATAGTTGGCGGAGTGGGGTTTCCTAATTGTGCCGAGTTCCTGCTCCCGAGCAGTCTCAAGGGGCAGGGATATCGGCGGAGGAGGCCTCGGCCCAACTCAGCCGAGGCCTACCTATGTAAATGTTCAGCCAAGAAGTCATGCAGATGGATGCCGAAACGTACAGGCGAAAAGCAGAACAGTACTTCACCTTTGCACGCCAAATGATTGAGCCCAATGCCAAGTCGGCGCTGATTGACGTAGCGACGCATTGGATGCAGATGGCCAAGCAAAACGAGGACCTGGATCACCAGGATCAGAACGTCGAAGCGACCACTCGGTCCCAGGTGCGCCGCAGGTAAGCAGCTTCGCGATTATGTGTGGAAATCGATAAAGTTGCGGAACCAATCGACGTGAACAAAGTTTGGCGGGAAATGCCGAGGGGGAATTTCTCTTGTCTACCGCTGACTACCACCGTCGACAGGCTGCGATATTCACGCGCCTCTCCGAGACAGCCCGCCATCCTGATACTGCGGCGGCGCTCTTGTGGCTGGCCCAAGAACACCGCGCTCAGGTGGAGTTGAGCCGAGAGCCCACAAGACCTGCGCCCACGCTAGCCCCGCACGACAAGCCGTGCTTTTGGCACAGTTGAGCAAGTTGCCGCTTTAAACGTCGCTGATGGCTTGCCTGAACGATTGCGGAGTTCAGTGAGCTTCAACCGCGCATTGTTTTTCATTGGAACAAAGAAAATATTTTTGCAGGCGACGGTAATAGCGGAAGCCCTCTGTACAAAAGTGAACACAACAGCGCCTCCTCACAATCGTAGCATCAAGGCGTTGGGGCTATGGGGAGAGAAAATGCCGATCAAACGCCTGCTCGAAAGGCACGTGTTTCCGCCTGAGCTTGTTGTCACCTTGGGAGAGGTCTTCGAAGACGTATTGAGGACGCTCGACCTAAACAACCGCGAAGACCCACTTACGGAGCTGATAGCCAAGAAGGTGATCGAACTCGCCCAGAGCGGTGAGCGCAATCCTATTCGCTTGAAGGCACTTACCGTTGAAGCATTTGAACGGAAGGCGAATTAGTGATTGGGCTCACCCCTCCCCTTAGCGGGGCCGGTGAGAGATCAAGAAAGGAGAGGAGATCATTCTCTATGCTTGGCGTCGAGCGCGTCTGTCTTTGGTCGGGCGCGAGATCGGAAAGACCTCGCGCATGTACTGTGCCAGCATCTCACTAAAAGCCATCGCATAGCGCGGAAGCGGGCGTCGCTTGTCCCAATAGAGTGCAAGTGGTTCCCGCAGCGGCTTGCCCCGATAGGTGACGGCGACAATGCGCAGCGGATGACGATCCGTGCGCATTGTCGATGGGATAATGGCCACGCCATGTCCACTCTCGGCCATTGCCAGGAGAGTGTGCGGAGTTCTGCTCTCACACGTAATGGGTCGGTTCGAACTGGGCGAGGCGGCAGGCCGCGTCGAATGTGCGGCGAAACACATAGCTCGTGTCGAGAACCAGCAGGGGATGCGGAGCATCGGCCGTCGTGCCAACGCCGCTCGCATTCAAACGCCGCCCGCATCCAAACGTTCCGGCTGAATTCGCGCATTCGACTGTGACATCAAAGACCTGGAACGACGTCCAGAGCTGCGCGTTTTTTACAAAACACAGAAGGGAGAGAGCCATGTCCCACCAGGATCGTTCCCACCATTCGCGTCGGGGGTGGGGCACCATTCTGGCCTTCGCGGCTACCTTCATACTTATCCTCGCAGCCACATTTGCGGGATTGGGTGAACTGCCGACACCGGCCAATGCGCCGGCCCAAACGAGTGGCCAACGCTAGGTGTTCGCATGACATACCAATCACCGCCAGAGCCGAATGTCGGACCGGCCCGCTCGGCGCTAGGCCCTGGGCGGAAGCGGACTGCGTACGCGCATCGCCCCACTCTCGTCGCGATCATCGTCGTGCTGGCAGTGGTCGTCGGCATCGTATTGAAAACGACCACCCGGCATCACCGGACGGCGACCAACCCACCTGATCAGACCTCAGGACAAAATCTAGAGCCGAGCGCCGTGGAATAGCGCTGCGGGCTCACTCCATTTTCGTGGCCGTGCGGACTGTGATCGGTGTCGCAGCTGCGTTCCGAGCAGCGCTCTTAATCGAACTTGCGCAGCCGCCAATCCTTCTTCCAGCCGGTGAGCCGGTTGTTGCGGAACTGTAGCGCTACTCCGTAGTCCGAAGGATAAAAGCCCGGAATGCGAGCGTTGCCGGCGGCGACAAGAATCTCGGAGCCGCCGGGGCGCCCGGAAAGATGAAGGAGCGGCACGCCAAGGGCGTGCGAGGCCTCCGTCGGAGTCATGCCGAAGAAAAGCGGCAGCGTGTTCGAGTGCGGCGCTCCGCACCAGGCGAGCCAGCACAGGCTGAGTGTAACGACCGCGCGTCTCATGGTTCCCCACCGTTCGGCAGCATCATCGATCGATTGGCGCGTGCCGGCAAGCCCTGTCGAACTCTCATCCACGATCGTCATCCGTGTCTGCATCCATTCCAAGGTGGCGGCCGTACCTGGCTGCGGAGGGGGCCTCGGCCTCCCGGCGCCCGCCATCGGGGCGTGTGTGCAAGCGACCAACCGGAGGACGACCCCATGTCTATTATGTCTCGTCGTACTGTCATGTCTCGACGTACACTGCTGCCCGCCGCCATTGCGGCGGCCATTGCGTATTCGGCCTCGATTACCGGCGCCGCCGCGCATCCGACGCTTTATCAACGGCTTGGCGGCTATGACTCGATTCAGGCCGTGGTCGACGAGGCGATCAAGAACATCGCGGCTGACCGGCGCATCAACCGCTTTTTCAAGGGCGCCAACATTCAGCGGCTTCGCCGCCAGCTGGCGGACCAGATCTGTGCGGCATCAGGCGGACCGTGTGTCTATAGGGGCCGCGACATGAAATCGGCGCACGCCGGCATGGGCATCGAGTCCAGGCACTTCGATGCACTGGTGCAGGATCTCGGCAAGGCGCTCAACAAATTCCGAGTGCCGGCGCGCGAGCAGCGCGAGCTGGTCGCGCTCTTGGCGCCGACCAAGAAGGACATCGTCACCCGCTGAATCAGAAGTACGACTGCAGGCCGCCGCCCTCAAGCGGCGGCTTGACTATTTGCCGGGAGTGATGCTGCCGGTGGCGAGGTCGTCGTCGCTTCGGCTGCCGGCTGCTGCGACGTTGCCCCGATATGGAATGTTGAACCAGCGGTCCTTCGGCAGGAACCGCTCGTGCAGGGTTGCGTAGGTTTTCTGGTTTCCGAGCGCGTGCGCAAAGTCACCGACTGCCGGAGCTGCAAGGAAGAACACGGCCACAGTGGCGATGCCGAGGGCCACGCTAATCTTGAGCTCGTCCATACTCGCAAACTTGAGCGCTGTGCCAAACGACTTCTTAACCCGCGCGCCAGTGAGATCCACGCTGTAGATCTCGTCGAGCAGCAGATGGATCATATAGCCAAGCGCCACAAAGCAACCGACGAGCCAAGACGTAACCGTGGCGAGGCCAAAGAGGTGATATGCGGCCGCAGCGCTGAAGAACAGGAAGAAGATGGCGGCCAGCTGCGAATGAAAGATGCCTCTGTGTACGGTGAACTTGGCGAATATCTTGTAGAGCACGTGGCGAACAAAGAGATGGACCAGGATCCACAAGCACACCAGCTCGACGACCGAATAGGTGTCAGCCTTGCTGAACACACTCATGAATGCCAAGGCGACGGAAAGGAAACTGAACAGGATCTGGACCGGGATCGTATGATCGGAGTCGATATCCGGCAACACTCCCCCGATCGTGCCAGCGCAAAAGAAGAGCACGACTTCCTTTGGAGTCGCCACGCCGGCAACCATGCCGCCAATGGCGATGACGCCACTCACGGTCGACGCCACAGCAACGTGAGTCCTGAAGTCAGCCATGGCCCTTCCCATTCTGCCGTTGTGCGAAACGAATCAGAATGTCCAGCTTGCTTGCGCCGACTCGTGGAGCAAGCGCAAACGCGGTATCGGGACTTCAGCGCTGTGGACTGCTGCTTCAAAACGGCGCTTGCTTGCCGACGGGCACACGACGAGCGCATGGTATGCGTGGAAGATGCCTGGAAGCCGCTTCGTGCTACCTGTGAGCGATCGCGCTACGGCTGACTCGCACGAGTTGGTGCCGGCGTTGCTGTCGCCTCGAAGCGCGTCGCCTGCATCACGACATTGCCTAGCATATACGTGGCCGTGATGCGAAATGGAGCCAGGGTGCGCGAGCCCGCGATCGGGGCGAGCGCCATTTCGACATCCCGGCCGTCGGTGAGAAAGGTCAGGAGCGGACTTGATCGTCGATGTCCGGCGATCGGCTGAAATGTGACGGAGCAGACCGCCGCCGGGCCGGCATATCCCTGGCTCGCCTTCACCTGCTCGATCCGCTTGAACGACAGGCTGAGGTCGTAGCGGCGGCGGCCGTCGAAAACCGGCAGGACGCGCCGGCAGGTGGCTTCGGAGAGCCCCGTATCACCCGCCGGGATCAGCAGCGCGGAGAGCGGATCGAGCACCTGGCGCCGATGCTCCGTGGTGAGCACCACGCG
>Ga0111538_10005524_pt1 | contig 17248 bp, 15 predicted proteins | sample SoiMethybrSBSTD1_FD_79669 | JGI IMG/M metagenome (GOLD analysis project Ga0111538, IMG submission 79669) | Bulk soil microbial communities from a Populus tree surrounding site in Tennessee, USA - Soil MetaG P. TD hybrid SBSTD1 (version 2)... | ecosystem: Environmental > Terrestrial > Soil >...
CGCTGGCGTTTGGTGTGGTCAAGGTCGGCGGGTCGCTGCCAGCGGCCACCACGCTGACGTCGTCCACTGCGGTGCCCGCCCCCGAAGGTCCCAATCGCACGCCCCTCGTCGGCAGTCGATCGGCGGCGCCGCGTGCCGAAGGCGTTCGCGAAGGCGCGCACCGGGAACTCGATGGTTTTCTTTCAGTCTCGTCGAGAATTCCGCTCGACGTGTACATCGGCAACCGGAAGGTGGGCACGAGCGAGGGCGGCGACATCCTGATGCCGCCAGGACGACACAGGGTGACACTGGCCAACGCGCATTACGGCTTCCGCGAAGATGCAGAGGTCACGATCGAGGCCGGAGAAATCGCCACCCACGGCGTTGTGCTGCCGGACGGCCCGCTGCACGTCACTGCTGAACCCGACTCAGAGATCTTCGTGGAGGGCGATCGCGTCGGCACTGCACCGCTGGGGCCGATTCAGGTGCCCATCGGATCGCGCGAAGTGGTGGTGCGGCATCCGCAGTTCGGCGAGCGCCGCCGCTCGATCGACGTCATCGTGGGCGAACAAGCCGAGTTGAGCGTCTTGCAAAGTGTGTCCGCCCCGAGAACGCCGCCGCGCCTGGCGCCGCTGAGCATGCCGCCCGAGCGGCGGTCGCTCGCGCAGTAGGAGTCCTCAATACGTCATGAACTCGAGAAGATTGCCGTCGGGATCTCTCACATAGATGCTCGACGCCATCACTCTGCGCGCGCCTCGCCGCTCGACTGGCCCTTCCTCGATGCGCGCACCGACCCGTTCGAGCAACTCCCTGAGCTCCGGCTCGGTCCCTTCCCAAACCACACAGAAGTCGCCCGACGGCGGCGTCGTGCCCGGAGCGCGCAAGGTGAAGGCAGGGTCCTGCCACACCTCAGGACGATGAAAATTGATCATCTGCGATCCGATGTGTACCGAGCAGGCGCGCGGCGTCTCGGTGACGTCGAGGCCGAGTCCGCGGTAGAACGCCAGCATTGCCGCGGTGTTCCGCATCGGCACCGCGACGTGATCGAGTCCCCGGATTCCGGCGCCCGGCCAGTTCATTGACCGCTCATGATCGCTCGGTACGTACCAGCGACATTGGCGGGCCGCTGCTGCGCGTAAAACTCCCAGTCCTTGTACGCGTCCATCGTCACGCTTGCCTGCGCCTGTTCGAGCGTCTGGCCCGCGGCGGCAGCCTTGGCCACGGCATCCCGAAGCTCTTCGCGATACCGGATGTTTGCGGCCACGTCGGCCTTCTTCCCCAACATGCCATGGCTGCACACGAAGTACTCGAAATCCAGCGTCTCGACCGTCTTGGCGAGCGCCAGTTCCGGCTTCGTGGCCACATCGCCTCCGAACGGCACGCGCTTCACGGTGATCCAATCAGACGCGAACAGGACACCCGTCCCGTCCACGAACCGAACGATGGTGTTGTCGTCGGCGTGCGCGGTGGGCCGCGGCAGAACCTCCACGCGCTTGCCTCCGAGCGTGATCGTAATCGGATCGCGGTAGGTGAGATCCGGAGGCCGCACGAATTTGAGCGGCCCGCGCGTCACTTCGGCTCCGCTCAACGCGCCATTGCCGTCCTGGTCGTAGAGGGCGAACTGCGCCTGCAGGTTGCCTTGTGCTTCGTCCTGCTCGATCCGGCCGTTCCCGTTGCGATCCTGCGATCGCGCGTTGGGCGGCAGCGGCGTGTCCGCCGGAGGCATCGCCAGGCGCGCGAGCATCGCTTCGTGGCCGATGATCCGCGCCGTGTCGGCGTACACGGCGGCTCCTGACCCGTGATCCCAGTGATGGTGGCTGTAGATGACGTATTTCACCGGCACCTTGAAGCGGCTGGCCAGCTCGCCCTTGAGCCAGGTCGCGAATTCGGTCCCGATGGGTTCGACGAGCACGATCCCGTCGGACGTCACCAGGAACACGGAGAGGTAGTCGTCCATGCGCGCGTAGTACACGTCGCCGGTGAGCTTGCCGATCTCCTGCCCTTTGTACTGCGTCTGCTGGTAAAGGGCGCGCGATTGCGCAGCCGACGTCGCTGCCACCGTCGTAAGCGTCACGGCAGCGACGATCGTCCGAACCAACGTGCGGTTCATCGTCAGCCCCTCCCTGATGATGCCGTCCCCGGCTTCCATTGCATAGCTGTCAGAGCTTGATCTGGCTGACTTGAACCACCGGTTGCGTGTTCGTGTAGTTCGGCATGTCGGTCACGATTGCATCGACGTGCGGCGTAAAGGCGGCCTGAAACTCTTCGACCGAGTTGAACAGCAGATGGGCCGCGGCGACGAACGGGGCCGGAGCCCCGGGCTGTCCACCGGCCAGCCCCTGATCGACGTTCATCCCCTTGAGCGCACCGCCCATGAGATCGCGCACCATCGGCATATGGCGATCGAGGTAGTACGTCATGTCGAACCGGGCATCCGATGCGTTGGGATACAGCACGCTGACCTTGATCATGTGACCTCCACGGCGCGCGATCCTAGCACGCCGCTCGCCGGCGGCCGGACTACTGCTGCCACAGGCGTGCGCCTTCGGAGCGGAAGGGCCCCGCGAACACCCGGCCGGCCGGCCCGACTTCGGCGCGCACCCGTTCGACGAGCCGCGTCGCCTCTTCGTCACCGTCCACGATCCCATACACGGTCGGACCCCACGAACTCTGGCCGACGCCGGCTGCGCCCCACTCGGCGAGTTGTCGCACGAGCACGCGTGTCGCGCCAGGGGCAAACGTGCCCCCCTGCGCTGGCGCGAACCAGCGTCCGGTTACCTCCTGGATCTCGGTGAGCGCCCGCCCGAACGGCACGAGCTCGCCTTCGGCGAGCGCAGGCAGGAGGGCCATGAGCACCAGGTGCGAAACATGCCCGACGTCCTGCTCGGATGGTTTTGACAACCGCGCGAAGGCCTCAGCTTCATCAGTGCCGCTCACCCCGGGCGGTCCATCCGGTACGACGACCACGCATCTCCAGGTGTCGGGGAACGGTAAACGCGCGACGAGAGGACCGCAATCGTCGCTGTTGGCGCGCCGCCCGCCTTCGACGACGAGCCCCCCGCTGGCAAACGTCCAGGTGCCAATCGCGGATCGCTGCGCGCGCCCGGTTGCTCGCGCGAGCGCGGACGCGTCTGGAGCGATGTCATTGAGCCCGGCCAGGACTCGGCCGATCGCCAGCGCGAGTTGTGTGCCCGAGCCCAGCCCTGCATGCGCCGGCAGCGATCGCTGCACTCGTATGCAAGCGCCTCGTGCGATGTGGTGATAGTCGAGAAATGCGCGCGCGAACGCTCGGGCTCGATCCGTATCTTCGCCTTCGACGGTGAGCATGTCGGCTGCGGAGGCAGAAAGCACGAGCGATGGGGCCGACACTGCCGCGCCGATGCCGCCAAACCACCGCCCGCCCGCTCCTCGGAGGTCGAGCACGCCGAAGTGCAAACGAGCGTACGCCTCGACACAGAAGGACCCGGACGCGGGCTCGGCGCGACTCAGGAAACTCTCCGGCGGCGTGTCACCATGGCGCGAATTATAGTCAGTCGCGCTTGCGGCTCGAGACTCTGCGGCCAGGGTCATGAAAACGGCTACACTCATGCCCGGATGACGGCACGCTTCTCGATCGTCACGCTCCTGCTTCTCGCCTTGACACCAACTGGCCGCGCTCAAGAACCTGCCGCACCGTTGCTGACGCGCCTCGATCACCTGGTGTACGCCACGCCGGACCTCGATCGCGGCATCGTCACGATCGAGAAGCTGCTCGGCGTCCGCGCGACACCCGGCGGCCAACACCCCGGCCTCGGGACGCGCAACGCGCTCGTCGCACTCGGCGCTTCGAGCTATCTGGAGATCATCGGTCCGGATCCCGGCCAGCCGAAGCCTGACGGCCGCCGCCGCTTCGGCATCGACGAGCTCGACGCGCCGCGGCTCGTCGCATGGGTTGCCAAGGGCACGGACCTGGACACACTGGTTGCCACAGCGGCCGGCCACGGCGTGAAGCTTGGCGCGGTCATCCCCGGAAGCCGGCGCCGACCGGATGGTGCCGTCCTGTCGTGGCGCTACACCGATCCGAATACCGTGCTGGCCGATGGCCTTGTGCCGTACTTCATCGACTGGGGAGCCTCACCGCATCCATCCGCATCGGCCGCGCGCGGGGCAACGCTGCTGGCCGTGCGCGCCGAACATCCCGATCCGGCCCCAACGCAGAAGATGCTGGACGTACTCGGGCTCGATCTGCGCGTGCAAAAAGGATCGCGCCCTGCCATCATCGCCACAATCGACAGCCCGCGCGGGCGCGTCGAACTCCGGTAGCCGCCCGGAATTCGCGATTCGATGACCATGCTCCACAAAGTCGACGACCCTGGTGTGTTGATCAACGTGCTCAACGGGGAAGGCACCTTTCTCGCGCCCGCGGCCGTTCTCGACGGACTCACGGACGACCAGGCGCGCACCAGGCCGCACAACCTTCCACACTCGATCGCCGACATCGTGGCGCACATGTGCTATTGGCAGGAGTGGTTCAATGCGTGCGCCGTAAGGGGGTTCCGCGGAATTCCCCGGCATGCCGCCGACGGCTGGCCTGCCGATGCGGCCGTTGCCTGGGACGATCTACGGGCCCGTTACCTCGGCTCGATCGAAGAGGCCAAGCGAATCGCAGCGGAATCGGGCTCGCTCGCCGAGCCGCTGTTGCCACCAGACGCGGACATCCAGGTACTCGCCAGGGAATCGCGCGGCTCCGGCATCCTGCACACGGCCGTCCACAGCAGCCATCATCTCGGGCAGATCATCACGATGCGCCAGTTGATGGGGCTGTGGCCCCCACCAGCGGGCTCCATGACCTGGTAGTTTCCAGGCGCCCGGCAACCAGCGCCAGCTACCGTCTGGGCATTGGTGTCAGCCCCGACTCCACGATCGTCGAGTCTGCCGTGGGCGATGCAAGGAATTGAAGCAGCGCGCGAGCCGCATCCGGCTGCCTGGCTTCGCTGGTGATGGCGCCGGCGAAAGAAAACCCGGGCTGGAGCTCCGACGGAATCGGCCCCACGTACGTGACGCCGCCGACGTGTAACAGCTCGCTCACCTGTTGGAACCCGATTTCCACCTCGCCGCGCGCAACGACTGCGGCGACTGGTTCACCCGAAGGCGGCCCGCGCACCTTTCGACTCTTGCCTGCCACCTGGTCCGCGACGCCGAGCTTTGCAAAGAGCGTGGTCGCGAGATAGGTGCCGCTGGCACTGTCCGAGTAGCCGATGGACGTGGCGGCAAGGAGCGTCCTCCGGAACGCCTCGACGTTGCTTATGTTCGGCGACGCCGCGCCGGCGCGTACAACCATGCCGATCTGCGAGAGCGCGAGATCGACCTTGCTGCCCGGACGCACGAAACCGCGCTTCGCCAGGTCGTCGGCCGATTCGCCATCGAGAATGACCAGGTCGGCGAACTCGCCGCGCGCAAGACGGGTCGGGATGGCCTCCGGCGAGTCGCCGATCGACGGACCGCGCGTCGTGATCAGTCGGTGGCCGGTGGCACGCTCGAACGCCGGGCCCAATTCGGAGTACACGCGGTAAAAGCCTCCCGAGATCATCACGTGCAATTCGGCGGCAGAAACCGGTCCCGAGACCACGAGGGCGACGACGCCGAGCGCGGCGAACCATCGAGCGGACGACCGTACTTTCATGATGAGGCTCTCCCTGATCCCTGATCCCCGACTCCGCCCCTCACCCCCACCGTCCCCGCATGTGCTCGACGAGCAGCGCCATTGCCTCGCGCTCGTCGGGCCCGGCCGTCTTGTCCACGATCACCTGCAGGCGCGCCATCTCGCTCTCCACGAACTCGCGCGAAAGCAGGTGCAGCCGCGTCGCGTAGATTGCCGCTTCGAGCACGGCGTGCCTGGCACGGTTGAACCCGATGAACTCGCGTGTCATGCCGCGATGCACCACCGCCATCTCGATGCGCGAACGCGGCGGCGTGCTGTCGATCGAGCGTACGGTGAGCTCGCGCCACGAACAGCCGTCCACCAGCACCACGCCGCGGACGGCGGCAGCCGGGCTGGTGGGATACTCCGGATTCGAGATCGCGGACCGGGCAAACACCCGCGCATCGTCGGTGAGGTTGACGACGGCGGCTTCCGTGGCGACGACGTTCCGGTAGGTGGCCGTGTCGAGAAATGGCTTCAGCACGATGACGTCGTCGCCCCATTCCACGCCCATGGGAGCGCAATTCACAGCCCCGTCCGCTCCCATCGTAGTGACGATGCTCTCGACGATCATGGAATCCCTGCAGCAAGAGAAAGCCTGGTCAATTCCCAACTCCCAACTTGTAACTCCCAAATTACAGGCACCGAGTGGTCGTTGGCAGTTGGAGATTGGGAGTTGACGCGTTCTTCAGGGGCCCGCTACGCCTTCAGTACCTCCCCGCGCCGCATCTTCCGGTAGAGATCGAGCGCATCGAGGATGACGGTGACCGCCTGGGCGGGACCGAGCATGTCCTCGACGACGACCTGCTTCTGCTCGAGCGCCTTGTAGTCCTCGAAGAACCGGCGCAGCTCGCGAAGCACGTGGTCGGGAAGCTGTTTCTTGTCCGTGATGTGCGCGTAGGCGGGATCGTGGACGCTGACGGCGACGATCTTGTCGTCGATTCCTTTTTCGTCGCGCATCCGCATGACGCCGATGGCGCGGGCCTCGACGATCGTCAGCGGATAGACCGGCTCCTGGCCCAGTACGAGCGCATCGAGCGGATCGCCGTCGTCGCAGAACGTACGCGGAATGAAGCCGTAGTCGGCCGGATAGTGTACGGCGCTGTAGAGAACACGATCGAGCCGCAGAAGGCCCGTCTCCTTGTCCAGCTCGTACTTGTTCTTGCTGCCGTTCGGGATTTCGACGATCACCGGGAAGGCGGTCTCGACGACAGTGTCGTCTACGTAGGTGTCATGCCATGGGTGCATGAGTCATCTCACCAGGTCAACGGGCGGCGGCACGAATGGCTCATCCGCCTCGCGGCGCGTTGCCGCCCAGGGCAGGAAGAGATCGGGCCTGCCCTCGGCGCCGTCCGCACGACGCGGCAGGGCATCGCCCCGGGAGACCGCCCCGTGAAGGAACCGATCGACGATCGCGTAGCCATATTCGCTGGCCGCGGATTCGGGATGGAACTGCACGCCGACAACGGGAAGAGTCCGGTGCTCCACTGCCATGATCGCCCCATCATCGAGCGACCTGGCCACCACGCGCAAGGTGTCGGGCAGAGTACCGGGATCGATGACCAGCGAGTGATAGCGAGCGACGCGAATTGGCGACGGCAATCCGGCGAACACCGACGATCCGTCGTGGGTCACGAGCGACGTCTTGCCGTGAAGGGGATACGCGGCGCGAACGATGGCTCCGCCCATCGCCGCGCCGATGCACTGGTGCCCGAGACACACGCCGAGGATCGGCGTGGTCGAGCCGAAACGCCGCACGACCTCGGTGGAGATCCCGGCTTCGGCCGGCGTACACGGCCCGGGCGAGATGATGATATGGCTCGGCGCCAGGCGCTCCACCTCGGACAGTTCCGTTTCGTCGCTACGCAGCACGACGGCTTCTTCGCCCAACTCGCGGACGTATCGGGCGAGGTTGTGGACGAACGAGTCGCGGTTGTCGAGGACGAGGATCATTCGCGTCTAAACTGTCAACGTCCGGCCCAGATAGGCCTCGAGCATGGGCGCTTCTTCAATCCGGCTCTTGAACGCCACGTAGCCGTCGGGCCGGACCAGGAAGAGCCGTCCGTCGGCTGACCCGTAGCGCTCCGACAACGCCACCGATTTCGGGAGAATCTCCGTCGCCATCACAGGACCGAAACGGTCGCTCACCGACTGTACCCCGCGTTCCTGATCGTCTCCATCAGGCATGACCAGCAACGTGAAGTAATCGTGCCGCAGGCGGTCGAACAACGTGCCTCCGGCTTCGAAATCCACATCCGGCGCGCGGTCGCCGACGGACGGCCCGTCGAGATCGCTCGGGCCCTCTGGCTTCTCGACAACGTCGCGATACGTGTAGGACACGCCCGAGCAGTAGTTGACAACCTTCTCCGTGTAGCCCGGCTCGAACATCGTCTGCTTGCGCTGCGCGATGTCCTTGCCGTGTGTCATGAAGATGTCGTGCAGCGACGATGCCGCCCAGATGACCTGTTCGGCGACCGGGCGCCGCTCGGCTTCGTAAGTGTCCAGGAGAGCCGGCTTCGCATATCCCTTCAGCACGAGGGCCAGCTTCCATCCCAGGTTGAACGCGTCCTGCATGCAGCAGTTCATCCCCTGGCCGCCAGTCGTCGAGTGGACGTGCGCGGAATCGCCAGCCAGGAAGACGTCGCCCTCGCGGAACGTATCGGCCAGGCGCACCCACGTTTCCCATTTGGAGTGCCAGACCACCTCGCCCATGGTGATCCCGTCGTAGTGCTGTTCGAGCACGCGCATGAACGCCTGCTGCGGGGTCAACGTGGGATCGGCCGCTTCACCGCGATCGCTGAGCAGCAAGCGGAAGTGGCCGCCGGGCAGCGGCGCCACCATCAGGAAGTGATCGGTGCCGACGCAGTAGTGGAAGTGGTCCGTCCAGTCGGTGAAGCCGTGCAGATGAATGTCGAGGTTCTGGAAGAAGCTGCCCGTGTAGTCCTTCCCCTTCACCGCCAACCCAAGCCCGCGCCGCACACGCGAGCTGATTCCGTCGGCGGCCACCAGGTACTCGCAGCGAATGAGCTCTTCCTCGTCCCCGCGGTCAGCATGGGTCACCCGCGCCGTCACTCCGCTTCCGTCCTGAGTGACGTCCTGAAATGTTGTGTTGTAGTCGATTTCGCGGCCGAACCGCGACCTCGTGTAGTCCCGGACGAAGCCCTCCGTCTCGCTCTGGTTGTGAGAGAGGATGCAGTTGTACCGCGAATCGACCGTGGTGTAGTCGAGCCCGGGGCGCACCTCGGTCCGCTCGCCGCCGCGCAAGAAGTGCATGACATACCCGCGGCACCACAGATCGCGGTCGAGCAGGCGCCGGCTCAACGCCGGGTCGACGAGGTCCATCAACTCGATCGTGCGCGCGTGGAGCGCGATCGCGCGCGACTCGCGGCCGGGTCCCGGCATGCGATCGATGCAGCGGAACTCGACGCCGCGCCGCGCCAGTTCCATCGAGAGCACGCTCCCCACCGCGCCGCCGCCGACGATGAGGACGGGGACTTCGCTCGTAATCATTGCCAGCGCAATCTCTCCAATTGGAGATCTTTGATCTTTGATTCTTGATCGTTGGTGATCGTTGATTGTTGAATGACGATTTATTTGTGGTCGCCATTTCAACAATAAATCAACAACCAACAATCAACAAGAAGGGGGAGCGTTCAGGTTTCTCAATGTCACGCCGGGCGAGTATTACGTTCGCGCGTATGCGTCACCGTCGTCGAAGATCAACAACGATTCGAAAATCAACGATCAGGAATCTTCAATTGCTCTGAGAGGGCATCGATGATCGCCCTGGCCTTGTCGAGCGTCTCCGTGTACTCCTGCTCGGGTTCGGAATCGGCGACAATCCCCCCGCCCGCACTGAAATAGAGGCGCCCGTCCTGGAGAACCGCGGTGCGTATGGCGATGCTCGTATCGAGCTCTCCTGTAACACTCCAGTAGCCGATGCAGCCGCAATAGACCCCGCGCTTCGACGGCTCCAGCTCCGCAATCACTTCCATCGCGCGGAGCTTCGGAGCACCGGTGATGGATCCGCCGGGAAAGGCGGCGCGCAGGAGATCGATGGCATCCGCGCCCGCGCCCAGTTCGCCGACGACGGTGGAGACCAGGTGATGGACGGTGGCGTAGCGCTCCAGCGAGAAGAGCTCTGAGACGCGCACGGTATGAGGGGCGCACACGCGCGACAGGTCATTGCGCATCAGATCGACGATCATCAGGTTCTCGGCACGGTCCTTTGCGCTTTCGGCGAGCGCCTGCCCGAGTGCGGCGTCGTGCTCGGGACCGACGCCTCGTGGCCGCGTGCCCTTGATCGGTCGCGTCTCGACCAGGCCGTTCGTATCGACGTGGAGAAAGCGCTCCGGCGACGCGCTGACGATGGCCGCCTCGGCGAAATCGAGGAACGCGGCGAAGGGCGCCGCATTCCGCCGGCGCAGGCGCGTATACAACGACCACGCCGATTCGCCGACAGGCGCCTCGAACCGCTGCGACAGGTTCGCCTGGAAGATGTCGCCGGCGAAGATGTAGCCGCGAACGCGTGCGACGGCGGCGAGATACCCCTCGCGCGTGAACGACGAACGCAACGGCAGTGAGGCCGCCCACCAGACGGGTTCGACGGGATACGAAGGCGGAGCGGTGCGAGGGCGCGAGGGTGCGAGGGTGCGAAGGTCCGCGGTCCCGAGCCCCGAGTCCCGAGTCCCGAGCCCCGAGTCCCGAGCCGACAGCCGTCGCTTCACGACCTCCATTCGTTGTGCCGCGCGGGAGAGGCGTTCATCCGCGGACAGTTCGGGAATGCCGGTGGACACGAGCCAGGCGCGCGTCGATGCGTGGTCCCATGCCACCACCCAGTCGTAGAGCGCGATGACGAGATCGGGCAGTCCGAGATCGTCGTAACGCGGGGCAGGAAGACGCTCCAGGGTGAGGCCCCAGTCGTACGCGAGATAGCCGGCGGCGCCTCCTTGAAAGGGCGGCACCCCTGCCACCGGTTCGGCCTTGTGCGGCGCCATCAGGTGCCGCAGCGCGACGAGGGCATCGCCGGCGATCGCATGCCGTTCGCCGGTGAGCAGGTCGAGATGCTCGGCCTCCGCACCCCGGCTGCGGACCAGGGCAACGGGATCGGCGGTGAGGAACGAATAGCGACCGAACCTGTTTCCGGTACTCGCGCTGTCGAGAAAGAGACGGTAGGGCAGGCCGTTGAGCGCCTCGCAGCACGCGATCGGATCGGGCGCGGGGACGAGCTCCTCGACGAGCGGACGCATCAGGGCCCTTTCCGCTCCGCGTGTGTCAGGCGCACGTGACGCGATCGCGTCTCGGCTGGCGTGAGATATCCCCAGGAGAGCGTGCCCTCCTGGCGATACGTCTTTCCGAGCGTCATCGCAAGACTCGCCTTGGCCAGTTCCTTCCCGAGATAAAACGCATGGTTCGGCTCGTCCACGCCGAGCTGCGCGAAGATGTCCTGGATGTCGGTCCCGCGCACGAAGCGGTCGCTGTTGTAGACGGTGATCGCCTCGCGATCGGCGAAGATGCGGTAGTTCGGATCGGTGATCGCGGCTTGCAACTCGCGCAGTTCCGCCTCCGTGTAGGTCAGCACCTCGGGATCCTTCACCGTCACCAGCCTGTCGTCCACTCCCTTCGGAACGGTCCGCCTCGTGACGGCGTAGTGCATCAACCGCCGGGCCACGTCCACCTCGCGAACCGCACCGCGTGCCCACGGGATGACCTCGGTGGTCAGCACCGAACGGATCCCGAGCTCCTGGCAGATCGCCACGAGCAATGCGTTGACGCCGGTCGAATCGGCAGCCGTGAGCTCCGTGAGATTGCCGATGCCCATCAGCATCTCTGCATCGGGCCACCGGCGGCGGGCGTGCGCGTACCGCTCGAGCGACGCCGTGAAGCCCATGCCAATCGGTTCGAGTATGGGATCGAGCAGATAGGCGACGCCCACGGCCTCGAGCTCGGCGATCGTCGGGTCCAGTGTCTCGATCCCGCTGCCCAGGTCGGGAACGGCCACCCACCTCACGGGATGCGACGACAGCTCGCGCGCGATCTCGACATTGGATCGATTCACGCTGAGCACGAGAGTGGCGCCGGCTCCAACCGCGGTCCGGATCTCGACGGGATCGAACGTGTCGATGCTGACCCGCATTCCTGCACCGACCAGCTCCCGCACCACGTCGGCCAACGCAGGGAACGCGAGACCCGGCGTGCACCCGACGTCGATGATGTCGGCGCCGGACGCTCGGTAGCGCTCGGCTTCCTTGCGGATGTCCTCGCGCCTCAAGCGAGGAGCATTGTTGATCTCGGCAACGATCTCGATGTCCCACGCCCCGTACTCGCGCATGACGGCCGTGCGTCCGAAGTATCGTGGAATCTCTCGAAGGTCGGTTGGCCCTTTGGCCACAGGCACACCGACTTTCTCCTCGATCACGACGGGGTCGCCTTCGCAGAGCCCCGGAATCAGCACGAGGTCGGTTCCCGCGGTCACGGTCAGGTGACGGGCGATCCAACTCGTCGTCATCAGGGCGGCGACCGTGATGCGCAGGGCGGCCACGTCGCAGGCAAACGGCGCGGCCATGTCGTCGAGGGTATGCCGCAGCGCGGGCTCGGCGAGAAGGCCAGTGACGAACAGGACGCGCCGGGGCGATGCGTCGGCCATCTACGCGGCAAGCTCGCCTGGGCCGTTCGTCACGACGGACGCCACGTCAACCCTGCGCGGGCGCGGACGGACGCGGATCGCCGCCGCGCACGAACTTGTTCGGGGTGCCTTCGAGCGCTTCGCCTGAAGCCGGGCGCCATAACACGACGTCTTCGATCTGCCGCGCGAGCGCAAAGTCCTTGTCGGTGATCCCGCCCGCGCTGTGCGTGGACAGCTTCACGGTGATGCGCCCCCACGTGACGGACAGATCGGGATGGTGATAGGCGGCTTCCGACAGGTACCCGATCGCATTCACCAGCATCAGCGTCGTCGGCCATCCATCCGTCTTGTAGACGCGGCGGATCCATCCGTCTTCGAGGTACCAACCGGGCAGATCGCGCAGGCGGTCGGCGATCTGCGCCTCGTCGTAGGTTGTCTCTTTCTTTGCCATCGTTCAGAGCTCCCGAGTCAACTTCCAAGCACCAACTCCAACCTCCAACAGCCACTCTCAAGCCACCCTTGGGAGTTGGAAGTTGGCAGTTGGGAGTTGAGGAAGACACAGTTACATGACAACCCCACCGCCCACCAGGAGAGCCTGTCCCGTGATGAACGCGGCAGCCGGAGACGCGAGGAAGACGGCAGCGGCGGCCACGTCATCAGGCGTGCCCCAGCGCGCAAGAGGCGTGGACTCGGCCACGGCAGTTCGACGGTCGTGGTCCAGGTCGCTGGCGAACGAGGTTTCGATCCAGCCCGGGGCCAGGACATTGACACGCACTCGAGGGGCGACCGATCGCGCGAGCGACTTGCTGAACGCGAGCACACCTCCCTTGACCGCGGCGAACAACTGCGGATTCGTGCCCGGCATCCCCGTCAGCACGTGATCCCAGCTCATGTTGATGATCACGCCCCCGTCCGGCTGCGTGGCCAGGACCTCCGCGGCCCGCCACGAGGCGACAATAGTACCGCGGAGATCCACCGCCAGCAGCCGGTCCATCTTCTCGATGTCCGACAGCGAGGCGGCGTCGCCGGTCAGGATGTCCGCACCCGCGTTGTTGATCCAGACGTCGAGCCGTCCGAGGCTGTCGCAGACAGCCGGACCGATTCTGGCGATCGCGCTCTCGTCCGAGATATCGAGCTGAAACGTGGCCGCCCGCCGCCCCAGCGCGCAGATGCGGGCTTCCGTCTCGCGCGCCCCGGCCACGCTCGCCCTGTAGGTCAGCGCCACGTCGGCGCCGGCACGCGCGGCGCCAATCGCTATCGCACGGCCGATGCCGCTCGATGCGCCCGTCACGAGGACGGCGCGGCCGGCAAGCGGCCCAGCATCGGCGTCTGACATTCGACGCGATCATAGCCTCAGGGTGAACGAAACGACTCGACTCCCAGAGTCGTCATGGCCTCGATTCCTCTCGCGGAGGAAATCGGATTGCGGTTTATCTCGAGCTCATCCGTGAGACGAACGCCGCCGAGACTTCGACAAGCGCTGCTATTCGTTCGATTCGAGAGGCGGCGGCGTTGAACTAACTAGAATGACTCGACTCCAGCCTCTCGATTTCAATCCCCTCCGGGCGTCTGAGAGGAACCCTTGTCGAGTCGTCTCTACGTTGTGCAGAGGCGATGTGGTGCCGGCGGCCTGTTCATGTCCTTGGTGTCGAGGCCTGGCCACACATCACTCCAGCACTGGAGACCGCAGATGTACCGGCATCATCGATTTGTTCGACAGGCTATAGCGCAGCGAGCCGCTGAAGTGAACCGCCTTGCTGCCCAATACGAAGAGGACGTGCGAGGCGGCGGCTGGCGATCAGGCCTCGACGTGACCGGGCCCCGAAGGCGCAGGAGCCTCGCAACAGCAGTGTCCGGTGAGGCTTCGCCCGAGGCTGGCGACGCTGTTCTCCGGGTGCACGGCTCGTGAGAGAACAGTTGGTGAACGCGACAGCTCCATTCACGAGCGTCGATCGTCGAACCGAATCGCGGCGCTCCTTCGTCCACTGCACGACTTTCCGCCGTCCGCCGCGCCGGCGTCAGGGTGTTCGCGGGTGAGATCGAGTTGCTGATTTCCGCCGTTGGACCATCCCTGGTCGCCATTGCGAAACATCATGAGCTCCTTGCACCGCAGGGCGAGTTCTGCGATCGAACCCTGCTGACGAATACCACTGGAACCGCGCGGTCGAGGGAGAAAACGGCTCAAGCATGCGAGGCGACGAGAGGCCTACGAATCCCCGCAGTAACGCCTCGCAGTGTTGACACGTTCCGGATCGGGTCCTAGAATCCGTCCACTTCGCTGGACAGGCCGGGACTTTTCCCGGTGCCTGGTTGAATCGCATGCTCGTGTCTGTTTCGATTCAGGGGGGCGACGTGATCAAACGACTGCTTTTCACCCTCGTGGCGCTGTCCCTTTCCGTCGCCGCGTCCGCACAGGAAGCCACGCTGAGCGGAACCATCACTGATTCAACCGGAAGCGTGTTGCCGGGCGTGACCGTTCAGGCCCTGCACGAAGCGTCCGGCAACACCTTCATGGCGGTCACCGACGGCCGCGGCGCGTTTCAGCTTGCCGTTCGCGTGGGCACGTACCGCGTGACGGTGCAGCTCCAGGGATTCACGAGTGTCACCACGGGCGGAATCGAAGTCCTGGTGGGACAGACAGCCACGGTCAACGTGCAGATGGCGCCCTCCACGCTGGCCGAGACGATCACCGTGACCGGCGAGTCGCCGCTGGTCGAGACGTCCTCGTCGAAGATTGCCGGCAACATCGATCCCCGGCAGATCACCGAGCTCCCGTCACAGGGACGCAACTGGATGTCGCTGGCGCTGCTGGCGCCGGGCAACCGCACCAACGCGCAGGGCGCGACCCCGGTGCAGGACCGCGGCGACGTCAGGGAATTTCAGCTCAACGTCGACGGCTTGCAGGTGACCTCGAACCTTGGCACCGGCAACCAGGCACGCTACAGCAACGACTCGATCGCCGAGTTCGAGTTCATCTCGAACCGGTTCGACGCGACCCAGGGGCGATCCTCGGGCGTCCAGGTCAATGCCATTACCAAGTCGGGCACCAACGCGCTCTCCGGATCGCTCGTGGGGAACTTCCGCAACAGCGACTGGAACGCGCCGGATCCCGTGCTGAACCGCGTGCTTCCCTATTCGAACCAGCAGATCAGCGGCACGGTGGGCGGCCCGATCATCGTCAACAAGCTGCACTACTTCGGCAATTACGAATACGAGCACCAGCCGTTGACGTCGATCTGGCAGACGCCGTACCCCGCCTTCAACGTGGAGCTCGAAGGCACTAGAAGCGTGAAGCTGGGTGGCGTGCGCGGCGATTACGAGCTGTCGTCGAACACGCGCCTGATGGGAAAGGTCAACCACACGATCCTCTACGAGCCGTTTGGTGCGGGAAACGCCAACCATCCGTCCGGGACCAACAGCAACGAAGAGCATTCGACTGACGTGATCGGCCAGTTCACGCAGGTGCTCAGCAATCGATCGTTGAACGAGTTCAGGGCCGGCTACGCCGCGTACGGCATCGAGCAGGTCAGCCTCACGTCGTGGTCGCAGCACTGGCAGTCGCCGAACGGCATCAACACCGACGGCCCGAATATCACGTTGCGCGGTTTTCAGACGGGCCGCAACAACAACCTGCCCCGTTATCGCGACCAGAGCGTCTACACCTTCCGCGACAACTTCAGCATCTTCTTCGACGCCGCCGGGCGCCACGATGTCAAGGCCGGGGGCGAGTACCTGCGCCTGCTGGACGACACGCGCAACTGCAACCGGTGCGGCGGCGTCATCACCGCCAACCTCGGTCCGGTGCCGGCCAACATCGAGCAGATCCTGCCTGACGCGTTCAACGCCGACACCTGGAACCTCCCGGCGCTGTCCTCGATTACGAGCAACTACCAGGTCGGCGTCTCGGATGAATCGACGTTCCTGACACCGCTGTACATGTGGAAGTACGGCGCCTGGTTCCAGGACGACTGGCGGATGGGATCACGGCTCACCGTCAATCTCGGGCTGCGGTACGACCTCATCTGGAATGCGTTCGCCCAATACGTCGAGTTCCCGCCGTTCGAGATGCCCAATCGGCCGCAGGACGCAAACAATTTCCAGCCGCGGCTCGGGTTCGCGTATCAACTCTCCGACCGCACGGTCGTCCGCGGCGGTTCGGGGCTGTACTACAACGACATCCTGAATACGAACGTCCTGTGGCCGCAGAGTCCGCTGACGATCGCGGTCATTCGCGTGAATAACGATGGACGAGCTGACTTTGCCGCCAACCCCTTCAACGGCCCGCTGCCGACGTACGAGCAGGCGCTCGAGCGGTTCTGCAACGTGAACAACCGCCCGGGATGCTTGCTGCGCGATCTGCAGGAGCAGGCGCCCATTCCCGAGTACGCTCACGTCACCCATAGCTGGCAGACGTCCATCGGCGTGCAGCACCAGTTCGGCACGCGCGCGTCGATGGACATCAACTACGTGAACGTCCGCAGCCGCGACGAGAAGTCGATCCAGGACAACGTCAACATCACGTTCGATCCAGTCACCGGCGATCCGTATCCCTACTCGGACGTCGCCCACCGCGCGTTCCCGACCTACGGCGTCGTGGGAATGATTCCGCACACGGGCAAATCCGATTATCACGGTTTGCAGACGAGCTTCACCAAGCGCATGAGCAGCAACTGGCAGGGGTCGCTCACCTACACCCTGTCGGGCCTCTGGGATCAGGACCCCCAGCCGATCAGCGGTTTCACCGAGGTCCCGTTCCCCGTCGCCAAGGATCTCGGCGGAGAGCGATCGCTGGCCGAGGGCGACCAGCGGCACCGGTTGGTGTTCAACGGGATCTGGGAAGTCGGGCACGGCTTCCAGGTGAGCGGCATCTACTTCTACGGGTCGGGTCAACGCATGCAGGTCGTCTGCGGCTGCGATGCGCGTGGACTGCAGATCGCGAGCGTCGATCGCCTGCGCCTCGACCG
>Ga0111538_10005526_pt1 | contig 17243 bp, 17 predicted proteins | sample SoiMethybrSBSTD1_FD_79669 | JGI IMG/M metagenome (GOLD analysis project Ga0111538, IMG submission 79669) | Bulk soil microbial communities from a Populus tree surrounding site in Tennessee, USA - Soil MetaG P. TD hybrid SBSTD1 (version 2)... | ecosystem: Environmental > Terrestrial > Soil >...
CCCAGGCGCTGCAGTCGGCCGGTGCACCGGAAGACTCCAAGTCAATCCGAATCATGTCAGACTTCACCACGGGCGAGACCTCAAGATTTCACTTCGGCATGCCGACTGCGCCCGCAGGGCGCACGCGCACCCCGTCGCCATTGCAAACTGGCAACTTACAACACAAAACGCGCCTTCACTTGGGCAACAAAAAATTCCGAGGCGCAGCATGCCACTGAAGTTCGAGAACACAGACCTCTCCGCGATTTTGCCGGCGCACCACGCCAATGCTGCCAAGCCCGATCGCTTTTTGCTCATGCTCCCCAAAACAACTCATCGCTGGAATCCCGAACGCCTCCACATTAAGCAAAGCCCAAGTTCTTTTGTGAATATCTGGGAAATCAAAGATCTCTGCTCTGATGATCGAGCCAATACTGCTTTCCGCAGAAATCTACCGCGTCGTCAGCGACTTCGAATTGTCGCCCGGATAGCCCTACTTTCGAGACCAGCGTACCGCACTCGGAGCATCTTGTGTATTCCGAATTAAAAAAACGAGGCTCGTCGCCACACCAACAGCGTCGTTCGCTTCCGAGGTGCTTCACCTGACAATCTCCATAGCTATCGAGTCAGGTAGATCAGCAACGCCATGATGAGACAAGACTGAAACGCCGTTTCGAATGGCGAAATCGACAGAAAAGCGACCTGCGACAGTCACCACGCCAACCGCGCCCGCCTCTCGGAGTCGCCCGCGGCGCGCATAACATTCATCGCCAACCGCGGGCGCTTCGTCGATGATCAGTGTGCCGGCCCACCAAACAACATGAGGGGCGAGCCGGATTGGGAGTAACTCATTCCGTTTTTGCCAAAGCTCCAAAATCGGTGTCCTGGCTTTCGGCCTGGGTCGTTATGCACCCTATCATCGTCGGAGCGCGACGAACTCACTTGCTTGAGCGACCATTCACTGGCAAATGGGAATCTCTGCCGCACGCACTTTGCTGCGGATGCCGTTCGCTTTCTCATATCCCCTCGCCAATAGTTGCATCCCGTGAATTTGCGCAACCAGCAAAAGCTCCCGTATGGTCGGCCGTGTCATTCTGCTTGAGCCCTCGCTAACGAGCTCAACCGGTCATTTCGCAATCACTGCCGACCGCCTGACCGCATGCCTAGCCCCTACCCCCGTCGTTGTCGTTCCGGGAGCGGATGCCGCGGCAGAAATCGCAACTGGTCGGAAATCCTTGCCACGCTTTAAGCACAGCCGCACTGCCATTGCTCGTATTCGTCACTACGGTCCAACTTTGGAATGCCTCATTCGTCATACCGAAAGTCATCTTCCTAATTTCCTTCGAAAACGCGGCAATCGGATGGGGCGTGGCGGACCAGACGCCGGTACATTTTGCGCGCGAGCCGATGCTGCGTCCTTGAAGCCGTTGGTCACCGACGATCTCTTAGGCATCTTGCGCTCGATCGGGACGGACGCTCAGGATCTCTTATTCTTTCCCTCAACAGACGCCGAACTAATTTTGGCGGCTGCCGAACTACATCGGTTAGAACCGTCCGGGCCACCAATCGCGTTACGGCTGATGTACGACGATTTCGGCTCACACTCAACGGCGCCAACTTGGCGTAGTGCGTTGCGCTTGCTCCTCGGCCTCCCCAAAGCGAGATTTCGATTTCACCTCTTTGCCGAAACGCTGCAATTTGCCGCTGCCATCGGCGATTCCTCTCGGCAAGATGTCTTGCTGTTTCCCCATCCTACCGCGATCCCGGCCAGCCCACCGCCGGTCCTTAATGGTGAATTTGTATTCTTGGTCCCTGGCACAATGCGGGCGGATAAGGGCGAACACTTGCTTAAGCAGATCAGTGCCCACTTAGCTGCGCTCTTGCAAACGAAAGCGCTGCCTTTCATTACCGTTCGCACGCAGTCGTGCGAAGCCTTTGCGTGTGACAAATTCCGGTTCGAACTACTACCATCTTTCCTGAGCGACCAGGACTACGCAAGACAGTGGCAAAACTGTCACGCCGCGCTGCTTTTGCACGATCCCACAATCTTCGGGTTGCGCGGATCTGGCACAGCTTGCGACGCCGTTGCTGGCCATCGACCCTTCCTCGCCCTGAGGGGTTCGAGCTGCGGACAGTGGATCCGCAAAAACAATGGCATCCTCGCCGAGCCTGATGCCCGGTCAGTCGCGCACCGGATGGTAGACCTTATAGAAAATTACCGTGATCACAGTGCGGGCTGCGCCGCAGCCGCCTCCCATCTTGATACTTGTCTTGCGCAAGCCGTTCAGGCACTGCGAAGATGCCTACCGATTAGCACGGACTGACGGAAGCTCCTGCCACCGCGGATATGGTCCTGCGTGAGAGCAATGTCACATATCGAGGACTGAATGCTTGCGGACATCAGTTGGCTGTATCGCAAGGCCATACGTCGGCTGGCCCCGTTCGCAGCTCCGAAACTGACAAGACTCGCGCAACACGCACCCAAACAACTGAGATTGCCGAGACATAGGCTAAAGCCGCCTGAATTTTGCCCAACTTTTTCGATTGTAACGCCTAGCTATCAACAAGCTCCTTTTATTGAGAGAACAATTCAAAGCGTCCTCGCCCAGGATTATCCAAAGGTCGAGTATATAATAATTGACGGTAACTCTTCCGATGGAACAAGAGAGATCTTGAGGCGCAACGAAAAGTCCCTTGCGTATTGGATCTCGGAGCCAGATCGAGGTCAAAGCCAGGCGATAAACAAGGGCTTTCACCGAAGCACCGGAGAAATTATGGCCTATCTAAACTCAGATGATCTCTATCTCCCTGGGACGCTGAGCTACGTTGCGACAGCCTTCACTGAGAACCCAGAACTAGATGTTGTATATGGGCATCGCATAATCATAGATGAGCAAGACTTCGAAATCGGTCGGTGGATCATACCGGCGCACGATGCCGAACTTCTTCGCTGGATGGATTGGATACCTCAAGAAACGCTATTTTGGCGACGTAGGGCTTGGGATCGAATAGGTGCGCAATTGGACGAGTCCTTACAATTTGCGATGGATTGGGACCTAATTTCACGTTTTGATCGTGAGGGTTTAAAGATTAAGAGACTAAACCGCTTTTTGGGAGCTTTCCGTTTACATTCAAGCCAGAAAACCCTCGCCGAAATGTCACTCACCGGAGAGCGCGAAATACGAATGATCCGGAAGCGGAACTTGGGACGTGACGTCGACGAGGTCGAAATCCGCCGACGCGTCTTTGGCTATCTCTTTCGCCATAGCATGTTGGATCTGTGCTGGCGAATCGGTCTCATTGATATGGAAACCTGAATGGCGTTTAGCGAAACACCATGGGCGTTATTGTTCAAGTAGATGCCCTGACCGCTTGCGCCCGACTCCGTTCTGCTTGGCTGATGAAACAATTTCCGCGCATGACCGCACAAAGCGCCGCATCGAACGGTCCTCCCGGTCTGCAGTGATATTCGAGCGAAGCCTGCAATAGAACTCACGGTCGAGTAGCAGCCGCCGCATAGCATCTGCAAGGCCGGCAGCACTGCAGCTCTGTGCCAAGACCCCGTTGTGACCATCCGTCACTTGCTCAGTAAGTCCCCCGACGGGCGTCGCAATGATCGGTAGGCCTGCTCCAAACGCGGCAGCAGCTACACCCGATTGACTTGCCTCAAGATAGGGAAGCACGACCGCATCAAATCGGCCAAGTACATCCGCGATTTCTTCTGATGTAAGCCATCTATTGACGACCTCTGCACCAAACAGGTTCAGCCGCGGCAACTCTTCGTCGATATTCCCTTCCCCGAATACCCCTAGCGACACCTCCACATTCTGGTCGCGTAAAATTTCGAGGGCGTCCAACAGGAGAGATAGTCCCTTGTACTTCATAAGGCGCCCGAGAAACAGCAACCGCTTCGGCGGGGCCACTTCCGAATCGCGGCCGGGGCGTGCAGGTCCGTAGGATAGGTCTGGAAGAAACAAGGTACGCAGTTTGGGCGGCTTTACACGCCCTGCGGACAGAAGTTCTTTTGCGACGGCTTCACTGAGCGTTATCACTAGATCAGCGTCAGCAGTTGAGCGCCGAATCAGCCAGTTCACCCAGCCCGTGCGGTCGCCCGGATGCGCGTTCGCATCATGCACTATGGGAACATATAGCGCGCCCGCCCGCTTGATGACCGCGGTAACGAAGGGTGACCAAACATGTGGCAGGAGGTCAATTACCGCCTCTATTCTGCGCTCAGCAAGCTCGTCATACAGGCGTCGACGAGTTGCAGGAATGCGCCAGCTGGAAGAAAGCGCACCTAAATTGCTGGAGAAAGTGTGGAAAGCGACGAGTGACGAGCCAAGTTCCTTGAAGGTATCAAAAAGCTCACTCTGCCGAGAGACTGAGATAGTTGTTGCAATTTCGGGCTCGGCTAGTGCTGCCCGCGCAACTTCAAGCGTAAGCTGCTGCACAGCGCCGCGGCGTCCCCAATATTGGAACATTATCCGTCTCGGCATAAACTGTAGCCCTGTTCGTGCGGAAATCGGCTGCTTGCCGCCCCCGCAATAGACCCTCAGCATTACCCGCGCTGCCGCTTAAAGCGCGGACAACTGCTGTAGATCAATCAACTCACGCCGCACATAGGCTTAGCTCACGGATTGCCGTAATCGCGCACCAATGACTTTTTGCAGCCACCGCATCCTCGCAGCCATTTTCCGCATCTTGTTTTCTCTGACAAACTTCAGCTCAGAACGCGCATGGATCAATGCTTGTTTGGTGTTCGCCAATTCCGTTAGCAATGGATGTACACACTGCAAGAGTGGTGCAAGACTTCCTGATTGTTCCGGGAGAAACTCCAACGGGGTGGAGAACCGTTGTGTGCGCAACCATTCAAAGCAAGCCTTCCCTATCTGCAACAGTTCCGGCGTACTTGGTGTACCGTCATACTTGAGGCCCAATCGTGCAAACAGGGGCTGGCCTCTCACTTCCTGGTTTTTGAACTGCAACCAGAAAACGCGTCCATACTCGATCCACTTCTCTACGTGCCAAGCTGTGGGATGCTGTTGATGCAAGAGCAATGGAACATCTGCGCAGCCAATCTCGTAACCATTTGCAGCTACTGCGAGCGGGAGCCAATAATCCCACCACGTCTCGCCCATGCGAAATTGACGGTTCGTGAGGTTGCTAAGGACAGCAGTATCGGCAAAAAAACCATCGAAGCCCTGGCATTCACCGACACTCAAAGCGCCATCGGCGTGGCGATCAATTCGTTCTGCAAATAGCAAACGCCCCCGAAGTACGCGCGACAACGTCAAAGCCAGATCGGGGTAGGCGACGATCTCACAGTCTGCATTGATGATCCCAGCATGCGAGGCGCCGCGACTGCGAATCGCCTGCAACATATCCCCAATCACGGGCTTGCCGTTTTTCGGCGCAGATTCAAACTCGATACCCAGACCGTAGCTCTGGACTAGCGGAATTTCTGCAACGCCATTGAAACTGATAGGGTAAAAACCTGTATTCCGCCAGGAAGCAACGCATATTCGGTGGTGCTCGATGGCGCTAGCCGACAAATTTGGTGGGATTGAGGTGAATAGCGTGAACATGAGTGTCATGAGCCTATAACATCATCTCCATCCGAAAACGCTATAAGATTCCCTCACAAAGCACACAAGACCGGCCTCCAAGCGCAACTTCCCCCCTGCAGAGAACAGCACATTGTCTCTTCCGAGGGGACCCTTCTATGTCGCGGACGCGGTGTCGGAGGCGAGAGTAATGCCCCCAGCTTTTCGACAGGCTATCCACAGCACGCCATCGTCGTCGGAGCAGGTCATGGCCCCGGCTCAGAATTGGGCTCGGGATGCGAAAACCAAACGCAACCGGAGACTAGGGAACCATAGCGGGCGACAGAATGATTCTGAAAGCTCTGTTCGGAATGCTCGATGACTATCTTCTCAGAGAGATGATTGGCTTCGTTTCTAACAGCATGATAGAGATGGAAGTAGAAGAGCTGACGGGCGCCGCATACGGGGAGGCGTAGGTAGCCAAAATGAACAATCGCAAGACCTTGCGAAAGCGATAGGGTCGTCAAGCTTGTCACCGCGGATGCGCCAAGGGTTTGAAGATGGTGGCTGCTAAGGTGCTTCGCGCCACTTGGGAAAAATGCCGCCTGTTCACTCACATTGAAAAGCGGTGCGATCCATACCCAGCTACTGACGACTTTAAGACTTGTCCAATCTAGGCTAGAGGAGCCTGCGTGACGGCTGCTCGTCAGGAATTTCGGCATTCAGCCAAAACGCGAGATTCCCCAATGAAGTTCATCGCGCCACGCTCCGTGGTTGTAGCCTGCGGTCTTGCATCCACGACCAGTTTCAAAGATACCGCGTATGCAGGTAGCCGGTAGTAATGGTCACGCATCGCGCGCTTTACCTCAGCAGCACGAATATCGTCACGGGCGTAGCCATTGGTCTTGAGAAGGTCGCAAAGGAGGATGATGTGCCTTCATCGGACGTGTGCCACGAGGCGCCCGCCCGTCTGAAGCGACATAGAATTAGAGAACTGTTATATCCAATAACCCGGGCCGGCGTGAGGCCCTTATCGACACTGGCGCCGATATGACGACCGCCGCGTCGCCCGTTTCTGCCGAGAAATGGGGCGTCAACTCGTGGGAAGCGAGCAAGGCGCTCAGCAGGCGCTGGGCGCGCTAGGCGCCTGTGGAAGCTGCGGACAATACAGGGCGCGCAACCGTAGTCTGCTGCCGAATCGCTTACGTTTTTGCCCGGCAGGGTCCGCGACCGAACCGGAGGCAGTGATATGGCCATGAAGGTAGCGAATTCGATTGACCTGGGGCCTGCACTGCGCGGTGGGATCACTCATTTTGCCGTAAATCAAAACGTGTCCGCTTCGAACGTCTCAAAAATCCTTCCACCTGATGCGCCGCTCATTCGGCGGGTCGGGCGGCGGTGTCTACGTTTGCTTCGTCCATTTGCTTTGCCGATTCTTACTCGCCTGCAAAGGCGCATTTCTCTGGGCATTGACACGTCGCAGGTTCTACAGCAGGTGCTATCCACGCAACGAGCTATGAATGCGCAGCTTGGGAGGCTCGAAAAGCTGCTGCAGACTCGCGCCATATCGCTCGGCGATGAGGTACTGGCGCGCTCACCTTTCGGATGGCTGCTCCTGCCGTCTGAGGATCTCAGGTTGGTCGCAGCCATGTTGGAGACGGGCGGTGCGCTCGAACCCGGCACCGCAACTGTCGTGCAGGCGTTGCTGGAACCCAATGACCTTGCCATAGATGTTGGTGCTCACGTTGGTACTTTGGCCATCGCCATGGCCCGCAGTGTTGCGCCACACGGACGAGTCCTCGCTGTTGAACCCACGCCTCGGACTGCCAAGCTGCTTCGACGAACCTGTGGCCTCACCAGCCTAGAGCAGATAATCCAAGTTGAAGAGTTTGCCATCGGTGCAAAGGATGGAAGGGCGAAGCTCGCTATCGGCGCGACGTCGGGCCACAACTCTCTGCTGCCGCTCGCCGAGGCGACGGGCAGTGTGGAGGTACGGATACAGCCGCTGGATGCGTTACTGCCCGCTGGAAGCCGTCCGGCGCTGGTAAAAATTGATGCTGAGGGCTTCGAACTGGAGGTCTGGCGCGGGATGGAGCGTCTCTTACGTGAGGCGCCGGATCTAGCGGTAATCATCGAATTTGGCCCGTCCCATTTACTGCGAGCCGGCGTGACGATCGAGGCTTGGCTCGAGGCACTGACGGCACCCGGCTTCACACCTTGGGAGATCGACGAAGCATCCGGGACTATCCGCGCGCTCCGCTCATCAGGGTTACAGGACGTGTTCTCGATGAACCTTCTGCTCCTACGGAACCTGCCGTCCCACTGGCCCCGGTTGCGGGTAGCGCCATGAGGCAACTCGTCCTCGTAGGTGCTGGCGTCCATGGCAAGGTCGTCCTAGAAGTCTTCCGAGCCTTGGGGTGTTTCAACGTCGTCGGTTTCGTGGACCCCAATCCCGCGGCTCCGACCCTGTTGGGTCTCCCCGTCATAGGGAGTGACGCAATGCTCCACACCTTGCGCGCGCAGGGTGTGGAGTCCGCATTCGTCGCGCTCGGTGATAATCGTCAGCGCCAGCGGGTTGCCGAACAGCTTCTAGCCATCGGCTTTGCGCTGCCCACGGCCATTCACCCGTCAGCTCTGATTTCACCTTCGGCGCGGATCGGCGCTGGCGCTGTTATCATGGCCCGTTCGGTCGTCGGGACAGAGTCCGTAATCGACGACTTAGTAATTCTGAATACCGGCGCCATTGTCGACCACGACAATCTCCTATGCGCCGCCGCCCACGTGGCCCCAGGCTGCGCACTTGCCGGCAGTGTAAAGGTCGGGGAGCGAGCCCTGGTGGGCGTGGGCTGTGCCGTCCGCCCCGGCATTACGATCGGCGCGGACGCGGTGGTGGGTGCCGGTTCAGCCGTCGTAGCCGACGTTCCAGCCGCTGCGCGCGTGGGTGGCGTACCGGCGCGACCTTTGAAAGACCGCGGTCCATGACACCTCAACGCATAGGTCTGATTTCTTCCGCCGTCCCGTTGATCTTCGGTGGCGGGCGATTCATCGTTGAATGGTTGGAAGAGAAGCTACGCGATCGCGGTCATTCGGTCGAAACGATCTATATCCCCGCCGTCTATGACCCGGACAGCGTCATCGAACAGATGGCAGCATTCCGTCTGATGGATCTCGATCCGCATTTCGATCGAGCCATTACGTTCCGGCCTCCAAGCCATATGGTGAAACATCGACGGAAAGTTTGCTGGTTCATCCATCATATCCGCACGTTTTATGACCTGTGGGACAGTGAGTATTGCGATCTCCCCAATACCGCACAGACGAGGGCGCTGCGCGATACGATCTGGCGGGCGGATACTGCCGCCTTGGCGTCTGCGCATCGCCTGTTTACCAACAGTCGCGTCGTCGCGGATCGCTTGCGTCGGTTCAACCGACTCGAGGGCGAGGTGCTGTATCCGCCGGTCATGCATCCCGAGGCATTTCGCTCAGAAGCATACGGGGACGAAATCGTCTGCGTCTGCCGGATGGAAGGTCATAAGCGCCAGCACCTGCTTGTCGAGGCGATGCGGTATGTCCAAACACCTGTACGATTGCGCCTCTGCGGTCTCGCCAGCAATCCCGCATACTTGGGCGAGTTGCATCGGACGATCACCCAGCACAATTTGGCGGAGCGAGCAACGATCGAGCACCGCTGGATATCCGAGGAGGAAAAGGCCGATCGGCTCGCCAGGAGCCTCGCGGCAGCGTACATCCCCTTCGACGAGGATTCGTACGGATATCCGACCCTGGAGGCAGCGCATGCCAAGCGTTGCACGGTGACTGTCAGCGACAGTGGCGGAGTCCCAGAGTTCGTCGAGCAAGGCCGGAACGGTCTCATCGTGGAACCCCAGCCAGAGGCCCTGGCCGATGCGTTCGACCGGCTCTATCGCGACCGGAATGGGACGATAACAATGGGCGAAGCCGCGGAAATGAGAGTGCGCGAGTTGGGAATCAATTGGGACGCGGTGATTGCGCGATTGCTGTCGTGAAGGTGCTCGTGCTGTCAAACCGCGTGCCCTACATCCGGGGCAGAGCCGAAGAGCTGTCGTTCAATCTCGTTCGGCAGCTGCAGGAGGCGGGGCATCAGGCCGAGGAGATGCGGATTCCATTCTCCTGGAGTCCGACCGAACGACTGATCGAGGAAATGGTGATCGCGCGTTCGCTGCGCCTAACTAACGTCGATCGTGTGATCGCCCTGAAGTTTCCTGCCTACCTCATTCCACATGACAATCAGGTGATCTGGCTCTTGCATCAGTTCCGGCAAGCCTACGACCTATTCGATGCTGGACAATCCCACATCGAGCGTAGTCCGCGCGGTGAAGCAATACGCGCTGCCATTCGCGCGGCCGACGAAGACGCGTTTCGTTCGGCGCGCGCGCTCTATGCGACACCCGGCGCTGCAAAGCGCCTCGACCGCTACCACGATCTTCATGCTCATGTCCTCTTTGCGCCGCTCAACGATCCGGAACTATTCTCGGGCGGCGACGATGGGGGCTTTATTCTGGCCGCCGGGCGCGTCGGCCATGCCGAGCGCCAGGGGCTGCTGATCGAAGCGCTGGCGCACGCGCCGGGTGTCCGCCTCCGAGTGGCTGGCCCGCCTGACGACGCAGCAATGCCAGGTGCACTCCAGGCGCTGGCAGAACGCTGCGGCGTTGCGGATCGCGTCATTTTCGATCTGCGTTTCCTGCCGCGCGAGGAGCTGGCGGCGCTGGTCAATGAATGTACCGCGTCAGCCTATATCCCTTTTGACGAGGACAGCGTCGGATATGCTATGGAGGCGTTTCAGGCTGGCAAACCGGTCATCACCAGCACGGATTCAGGCGGGGTGCTCGACATCGTGCAAGATGGCGAGACGGGCCTTGTCACCGCGCCTCGGCCTGAGACGCTTGGCCAAGCCATGGCGCGCATGATCGCCGACCGCTCTCGTGCCGCGTGCCTGGGAGCGGCTGGTCGCTCGCTCCTCGCGGCGCATAACATAACATGGCCGAAGGCGTTAGAGAGGCTCTTGGGATGAAGATGCGCCTTGCCTGGCTTGGGCCATGGAACAGCCGTTCGACCATAGCTAGCTTCGGCCGATTAGTTGTGTCCGAGCTCTTAGCAAGAAACCACGATGTCACGGTATTCCGGACGGAGACGGGCAGTGCCCTGAATGAACCGTCCCTACCGATCCGTGCTCGTTTGGAAGATCTTCACGCGATAGACGGTCATACGCTCAATCGTTCCTTCGATGGTGTCATCGCCAATATTGGAGATCACCATCCGCTCCACGGCTCAGTCGTCAACGTACTTGAGCATTGTCCGTGCCTTGTGATTTTCCACGACGGAATGATTGCGAACTTAGCTGCCGGCTGGGCGCATGAGGCCGCAGCGGGAGAGAACAGCTTGCGAACATTGGTGCGAAAAATTTATGGCGGAGAGGCCTGGGTGGATGGAACGCCCTTTTTGCACTGGTCTCAAACGCAAATGCAAGCAGCCACTCGGCCCATGACCGAATGGCTGACTCCGTTGGCTGCCGGAATCGTGACACATTCTGCGTTTTGGGCGCCGCGGATGCGAGCGGCCTGTTCTGGAAGGGTGGATGTCCTGCCGCTTGCACTTGCAGACAGCGAGATGCCGCCACCTCGAACGCACCAGGGGCGCTTGGTCATTGCCACGATCGGGCATGTCAATCCGAACAACCGAGCCGATCAGGTCTTGTTGGCGATCGCAAGCGATACCGTCTTGCGCGCTCGGTGCGAATACCGGTTACTCGGCCATGTTGAGGGACCGGAGCAAGAGCGTCTGGAGCATCTGTCAACCGATCTTGGCATTCCGCCACCACGCTTTACCGGATACCTGTCGGATGCAGCATTGCGTGCCGAGATGGCTGAGGTCGACGTCATCTCGTGCCTGCGCCATCCGGTGGTAGAGGCTGGATCGGCTTCGCTCGTAACCGCGATGTATGCTGCACGGCCCACGCTCGTGTCCTGGTACGGCGTTTATGCCGAAGTACCGGACGATGCTGTTTATCACTGCACCCCGGGGCAGGAAGCGGTGGACGTTGCCGCCCATCTGCGGGCCATCCTCGCGGAACCCGCTGCGGCGCTAACCATGGGCCAGCGTGCCCGAGCTCGCGCTCTGCAGGTTCACTCAGCTAACAACTATGTTGACCGACTACTACCAGCGCTTGCAGCCGCCACCGAGGCGGCGCCGGCCATCGCTGCCGCCCACCGGCTCGGCAAAGTTCTTGGACGCTTTGAGATTGACCCAAACGATCCCGCGGTGACGCGCATCGTCGGAAATCTCTCAAATATGCTGGTTTCATAATTATTAAGGGTTGATAAATGGAATTAGCTCAACGGCCGAAGCGGTTCGCGGAAGAGCGTATCCCACTTTACCGCCCAGACCTAAGTGGAAACGAAAAGAAGTATGTCTTGGACTGCCTCGAGACCACGTGGATTTCGTCTATCGGTGAATATATCGGAAAATTTGAGGAGGCGCTGACCCAGATAACCGGCTCGCCGCATGCAATTGTGGTATGCAATGGCACGGTCGCGCTTCACTTGGCAATGCATTGTTTGGATATTGGGCCGGGTGACGAAGTGATCGTTCCAACGTTCACATATATTGCCTCGGTGAACACCATCGCCCAGACAGGCGCCACGCCAATTTTTGCTGAGAGCCGCCAAAGCGACTGGCTGATTGATTCAACGAAGATTGAGGCTTTAATTACGCCACACACAAAGGCTATCTTGCCAGTGCATCTTTATGGCGCGGTATGCGACATGCCGGCGATAATGGAAATAGCGCGCAAGCACGGCCTGAGAGTGATCGAGGATTGCGCCGAGAGTTTAGGGGCAACACTAAACGGACAGCATACTGGCACTTTTGGTGATATCGGAACGTTTTCTTTTTTTGGCAACAAGACTATCACGGCGGGCGAGGGCGGCGCGGTCATCGCCGCTGACCGAACACTCAGCCAGCGCCTGCGCATCGTCAAGGGCCAGGGCCAAAGCCTGACGCGGCGTTACTGGCACGAGGAGCTGGGCTTCAACTATCGCATGACGAACATCGCTGCCGCGATCGGTTTCGCGCAGTCGGAGCGGTTGCCACAGATTCTTGCTCGAAAGCGGAGGATCGCCAAACGTTACCGCACCCTGCTCTCCGATCTGCCGGTTACGTTCCAAAAGCTCGGTCCCGGCGTCGCTGGCAGCGAATGGCTAGTCTCCATGCTGTTGCCGCGCGGCTGCGACCGGGCCCGACTGATGGCGGATATGGCCGAGCAGCTGGTGGAGACGCGGCCCGTCTTTTTTTGCGCTCATCATATGCCGATCTACGTTGATCGGAGTGCATTAGTACGGTCTCCCGTCGCGGAAGACGTAGCCGCCCGTGGTATATCACTGCCATCTTATCCAACGTTAACCGAGCAAGACCAGCAACGCGTAGTGGCTGCGCTTACCCGCGCCCTAGCGGCGCAGGGACTCGACTCGTGAGGTGCCATGATGCGGCGGACCGAGCATATTCCCCGACGAGTCTGCGATCGTTCGACCCATCGGCGACCTGCTTTTCGAGCAGAATGAGTGGGGTGTGCAGCGCCGCTCGCAGCAGAGAATGAGTATGTATTAGTCCAAGAGAAGGGAAAACCTGTTGCGGAGCGCGCAAGCGCACGCGATTACGCATCAGCCGACACTGAATCAATAGTGAGCTATCAGGAGAGGGTGCTTGACAGTTGGAGCACAGCAGTTGCCCCGCGCTGGAGGTCTGGCCTCGCTAGCGCCGCAGAAAGCGGACATGGGCACGGCCGCAACGTCCCTGTTGCGTCCTTTAACGAAAAGTGGCCTGAGCGACCTGATGGATGGCGTGTTGCGACCGGATCTTTGGGGTCGGCTTGGATGGCTGGAAGTCAAACGTCGCTATCGCCGCACGGTCATCGGTCCCTTCTGGAGCGTCATCAGTCTCGCCGTCTTTGTCATTACAATCGGCACCGTGGGTGCCTCCTTGTGGAACCAGGATGTTGTTGAGTATTTGCCCTACCTCACGGCCGGTATGGTGGTTTGGCTGATGATCTCGGCGTGCGTTAACGAAGCGTGCACGGTCTTTGTCGCCAATGCAAATCTTTACAGAACTGCCCGCTTTGATTTTTCGCTCTTGATCTACGCCTTAGTGTGGCGGAACCTAATCGTGTTCCTGCATCAACTCATGGTTTACACGCTGATAGTCGTGGTGCTGGCACCGCATATTTTAAGCGCGGCAACCCTCCTCGTTGTGCCCGGATTGCTTCTCCTTCTTATCAATGGCGTATGGGTGACACTCCTGCTCGGCATGCTTTGCTTGCGCTTTCGCGATGTTCAGCAACTTATGGGAAATGTGATGCAAATCGCCATGCTCATTACACCAATCTTCTGGCCCCTAGAGCAGCTTAAGGGTGCGGTGCAATTGGCTTTTGTGCATTTTAATCCGCTCTACCATTGTATCGAGGTCGTGCGCGCTCCGCTTCTGGGCAAAGTGCCGACCCCGGGCAGTTACCTCGCCGTGATCGCCATTGCCCTGGTTGGTTGGGCTATCACGCATCTGTTATTTTCACGCTTTCGCAAACGCATAACCTACTGGAGCTGAGCTTTCAGATGGCGGCGCTAATCCTGGAGGGCGTTCATGTCGAGTTTCCGATTTACGCAGCGCAGCGAAGCTTGCGAAAGGCTCTGTTTGCGCGCGCGGCCGGCGGGCTGATTGAAAAAGACGACGCCACGCAGAGTCGCATGGTTGTCAAGGCCTTGAACGACTTTTCGCTTCAGCTCAACGAGGGTGATCGCCTGGGGCTTGTCGGCCACAACGGTGCCGGCAAATCGACGGTGCTCAAGGTGATGGCCGGTGTTTATGAACCGGTAATTGGCCGAGTGCTCGCGAGCGGCAAAATCACGCCATGCTTTGATATTTTGCCAGGCCTCGACCCCGAGGACACCGGCTACGAAAACATCATAACTGGTGGTCTGCTGCTCGGCATGTCGCGCAGCGATATCGAGGCCAAGATTGGTGATATCGAGCAATTCAGTGAGCTTGGAGAATATCTATCGTTACCGTTGCGGACCTATTCTACGGGCATGCTGGTGCGGCTTGGCTTTTCGGTTGCCACGGCTGTGGACCCGGGCATCTTGCTGATCGATGAGGGCATCGGCACAGTCGACGCACGCTTCGCTGAGCGCGCTTCCCGGCGCTTGCGAGAGTTCATTGACCGCAGCAACGTGCTTGTGGTTGCCAGCCACTCCGATGCACTCATTCGATCCTGGTGCAACAAGGCGGCACTGCTAGACGGCGGAAAGTTGCAGAATATTGGGCCTGTGGAAGAGGTCCTGGATTCTTATCACGCGAAGGCCAGGGCGACCGGAGGTCAATCTCTTATCGGACCTAGTCGTAATGCGTCATAAGTTGCGACGAGCACTGGCGCAGAAGGGGCAGCGTGAGAGCATAACGCTAGGTCGGCCCGAAGGCGGGTGAAGCGGGTGTTCACGCACCCGAATCGCTTGCCCTGTCTTCTTGCATCATCTCGTCGCCGTCGCAGCGCTCGGGGAGACACTCGCGTACCTCTGCCACTTGCTCCCCCATCGCTTGCCAAGCTGGTGGGTTGGTTGCTCCACAGCGAAGTGAACAAGCGTCGCAAACCCCATGACCACAAAGAAGGTCGCAACCAGCGCCAAGGCAGGAGGCCAGCCGAGTTCGAGCAAGACGCGCATGGACGCATAGCCAACTACGCCGTGCACCAGATACAAGGGATAGCTGATGTCGGCGAGGAATTCGGTGATCCGTTTGGGCCGAAACACAGCAGAGTGCCTAAAGGCGAAGGCCGTGGCGAATGCAAGCAACGCGGCAGCATATGACCAGCCATAGCGCATCTCGATTGGCAGCGCTCGTTGCCAGATGGTCATCATCGAAATGGCCAAGGCAATCATCACTGTGATAGTAGTTTGCGGCGAGAACAGGCGCCGCGCCATGTAGTTGAAAGCAACCCCAATGAACATCAGGTTTAGGAACTGCACGATTAGGCAGAGAACCGAGGCTCGCACTGCGGTCTCGCCACCCATGACGCCGCTTATCGGCACGACAAGCCAAGCCACAGCAGTCAAGAAAAACGGGGCTACGAACACACTTGCACTGCCCTGCGTGAAGCCTCCTGCCATCGCGGCGCAAAGGAGGTAAAACATGATCTCAATGTTCAGTGTCCAGATGATCCCATCGATGCCGCGCGTCAATGCCCAAGCCTGGACGCCTGGAAAGAAGTGCACCACCACGCTTGTGGCGTCATAGGGGAATGGACGCCCAAAATGGCGGCCGCACATCCAGACTGCGGCAAGAGTGCAACCGAACCCCACCGCATATGTCGGATAGATTCGAGCGAGTCGCCCCACGATGAATGAGCGACGGCTGCCCCTGGCAAATGAAAAGGGGATCACAAAGCCGCTGATCAGAAAAAACAGACCCACGCCGAACTGGCCAAGCTCAAAGGGTTGTAGGTAGCCGACCCAGCGGATGAGTGTCGGAGGCAGCGCAGGCGAAACAAGCTCTGGCGCGTTGATGAGAGATGCGACGGTAGGCCGTTCCTGCCAGAAAACATAGAAATAGTGCTGGACGACCACACACAGCGCGGCAACGCCTCGCAGCGTATTGGCGAAAGCAACGCGGGAGTAAGCGAGATCGGACAAGTGAGTAACGTCGTTGAGGTGGTTGAATCTTTGGCGACGAATGATCCCTGACTCAATCCGCTATCTCGGCCAGCCGACCTCCACGTCATATAGCAGAGCGTCCTCAAGGGGCTTCGAGATGAGGCCTTTATCCACGTATTTTTCCTAGAGTCTTTCCGTTCTTAGCTGAATCGGAAGGGATTCCCAATCACTCGGTTTCTGATTCAAGCTGCATGCTGGGAAGGAAGCCAGCATGCATGGCACGACCTTACTCACTCGATTTGCGTGAGCGGGTGGTTGCGTCGGTTGCGAACGGCAAGTCCTGCCGGATGGTGGCAACGCTGTTTCATGTGAGCGTTGCCAGCGTAGTGAAGTGGTCACAGCGGGCGCGGCGGACGGGAACTGCGGCGGCCAAACCAATGGGCGGCAAGCGTCCCTACGTGCTGGAAGGCCAGCGGGATTGGCTGCTCGCCCGATTGGCCGAGAAGCCCGATCTGACATTGCAGGCCTTGTTGGCCGAGCTGCGCCAGCGCGACATCATCGTGGCTCGCGGCAGTTTGTGGCGGTTCCTGCGCCGCGAGGGCATTAGCTTTAAAAAAAACCGTGTTCGCCAGCGAACAGGAACGACCCGACGTCGCTCGGCGTCGCCGCTGGTGGAAACTGTACCAAGGACGCATCGATCCCGGCTGTCTGGTCTTCATCGACGAGACCTGGGTTAAGACCAATATGACGCGCAGCCACGGCCGGTATAGGCGCGGCCAGCCGCTGCGCGCTTACATCCCACATGGGCATTGGCGAACAATGACCTTCCTCGCCGCCCTGCGGGGTGATCGCATCACGACGCCCTGTGTCGTTGATGGCCCGATTAATGGCGAGAGCTTCAGGGCCTACATCGAGCAGTTCCTGCTGCCGACGCTGCGGCCAGGTGAGATCGTGATCATGGACAATCTCGGCTCGCACAAGGGCAGCACCATCCGCCGCCTCATCCGTACCGCTGGAGCGCGTCTCTTTTTCCTGCCTCAATACTCGCCCG
>Ga0111538_10005527_pt1 | contig 17241 bp, 8 predicted proteins | sample SoiMethybrSBSTD1_FD_79669 | JGI IMG/M metagenome (GOLD analysis project Ga0111538, IMG submission 79669) | Bulk soil microbial communities from a Populus tree surrounding site in Tennessee, USA - Soil MetaG P. TD hybrid SBSTD1 (version 2)... | ecosystem: Environmental > Terrestrial > Soil > Tree...
GCCGCAGTCGACCGTCACCGAGGCCGCGCCGCCCTGCTCGAGCCGCACGCCCGCCGCGCCCACGTCGACGTCGACCGAGGCCGGCTGGCTGCCGCGCACCGTGACGTCGCCCGTGCCGGTGTCGATCGAGAGCGCCTTGCCCTTGGCCGCGTGCTCGACGAGCACGTCGCCCGTGCCGGTGCCGATGACGAGCCCGACCTCCTCGGGCACGCTGCCCTTGACGCCGTTGATGAAGACCTTGCCGCCGTGCTGGCTCTTCACCTCGAGCTTGCCGTTCGAGATCTCGACCTCGCCGTCCTGCTCGACCGCCGAGTGCACGTGCACCGACAGCTTGCAGCTCTTGGCCTCGACGCCCTGCAGCTCGACCGGGCCCGTCGCCGTCTGCACGTCGAGCTGCGCCAGGCTGCCGGCGTCGAGGTCGACGTCGACCCAGCGGTCGTAGTCGAGCTGCACGCCGTCCACGACGAGCTTGCCGTCGTGCGCGCTCACGCTGTGGCCGTTGATCGAGCTCCACGAGCCGTTGCAGCTCCCCACCTGCACCATGCAGCCGCAGGTCAGCAGCGGCAGCAGCCAGGTGGCCAGCGTCAGGACGGGTCGCGCGCGCACTGCCATGGTCGTCACCGCTTCACCTCCAGGGCCCCTGCCCGGCGGCCCGAGCCGGTCGCGGCGGGCCGCGACGGGCGGCCAGTCTAACCGCAGCCGCCCGGCCGCACGTGGCGAGCCCATGGCAGCCCCCGCCGCGCCGGGACGGCGGCGCTCAGATCACGGAGTCGTCGGGCACGACCGCCAGCTTGGGCACGATGACGATGCCGTCGCGGACGTAGAAGTTCGGCCCGTCGAACTCGCTCAGGTTGCGCTCGTTGACGATCTGCACGTTGCGCCCGACGCGCACGTCCTTGTCGAGGATCGCGCGGCGCACGATCGTGTCGTCGCCGATGCCGAGCGGCGGGATGCCGCGCGCCAGGCTGGCCTCGCGGTCGGTCTCGGTCTCGTAGCGGTCGTTGCCCATGACGAGCGCGCCGTCGAGCTCGACGCCGTCGCCGATGCGCGAGCGGATGCCGACCACCGAGCCGGTGATGCGCGCCTTGCCGATGACGCTGCCCTCGGCGATGAGCGAGGCCTCGACGTGCGCCTCGTGGAGGCGCGTCGGCGACAGGTAGCGCGGATGCGTGTAGAGCGGGAAGTCGGGGTCGTAGAGCGTGAACTGCCCCTCCTTCGCGAGCGCGACGTTGGCGCGGTAGAAGGAGTGGATCGTGCCGATGTCCTCCCAGTAACCCTGGAAGAAGTGCACGGCGACGCGGTAGCTCTCCATCGCGCGCGGGATGAGGTCCTTGCCGAAGTCGTTCTGGTCGGGGAAGCGGGCGAGCAGCTCGCGCAGCACGTGCGGCGAGAAGACGTAGATGCCCATCGAGGCCAGGAAGGGCGCGCCCGCGACCTGGCCGCCGATGCGCTTGTCGGGGTCGACGCGCATGGCCTCGAGCGCCGCGCCGGTGGGTTTCTCGGCGAAGCGCGTGACGAAGCCCTTCTCGTCGCAGTGGAGCAGCCCGAACATCGAGGCGTGCTCGGGGCTGACCGGGCAGACCGAGATCGTCAGGTCGGCGTGGCTCTCGTCGTGGCGCTTGACGAAGGCGCCGTAGTTCATGCGGTAGAGGTGGTCGCCGGCCAGGATGAGCACGAGCCGCGTGCGCCGGTCGAGGACGTGGTGCAGGCTGCGGCGCACCGCATCGGCCGTGCCCTGGAACCAGGCCTGGGTGCTGGGCGTCTGCTCGGCCGCGATGACCTCGACGCCGCCCGCCTGCAGCGGGCCGAAGTTGTAGGTGCGCGTGATGTGGCGGTTCAGGCTGGCCGAGTTGAACTGCGTGAGCACGAACATCCGCGTCAGGCCGCTGTTGATGCAGTTGCTCAGCGGGATGTCGATGAGCCGCACGCGCCCCGCCACCGGCACCGCGGGCTTGGCCCGATCCCTTGTGAGCGGGAACAGGCGCGTCCCCGCGCCTCCGCCCATGATGATCGCCGCGACGTCCTTCACTGCACCGAGACCTCCGCCCGCCGCCTGGAGGCGGAGATCCTACCGCAGAGCCGAAGCACACCTGCTCCGCGCCGCCGGTCGACCGCTCGCCGACTCCGGCATGCCCACCCTCTGATGAGGAGCGGGGTGAGTGCCCAGCGCGGCGGCGCGCCCGGGGGGCGGCGTAGGCCGCACTCTGCAGCCCCGCGCCGTCACCGGGTCCTTGCTCGCGATCCACAACGTCGGCGCGGGGCGAAGCCCAAGGCCGTAGCCGCCCCCCGAGGCAGCCGCCGCGCTACGGCACCCACTCCGCGACGAACACGTTGGTCTCGTGCGGCACGCTGCCGTTCCGGTTGCTGGAGAACACCAGCTTCTTGCCGTCCCTCGAGAACATCGGGAAGGCGTTGAAGCCCGACGGGTCGTGCGTGACCTGCTCGAGCCCCGAGCCGTCGAGGTTCATCTTCCAGATCTCGAAGGCGCGGCCCTTGGGGTCGAGCTTGTTGCTCGCGAAGACCACGGTCTTCTCGTCGGGCGCGATGTAGGGCGCGAAGCTGGCCTTGCCGAAGTCCGTGAGCTGGTAGGCGCCGCTGCCGTCGGCGTTCGCGGTCCACAGCTCCATCTTCGTCGGGCGCACGAGCCCCTGCGCGAGGAGGTCCTTGTAGTCCTGCTCCTCCTGCCCGGGCGCCGGCCGGCTCGCGCGCCAGATCAGCTTGCTGCCGTCCGGGCTGAAGTAGGCGCCGCCGTCGTAGCCGACGGTGTGCGTGAGTTGCTGCAGGTTGCCGCCGTCGGGATCCATGGCCCACAGCTCGATGTCGCCGCTGCGCGTCGAGGTGAACACGATGCGCCCGTCGCTGCGCACGGTGGCCTCGGCGTCGTAGCCGGGCGTGCGCGTGATGTTGTGCAGGTCGCTGCCGTCGCGGTTGGCGACGTAGATGTCGTAGTCGTAGAGCGGCCAGGTGTAGCCGTGGCTGCGGTCGGGCTCGGGCGGGCAGTCGGGCGAGAGCTCGTGCGTCGAGGCGAACAGGATCTGCCGGTCGCCCGGCAGGAAGTAGGCGCAGGTCTGCCGCCCGCTGTGCATGATCGGCGTGAGCGTGCCGGCCTTCAGGTCGAGGATGTTGATCCGGTCGCAGCCGCCGCTCGCCGGCGTGACCTGCAGGCTGAGCGCCGAGTCGTCCCACGACCAGTAGGCCTCGGCGTTCTGGCCGCCGAAGGTGACCTGCCGGACGTTGCGCAGGTGCGTCTCGCCGGGCAGCGTGAGATCGGCGCCCTTGGGCTTCGGCGTCGGCATCGACTCCGCCGGCGCCCCCGGCTGGCCGGATGCCGGCGCCGTCGCGGGCACGCCGCCGCTCGTCGAGCTGCCCGCGCAGCCGGTCGCGCCGACTGCGGCCCCGAGAGCGAGCGGCAGCGCGAGAGCGAGGCCGGCCGTCGTCCAGCGGCGCATCAGGCCGCCGATTCCCACGAGCGCACGGGCCGCCCCGAATAGAAAGGGTGTGACTTCCATGCGGGGCCCTTCTCCGGGTCGGTCGTGACGATGAGGTCGCCCTTGACGGCGCACTGGCACGAGAGGCGCAGTCCCGGCGTGGCGTGCTTCTTGAGGTACTTCGCCTCGCGCTTGGCCGGCGGCGACAGCGACTCGTCCTTGTCGACGCCGACCACGCAGGTGCCGCACAGGCCCTTGCCGTGGCACGAGAGCTTGCCGCCCAGCACGGGGTAGGGATCGATGCCGCTGTCGAGGCAGGCCTGGCGCAGGTTGGTGCCGTCCGGCACGTGGACGGTCACGTTCTCCTTGCGGAACAGGACGGTGTGCAACATGGGGCCAGGGAGGTTAGCGGGCCGGCGGGGGCCGAATCAACGCGGCTAGGGGCTCGACGGCGGCGCCGCGTGCGTGAAGCGGAGCTGGCCGCGCTCGACCTCGTCGACCTTGGAGCAGAAGGCCTCGAAGTCGGCGTACTGGTCGGCCGGGATCGCGAAGGGCGGCAGCGCGATCGAGCGCCGGATCTCGAGCGTGCCCGGCTCGGGCTGCGTGATGTCGAGCTCGTAGCGCCCCCCGTGCAGCTCGGCCACGTGGCCCGCCGGCAGGCCGAGCGCCTGCAGCTCGGGCGCGAGCTTCATCGTCACCGTCGACGACTGCACCTGCGGCTGGTCGAGGAAGTACGGCAGCCGCCGCGAGCCCGAGCCGCCCGCGAGCGCGCCCTTGAGGTTGAGCGGCGGGAAGGGCAGCCTGCACACGAGCGCGCTGCCGTCGTCGTCGAGGAAGGACGGCACGGAGCCGGTGACGCGCAGGCTGACCGGCTCGTCCGCGCTCTCGAGTCCCGGCATCGAGAACTCGCTCATGTCGATGCCCGGCACGAGCCACGCGGCCATGCCGGTCATCTGCTGGCGGCGCTCGGCGTCGGGCGCCTCGCGCATCTGCTCCTTGATCACGTAGCCGAGGTTCGCGGTCCAGCGCAGCTCGCCGCTGGCCTGGGCCGAGCCGTCGGCGGCGACGTCGAGGTCGACGTCCATCGCCACGCCCAGGCGCTCGGCCGGCGCCAGCGCCGGGAGCGTGAGCATGCGGCACGAGGGCAGCGCGACCGAGGGCGCGCCCGGCGCGTCGCCGAGCAGATGGCCGTAGGGCATGGTCTTGCTGTTCATGTCGCACCAGGTCGGCTCGCCGTCGCGCGGCTGCACGAGCACGAGCAGGTTGTGCGACCAGTACTCGGCCTCGACGAAGGGCGGGTCGGGCTCGTCGTCGGCGTCGGGCGCGACGTTGCGCGACCAGACGAGCTCGTGCGGCACGCCCGCGGCCTCGAGCAGCGCCGCGAAGAGGAAGCTCGCGTTGCCCTCGCGCTGGAGCAGCGACTGCGTCGCGTCCTGCCAGCCGCGCTGGTCGAGCGTGTCGTTCACGAAGGCGTGGAGCGCCTTCGCCTTGGCCACGTCGCCCACCACGCCCGCCGTGACCTTGTCGGCCGCCTCGCGGATCTCGGGCGTCACCTTCGTGGGCGGCAGCACGCTCGCCGACATCGCGGCCAGCACCGTGGGCATCTCGGCGTCCATGCCGAACTCGACCCACGGCAGGAACCACGTCGGCGGCGGCGCGTTGGGCTCGGGCAGCACGCGCGCCTGGTTCTCGAGCGCGAAGCGGTGCACGACCGCGCCGCCACGGTCCTCGACGTCGTGCTTCCCGGCGTACTGGCGCTCGACGAGCCGCAGCGGCACCGAGTCGGGCACCGAGATCACGTACGAGCTGCGCACGAAGGGCTCCTGCACGCTCGCGAAGGACCAGCTCCCCGGCCGCAGCACGCCGTCGTTCGGCGGCCGGTCCGTCGTGCGCGTGACCAGGACGACGCAGTCGCCCGGCTTGAGGTTGGGCATGACGAGCTGGCGGCTGCCGACCGGCTCGTATTCGGTGCCGTCGGGCTTGATCGTCGCGATGCGCAGCACCTCGCCCTTGGGCTGCATGTCGCCCAGCTGCTCGCAGGCCGAGAGGTCGCGCGCCAGGTAGAGGTCCTGCGTGACGGTCTCGACGCCGCCGTCGGGGAAGATCATGACGACCGCGTGGTCGACGAGCTTGACCACCGAGTCCTTGCTGCCGCTCGCGTCGTAGGCCGTCCGCAGCGCGTCGAGGTCGAGCAGGTTGGCCGCGAAGAAGTCCTCGATCGGGTCGTCGCCGGTCAGGCCCGCGATGCGCTCGCGCAGGTTGCGCGACGAGGGCGCCCGCTGCAGCGCCTCGCGCAGCCGCGCCAGCTCGCCGGCCGCGTCGCCGCGCTCGAGCGCCAGGTCGGCGCGCTGGACGCAGGGACGCTCCCAGCGCGGATAGCGCGCGGCGAGGTCGGCGAAGATCGCGTCGGCCTCGTCCCACCGGCGGCACCCGGCGAGGAAGGCGCCCAGGTCGAGGCGCGCCTCCTTGTCGCCGTCGCGCAGCACCGCCTCGCGGTAGAGCGCCTCGGCGCGATCGTTCAGGCCCAGGGCGGCGAAGCGGCCCGCGATCTGCCGCAGCACGGGGCTGCTGGCACCGCCGGCCCGCGCCGCCGAGAGCGCGAGCTCGATCGAGCGCGTCGTCTGCCCGGTGCGGCCGTCGAGCTGGCTGAGCGCGCGCAGCACGGAGGGGTTGGCGGGCGCGATCGACTGCGCCGCGAGCAGCGCGTTCTCGGCGGCCACGTCCATGTCGAGCCGCTTGTAGACGTCGGCCAGCGCCAGGCGGGTCTGCGCCTGGGCGGGCAGCGCCTCGCCCAGCGCGTTGAGCCGGGCGACGGCCTCCTCCTCGCGATCCTCGTCGGCCAGCACGCCGGCCAGCAGCAGCGCCATGTCGAGGCGGTGCGGGTCGGCCTGGACGACCTGCTCGGCGAGCGCGCGCGCCGTGTTCTTCTTCCACGACGCGGGCAGGTAGCTCGCGTCGAGCGTGGCGCGCGCGCGCAGCGCGAGCAGCCCGGGACGATCGGGCGCAGCCTCGCAGGCCGCGCGCACGTGCGCCAGGCCCTCGGCCTCGCGCCCCTCCTGGCACAGCAGCAGGCCGAGCAGCGCCTCGCTGTCGGGCCCGCGCTGCGTCAGCGCCGAGAGCACGTCGATGCTGTCGGCCGGCGGCTTGAACTGCCGGTCGCCCGGGAAACAGGCCACGCGCCCGAGCGGCGCTTGGGCGGCCTGCAGGTCGCTCACCTCGACGAGGCCCGGCCACGGCAGGCCCGCCTGGTCGAGCACGCGCACGGCGAACTCGGGCTGGCTGTCGAGCGAGCACTTGATCAGCAGCCGGTTGCGGCCCGTCCGCAGCGCCGCGAAGCTCCGCTCGACGGGACGCGCGTCGTCGTGGAGGTGCTCGACCACGATCGGCGCCTCGTCGTTGATCGCGAACGCGTAGGGCGGCAGCGTGGAGCCGGCGCGGCGCTGTCCGACCTCGATCCAGGCGAAGCCGCACTCGGGCACGTCGAAGACGAAGGCCAGCAGCCCCCAGCCGCGCGCCGGCTCGAACGCCTCGCCCGGCGCGACCGTGCGCGAGAGCGGTTGACGGTCGAGCGCGGCCCAGCGCACCTCGCCGTCCACGCCGGCGTGCGGCACGTCGAAGCCGGGCGCGGCGAACTCGGGCGACGGGTCGCGCGCCGCGAGCGGATGGCCCAGCGGCAGGAGCGGCCCGAGCACGAAGGCGTGCGCCAGGAATCCCGGATACGCGTCGGCAGGCGGGTCGCTGACGGGCAGCCGCGTCGCGCGCGCCTGGCCCTGCAGCACCTCGAGCTGCCGCGCGGCGAGCGGCGTCAGGCCCTGCGCCGGCAGCGCCAGGATCATCTTCGCCGCCGCGGCCGGATCGGCCGCCCGGTCCTGCATCAACCCGACCAGCCTCAGCGTCCCCTCGGCCAGCGGATGCCCGGGCTCGGCGCGCACCATCCCCAGCCACTCGTCGATCGCCGCGTCGAGATCGCCCTGCCCCAACGCAGCGTTGTCCACGAGCCTCGCGGCCCACGCCTCGATGTCCGTCTGCTGCTGTGCTCGCGCCGGCGCCGCAAGCAGCACGAGCGCGGTGGCGAGGGTCAGCACGCGCGCCATCAGCGTCCCTCCCCCGCCGGGCCCGGGTCGACGAGCGCGGTCCTCGCCTCGGCGAGCTGCACCTCGCGCAGCAGCCCGCGGAAGGCAGCGTAGTCGCTCGTGTCGATGCGGCGCTGGTCGAGCTCGAAGCGGCGGGTCACCTCGAGTCCGCCGTCGATGGCCCGCGCGCGCAGGCTGTAGTGCAGCAGCCCGGGCTCGCCGATGTCGACGTCGACGGGCAGCTTCGCGACCTGGGCGCCCGTCGGCAGCTTCCACACGATCGTCGTGTCCTGCGCGAAGGGCCGGTCGAGCACGACGTCGAAGTGGCGCTGCGCCTCGGTGGCCACCTGCTCGAGGTTGAGGTCCTCGAAGCCGACGCGCAGGCTGCGCTGCGGCCCCTCGGCCGTCCACAGGTTGCGCGCCGCGAAGCGCGCCTCGAGCCAGGCCGGCTGCGTGATGTCCTCGAGGTCGGAGGTCTTCGCCTCGGCGACCTCGACCTGCCCGAACTCCTCGGCCAGCTGCCGGGCCAGCTTCTCGTTCAGGTCGCCCGTCTCGCCGCCGTAGCGGTGGCGCATCGCGACCGCGAAGTAGCCGTTGCTGTCGTCGCGCAGCGTGACCGCGCCGTCGCCCTGGTCGTCGAGCGCCACCTCGTAGCGCCGGTGCAGCGTGTTCTGCTCGGGCGGCGCGTACGGGATGTCGTGGATCGCCCCGCCCGCGCCGCTGACGTGGAGCACGCGCGCGCCCTGGTCGTCGGCGCGCAGGTAGTCGATGGGGTTGTGGTCGGCGGTCGCGTCGAGGTAGTAGCCGGGCCGGTCGGCGGTCGGCTGCACGTAGGCGATGCAGTGGTTGAAGAGCCCGACCATGGCCGAGGAGAGCGGCTCGTCGGCGCGCTCGTACTCGGCGTTGAGCAGCACGGGCACCGCGTCCACGCCGACCTCCTTGAGCAGCTGGCGCAGCAGGATCGACTTGTCCTTGCAGTCGCCGAAGCGCCGCTCGAAGATCGTCGCCGCGGAGAAGGGCTCGTAGCCGTGCGTGCCGAAGGGCCAGGCGTTGTAGCGGATCTCCTGGCCGACGAAGCGCGTGATCGCGGCGACCTTCTCGCTCTCGGTCGTCAGGCCGGCCGTGAGCTCGGCGACCTTGGCCTTCATCGCCGGCGTGGTCACGAACTCCTTCTGGATGAAGGCCCACCACCAGCTCGCGAAGGCGTCCCAGTCCTTGAAGGTCGTCACGTCGACGACCGGCGCGAGCTCGCTGCGCCCGGGCATCTTGCTCTCCATCGGCGGGCGCTCGAGGTCGGTGGCGACCCAGCTCAGCACGGTGAGGCCGTCGGCGTCGGTCGTGCGCTCGCGCTGCAGCGACTCGCCGTTGCGCTCGGAGGCGTAGAGCGGCACGTCCGGCGGCGCGAGCACGACGAGCTCGCTGCGCCGCGTCGGCACCCAGCCGTCGAAGAGGTCGGGGTAGAACTCGTGCCGCGTGCCGAAGTAGTCGCCGAAGACGTCGGCCTGCTGCTCGTCGAGGCGGTACTCGACGTCGACCAGGTCGCCCGGACGCAGCGGCGGCAGGTCGTACCAGCGCCAGCTCCCGCGCGAGGGCGGCGCGCGCTCGGCGCTGCCGTCGGGGTGGATGACGCGCACGTTGTAGACGTGCGGCCGCGTGTCGCCGCGCGACGGGATCGAGTAGTTGTCGAGCTGCTTGACGCCGCCCTGGTTGAGCACCCGCAGCACGATGTGCTCGTACTCGTGCTCGGTGCCGTCGGAGTTCACGCGCCAGACGACCGTGCGGTCGAGGCACTCGACCGGCTCGTTGGCCGCGTCGCCCGGCATGGGCGTGGAGGCCAGGGCGACCGCGTCGCGGCGCCAGGGCGCCTCGAAGCGCTCGACGTCCTCGCCGGCGAGGAGCAGCTCGCGGTGGCGCCGGGCGCGCGTGTCGCCCGGGTCGAGGCGCACGACCTCCTCGAGCGTCGCGCCCGCGGCCGCGAGATCGCCCGAGCGCTCGGAGAGCCGCTCGCTCGCCCGGAGGGCCTCGGTCGACTCGGGGCACACGACGAGCGCGCGGGCCACGAGGGCGGCCGCGTCGGCGGCGCGCCCGGCGTGCTCGAGGCGCTCGGCGGTCTCGAGCATGCGGTCGACCGCGAAGGGCGAGCCCGGCAGCACACCCTGCACGAGCGCCAGCGCCTGCTCGGGGTGGCCGCCGTCGATCTCGGCGTTGACGAGGGCCTCGAGCACCGGTCCGTCGACCTGGTGGCGGTCGAGCGCGCCCTGCAGCGTGCGGATCGCGAGGTCTCGCTCGCCCTGCTCGCGCGCCAGCGCCGCCGCCGCGAGCAGCGCGTCCTCGCGCGTCGCGGCCTCGCCGCACAGCAGCGCCTGCTGGCGCAGCTGCTCCGCCTCGGTGCGCCGGCTGCGCAGGTTGAGCCACTCGGCCCGGCTCATGAGCGCCCGCCAGCTCGCCGGCGCCGCCGCGAGCGCGGCCGCGCTCGCCTCGCCCGCGCGCGCCGGGATCGGGTTGATCTGCATCGAGAAGTCGGCCAGGTCGAGCAGCGCGCCGACGTGCTGCGGGTCGCGCCGCAGCGTCGCCTCGAGCGCGTGCAGCCGGCGGTTGACCTCCATCTCGATCTCGCTGGCGCCCTCGGGCTCGTTGGCGCGCGCGATCAGGTACTGCGCCGCGACGTCGTCGGGCGCCAGCTCCAGGGCGCGCTCGGCAGCGGTGCGCGCGCTGCGGTCGACGACGTCGTCGGGGTGCACGCCGAGGTGGTAGAGCGCGAGCAGGCGCGCGGCCTCGGCCTCGCCGTGCTCCGAGAGGCGCGCCAGGATCTGCGGCGCCTCGTCGCGCGGCGTCCCGCTCGCGGCCACGAAGGGCACGGCGGCCCGCCCGGCCTGCCCGCTGTCGACGACGAGATCGGGCAGCGGCCGGCCCTCGAGGTCGGTGAAGCGCGTCTCGAGCGTCCAGCGCTTGTCCTCGACGCACGACTTGATCAGGAGCTGGTTCCAGCCGGGCTGCAGCGCGAGGACGACGCGGTCCTGGTCGGCCTCGTGCGGGCGCTCGACGTTGCGGGACGCGACCTCGCTGCCGTTCCAGAAGACCTTGAAGGGTCCGCTGCTGCCGAGGCGCAGCACGATCGTGGCCGGCTCGTCGCCGTGCACGGCGCTGGCGAGGTAGGCGAGGCTCTGCTCGTTGGGCCGCAGCAGCTCGTGGAGCAGCACGCGCTGCAGCGGGTGATCCGCGCACGGGTTGGGGCGCCAGCGGACCTCGCGCTCCTTGCCCGGCATCGCGGCCGTCAGGTCGACGCCCTGCTCGGGCGGCTGGCTGGCGTCGAAGCCGCCGCCGCGCTCGTTCGCGAACGGGCCGATGATCTGGTAGTCGGCCACGGCGCCCTGGCTGTCGATGACGGCGCGCGCCTCGTCGATGCGGCCGGTGTTGCGCAGGGCCGTGGCGTAGAGCCGCTCGAGCCGGAAGGCGACCTCGGGCGGCGCGACGTCGAGGTGGCGGCGCATGGGCGCGAGCGCCTCGGCGATCTCGGGCCAGGTGTTCAGCTCCTCGGTCAGGTCGGTCAGCAGCTGCGCGGCGACCTCGCCGTCGGCGGTGAGCAGGCCGTCCTCGTCCCAGGCGCCGTCGTCGAGGCGCCGGCCCAGGCCATCGACGAGCAGGTGCCAGGCCTCGAGCGGACGGCCGGCGTCGTCGAGCGCCTGCGCGCTGCTCGTGAGTGTCGGGCGCTGCTCGGCGTCGCGCGGGACGCGGGCCGCCGCGGCCGCCGCGGCGCGGGCCGAGGCGGCGGCCGCCGCCGCGCTGCCCGCCGGCGCCTCGCCGGCCGCCGCGCCGGCCGGCACGCCGCCTTCGCCCTGCGCCACGCCGCCGGCTGCGACCGCCCCGCCGCTCGCCGACCGGTCCCCGCCCTCGGCCTGCACTCCCGGCTGGCTGCAGGCCTGCGAACCGAGCAGCAGCGACACGACCAGCCCCACGAGCCACGAGGTCTTCACGTCGATCTCCTTCTGCGGCGCCGCGAGGGGCGCGCCCGGCTTACGGCCATCCCGAGCGGACCGACGGGCTGAATCCGGCCCGCGCCGCGAGGCCGACCGCCTCGCCCGCGGCGCGCCGGGGCCTCCAAGGTAAGCAATTCCGACGACCGCTCCGGGCCGCATCGCCGGCGCGGCGTGGTGGGCGATGAAGGATTCGAACCCTCGACCCCCTGCGTGTAAGGCAGGTGCTCTCACCGGCTGAGCTAATCGCCCGAGGACGCAAATCGCGTCGAGACAGCAGCTTGCACGACGCAGGTCATTGACCATCGCGCGCCCCGGCATTATGGTCGCGACCTTTTTCCAGCACATCTGAACGGGCAGGGCGACTCAGGCCCGGCCGTCGCCGCAAACGATACAGATCCCGGGCCGCGGCGCGACCGGCGGCTGCTCCTTCCATCGCCAGCTCGTCGAGGACTCGCTCACCATGCGTATCGCTGTCGTTGGCACCGGCTACGTCGGCCTGGTCGCCGGAACCTGCTTCGCCGAGAGCGGCAACACCGTCGTCTGCGTCGACATCGACCAGAAGAAGATCGAGGGCCTCAAGGCCGGGCGCATCCCGATCTACGAGCCCGGGCTCGAGGAGATGGTCAAGCACAACGTGACGGAGGAGCGCCTCACGTTCTCGACGAGCACCCCCGACGCCGTGCGCGCCAGCGACGTCATCTTCATCGCCGTCGGCACGCCGCCCGGCGAGGACGGCAGCGCCGACCTCAAGTACGTGCTGGCCGTGGCCAAGGAGGTCGGCAAGGCGGCCAACGGCCCCAAGATCCTGGTCGACAAGTCGACCGTGCCCGTCGGCACCGCGGCCAAGGTCAAGGCCACCGCGCAGGCCGAGACGAGCCACCCGATGACGGTCGTGAGCAACCCCGAGTTCCTCAAGGAGGGCGCCGCGATCGAGGACTTCATGAAGCCCGACCGCGTCGTCATCGGCGTCGACGACGCCAAGGCGGGCGAGGTCATGACGCGCCTCTACACGCCGTTCGTGCGCGACAACCCCAACCGCATCATCCTCATGGACATCCCCAGCGCCGAGCTGACCAAGTACGCGGCCAACGCGATGCTCGCCACGCGCATCTCGTTCATGAACGAGATCGCGAACATCTGCGAGCTCGTCGGCGCGGACGTCTCCAAGGTGCGCACGGGCATCGGCAGCGACAGCCGCATCGGCTACCCCTTCCTGTACGCCGGCTGCGGCTACGGCGGCAGCTGCTTCCCCAAGGACGTGCAGGCCGTGATCAAGACGGCCGGCGAGCACGGCTACGAGTTCCAGATCCTGCAGGCGGTCGAGGAGGTCAACGCGCGCCAGAAGCTGCTGCTGTTCGAGAAGGTCAAGCAGCACTTCAAGGGCGACCTGAAGGGCAAGACCTTCGCGCTCTGGGGCCTGGCCTTCAAGCCGCGCACCGACGACATGCGCGAGGCGCCGGCCATCTACATCATCAACCAGCTGATCGCCGCGGGGGCCAAGGTGCGCGCCACCGATCCCGAGGCGATCAACGAGGCACGCAAGCACTTCGGCGCCAAGATCGAGTACTTCCAGCACCCCTACGAGTCGCTCGAGGGCGCCGACGCGCTGCTCATCGTCACCGAGTGGAGCGAGTTCCGGAACCCGGACTTCGCGCTGATCAAGGAGCGCCTCAAGCGCCCGGTGATCTTCGACGGCCGCAACATCTTCCCGAAGTCGGAGATGCAGCGGCTCGGCTTCGCGTACTACCCGATCGGTTCCGCGCCCGTCGCCGCCGCCTGACGCTCCCCACCGGGCCGGGGAAGCATCAGGCGACGTCGGCCAGAGCCATCCGCTCGCGCTCGCGGACCAGCTCGAAGAGATCGCCGATCACCGCTTCCGCGGTGGGCCAACGGCCCGCGCCGGTGCCGTGAAGCCGCGTGCGGCCGCCCGCCGTGAAGAGGACCGCCGAGTTGCCCGCGCCGCGTGCGCGGGCCAGGGGGTGGCCCGGAGCCAGCGCCATGGGACGCACCCGGCCCACCAGAGCGCCTCCCTGCCGTCGCAGCGTCGCGACCTGCCGCATCACCGCGCCGCCCTGGGCGCGCGCCAGGTCGGCTGGCCTGATGGGCGTGCAGCGGATCGCCCGCGCGTCCAGCCAGCAGCCCGTGGCCGCGTGCGCGGCGAGGACCAGCTTGTCGGCCGCGTCGCGCCCGGACAAGTCGCGCTGCACGTCGCGCTCGCACAGGCCGCGGCGCCGCGCGAGCGCGAGGGCCTCGTCCAGCGACGAGCCCCGCGCCAGGGCCTCGAACACGAACGTCGTCGTCCCGTTGAGCACCGCATCCAGTCGCACGCAGTCCGCGCCGCGGGCCAGGCGCCGCAGAGCGGGGAGCAGCGGGACCGAGCCTCCCGCGGCCGCCGAGGCGAGCAGCGCGCGGCCGCTGGCTGCGGCCAGTGCCTCCAGCTCCGCACCGTGCGCCGCCAGGGCGGCCTTGTTCGCCGTCACGACGTGCGCGCCGGCGCGCAGCGCGACGGCGATCGCGGTGCGGGCCGGCTCGACGCCGCCGAGCGCTTCGACGACCACGTCCGCGCCGCTCGCGGCCGTCGCGAGCGGGTCGGTGCTCAGGGACAGCCCCTCGGGCACGTCCGGTCGCGCACGGCCGATGTCGCGCACACAGGCAGCAACGACCTGGAAGCACTCCGGCAGGCAGCGCAAGGCGGCCAGCACGCCGCCGCCCACGGTGCCCAGCCCCAGCAACGCCACGCGCAGCGGGCGGGACGGCGCGGCGGGCGCATCGAGACGCGCGTGCGGCGCCCCGATCAGCGTCGCGCGCTCGGCCCCGGGCCTTGCCAGCTCGAAGGGCCAGTCCGCCGCCCGTGCCAGCTGCACGGCCTTCGACTGGATGATCGTGCCGTCGGTGGCCAGCGCGTCGTCCCAGCTCGCTTCCGCGTAACGAATCGGCGCAGGCCCGGGAGCGTTCGGGTCGCCCGTGTACAGGCCATCGACGTCCTTGAGCAGGCGGCAGCGCGCCCGCAGCCGCGCCGACAGGAACAGCGCCGTGAGGTCCGAGCCGCCGCGCCCGAGCAGCACGGCCCGGCCCTCCGCGTCGTGCGCGAAGAAGCCCGGCACGACCGCCACGTCGCCCGCCGCGAACGCCCGGCGCAGCGGCGTCGCGTCGAGCGAGACGGGGTGCGCATCGAGGGGGTCGCCCCGCGCACGCAGGCGCAGCGCTGCCGGCATCAGGACCCGCGCGGGAACGCCGGCCTGCTCGAGCTGCACGCCCAGCAGGGCCGCCGAACGCAGCTCGCCCAGCTTGGCCAGCGCCGCCGTGGCGTGCGGCGAGCCGGGCTCGCCGTCCCGGGCCGCGCGCGCCAGCAGCGCCTCCGTGTCGCCGGCGAGGGCCGAGACCACCGCCACGACCGCGAAGCCTGAGCGCCTCCAGCGGTAGATCTCGTGCACGGCACGCGGCAGCGACTCCTCGCCGGACAGGACCGAGCCGCCCAGCTTGAGCACGATCACCGGGTCGCGGCGCACGGGGCCTCCTCACCCACGGAGGCGGGCAGCGCCTGCACCAGGTCGCGCAGGATCTCCTCGGGATCCTCGAGGCCGACGGAGAGGCGCAGCAGGCCGTCGCTCACTCCCGCCTGGCGGCGCTCGTCGGGCGGCACGTCGGCGTGCGTCATGCTGGCCGAGTGGGTCAGCAGCGTCTCGACCGAGCCCACGTGCTCGGCCAGGCGGCACAGGCGCACGCGGGTCAGCAGCGCCCGCGCGGCCGCCGCTCCGCCGCGCAGCTCGAAGGACAGCACGGCGCCGTGCGCGCCGCGGTGCTGGCGCCGGGCCAGCTCCGCCTGGGCCCCGGTCAGCAGCGTGGGGTAGTGCACCCTCGCGACCTCCGGACGGACCGCGAGCTGCCGGGCCACGTAGGCGGCCGACTCCGATTGCCGGCGCAGGCGCAGCGGCAGCGTGCGCAGTCCCTGCAGCGTGAGCCAGGCGTTGAAGGGAGTCTGGATCGCGCCGGTCGACTTGCGCACGAAGCGCAGGCGCTCCAGCAGTCCCGGGTCGCGCGACACGAGCGCGCCGCCCAGCGCGGCCGAGTGCCCCTCCACGAACTTGGTCGTCGAGTACACCGAGACATCCGCGCCGAGCTCGAGCGGCCGCTGCAGCACGGCGGTCTGGAAGGTGTTGTCGACGGCCAGCAGCGCCCCCGCGCGGCGTGCGGCCCGGGCGGCGGCGGCGATGTCGCTGAGCACGAGCGTCGGGTTGGCGGGCGTTTCCAGGAAGACCAGGCGCGTCCGCGCGCACAGCGCGGACTCGATCGCGGTCGCGTCGGTCGCATCGACGAAGCTCGTCTCGATGCCCAGGCCGGCGAGGAGCCGCTGCAGCAGGCGCGTCGTGCCCCCATAGACCGCGCGGCCGCAGACGACGTGGTCGCCGGTGCGCAGGACCGCCAGCAGCAGCGCCGTCTCGGCCGCCAGCCCGGTGGCGAAGGCCACCGCCGGGGGCGCCTCCTCCAGCTCACCGAACGTGCGCTCGAGCGCGGTGACGGTCGGGTTGCCGACGCGCGAGTAGGCGAACTCGGCCCGGCTCTCCAGCCCGTCGCGGGCGAAGGACGTCGACTGGACGATCGGGAACACCAGCGGGTCGCCGTCGCGCCCTCTCGGGCCGCCGCCTGCACACAGGGTCTCGGGGCTGGAGCTGGGGCTGGGGCTGTGCCCCTCGGGGAACCGTTCGATGGACATGCCGCGTCTCCTGGCGGCATCGCCAGCAGCCCGAAGCGACGTGAGGCGCAGCACGCGCTGCGTGATTTTGACGCGCGCCTCGCGGCGCCGTCCGCATCGTTCCCCACGTCGGGGCTGGCCTCGGCACCGCGGCCCGCCAACGGCGGACTCGGTTGCCGCCCGGGGACCCTGAAGCTCTCCCGGGGCTCTTGATGCTGGGGACAGACGCTAGCGGTCCGCGGGGCGGCATGTCAACCGCTCGCCGTGTGGATGCAGCGAAGGCAAGGCGCGCGCATCGCGGCGGAAGCGCTGGCCGCGCGACGCGACGCGCTGATCCGTGAGGGCGCGGGCGGGCTGCTATCCTGGCCGTGACTGGAAGGAGATCGACGCCGGACATTGAGAGGCGGGCCATGCGGCTGCTGTTCCTGAGCGACTTCCACGGATGCGTGCCCGATGTCGCGCGCTGGAAGCCCGACCTCGTCGTGGCCGGCGGCGACTACTGCGAGGTCGACGAGATCCGGCAGCTCAAGTTCGCGGCCATGGAGCGCGGGCTGCACGCGACGAAGTGGACCGATCTGGTCGGGCAGGCGCGCGCGAACGAGCTCATCGACCGCGCGCTGGCCGAGGGCTCGGCGGTGGTCGCGGCGCTGGCCGAGTGCGGCGTGCCGGTCCTGGCGATCCCGGGCAACAGCGACCGCATCGGCCTGTACGCGCCGGAGATCGCGGCGCGGCACCTGCCGAGGCCCGACCACCCGCAGGTCGAGGGCCGGATCACGGACATCGAGACGCGCATCGTGCTGCGGAGCGAGCTGGCCTTCGCGGGCCTGGGCGGCTGGTCGGGCCCCACCAATCCCGAGCGGCTCGACCGCGAAGTCGCCGCGCTGGCGGCCATGGCGCGTCCGGCCGCGGCGCCGCTCGTGCTCGTCAGCCACAACGTGCCCTTCGGCAGCTCGCTCGACGGGGTCAACAACCCCGACCTGCCCGACTTCGCGCAGGGCAAGCTGGTCGGCAGCCACCGCTGCCGCGCCGTGATGTCGGCGCTCTCTCCCTCCCTCTGCCTCTCGGGCCAC
>Ga0111538_10005528_pt1 | contig 17240 bp, 13 predicted proteins | sample SoiMethybrSBSTD1_FD_79669 | JGI IMG/M metagenome (GOLD analysis project Ga0111538, IMG submission 79669) | Bulk soil microbial communities from a Populus tree surrounding site in Tennessee, USA - Soil MetaG P. TD hybrid SBSTD1 (version 2)... | ecosystem: Environmental > Terrestrial > Soil >...
GATCCGTGTGTCCGAGCCGGGCCCGCCAGACAGCATGGCTGCGCTCTGCCGCGATCACGATATTGGCCTGGCGATCGAGGAAGGCCACATGCTGAGCCATCGACTCAGCCTCAGCAACAAGGCGCTGACCTACATCCTTGGCGGCCTCGCCGTGGTTCTCACCGACACCGAGGGCCAACGCGAACTGGGTGATGCCATCGGCGAGGGCGCACTCATTTATCGCGAAGGCGATACGGACGCCCTCGCGGCGGGCCTCCGTCGATGGTTTCTGGAGCCTGCTCGCCTGATCGCGGCTCGCCGGGCGGCGTGGACCGCGGCGACGGAGCACTGGCACTGGGAGCATCCGTCTCAGCGCGGCGCACTGGTGGCGGCCGTGGGGCGCGTCCTGTCATGAACGATCCACGGCTTCGCGTTCTCTTGATGATGGATCCGTTCATCGCGGTGCCGCCGAAGCACTATGGTGGCATCGAGCGGGTCATTGCTGATCTCGGCATTGGCCTCCGCCAGCGAGGGCACGAGGTCACCCTGTGGGCGGCTCCAGGCTCGCGGATCGACACGGCGACTGTCGTTCCATTCGGGCACGAGGGCGAGTGGACCCACTGGAGCAACCTCAGAAACACCGCGACCGTGACGGCGCGACTCTATCGTGACCGCGCGCGGTACGATGTGGTTCACAACTTCGGGCGCCTCGCCTACCTCACCGCCGCACTGTCGTGGAACCTGCCCAAAGTGCAGACCTACATGCGCACGGTCAACCCGCGCAACATGCGCAAGGTACGCGCACTTGGCGCCCGACGGCTGTGTTTTACAGCCGTGAGCGGAGCCATCAGCCGGACTGGCGACGTCGGAGGCGGAGAGTGGCGCGTGATTTACAACTGCGCGTCGGCCCACCTCTATCAGTTTCAGCCAGAGGTCGATCCAGCCACCGCGCCTCTCGTCTTCCTCGGTCGGCTGGATCGGTGCAAGGGCGCGCATACGGCGATCACAATTGCCGAACAGTTGAATCGCGAGCTCATCATCGCCGGCAATGTGTCGACGTTGCCTCATGAACGCGAGTACTTCGAGCAGGAAATCCGGCCGCGCATCGACGGTCAGCGTGTCCGCTATATCGGTCCGGTCGACGATCGGCAAAAGAACGCGCTGCTTGGCAGTGCAGCGGCGCTTCTGACCCCCATCGAATGGGAGGAGCCGTTTCCTGTCGTTTTGCCGGAAGCCATGCTGTGCGGCACTCCGGTTGTCGGGTTCCGGCGCGGCGGACTGCCCGAGGGCATAGACGATGGCAGGACTGGGTTTGTGTGCGACACCCTTGACGACATGATCATGGCGGTGAAGCGGCTCGGGGAAATCAGCCGTCACGCGTGCCGGGCAGAAGCAGAGCATCGGTTCAGCACCGACACGATCGTGGGCGATTACGAGCGGCTGTACTTGGATTTGTGTCGGAACTGACGCCCATTCCGGACGGTCCGTGGCTCAACGTTGGCTCGGGTCCGGCCGAGGCTGCGGGTTGGACCCACATGGATGGATCCTGGCAGGCGAAGCTCGCCGGCTACCGGTGGCTGTCTCCGATTGGGCGAGCGATTCTCAAGAAAGAGATCGGACACTGGCCGGCCGGCGTCAAGTATCGCGATATCCGGCGCGGCCTGGGATACGGCCCGCACTCGGTCGCGGTGGTGTACTCCTCGCACATGCTGGAGCACCTCCACCGCTCGGATGCGCTGAGTTTTCTCCACGACGTCAACCGCTCGCTCCTGCCTGGCGGCGTACTACGAATCGTCGTACCGGATCTCGCGTCGATCGTGGGCTGGTACCAGGCGCATCGCAACGAGTCGCCGGTCGGGCGGCAAGGGTCGAGCAGTGATCTGCTGATGGATCTGTTGCTGTTGCGGCCCAGGGATTCGTCAAATGGCCATGGGCCGGCTGCGTGGATCAGGCGCGCGATCACGCTTCACGAGCACAAGTGGATGTACGACGCAGAGGGCCTGCGGGCGCTGTTCGAGGAAGCGGGCTTCCGGAATGCGCAGCCACGCGGTTTTCTCGAGAGTGCGATTCCTTCGGCACGACTGGCCGCCGTCGAGTCCGCCGACCGTGTCTGCGATGGCGCCGGTGTCTGCGTCGAGGCCAGAACGTGACGGCTTCACCGACCCTCAAGCAGCGAATCGGGACCTGGGTATTTCCGCGGCTCCCGATCACCCGATTCCTGTTCGATCAACTTCGCTTCGAAGTGAACGGCTTTCGTGTCCGCGCCGGGAATCGGACCTTGCCGTGGCGGCGGGCGCGGCTCGCCGATCTGCGTCGTCGGCGCGATCTCCTGCTGAACGTGGCGTGCGGTCCGCAGGTTCTCGATGGGTTCGTCAACCTCGATCTTCTGCCTGCGTCTGGTCGCGTCATGGCGTGGGATTGCCGCCGATCGGTCCCGGCGGCCGACGGGGCGGCGGCCGGAATCCGGGCAGAGCAGTTCGTCGAGCATCTTGAACCGCGAGAGGAACTGCCGGCGTTCCTGCGTGATTGTCGGCGGGCCCTGAAACCAGGAGGAGTACTCCGCATCATTGTGCCGGACGCGGGACGATACCTTCAGGCCTACTGCGCTCCGGATTTGTCGGGCTTCCGCGCCCTGGAGGTTCCCGATCCATTCCCGTCCGATCTGCCCACGCGGATGGACGTGGTGAATCACATCTTTCATCAGTGGCACGAGCATCGGTGGGGCTACGACTTCGAAACGCTCAACCATCGTCTCAAGTCTGCGGGCTTCGCGAAGGCACAGCCAATGACGTACGGGTCGTCTTTACTGCCGGCACTGGCTCAGGACCGCGATGTTCACGCGCCCTATTCGCTCTATGTCGACGCGGTGAAGGGCGCCTGACATGCGTCGTGTCCTGATGGTGACGCCGCACTTCCCGCCGGACAGCAGCGCCGCTTCGCATCGGGTCCGTCTGCTCGCGCCGTATCTCGCTGGAAACGGCTGGGAGCCGACGATTGTCACAGTTGACCCGCAAGACTATGACGGCGGCGTCGAGCCCGCCCTCACGGCGCTGGTGCCGCCATCACTCCGCGTCGTCCGCTGTCGTGCCTGGAATGCGTCGTGGACGCGCCGGGTTGGCTTCGGCGACCTCGGCCTCCGGGCGCTCGCCAGTCTTCGGACCACCTGCCGTCGCCTGCTGCGTGAGGAGCGCTTCGATGCGCTGTTCGTGACCATCTATCCTGTCTACCCGGCGCTGCTCGGACCGGGGCTCAAGCGACAGTTCGGCGTGAAGTTCGTGCTCGACTATCAGGATCCGTGGGTCGGCAGCTGGGGACTGACCGTGGGAGGTGGGGCCAACGGCGCGCCCGATATCCGCAGTCGACTGTCGCGACGTCTGGCCACGTGGATCGAGCCGTTCGCGGTAGAGGCTGCCGACGCCATTACAGCCGTATCCGCCGGTACGCACGAAGAGGTCGCGGCGAGAGTCCCGGCAGCCGGCCGCCTGATTCGGGAAGCGCTTCCGATCGGCTGGGATCGGGACGACTTCGTTCGACTCCAGGGCGCGGGCGAACCGTTGTTTGAAGCCGGCAGCGGACACGTGAATGTCGTGTATGTCGGGACCATCCTCCCGAAGGGCATCGACACGCTCCGTGCGCTGCTGGAGGCTGCCCGGCACCTTCGCGAACAGGACGCCGATGCGTACCGCCGGCTGCGTCTCTGGTTCCTCGGGACCAGCAATCAGTTCCGCGAGGATGCACCCCTGCGGGTCATGCCGATTGCGACCGAACTTGGAGTGGCTGATGTGGTTCATGAGGTTGCGCCGCGAATCCCGTACGCCAGCGCACTCGCGGCGTTGCGGCAGGCTCACGGCATCTTGCTTCTGGGCAGTACGGAGCCACACTACACGGCCAGCAAGCTGTATCCCGCGCTCCTGGCCGATCGACCGATCCTCGCGGCGTTCCACGAAGCCAGCAGCGTGGTGGACGTTCTGAAGCGTCTCGGTGCCGCCCCGTCCGTGATTCGGCTCGTCACCTACGCCGGCGCTGGACCGCGCACGGGCGATCACGTTGACTGTCTGGCACGTCATCTGGCGGCGATGACAAGACAACCGTTGCGGCCTGCGGCGCTCGATCTGAGCGCCATTGAGGACGTATCCGCGCCGGTGTTAGCGCGGAAACTGTGTGGCATCCTGGATCAGATCTGTGGCCGCTGATTCGATGAGACCGATACGGCTCACAGTCGTGATGACGCATCCGGTCCAGTACTATTCGCCGTGGTTCCGGTACGTGACCTCGCATGCACCAGACATTGACCTGACGGTGCTGTATGCCACGGAGCCAACCGCCGCCCAGCAGGGCAGCGGTTTTGGACACGCTTTCACCTGGGATGTTCCGCTGCGAGATGGATATCGCTCGCAGGTGCTTCGTCCAGCGCGCCCGCGGGACCGGGTTGACAGCGAGTCGTTTTTTGGCGTCGACGCGCATGCGATTGGCCGCGCGCTTCGCGCGACCCAGCCCGACGTGGTGCTGATTCCGGGATGGCACTCGATCACCCTGGTTCGCGCCATGTTTGCCGCACGACGCCTCGGGGTTCCCCTGCTGTTCCGCGGCGATACGAACCTTGCTTCGGCTCCCAGCGGATGGATGCACCGGTTGTGGCGCCCAAAAACGAAATACCTGCTCTCTCAATTCGACGGGTTCTTGAGCCCCGGCCAACGGGTTCGCGCATACCTCGAACACATGGGCGTGGACTCCTGGCAGATCACGGACACGCCCCACTGCGTCGACAACGAACGATTCGCAACCGCGGCGACGCCCCACCAGTCGGTGCAGGGCCGCGCGACGGCCCGTGGACGTTGGGGGCTCGCCGCTGACGCCTGCGTTCTCCTATTCGCCGGCAAGCTCGAGGCCAAGAAGCGCCCCCTTGATGTGATCCGCGCCGCCGCTCGCCTTCAGCGCCGTGCCGTTGTCTTGATCGTTGGCGCGGGTCCCCTCGAGTCCGCTTGTCGCGCGGAGGCCCTGCGGCTCGGTGTGCAGACGATCTTTGCGGGTTTTCTCAACCAATCGGAGCTGGCTGCTGCCTACGCGGCCGCGGACCTCCTCGTGCTCCCAAGTGACGCACGCGAAACCTGGGGGCTCGTGGTCAACGAAGCCCTGGCGACCGGACTCCCCGTTGTCGTCAGCGATGCGGTGGGCTGCGCGCCGGACCTCGTGGACGACGAGACCGGGGCCACGTTCGCGTGCGGAAATGTCGACGCGCTCACTGTTGCGATCGATCGCGTCCGTCGTCGAGCCTCAACCCGTTCGTATGGCGAATCCTGTCGCGCCAGAGCCAAGCGCTTCGATTTTGAGGCAGCCACCGCCGGCCTCGTGAAATCCTGCCGTCTGGCGGCGCGTGTTCCCATCGGGGCTCCGAGAGTCGTTGCGTGCTGCGGCAACATGGTCACGGTCACGGGTCTCGAACGGATGGCGTTCACCGTCCTCCGGACCCTGGGTCAGCGTGGGGCCCGCCTGCATTGCATTGTCAACAGCTGGGAGAACCATCGAATCGTCTCACTCGCCGAGGGCGTTGGTGCCACGTGGTCGGAAGGGGGACATGAAGGCACCATTACCCGACGTACTCTCTCGCCGCGACGGATCGTCGCGATGCTGCGCGACGTGCATGTCTCGAGCGCATCGCTCTGGCGGGCCGCCCGTCGGGTTCGCGCGACCCACGTCCTGTTGCCCGACCATCTCGCCCCGATCCGGAACCTCTTCGCGCTGGCGCGGCTGAGAGCCCGCGGCGTGCGCGTGATCATGAAGCTGGCCAACGCTCCGGATCAAGGTCCGTTCTATCGGTGGTACTGGCGACGCCTGGTCAATCCGCTCGTGAGTCAGTTCGTCTGCAATTCAGAGTTCACAAGGGGTGAGCTTCTGGCGCTCGGTGTTCCCGTGCGAAAGACGATTCGGATCTACAACACGCTGCCTCAGGGTTTCGAGGCATCGCAGGCCGCGCTGCCGGCCCAGCCACAGCGCGGACGGGTGGTTTATGTGGGCCAGGTGATTCCCGGCAAGGGTCTCGACTTGCTGGTCGAAGCAGTCGCTTTGCTGAATGCGCGGGGCGTGACCGCCACTCTGGCCGTCGCGGGCGATATCGAGGGATGGACGGCGCCTGAGTACCGACCGTTCCGTGAGGCGCTGCGCGCACGATCGCAGAAGTCCGATCTGGCCGATCGTGTCACGTTTCTCGGGTGGTGCGACGACGTCCGCAGGCTGATGTCCACGGCAGACGTGCACTGTGCGCCCTCCAGGCCGGAGTTGCGAGAGGGATTTGGCCTGGTCAATCTCGAAGCGAAACAGGCCGGCGTGCCGTCAGTCGTCTTCAAATCGGGTGCGTTCCCGGAAGTCGTCACGCATCAGCGTGACGGCTGGGTCTGTTCCGACGTATCGGCGGATGGCCTGGCCGAGGGCCTTGCATACTTCCTCACTGACGCCTCGAAGCGCGCGTCCGCCGGCGCTGCGGCGCGAGAGTCGCTCGTCAGATTCGATCTGGGGTCTTTCACGGAATCGTGGTGGAACGTGGTCTCGCCGTCGATCCAATCGCATGAGCTGTTGGCGGCGATCGAGAGACGGGTCGCGTCCGAAGAGGTCGTGCAGTGAAGAGGCTGCGGTTCAAAGACACGGAACTCTTCGGCATCGCCGTCGCAGCGAGCCTGACCGGCTTTTTCGTCAACGATTGGATTGCCGGCGCTGCCATCATCGTGTTGTGGCTCGGTTTCAAACTGCTCGTGACTGGCGATCGTATTCCGGTTCTGTTCCTCGCATTTCTGTTTCAGTGGACCCAGGTCACGATTGGCGTGTTCTACGTGGGTCTGCTGGGCCGCGACATTCCGACCGTGTATTTGAGCGACTATCGGCCGATGGTCCTCATCGGGCTTGGCTGCGTCCTGTCGATCGCGATCGGGGTTCGAGCCGGGGTGACGTTGATTCGGGGGCGTCGGCCGGGCATTGAGGCAGCGGAACGGCCGGATGGCATCTTGTCATGGCCCGTGCTCCTCACGGCGTACGGCGTCGCCGTCGTGTGCGAAACCTCGATCATTCAGCTGTCGTCGGACTATCCGTCGCTGCGCCAGATTTTCGTCACGATGACGGTGGCGCGCATGGGGATGCTCTTTCTGATCTTCAGGCGCTTGTGCCATCCGATGTTCCGCTGGGCGCCGTTTTCAGCGTTGCTGGCGGTCGAAGTGGCGCTCGGATTCACGGGTTTCTTCGCCGGCTTCCGCGAGCCCCTTGTCCTGGGCGTCATGGCGCTGCTCGAGATCTTCGATCATCGGCGTACGTCGCATCTCGTCTCACTCGCCGGGCTTGTATTGGTGATGGTGTTGGCGAGTGTGATGTGGATGGGCGTTCGCGCCACCTACCGTCGCGATTTCAGCGAAATCGACGCGTTCTCGACGTCTCAGAGCGCCCGCATGAATCGCATCTCGTCGCTCGGCAGCGTCTTTTTCAGGAATGACTTCGGGCAACTGCTCGACACCCTCGATACCCTTGTCGATCGCATGTGGGTGGTCTACTACCCGGCCCTCGCCGTCGCTCGCGTGCCATCGGTTCTCCCCCACACCAACGGCGCCATTGTTTCTGCCGCAATCACGCACGTGGTGACCCCTCGAGCGCTGTTTCCAGGCAAGGCGGAACTTCCGTCAGACAGCGAGATGGTGCGCAAGTATTCAAATATTCAGGTGGCCGGCCGCGAACGTGGGACGAGCATCGCGTTCGGGTATGCCGCGGAATCCTATGTGGATTTCGGCGTGCCGCTGATGTTCCTCCCGCCCGCGGTGTTTGGCCTGATCATGGGTCTGGCGTATGGCTGGTTCGTCCGAACGATTCGGTACCGCGAGCTTGCCGTCGCCACCGTGACTGTGATTTTCTGGCTGGGCCTCTATCTCTTCGAGCGCTCAACCGCCAACATGGTTGGCTACGCGATGAGCCTGATCATCTACCTGGGAGTCCCCGCGGTGATCCTCGATAAGCTCCTAGCGACAGGATCCGCGCCGCGAAGCGCTGGTTTGGCCTATCTCGCGCCTGATGCTCCGGACGCGACCCACGGCGTCGACTCCGTCCACTAATGCACGTTCTTCACGTCACGCCGTACTTTGCGCCGGCCTTCGTCTATGGCGGACCTCCGCGCAACATTCTCGCTCTCTGTCACGGACTGCAGACGGCAGGTGTCGGAGTCGAGGTGGTGACGACGGTTGCAAATGGAGCGGCTGACTTGCCGGCGTCAACATCAGGTGGGCAGGCCGCAGACATGTACGAGGGCGTTCAGGTGCATTACGCCCGGCGGGCTTTTCCCCGCATAGCCTTCAATGCCGCCGTGACCGACCCGATTTGCACGGCACTGGCGCGGGCTGATCTCTGTCACATCCATGGACTGTGGACCGTGCCAGCGTGGCGGGCGGCCCGGGCCGCGCAGCAATTGGGTGTGCCCTTCATCGTGTCGCCCAGAGGCATGCTCCAACCGGCGGCGCTGGGTCACCGGCCCTGGCGAAAGCGGCTGGCCTTTGAATTACTCGATCGGCATCACCTCATGGCGGCCGTTCGAGTTCACGCGACGGCTGAAGAGGAAGCTGCCGTACTGCGGCGGCTTGTGGACCCCACGCGTGTCGTCACGATTCCCAATGGCGTGGATCTCACCGGTGCGGAGGGCGCGCAACCGGGAGCCCGTGTGCGGCTCGGCATCCCGCCCGGTGATCCGTTGATTGTGTTTCTCGGGCGCCTTCATCCGATCAAGCGCCTGGATTTGCTCGTCGACGCGATCGCGCTGGTTCGTCAGCAGCACGCGACGGCAACCCTCGTGCTCGCCGGCCCCGACGAGGGCGGTCTCGCGCCCATGGCCTCGCAACTGACCCGCCTGGGACCCGCCATCAAGATTCCGGGAGCGCTCCAGGACGCCGAGAAGTGGGCGCTGCTACGCGAGGCGACTGCCCTGGTCATGTGCTCAGACTCAGAGAACTTCGGGACCGCTGTCGTCGAGGCCATGGCCGTTGGTTGTCCGGCTGTGGTCACGCACACATGCCCGTGGCGGGAGGTCGCTGATGAGAATTGTGGCTTCTGGGTGCCGCAGAACAGCCGATCGATCGCTGATGCGATCTCGTCGTTGATCGCGGATCCCATCTTGGCCACTTCTATGGGCACTCGCGGCGCGCGCCTGGCGCGCACTCGGTACGACTGGCGACGGATCGGCGCAGCCATGGCGGCCTGCTATAGCGATGCCCTGCTGGTGAAACGGCAGGTAGCCTGATGGATGGCATCCGCGAGGTCCTGGTGCTCACGCCGGCGATCGACGGCGCCGATGGTATTTCTGAAGTGTCCCGTCAGGTCGTGGCCGCTCTCGCGGGGCTGGGGCCCGCCATTGAAATTGATGTCTGGGCACTCGACGGCAGTCTTCCGCCGGAGAGGCCGATGCCTGGCGCACGCTTTCGATCAGCGAACGGAAGCCGGACACGTTTATCCGCCTGGGCACTCGCACGCGCTCGATCGGCGTCCGATGCGCTGCTCGTGGTCGTTCTTCATGTTCACCTTGCGCCATTGGCCTTGCCGCTGGAACTGCGTGGCGCACGCCTGGCGTTCTTTTTTCACGGGGTCGAAGTGTGGCAGCGCCTTCGCGCGCGCGAGCGTCGTGCGCTTGATCGCGCGGCCGTGCTGCTCGCGAATTCACAGTGGACCGCTCGGCGCTTCAAGGACATGAACCCGGAGTACTCGGCCGCCGACGTGCGCGTGTGTCACTTGAGCGTCAGCCCGTCCCCGCCTGCAGAACCCTTCAGTCGATCGGGCTATGCCTTGATCGTGGGGCGGCTGGCCGCCAGTGAACGATACAAGGGACACGACGCGCTCATTGAGATCTGGCCGCAGGTGCGACGGTCGATCCCGACCGCGGAGCTTCTCATCGTCGGGGACGGGGACGATCGGCCGCGGCTCGAAGCACAGGTCGAATCAATGGATCTGACGGACAGTGTGACATTCGCCGGCCGGGTCACGAGTGGTGCGCTCGAAGGCTTCTATCGCGGGGCCGCGTTCTTCGTCATGCCCAGTGTCGGCGAGGGGTTTGGGCTGGCCTATCTCGAGGCCATGCGGGCGGGCAAGGCGTGCATCGCCGCACCAGGGGCCGCCGCCGAGATTGTTGAAGACGGTGTGACGGGAATCATCGTGGATCCATCCCGCAGGGACGTGCTCGCCGCAACGCTCATCCGTCTGTTCGGGGAGCCCCGCACGTGCGCGGCGATGGGGGAGTCGGGGAGGGCACGACTCGAGGCGTCATTCCAAGCCCGTCACTTTGCAGGCCGCCTCCTGCATGAGCTCTCACAAGCGTTGGTGCACGCGTGAACGTTCTCGGGCTGAACGCCTATCACGGCGATGTCTCGGCCGCTCTTGTCGTCGACGGCCGCCTGATGGCGGCGGTCGAGGAAGAGCGCTTCCGCCGGATCAAACACTGCGCCGGCTTCCCGCATCTGTCGGCGGCAGCGTGTCTCCGAATCGGAGGGATCGAGCCGAGCGACGTGGATCTCTTCGCCGTGTCACGCGATCCAAAGGCCCATTGGTGGCGAAAGGTACTGTTTCTGGCGAGGCATCGTCCTCGCGGAACCGTCTCCGATCGGGCGAAGAACCTGGTTCGATTACGGAGCCTGCCGGACACACTCGCCGCATCGCTGAAACTCGATCCCACAGCGGTCAAAGCCCGAATCCGGTTCATCGAGCACCACCCGGCCCATCTCGCCAGCGCCGCGTTTGTCAGCCCGTTTGACGAAGCTGCCGTTTGCGCCATAGACGGGTTCGGCGACTTCGTGAGCACATCGTGGGGCCGCGTTCAGGGCACATCTCTGACGGTCGACCGTCGCGTCTTCTTTCCCCACTCGCTAGGCCTTCTGTACCTGGCGATTACTCAGTACCTGGGCTTCCCGAAATACGGCGACGAATTCAAAGTCATGGGTCTCGCGCCTTATGGCGAGCCCCGATTCGTCGATACGCTGAAGCAACTCGTACACCTTCGAGCCGGCGGTGGCTTTGAGCTCGACCTGTCGTACTTTTCCCATTGGTCGGACGGTGTCCAAATGACATGGGACGATGGAGAGCCGTTGATTGGGCAGGTGTTCACGCCCAAACTCGAGACTCTCCTGGGTGCGCGACGACAGCCTGACGAGCCCGTGCAGGCGCGACACGAGGCGATCGCGGCGTCCCTTCAGGTTGTCTTCGAGGATGCGGAATTCCATGTGCTGTCGCATCTGCAGAAGACGACCGGGCTCACGAACTTGTGTCTGGCTGGCGGTTGCGCCATGAACAGTGTGGCCAACGGCAAGATCCGCGAACGCACAGGGTTTCGGAACCTGTTCATTCAGCCTGCGTCAGGCGATAACGGGACGTCGCTCGGGGCCGCGTTCGCGGCGCTCCACCGCGATTCTTCGACGCCGCGCGGCTTCATCATGGAGCACGCCTATTGGGGCCCGGATGCCGACGTCGCCGCGATCGCCGCAGCGGTGGATGGGCAGCGGCACGCGTTCGACTCCATCGGTTGCGCGCATCAGGCCTGGAGCGACACGGACGCCCTCGACACGTGGACGGCGGCACAGCTGGCCGACGGCCGGGTGGTCGGATGGTACCAGGGACGAATGGAGTGGGGAGCGCGAGCGCTCGGCAACCGCAGCATTCTCGCCGACCCGAGGCGCGCGGATATACGTGACATCATCAATACGCGCATCAAGTTCAGAGAAAAGTTCCGTCCATTCGCCCCCTCGATCCTCGAAGAGCGTCTGGATGACTACTTCGTCGGCGCCGTCGCCGACCCCTTCATGCTGCAGGTCTATCCGGTGCGCCCCGACAAGCGCGACGTCGTGCCCGCGGTGACCCACGTCGATGGGTCGGGGCGGCTCCAGACGGTGTCGGAGCGATCCAACCCCCGCTACTGGCGACTGATCAAGGCGTTCGAGCGCATCACAGGAGTGCCGATTGTGCTCAACACGTCGTTCAACGAAAACGAACCGATTGTGCTCACGCCCGAACAGGCGATCGACTGCTTCCTGCGAACCCACATGGACGTTCTGGTGATTGGCGCTCACGTGCTGCAGCGGAAGAAAGTACCTGTCGCTGCGTCACTGCATCATCTGACTGGAGTGGTGTAATGGACCTAACCGGCCGGCGGGTTGTCGTGACTGGGGGTGCAGGGTTTCTGGGCCGACACGTCGTCGCCGCACTGAAACGGCGCGAGGTATCAGAGGTGTTCGCGCCACGCAAGGCTCAGTACGATCTGACGCGCGACGGCGACGTTCAGCGGATGTACGAGGACTGTCGGCCACAGATCGTCATCCATCTTGCCGCGGTCGTGGGAGGCATCGGCGCCAACCGGGCGTCGCCCGGCCGGTTTTTCTACGAAAACGTCATGATGGGCGCGATGGTCATGGAGCATGCCCGTCGCGCAGGGGTCGAGAAATTCGTCGGGCTCGGGACCATTTGTGCGTATCCGAAATTGGCGCCGGTGCCGTTCAGAGAAGGCGATCTGTGGAACGGGTATCCCGAAGAGACGAATGCTCCCTACGGGATTGCAAAGAAGATGCTGCTCGTCCAGGGGCAGGCGTACCGCCAACAGTACGGGTTGAACGCGATCCACCTGTTGCCGGTCAATCTGTACGGACCGCACGACAATTTCGATCCATCTTCCTCGCACGTGATTCCGGCCCTGATCCGAAAGTGCGCCGAAGCGATCGAGCGCGGAGACTCCGAGCTGGTCTGCTGGGGGACCGGCCGTGCGACGCGTGAGTTTCTGTACGTTGAGGACTGTGCCGAAGCGGTATGTGACGCGACCGAACACTACGACAGTCCCGATCCCGTCAACATCGGAGCAGGGTTCGAGATCAGCATCCGCGAACTGGCGCAGCTGATTGCGGAGCTGTCGGGGTTCCACGGTCGCCTCCGCTTCGACCCGGCGAAGCCCGATGGCCAGCCCCGCCGCAGCCTCGATGTGAGCCGCGCCGCGGGAGCCTTCGGTTTTACGGCGACAACTGATTTCCGTGAGGGATTGAAGCGGACGATCGCCTGGTACAAGTCGGTGCGATCGCAAGCGCCCGTGACCCAGTGATGCGTCGCCCCATCTCTTGATGCATATCTGTTTCTTCAACCGGTCCTATTGGCCTGATCAGGCCGCGACGGGGCAGCTCTTGACCGAGCTGGCCGAGGATCTGGTGCAGCGACACGGCTGTGAGGTGTCGGTTGTGGCAGGACGGGCCATGCATAGCGCCGAGGTCAGCCGTGGCAGCGCGAAGCTTGTCAGTCGGGAGACCCGCAACGGCGTCACGATTCTGCGCGCGAATGGAACGCGCTTCTGGCCCGGGCGCTTCGTCGGCCGCGCGACAAACTACCTCACTTACTTTGGTTCCTCGAATCTCGCCGGCTTGCAGCTGAAACGACCGGATGTCGTGGTGGCGTTGACCGATCCGCCGATTGTCGGCCTTGCCGGCCTGTGGACCGCACGTCGCGCCGGCGCCCGGTTCGTCTTCCTCTGCGAAGACGTGTTCCCCGAGGTGGCTTCTTTGCTGGGGGACTTTCACAGCTCGTTGGTCAGTCGAACACTCAACCGCGTCAACCGGCACCTGCTCGCCCATTCGGACGCCACTGTGGTTCTTGGCGAGCGGATGCGCCGCCGGCTGGTCGAAGAGAAGGGTGCCGACCCGTCGCGGATCGAGGTGATTCACAACTGGGCCGACTGCGAAGCGATCACGCCGGGCCCACGCGACAATCCGTTCTCGCGCGAGCATGGGCTGACCGATCAGTTCGTGCTCATGCACTCGGGGAACGTGGGCATGTCCCAGAATCTCGATGTTCTCCTCGAGGCCGCGTCCCGTCTGACGTCGAGAGACAAGCTGGTCATCGCCGTGGTCGGCGAGGGGAGCCGACGCAGGTCCCTCGAGGCCGATGCCGCCCGCCGCGGGCTGTCGAACGTGCGCTTCTTTCCGTATCAGCCGAAGGCCAGACTCTCGGAGTCATTCGCAACCGCCGACGCGTTTCTCGTGTCCCTGAAGGCCGGGATCGAGGGCTATATCGTCCCGAGCAAACTGTACGGGATTCTAGCCGCCGGTCGGCCGTTCGTGGCGGCCGTCGACGCCAGCTGCGAGGTGGCCACGATCGCCAGCGAGTATCACTGTGGCATTTCAGCGACTCCGGGGGATCCGAACGCGCTGGCTGAGAGCATTGCGGCCCTTTACGACAACCCCAAGCAGACCCGCATCATGGGCGACAACGCGCGCAAAGCCGCGTGGCAATTCGATCGCCGGGTCGCCGTCCAGCGCTACTACGACCTCGTTCTCCGCGTAGCCGGTATGGCGCGAGCAGCATGATCAAGCGTCTCTTCGATGTGATCGCGTCGAGTGTCGGACTGTTCGCGTCGGCTCCTGTCTGGTGGGGCATTGCCCTCGCGATCAAATTCGAGGATGGCGGTCCGATCTTCTTTTCGCAGTCGCGCGTCGGACGTGGAGGCCGGGTGTTCATGGCGCTGAAGTTCCGGTCGATGATTCCGGACGCCGAACGGGACACGGGCGCGGTCCAATCGACCACCGCCGATCCTCGGATCACACGCACCGGGCGCTTCCTGCGCGCCACGGCGCTGGATGAACTGCCGCAGCTCTGGAACATCCTGGTGGGGGACATGAGCTTCGTCGGACCGCGGCCCTTGCGGCCCGGTGAAGTCGATGTCCGTGGCGATGGAACGCTCGTGGCGCTGAGCGATGTGCCCGGCTACGCCGAACGACATCGTGTGCGGCCTGGGCTGACTGGACTCACGCAGGTGTACGCGCCGCGCGACATCGCCCGACATAACAAGTTTCGGCTCGATCGCCTCTACTTGAAGCGAGCGAGCCTCTGTCTCGATCTCAAACTGATTGCGCTGTCGTTCTGGATCAGCGGGCGCGGCCAATGGGAAACGCCAAAGCGGAGCATCTAGCCTCGGGCCAGTCGCTCGAAACAACTCTATAATGTCTCGTCGCATGACCCATCTGTCGGTCGATGTCCTCGTGGTCGGCGCCGGGCCGGCCGGGCTCTTTGCTGCCGAGCGTCTCGCGAAAGATGGCGCCCACGTGCTGGTTTGCGAGGAGCACGATCGCGTCGGTGATCCGGCCCACTGCACCGGCATTCTCGCCTCGGAAAGCTTTGACGAGTTCGATCTCCCACGCGAGACCGCACTGAACACACTCGCAGCCGCACGGTTCGTCTCGCCGTCCGGCCTGACTGTGCCATACGCGAGCGGTGTGCCGGTCGCGACCGTGATTGATCGGCCGGCGTTCGACCGCGCGCTCGCCGCCCGTGCCACTGCAGCTGGAGCGACGATTCTGACCGGATCCCGCGTCGCATCCCTCGAAACCGATGTCACCGAGGTGCGCGCCATCGTCGGGGATCGATTCGTCGATGCCCGCCTGGCGGTGCTGGCGTGCGGCGCCACCTACGCGCTTCAGCGGCGGCTTGGGCTCGGCCTGCCAGTGATGCATTTGCAGACCGCGCAAGCAGAACTCCCGGCTGTGGCGCCTCCAGCGGACGTGGAACTGCATTTTGGCCGCCTCGTGGCCCCCGATGGCTTTGCGTGGGTCGTGCCCGTCCAACGGCGCTCCGGCGCGAGTGTTCGCGTCGGCGTCATGGCGTCGACCGACGCCGTCGGCTGTTACCGTCGATTCCTGGCCCGCGTCCGCGACCGGTGCGGTGTGTCTGGCGCTGATACGACGCCACGCCAGAAGATTCTGCCGCTTGGCTCTATCGACACGACCTATGGCAACCGGGTGCTTGTCATCGGCGATGCGGCGGGGCTCGTCAAGCCGACGACGGGGGGCGGGATCTACTACAGCATTCTCAGCGCGGAACTGGCCGCAGACACGGCCAGCGAGGCCCTACGCCGCGATCGCCTGGACGCTGAAGCCCTGGCTGCCTACCAGGCCGCCTGGCGGTGCCGGATTGCCGACGAGTTGCAGACCCAGGCCGAGTTGCGACGAGCCGTGACTCGGTTGACGGATCTGGAGATCGACGGATTCTTCAACCTGGCACTCACCGACGGCATCATGCCGATCGTGCGATCGACCATGCGGTTCAATCAGCATCGTGATTTGATTCGCGCGCTCTTCCGACATCCGCCCGCGAGACAGTTCCTCTTCCGCTCGATTGTGAGCTGAGAGGTCTCCCGCCTTCTCCGATCCTCTCGCAAGCCCTTCGCCTTCGCACTTTAACCATCCGTCCTCGTTTCTTCGTGAACGGCCAGTGCCGCGCACACGGCGAACAGCACGCCGTTGGCAGGCATGCGCAAGCCTGTCTCCCACAAGCTCTGGACGGCCACCCCGACGAGGCCGGCAGTGGCGCCAGCGCGTATCCAGAAGAGGGCCGTGTCGTCGCCCCTAAGGCGCCGGAACAGGACGGTGACAAGGGCGAGGCCCGCGCAGAGCGCAGGGACTCCCACCAGCAGACCGCCCTCAGCCGCGATCTGCAGATACTGGTTGTGCGCATGGTTGAACAGGAGCTGACGATCTCCTTCCTGATACACCAGCATCGCCCGGCTGAATGTGCCTTCGCCCGTGCCGGTGAGGGCGAAGTCCCGAACAATGGGCAGGGTCTGCCGCCAAATCTCGGTCCGATCATTGCCTCGCTCGAGCGCCTCGGCGAAACGGCCAGCCAGTTCGTCGAAGTTGGCAAGATAGGTCGCGATGGCGAGCGCGAACACCGCGGCTCCGACGAGCCATTTCATTCTGACGACGCCAAGCTTCGCCCGCGCCAGCACAAATCCCGTCGTCGCCGCCGTGATGAGTGCGATGACTCCGGAACGAGACACCGAGGCAAAGAGCGCCGATATCATCATCACTCCCGAACCGGCTTGCCAGATGGTGGTCGAATCGATGGCGTGGACGATCGCGAGGTCGCGACCGGCGCGACGATGCATCCGTGCGCGCATGTGGGCCATCAGGTAGCCACAGGTAAGCGGGATGCAGAGCACGAGCCAGGTGGCCATGTGATTCCGATTGACGAACGGACCAAAGGGGCGGGCACTCGCATCGTCCGGGCGCCAGAACCCATAGATCAGGAGCGTGGAGACGGCGAGCTGCAGGATGGCGGCGACCGAAACGACAAGCCCCAGCCACGCGATCGCGCGAACCACACGTCGCGCGGCCCCAGATTCGAAGACATGGCGGGCGAGCCAGAACGTTGCGATGAGCATGGCCAGGTTCGCCAGGCTCAACGCCGTCACGTCCGGCGCGAGGCTGAGCGATTGAAACGATGGGGCGACGCCA
>Ga0111538_10005530_pt1 | contig 17233 bp, 16 predicted proteins | sample SoiMethybrSBSTD1_FD_79669 | JGI IMG/M metagenome (GOLD analysis project Ga0111538, IMG submission 79669) | Bulk soil microbial communities from a Populus tree surrounding site in Tennessee, USA - Soil MetaG P. TD hybrid SBSTD1 (version 2)... | ecosystem: Environmental > Terrestrial > Soil >...
CGCTGGCCGCCGCTGATGCGCGTGTACTCCCGTTCCGCCAGATCTGCGATGCCCAGCAGCGCCAGCGCCTCCTCGGCCCTCTGGCGATCCTGCTGTGTGGGGGCAGCGAACAGGCCGAGATGGGCCGTGCGTCCCATCACCACCATGTCGATCACGCGGAACGGAAATTGGGCGGTGTGCGCCTGCGGCACGTAGGCCACCCGACGGGCGACGTCTTGCCGCGACAGCTCGGCCATCGGCAGCCCATCGAGGAGCACCCGTCCCGCCAGCGGCGGCAACAGCCCCAGCAGTGTCTTGAACAGCGTGGTCTTGCCGGAGCCGTTCGGTCCCAGCAGGCACAGCACCTCGCCTGCGCGCACATCGATGTCGACGTCGCGTCCGATCGCCGTGGCGCCGTACCCGAAGACCAGTGCGCGAGCGGCCAGTCTTGCTTGGCTCATGACCATCCCTCGCGTCCGCGAGCCAATAGCCACAGGAAGAACGGAGCACCGATGATCGCCGTCAGGATGCCGATCGGCACCTCCATCCGCGCCATCGTGCGCGCCAGCGTATCGACCACGAGCAGGTAGCTTGCACCGAGCAGCATGGCGGTCGGCAGCAGCCGGTCGAAGCTCGGGCCGACGATCATGCGGGCAATATGCGGGATGACGAGCCCCACCCAGCCGATCACACCCGAGATGGCAACGACGCTGGCCGTCATCAGCGTTGCCGCCGCGACCACGAAAAACCGCAACCGGCCGGCCTCGACGCCCAAGGCCCTGGCTTCCTCGTCACCCAGAGAAAGCACGTTGATGCGCCATCGCAGCAGCACCAGCGGAACCAGGCCGATGAGCACCAGCGGCACGGCGGCCCAGACCTCACCCTTGCGAATGGCCGAGAGGCTCCCCAGCAGCCAGAAGACAATGGCCGGGAGCTGGTCGTACGGATCGGCGATGATCTTGAGGAGGGAGATGGCCGCGCCCGCCAGCGACCCCACGACCACCCCCGCGAGCACCAGCACCAGGATCGGCTCGCGCCCATGGACCAGGGAGGCAATGGCATAGACGAGCCCGACCGTCAGGAGCCCCATCGCGAAGGCCGACAGCTGGATGCCGGCAACGGGAAGCGACAGGAAGATGCCCAGCACGGCGCCGAGGCCGGCACCGGTCGAGACGCCGAGGATGTCCGGCGAGACGAGCGGGTTGCGGAAGAGGGTTTGGTAGGCGGCGCCTGCCGCAGCGATGGCAGCCCCCACGAGAACGGCGGCAAGTACCCGCGGCAGCCGGATGTCGAAGAGGACAGTGTCGATCTGCCCTTGCGGTGTTGCGCCGGCGAGCCAGCGCCCCAACGCCGCAGCCAGGTCGCCCGGCGCGATCGGATAGGCGCCGACCAGCGCAGCGCCAAGCATCAGGAAGCCGAGCAGGATCGCCAGACCGACGGGGATGCCGCGATAGGGACTCAGCGTCTTGCGGGCGCCTGCTGGGATGGGGTTTGTCCCTTCGACCATGCGATCAAGGTATCCAGCTGGGGCTCGGTCAGCTCCACGTGATAGAAGAGACGATAGAATGTCCGCGTCGTTTCGCGAAGGTTCTCGGGGAACCTGTCGGGATAGAACAGGCCGGCAAGCCACTTGAGGCCGATGACGCGATTGACCGACGGAGGCCGGTCGATCCAGCCGAAGGGAGCCGTCGGCGCGAGATAGACGCGGCCCTCGCGCACGGCTCGGATGCCGGCCCACAGCGGGTCCTTTGCGACCCTCTCGAAGAAGTTGCGGTCCCAGGTGATGATGATCGCGGGGTCGGCCACGATAACCTGCTCCATTGAGGCCCGCACAAGGCCCCTCTGGCCTGCTGCCTCGGCGACGTTGCGGCCGCCGGCGCGCTCGATGATCTCGGTGTTGATCGATCCGACCACGCCCGTCTCGAGGCCGTCCGGGCCGCGCGCGAGGTAGACGCGGGGCCGCCTGTCGACGGGGATGGCGGCGAGCGCTGCATCGATCTCGGCGAACGTCGCCTCGACGTAGCTGGCCAGCTGTTCGGCGCGTTGCCCATGATCGAGGACGTTGCCGAGCAGGCGCAGCGCCGCCGGCGTGGCTTCGAGGCGGCCATCGACGAGGATGTAGGGGACCTTGGTCTGCTCTTGGACGTTGTCTGCCAGCGACACGTAGGTGTCGCGGACGGAGCCGAAATCCAGAATGAGGTCCGGCTTCGCCTTGAGGACAACTTCCAGATTCGCGGTGCCGCCGCGGCCCGTGAGGCGGCCGAGGGCCGGCAGGTCACGATACCTCTCCGCGATGAACGGCCGTTCCTCGGCCGTCGGCGGGTTGGGCCACCCCGTCATCCGGTCAGGAGCCAGTATGTAGAGCAGGATCGAGGCGGGCGGCCCGGCAGCGAAGACCCTTTCGATCCGGTCCGGCACATCGATCTTTCGGCCGGCGGAATCCGTAACGGTATGCCCCTCCCCAGGCGTTGCCGCCACGAGTAAAGCCAGCGCCAGAACGATATAGTGTCGGCCTCGGGCCATCCTGAACGCGCTCCGCCTATCCGTTCGACTACTCCAGACTGATAGTGCCGCCGCGTCAGCTTCTCCTGATCGCCGTGTCGAAGATGTCGAGCGCCATGTCGATCTCCTCCTTGGAGATCGTGATCGGCGGCGCGATGCGGAAGATGCCGAGGCCGCCGCGCACCACGCTCGTCATCATGCCGAGCTCGAGGCACGTGCGCGCAACCTTCTGGGCGAGCTCCGGCGCCGGCGCCCGGCTGGCGCGGTCGCGCACGAGGTCCAGGCCGACCAGCAGGCCGCGCCCGCGCACGTCGCCGATGCACTCGTGACGCTGCTGCAGGGACCGCAGTCCGTCGCGCAGGTAGGCGCCGAGCGAGCGTGCGCGCTCCGTCAGCTGGTCCCGGATCACGATCTCGATGACCTTCAGCCCGACGGCTGCCGGCAGCGGATCGGAGGCGTGCGTGGTGTAGAAGATGAAGCCGCGCTCGTAGCAGGCCTCCTCGATCTGCGAAGTCGTCAGGACGGCTGAGAGCGGCAGGCCGGCGCCCAGCGTCTTCGACAGCGTGAGGAAGTCGGGCACGACGCCATCGTGCTCGCAGGCGAACAGATGACCCGTGCGCCCGAGCCCGGTCTGCGCCTCGTCGAAGATCAGCATCATGCCGCGCTCCCGGCATTTGGCCGCGAGCGCGGCCATGTAGCCGTCGGGCGGCACGAGCACGCCCCCCGAGCTCAGGATCGGCTCGGCGATGCAGGCGGCGAGTTCGCCGCTCGACTGGCGATCGACGAGCTCGAAGCCGAAGTCCAGCTCCGCCTGCCAATCGTATGTCCCGTCGGCATCGATGAAGCGGGAGCGGTAGGGGTCCGGCGCCGGCAGCACGAACGAGCCGGCCTGCGCCGGGCCGTGGCCCCGGCGGCTGGAGGAGTATGTCGCCGACGCCGCACCGCCGGTGACGCCGTGCCAGGAGCGGGAGAGGCCGACGATCTCGTGGTGCCGGCTCGCGACCTTCGCCATGCGGATGGCGGCCTCGTTGGATTCCCCGCCCGTGGAGAGCAGCAGCACGCGCTCGAGCCTGCCTGGTGCCAGCTCCGCCAGCAGCGCGGCGAGGTCGACCACGGGGCGCGACAGGATCGTCGAGTAGAGATGGTCCAGCTCGCCCACCGTGCGGCGCACGACCTCGACGATCTCTGGGTGGCTGTGCCCGATGATGGCGCTCATCTGGCCCGAGCAGAAGTCGAGGATGCGTCGCCCATCCGCGTCCCACATGAAGCTGCCCTGCGCGCGCTCGGCGATGAAGGGCGCGAAGTCGCCGCCGTAGCGCACGAGATGCGCGCGGGCCTTCTCCCAGAATGCCGCGTCGGCGTTTCCCCTGCCGGTGCTGCCCATGTCGTTCATTCGCGGAACCCTCGAGATGCGCCTCGTGCGCAACCCATCTTGCAGCGAGGTCGCTGCGCTGTCATCCCGCCCGAAGCGCCAAGGCAGATTGTCATGCCGGAATCTCGCGAAGCGAAATATTCGGCACCCAGGGCCGAGCCTTCGCCCGGTGGTGCCCCCGCCCCTCGTGGTGAGCCCCGCACCCTCGTGGTGAGCCTGTCGAACCACGAGGCCACCGGCCGTGCCTCCCGCCCGCCCTTCGACACGCTCAGGGCGGTGTCGAGACCGCGGCCGCGGCACCGCCGCCTGCGATCTTTCCTCCGACCCTTCCTTGTGGAACATTGCGGCCAAGCAATCATGAGCCGTGCCTGCCGCGAGGCGGGCCGCAACGCGCAGGGCAGGTCGCATGTATCGTGTGGGGGTCGATATTGGAGGGACGTTCACGGATTTTGCCCTGTACGATGCCCGTGGCGCCAGGATGTCCGTGCACAAGCGGCTCACCACTCCGCATGATCCCTCCGAGGCGGTGACCGAGGGCGTCGACGCCATGCTCGAGCGCGATGGGGTCGCCATCGCCGACCTCACCGACGTGGTGCACGGGACGACGCTCGTCACCAACGCGGTGATCGAGCGCCGCGGTGCCGTCACCGGAATGCTGGCGACCGCGGGCTTCAGCGACATTCTCGACATGGGTTTCGAGCGCCGCTACGACCTGTTCGACCTGCGCGTGAAGTATCCCCCGCCGCTGGTGCCGCGCCGCCTGCGCCTCGAGGTGCCCGAGCGCGTGCGCTTCGACGGCAGCATCGAGACACCGCTCGACGAAGCCGCGGTGAGGGCGGCTGCGAGGCGGTTTCAGGAACTCGGGGTCACCGCCGTCGCCGTCTGCTTCCTGCACGCCTATGCCAATCCCGCGCACGAGACCCGCGCCGCCCAGATCCTGCGCGAGGCTGCGCCGGAGCTGTTCGTCTCGGCATCCGCCGACGTGTTCCCGAACATGCGCGAGTTCGAGCGCTGGACCACGACGACGCTCAACGCCTTCACGCAGCCGATGTTCGACCGCTACCTGGAGCGGCTCGAAAGCGGCCTGGCATCCCGCGGCTTCCGCGGCCGCCTCTACATCATGGCCTCCAGCGGTGGCACGCTGACGGCCGACACCGCGCGCCGCTTCCCGGTGCGCGCGCTGGAGTCGGGGCCGGCCGCCGGCGTGCTGATGAGCGCCTACCACGGCCGCAACCTCGAGCTTTCCAACCTGCTGTCCTTCGACATGGGCGGCACGACGGCCAAGGGCGCGCTGGTGCGCGGCGGCGCGCCGCTCAAGCGCTACGCCATGGAAGTCGCGCGCGTGCACGAGTTCCGCCAGGGCAGCGGCCTCGCCGTGCGCATCCCCGTCATCGACATGATCGAGATCGGCGCCGGCGGGGGCAGCATCGCCGAGATCGACGACCGCGGCCTGCTGCGCGTCGGCCCGCGCAGCGCCGGCGCCGATCCCGGCCCCGTCTGCTACGGCCGCGGCGGCACCAGGCCGACGCTGACCGACGCCAACCTCATGCTCGGCTACCTTGACCCCCGCTTCTTCCTCGGCGGCGCCATGGCGCTCGACCGCGCGGCCGCGGAGAAGGCCATCCACGACAAGGTCGCCAAGCCGCTCGGGCTCGAGACCCTGCGCGCGGCCTGGGGCATCCACGACATCGTCAGCGAGGACGTGGCACGCGCCTTCCGCATCCACGCCAGCGAGCGCGGCTTCGACCATCGCTCCGGCAGCATGGTCGCGTTCGGCGGCTCGGGGCCGCTGCACGCGCTCTCCATCGCCAGGAAGCTCAAGATCCCGCGCGTGATCTTCCCCGTCGGCGCCGGCGTGATGTCGGCGCTCGGCCTGCTCATCAGCCCGCTCGCCTTCGAGATGGCGCGCTCGCGCCGCATCCATGTCGCCGACGTCGATGTCGAGGATTTCACCGCCACTTTCAAGGCGCTGGAGGAGGAGGCAACCTCTTTCCTGCTGAAGGCGGGCGTTGCGCCCGGCGACATCACGCTGACGCGGCGTCTGGACATGCGCTATCAGGGCCAGGGCCACGAGATCGAGGTGACGCTGCCCGGCACCCACGATCCCCGCGCGCTCTTTGCCGATCTCGGCAAGCTTTTCGACCGCGCCTACGAGGCCGCCTACACGCTGCGCCTCGACGAGCCGGCCGAGATCATCAACTGGAAGGTGGAGGCTGCCGGACCCGCGCCCAATCTCGGTGCCGGCTACACCCTGTCGGGCACGGCGAAGAAGGCCGAGCCGCTGAAGGGAGCCCGTCTCGCCTACGACGCCGAGGCCGGCCGCATGACGGAGTGGCCGGTCTACGACCGCTATGCACTGGCGCCCGGCGCCATACTCGAGGGGCCCGCCCTGATCGAGGAGCGCGAGAGCACCTGCGTCATCGGCGCCGGCCAGACCGCCACGGTCGATGCACGCTACAACCTCGTCGCAGAGCTGGCGTCATAGTTTCGTAGGGGCGCAAAAGGCGAAGCCGCATTGCGCCGAGATCAGGATCGAAGAGGCGCAATGCGGCCGACGCCCTTTGCGCCCTACGCTACAAGGGACGCATGGCATGAGCAGCAAGACCTTCGACGCCGTCGGCCTCGGCATCATGTGGGACCGGCTGGTCTCGCTGGTCGACGAGATCGTCTCCACGCTGGTGCGCACATCCTTCTCCACCATCGTCAACGAGAGCTACGATCTCACCTGCGTGGTGCTGGATGCGGAGGCGAACTCGATCGCCCAGGGCACGTTCAGCGTGCCGGTGTTCATCGGCAGCGCGCCCATCACGCTGCGCCACATGCTCAAGCGCTTTCCGCCCGAGACGCTGCAGCCCGGCGACGTCATCATGACAAACGATCCCTGGCTCGGCACCGGCCATCTCTACGACATCACCATGGTGCGTCCCGTATTCCGCAAGGGCCGCATCGTCGCCTACACCCTCTCCATCACGCATCTGCCGGACGTGGGCGGCTCGGGCTTCGGCTCCTCCGCGGTCGAGGTCTATCACGAGGGCCTGCGCCTCCCGATCTGCAAGCTCTACGAGGCCGGCCGCCTCAACGAGCTGATCGTGGAGATCATCCGCACCAACGTGCGGGTGCCCGAGCAGGTGATGGGCGACGTGATGGCCAACGTCGCCTGCAACGAGGTGGGCGGGCGCGAGATTCTGGCCTTCATGGACGAGTACGGCCTCGATGACCTGACCGAGCTGTCGCGCGCAATCCGCTCCCACTCGGAAGCGGCCATGCGTGCCAAGATCCGCGAGCTGGGCGACGGCACCTGGCGCAACGAGATCCAGGTCGAAGGCTTCGACGGCCCGGCCACCTACGTCGTCAAGATCGACATCAAGGGCGACGGCGTCGCCTACGACTTCACGGGCACCTCGGGCTGCGTGCGCGCCGGCGTCAACGTGCCCTTCTGCTACACCAATGCCATGGCGCTGCACGCCATCAAGTCGCTGCTGCTGCCGACCATTCCCAACAACGCCGGCTCCATTGCGCCGATCTCGGTGTTCGCGCCGCCCGGCTGCATCCTCAACGCACAGCCGCCGCATGCCACCGGCGGTCGCCACGCCATGGGGCACTTCGTGACGCCGCTGGTCTATGGCGCCCTGGCGCAGGCCGCCCCCGATCGCGTGCAGGCCGGGTCCGGCATGATGAACCTCATCACCTTCCAGGGTACGCGCCGCGACGGACGGCCGTTCTCGACCCTCTATTTCGCCGCCGGCGGCTACGGCGCGCTCCGGGATCTCGACGGCTGGTCCACCCTCCCGCATCCCTCCAACATGGCAACCGTGCCGGTCGAGGTCTGGGAGACGCTGACGCACACGGCGATCGAGAGCAAGCGGCTGCTCCCCGATACCGGCGGCCCCGGCCAATGGCGCGGCGGGCTCGGCCAGGAGGTCGTCCTGCGCAACGACACCGGCCATCTCGTCACCACGCTCGGCATGGGCAACCGCACGATGTTCCCGGCGCGCGGCATGTTCGGGGGCGGCGACGGGGCGTTGCGCGTGCACGCCATCGACAGCGTGCCGGTGCATGCCAAGGGCCGTAACGAGCTGGCGCCGGGACAGCGCATCCGCATCGTCGAGGCGGGCGGCGGCGGCTTCGGCGATCCCAGGCAGCGCGCCGCGGCAGCGTTGGCCGAGGACGTCGCCCAGGGCTACGTCAGCGCCGGTGCCGCAGGGGATATCTACGGCTGGCGCGGCTGACACCGACGACCCCGCCATGCTCGGCAAGTGCAGCACAGGGCGGGCATCCCCGCACGGTCGTGTCGGGTTCAGGGCTCGCCGAGAGCGCAGCAGGACTTCATGGGGGATGTCTTGACAGCCGGAGCGTCTGGCGGCACGTGGAACCGCCATCCCCTCAGGACTCCCCGAACATGCATGCCACCTCGCCGCGAACCCCAATGCTGAAGCCGGGGGTAAAGCTCTACTACGCCCGCCACGGCGAGACCGATTGGAATAAGGACCAGCGCTACCAGGGGCAGCGCGACATTCCCCTCAACGCGAAGGGCCGCAACCAGGCGTCAGGCAACGGACGCACGCTGGCGGCGGCACTGGGCGCTGCGGCTGCCTCGCTCGACTACGTCGCAAGTCCGCTGCACCGCGCGCGCGAGACCATGGAGATCATGCGGCGCGAGCTCGGCGCGGCCCCCGGCAGCTACCGCACCGACGCACGCCTCGCCGAGGTACATTACGGTCACTGGGAAGGAGAGCTCTGGACCGAGCTGCACGCGCGCGACCCCGAAGGGTTTGCCGCGCGCGAGGCGGACAAATGGGGCTGGCGACCCAGGGGCGGAGAGAGCTACCAGGACCTGTCGGCGCGTGTGGCGGGATGGCTGGCCGACGTGGAGCGCGATGCCGTCGTGGTCGCGCACGGCGGCGTCATGCGCGTGCTGCGCGGCCTGATCCTCGGCCTTCAGCCTGCCCAGATCTTCGCGCTCGACGTGCCGCAGGACAAGGTGCTTGTCGTGGAGGCCGGGCGCACGCACTGGCTGTGAGCGCGCGTGCACCCGATTTCGATGGTGTCTATTCCTCTTTCTTGGCCTTCTTCGCCGTCTTCTTCTTCGAGTATTTGCCGGGCACGCACTTGCCCTGTCCGGCGTCCCAGATTTCCTTGCCGACCTCGCAGCCCATCTTGCTCTTCTTGGCTTCGGCTGGATGGACGAGCGCCATTGCCGCGAAAGCGGCCACCGCCGCGGCGACGATCATCGAACGCATACTTTTCTCCATTGGTTGTTCGGCCCCCGGTCGCAGTCCTCCCGCGATGCCTCTTCTTAGGCAATATTTCAGACCATTGTCATCCCGATTTCGAACCCCCAAGTGACCCATGGGCCACAGGACTGTGTCGTGCTGAGCTGGAGCGTGGCCGTGCGCAAAATTCGGCTGGTGCCCGGCCGCCCCGGCCAACTACATAGGGCGCAGCCTGCGCGACTCACCGCTGGGCGATCGAGGATGCGGTCGAAGGAACAGGGGAACGTCGCATGAGGGCCTGCCTTTGCAGGACGTGGAGCCTGAGCGCCTTGCCGGCGCTCGCACTGATCCTGGCGTCCGCATTGGCGGACGGCGCTTCGGCGCAGGCTCTCGCCGACCAGCTTGCGGTCTGCAAGGGCGACATGGGCTCCCAGCAGGAGAGGATCGACGCCTGCACGCGCGTCCTGAGCATGACCCAGGACAACGACGACCTCCGCGCCGAGGCCCTGCTGCAGCGCGGAGTCCTGTACGAGTTCGCCGGCGAGAAGGAGGCGGCGGTCAGGGACTACACCGCCGTAATCGACCTCGACCCATCAAGCGCCGTCGCCTATTTCAACCGCGGCAACGTCCATGACCAGATGGGCGAGTACGACCGTGCCATCGAGGACTACTCGCAGGCCATCAAGCTCGATCCGTCCGACCCCGACGCGTTCAACAATCGCGGGCAAGCCTATGACTACAAGGGCGAATACGACCTCGCGATTGCCGACTACACGGAGTCGATCCGCCTGAACCGCGACAACCCGCGCGCCTTCTTCAATCGCGGCCTGGCCTACGCCAACAAGACCGAGTACGAGAGGGCCATCGAGAACTTCACGCAGGCGATCAGGTTGCAGCCGCGCGATGCGGATGCCTACGTCAGCCGCGGCGCCATGCACGAGGAACTGGGCAACGAGGCGGCCGCCCGCGCCGACTACCGCAAGGCTCTGGAGATCGCCCCGGGGCATGAGGATGCCCAGGACGGGCTCGCTCGCGTCGGCGGCAACAACAACTGAGCGGGCGGATTTGCCGGGCCCGATCGCTGCCGGCCCGCGAGCAAAAAGTTAGCGGCCGGGACACTGCCCGGCCGCCAACATTCAAACAGGAAGCAGTGCCACCCAAAAGCGCGTTACTTCTTGTTACGCGCGTCCATGCACTTGCGGGTCTTCTTGCTGTAGTACATGTAGGTGCCGCACTTGCCAGCCTTGCTGCGGGCCTTCTTGCCCTTCTTCTTTTTCTTCTTCTTGGCCTTCTTGGCCTTCTTCTTCTTCGCCTTCACGAGTTCGACGCTATTCTCGGTGCCCGGCTGCGAGCTCGGGCCCAACAACGATGCTGCTTGCAGCTCGGACAGCGGCGAGAACGCAATGGCAATCGCCATCGCCAGAACTGCGATAAGGGTCTTCCTCATTTCCAAGTACCTCCCAATTCAACCGGCATATGCGCTACCGCCAGCAGGCGAAATGGACGAGGCCTCCCCCCTGTCCGCGCGGCATCGCATGTGCAGAACCTAGAGACCGCTAGATGAACGAGGGATGACCAAGGCTGCGTGGCGCCGACTTTGTGGCGCAGCCGCCACATTCTTCGGGGGCGACGTTAACGTGGTTGCATGCATCAACCTATTTTCCGCCGGCGCGCTTGCGGCGAGTAGGCAAATTTCTGTGGCCGCGTTGCCTCGCCGGGGGCGGGCGGGCTAAGAGCTAGTGTCCCGATCACGAGTTCGTCCCGCGCGGCGGTCGAGCAACGAATATCGCGACATGAAGGACACGAGCCAAGCCAATGATTCGAGTGTGATTCAGACAGCCACTACCCCGCCTGAAACAAGCTGCGGGCTTCTCGATCATCACACGACGTACTCGTTGCAGCGCAACGCGAGAACCGGCCCGGACAGGTCATGTCGCACAACACCATCGGCCATCTCTTCCGGGTGACGACGTGGGGTGAAAGCCACGGCGAGGCGATCGGCTGCGTGGTCGACGGCTGCCCGCCCGGACTGTCCCTGGCTGCCGAGGATCTCCAGGTCTTTCTGGACCGTCGCAGACCCGGCCAGTCGCGCTTTACCACCCAGCGCCGCGAGCCGGACGCCGTGCGCATTCTCTCCGGCGTGTTCGCCGACGACGCGGGCCGCCAGGTCACCACCGGCACGCCGATCTCGCTTCTCATCGAGAACGTCGATCAGAGGGGGAAGGACTACAGCGACATCAAGGACAAGTTCCGCCCCGGCCATGCCGACTACACCTACTGGCGCAAATACGGCATCCGCGACTACCGCGGCGGCGGCCGCGCCAGCGCCCGCGAGACGGCCATGCGCGTCGCGGCCGGCGCCGTCGCCCGCAAGGTCATCCCCGGCGTCACCGTTCGCGGCGCGCTCGTGCAGATCGGCAAGCTCGGAATCGACCGGGCGCGCTGGGACTGGGCCGAGGTCGACCGCAACCCCTTCTTTGCCCCCGACGCCGGGATCGTCGATGCCTGGGCCGGCCATCTGGACGAGGTGCGCAAGTCGGGCTCCTCGGTGGGGGCCGTGATCGAGGTGGTGGCGGAGGGCGTGCCCGCGGGATGGGGTGCGCCGATCTACGGCAAGCTCGACCAGGACCTCGCCGCCGCCATGATGAGCATCAACGCGGTCAAAGGCGTCGAGATCGGCGCCGGCATGGCGGCCGCTGGGCTGACGGGCGAGGAGAATGCCGACGAGATCCGAATGGGCAACGACGGCCGACCCCATTTCCTCTCCAACAGCGCCGGCGGCATCCTCGGCGGCATATCCTCCGGCCAGCCCGTGGTCGTGCGCTTCGCGGTGAAGCCGACGTCGTCCATCCTTGCGCCGCGCCGTACCATCGACCGTTTCGGCAATGACACGGAGATCTCCACCAAGGGCCGCCACGACCCCTGCGTGGGGATACGGGCCGTGCCGGTGGGAGAGGCCATGATGGCGATCGTGCTCGCGGACCACTTCCTGCGCCATCGCGCCCAGGTCGGGCGGGCCGAGTGAGCTCAGGCGAGAGCGCGAGGAGCCTGTCGCGGCGGCTCGCCGCCGCCGCACCCTACAGCTACCGCGCCGATCCCGCCGTGCCGGCGTTTGCGGACGACAAGGCGCTGGTGGTCTTCGATGGCGTGTGCGTGCTCTGCTCGGGCTTCGCCAGGTTCATCCTGAAGCGCGACGCTCGCTTCGCCTTCCGCCTCACGACAGCGCAGTCAGCCCTCGGACAGGCCCTCTACCGCCACTACGGCCTCGACCCCGACACCTTCGAAAGCAACCTCGTGCTCGCCGATGGGCGCGCCTGCGCCAAGCTCGACACGGTCGCGGCGGTGGGGGCGCGGCTCGGCGGTCCGTGGCGCGCGCTGGCGCTCGCCCGTCTGGTGCCACGCGCACTCGGCGACCGGCTCTACGATCTTGTTGCCCGCAACCGCTACCGCCTGTTCGGCCGCACTGAGAGCTGCATGCTGCCCCCGCCGCAGTGGCGCGACCGTTTCATTGACTGATGGATATCGATTGATGGGTGTCAGACCCCTCCGGTCTGGCACCATGGCACCACGGATCAAATTGGCGCTAAGGTGTCAGGCCCCAAGGGGGTCTGACACCGCGCGAGGGTCCCATGGCTGCCAAGGATGACGTGCAGGCCTTGCTGTTCGATGTGTTCGGCACCGTCGTAGACTGGCGCACCAGCATCATCGACGATCTTACCCGCTTCGGCGCCGGGAAGGGCGTCAAGGCCGACTGGGCCCAGTTCGCCGACGACTGGCGCGACCTCTATCAGCCGGCGATGGATGAGGTGCGCTCGGGGAGGCGGCCCTGGACGATCCTCGACGTCCTGCATCGCGAGAGCCTCGACAAGCTCATCGCCAGGCATGGGCTCGCGGGGCTCAGCGAGGCGGACAAGGTGCACATCAACAAGGTCTGGCACCGCCTCAAGCCCTGGCCGGACGCGGTGGAGGGGCTGACGCGGCTCAAGTCGCGCTACATCATCGGCACGCTGTCGAACGGCAACGTCGGCTTGCTCACGCGCATGGCGAAGTTCGGCGGCCTGCCGTGGGACGTCATCCTCGGCGCCGAGACGGCGCTCGCCTACAAGCCGCTGCCGCAGGCCTATCTTGCCAGCGCCGAGCTGCTCAACCTGCGGCCGGCACAGGTGATGCTTGTGGCGGCCCATAACGGAGACCTCGCCGCCGCCGCGAACGCTGGATTGCGCACGGCGTTCGTCGTCCGGCCGACCGAGCACGGCCCCAGGCAGGATCGCGACCTCGAGGCCGAGCGCGCATGGGACGTGGTCGCCGACAGCTTCGTCGGCGTCGCCAAGGCCATGGGCTGCTGAGCAGGCTTGGAAAAGCTTGAGCTCGGTCGCAGGGGGAGAGAGCAGGTCGCCGAGGAAAGGATACGCGGCGACAAGAAGATGGAGGCTGGTCCGTTTCGCGATATGGTGCGACCATGTGAGCGCATGCCCTGACAGGGCACCAGGCTGCGCTCCTGCCACCCGTTCCTCCGCCCCGGTCCCAACGCAACCGCATTCATGCCGGCGCGCCTCTTCATCAACCGAGTTCCGCCTCAGCGGATTCGAACATTCCTGATTTTGTTTGCCCTCGCGCTTACCTTGCCGCTGCTTGCGCTCGCCGTCTTCGCTTTGAACCGAATGGCCGGCGTCGAAGAGGCAGAGATCGAGCGCCGCGTTCTGCAGGTCGCCGAATCCCTGGCCGGCGATGTCGATCGCGAGCTCGACCGGATCACGGTCACGCTGGAAACGCTGGCGACGTCCGCCTCGCTTGGACGCGGCGACCTTGCCGCCTTTCACCAGCAGGCCACGCGTGCCCTCCGGCGCGACCGCGCCGGGATCCTCCTGATCGACCGCGACTACCAGCAGCTGCTCAACACGCGCGTGCCCTACGGGTCGGCGCTGCCCGCGACTTCGGACCCCGAGACCGTGCAGCGTGTGTTCGAAACCCGGCAACGCCAGATTTCGAACCTCTTCATGGGTGTCGTTTCCCGCGAGCCGGTCGTCAATGTGGCTGTGCCGTTTGTCGAGGGCGAAGAGGTCCGCCAGGTGCTGGCGATGACCCTCGAGGCCACCCGTTTCGAAAGCCTTCTGCAAGGCCAGCGTCTCGACCCGCAATGGATCACGGGGATAACGGACAACAAGGGCATCATCCTCGCCCGCTCCGAGCGTCATGCGGAGTTCGTCGGGCAGCCCCTGCCCAAGGAGCTTCTGGACAGCAGCCGCGCGGCCCAGGGCGTATTCCGCGCTACCAGCGCCGCAGGCGTCAAGGTTCTCCGCGCGACCGTGCGCTCCAGGAACGCCGGCTGGCTGGTGTCGGCCAGCGTGCCTGTCACCTACGTCGAGGCGTCGCGCCGGCGCGGCCAGGTGCTCGCTTCGGCGATGATCGGCACGGCGTTGGCGCTCGCCACGCTGCTCGCCTACATCTTCGGCCAGTTCATGACCCGTCCCCTCGATGACGCCAGGACGGCCGCTGCGGCGGTCGGCCTGGGGAAGGTCGTCGAGCCGCTGCGTTCGCCGCTCGTCGAGGCCAATACGCTGACGGCGGCTCTGAGCACGGCATCCTCCGAGCTGCGGCTGCGGCAGGAGCATGCCGCATTCCTGATGCGCGAGCTCGCGCACCGCTCGAAGAACCAGCTTGCCGTTGTGAAGGGCATGGCCGTGCAGACCGCGCGCCAGAGCAAGAGCGTCGAGGAGTTCGTCGAGCATTTTGACCAGCGCATCCAAGGACTGGCGCAATCGCAGGACCTGATGGTGCGCCAGAACTGGCAGGGGGCCTGGCTCGGCGACCTCGTGCAGGCACATCTGGACCTGTTCGGCGCGGGCCCTCGCGCGCACATCGAAGGGCCGCCGCTGTTTCTCAGCGCCAATGCCGCGCAGAACATCGGCTTTGCGCTGCATGAGCTTGCGACCAATGCCTCCAAGTACGGTGCGCTCGCGAGCCCCGAGGGGCGCATATCCGTGAGCTGGCACGGCCCCGGAACCGATGACCGGGTCCATCTCGAGTGGGTTGAACAGGGTGGGCCGCCCGTGCAGACTCCGCAACGAACGGGATTCGGCCATCTTGTGATCACTCAATTGGTGGCTCAGGGTCTACAGGGGACGGCAAGCCTCGACTTCACGTCCGATGGAGTTCGCTGGCACCTGGACATTCCCGCAACCTATGCCCTCGCTTCAGCCCCGACCGAGCCGCAAACACCGACATGATCTCGCTGCAAACCTGTTCCGACCCCGCGCGCCCCTGGCTTGCCGCAGCGGCAGAGCAGGGCGACGACGTGCCGTCCGGACAAGGCGACCGGCCGAGCTTGGAGACCCGGTCCCTGCGTGTGCTGATCGTCGAGGACGAATTCTTCATTTCGTTGCACACGCAAGGGTTGCTGCAGGCCCTGGGCCATGTCGTCGTTGCCATCGCCGTCTCCGCGGACCAGGCGATTGCCATCGCCGAGCGGGAGCGCCCGGATGTCGTCCTCATGGATATCCGCCTCGTCGGCGCACGCGACGGCATCGACGCGGCCGAGGAAATCCGTAAGCGGTGGGCAATTCCCAGCCTCTTCGTCACCGCCAACACCGACCCGCAGACCCGCCGGCGCGCCGAGGCCGTCCGGCCGCTTGGGTTCCTCGAGAAGCCCCTCACCGAGCAGCGCCTGAGGACCGGGCTCGCCCACACTCCCTAGCCGTCACGCCCACGCGCTGGCCGAAGCGCGCCGTTGAGCGTCGGCAGCGGCGGCGGGGGGCTCGGATGCGCGGCTCCGCTTGACCGCGCGCGCAAAGCGAGACACGGTTTTGCGCATGACGCAGCTGCCGCCAGCGCGTGCCGACACGACGGAAGCCTTCCTGGCCGAGGCCGGGCCCCGGCTTGCCGACCTTTGCACGGCCTGCGGAGCCTGCTTCAAGGCCTGCCCGATGGTCGATCACCTGGGATTGCGCGGCTCCGATGCCGAGGCGGCGACCGCGGGCCTGCGCCTTCTTGCGACCGGCGCAGCAGCACCCGTCGAAACCGTGAAGTGGGTCGCCGCCTGCGCCAAGAGCGGCCTGTGCGTTTCCGCATGCCCCGAGCGGGCGGCCGGGCTCGATGCCATGCTGCTTGTCCGCATCGCGCGCCAGCGCGCCATCAACGACACCAAGCAGGTATCCATCAAGCCGGACCCCGCCCTTTTTCCGCGCGTGAAGATTTTTGCGCGCCTGCAGCTCACCGACGAGGAGCTCGGCAAATGGCTGTAGCCGACAATCGCATCACGTTCTGGTTTGGCTGCAACATGCTGCGGCACGCCGAGATGATCCGCCTGTCGATCATGCTGCTCGAGCGTGCGGGCTACGACGTGAGCGCGGCAGGCGGGCCGTCCTACTGCTGCGGCACGACCTTCGACAATCAACTGCACGCGGCCAGCACCATGGCCGCACGGACGGTCGCGAGCTTCAACGCGGCGGCCGAGAGTGAAGGTCGCGGAACTGTCGTCACGTGGTGCCCGTCGTGCCATATGCACATGTCGGACATCATGGCACCCGGCAACGCCGCAGCGTTTGACATCACGCACATCACGGAGCTGCTGGCCGACAACGTCGACCGGCTCGCTCCCCTGCTGCAGGTGCCCGTCAAGCGGCGCGTGCTGCTGCACCGGCATGCGGGCTTTGCCGCCACGCACGTGCCGGTCAACGACCGCGTCGCCGCTCTGCTCGGCCGCATCGCCGGCCTGGAGCTTGCCGAGGGTCCGGCCGTGCCCGCCCATATGTGCAGCTCGCTGGTGCCCGTTCCCGGTGCGCTTGCCGCCGCCGCCGAGGCAACATGGGCCGCAGCGCGTGCGGCCAAGTGCGATACGGTCTGCACGATCTTCCACTCCTGCCACCGCGAGCTCTCGGCACTGGAAGGCCGGGATGGCCTGCAGGTGAGGAACTGGGTGCAGCTGGTGGCCGAGGCCATGGGCGTGGAGGCGAGCGACGCCTATCGCGGCTGGCGCAACGGCGGAGCGCCCGATATCGCCGCCATCGAGCGCGCCGACCCGGAGAAGTACAAGCGGCTCATCGAGCCCGAGTTGCGCCGCCCGCCCCCGCTGCCACCTGTCGCGCGGGGCTGAGCACGCCTTCCAGGACCCGGTTGGCGCCGAGGCCTTCCCACGCCACGTCTGCCTGCGCCTTGCCGTGCCGGTTGC